>Ga0247736_10000164_pt1 | contig 25005 bp, 28 predicted proteins | sample UWRJL193509B2_FD_180935 | JGI IMG/M metagenome (GOLD analysis project Ga0247736, IMG submission 180935) | Plant litter microbial communities from Arlington Agricultural Research Station in Wisconsin, United States - UWRJ-L193-509B-2 | ecosystem: Environmental > Terrestrial > Plant litter >...
AAACGCCGCCGCCAAGGCCCTCTACCCAGCCGACCCCGACCCCGTTCTCGAGATCCTTGGCGGTGATGGTCACGTTGACGGTTGCGAGGCTGCGAGCACCCGCGTCACCCAGGTCTTTGGCACGCAGCCCGACATTGAAGTACCCGAACATGAGGTCGTACCAGCGCTGTGACCGGCTGCGCGGGTCGCGGAACTTCGCATACTGCTCCCCATGCGGACCGGTCACCATCTCCGGTGCGGCATCTTGCTCTGCCTGTTCCTCGGGAGAGAGGAAGCGGGGCTTGGTAGTCAGCTGGTCGGCTTCCGCGAAGGCGGCTTTGATGCGCGCGGCGTCGATCGTCGGGGCCATGATGATGATCTCGGTCAGCCCATTCACCTCGTGCCCGAAGCGGAGCGAGCGTTTGCGGAAGGCGCGGTCCTCCCGCGGTTCCAGTCCGTCGGGGTCGAGGTAGGAGTGCCAGACATTGATCTGGTCTTTGAGTGCGTCGAAGCAGGCGTTGGTGGCGTTCTCGACGAGTGCTTCTTCCGCGATCGCGATCTTCTCGGGCATGACCTTGTTCTTCGCGGACGCCTCCAGCATCCGGATGATCGCCAGCGCCGATTCGGCCGGCATCTCGGCATTGCTGAGAGCTGTTGCGACCTTCGGGTACTCGGGCTCCAGCACCTGCCCCATGAACTGGCGAGGCTGCGTTTTGTTGCCGAGCGTGATCCGCCGGCGGGCCTCCGCGGAGGAGATATGGGTGACGTCTTCGAGAAACTCGACCGCGTTCCGGTGCCCGGTAAGGAGGGCGAGGTTCTCGTCCTTCGGCAGGTCTCTACGAGAGCGCACGGCGAGCTCGTGGGCGAGCTCGATACCCCGTGCCGCGGCGGTGCGGGTGATTTGCTCGTTGTCTCGAATTGCCTGCTCGAGTTCGGCATTGGACAGCGACATCCCGGGCACGCGAGGTGCCTCAGATGGGGTGCGGTTGTCGTTTGCCATGGGTCTAGTTTGGCAAGAGCCACCGACTTTCGTGGGGCACTCTGGGTATGTATGAATAACTTTGGAAAACGGCGCCTGTGGACGACTGTTCGCGGAATTTCGGGTCGCAAAAAGGGCCTCGATGCGCCTGTCCTGAGCAGGCCCGCCAGAGCCGCGTCGAAGGGCGCGCCTCGCTGGCGCTCACCGTGCTACTCGACCAGCCAGCTGGGGTTGCGGCGAACAACCGGCATGCACCCGGGCGCTACGGCACCCCAAGCCACCTCCGTCGCTGCCCGATTGCAACTTCAGCGCAACAACAGCAATCCGCCCGGAGGGTCAACGGGGCTCTCGCACCCGACGACCGGTGCCAGAGCTACCGAAACAACAATGCCGCCGCGGCATTCACCGCGGGCACCAGCTCGCTCTCCATGCGCCGATACGTCTTGTCGCTACGCCCGATCGGGTCGACGATGTCATCGAGGTCGGCGTCTACCGGTGTGAGATAGCCGCGAAGTCCGACCGCCTTCGCGACGAGCTCGCGCAAGTCATCGGCGGACTCGGCAGCTTCTGGGGCCGTTTCAGTGACGGCCTCGGCAAGACGACCGAATTCCCGAATTGTGAACAGTCGGCGGGCAACACGCGGGAGCATCCGTGCCACCTCGCTCCGGTGCGCTCGGGAAGCCACCAACACGAGGTCGGCAGCGCGAACCATGTCGACAGTCAGCTGGGTGGCCGCGTGCGCACTCGGGTCGGCACCCTGGCCCACGCTGATCTCCGCGGCCAGCGGCGACATCGGAGCACCGACCGGCGCCTCGGTTCCCGCGCTGGTCACGACGACAGAGCCTGCGAACTTCTCACCAGCCGCTTTGGCCAGCAGCTGCTCGGCAAGCGGAGAACGACAGACATTGCCCGTGCACACGACAAGGATGGTGAATGGATTCTCGGACACTAGGTGGTCACGCTCCCCCGGGTTGGTTGCGCTGCACCTCGCCCTGGAACATCCGGCGAGATCAGTTGTGCGAATCGCCCGCTTCGAGTGCGGGCCTCACTACTGTAGGCCGCGTGGCTGATGCCTTCGCGCCACTTGACTTGGCCGAGTCAGCACCGTAATAGCCGTAGCCGTATTGGCCGTAACCATAGGAATCGACTCCCTTGGTCGGCAGCATCGTCAGGATCACGCCGAGCACCGGGGCGTCGACGTTGACGAGGTTCTTGAGTCCGGCGAGGAACTGGTTGCGGTGCGTCTGCCCAGCAGCAGCGACGAGAATCGCGCCACCCGTGACACGGGCGAGGATCGCCGCGTCGGTCACCGGCAAGAGAGGCGCGCTGTCGAAGATGACGACGTCGTACGAGTTCTCGAAGTGTTCGAGAAGCTCGACCATTGTGCGGCTACCGAGAAGCTCGCTGGGGTTCGGCGGAACCTGGCCGGCGGGCAGCACATGCAGGTTGCTTACGCCCCACTCCTGCACCACGTCGGCGAACTCGGCACGGCCGACGAGGATATCGGTCAGTCCGACCGCACCTTCGATTCCGAGGTAGTCGCTGACCTTCGGCCGGCGCAGGTCGGCATCGACGAGCAGCACGCGCGAGCCGAGCTGCGAGAGCGTGATAGCGAGGTTGGTGCTCGTCGTGGTCTTTCCCTCACCAGGCAGCGACGACGTCACGACGAAGCTATTGCGGCGCTCGACCATGACGAACTGCACATTGGTGCGCAGCGTGCGGAACGACTCGGCGCGGGGGCTCTTCGGGTCGACCTGCACGACGAGCGGGTTCTTCGCCGCCTCGGGGTCGAACGCGATTCCCCCGATGACGGTGAGGTCGGTGAGTGATTCGACGTCACGGATGCTGCGGATGCGAGTGTCGAGCACTTCGAGCAATACGGCGAGACCCACGCCGAGCGCGAGTCCGACGAGCAATCCCAGCGCGAGGTTGAGCTTGTTGTTCGGCGAGGCGGCGTCGATCGGGACGACCGCGGGCTGCAACGTAGAGATCTTGACCGGAGAATCCCCGCCCGAGTCTGACTTCTCGATCTCGTCGACGACGTTCGGCAGCGTTTCACCGATCGCATTCGCGATCGACGCGGCTAGGTTTCGGTCAGCGTCGGTGACTGTGATGCTCAGGATAACGGTGGTGATTGGGGCTGATGCCTCGACATTTTTCGCTAGCTCTTCGACCGTCATATCTAGCTGTAAAGATTTGATGACTGGCTGTAACACGCTCGCCGTTCCGACAGCTTGAGCGTAACTCTGGACGCGTTGCAGCGTGAAACTATTGCCCGCTGCGAGATCAGACGCTGAACCACTATCTTGCGAGGTCGAAACAAAGACCTGTGTAGTCGCGGTATAAAGCGGAGTGGTCAACGCAGATGCCGCTCCAGCGCCCACAACTCCGACCACGACCAACGTCAAAATGACGATCCACCGCTTGCGAAGAATCCGAATGTAATCCTTGAGTTCCACGTACTAACTTTCGCTCGCGCCCACAGTGAAGAGCATATAAACAAAGTTAGGGACCCCACCCGGAGGCGGAGTCCCTAACGGAGTAATGATGTTTACCTGACGGGTACTACTTGGTCTTCTTGAACGTGGTGCTCTTGTCCATCGTTCCGTAGAACTTCGCGCTGTCCTTGATGTACGCCTCGACGGTGTAGGTGCCCTTCTTGGACGCCTTCGTGTAGGTGTAGCTGATCTTGCCGCTCGACGATGCGGTGACCGACTTGTAGACGGTCGAGACACCCGACGGGCCGGAGATCTTCAGGGCGACAACGGCGCCAGCGGCGGTCGTAGCCGAGATGACCGACGTCTTGTCGCTCGAGCTCGAGATGCCCTGGGCCTTGAGACCGCTGATCGGGGCTGCCTTGCCTACGGTGATCGCCTTGCTGAACGACGAGCCGAACGACGGCGTGAACTTGATCGAGTACTCACCAGCGGTCGACGGGAACTTGACCGGCAGGGTCGCAGTACCCGACTCGGAGAGACTGCGAGTAACGGTGCGGCCACCGATAGTCGCCGAAACCTTCTCCTTCGTGTAGTCGCCCTTCACGCTGGCTTTGACAGTGAAGTTCACGGTCTTGCCAGCGGCAGCTGACGAGGAACCGCTTACCGAGAGCGTCGCGTTCGGCGGGTATGCGGCGTTGGCGGCGGTCGATGCGCCGAAAACAAGGGCACCCGCTGCAAGAAGTGCAACAGACGCGGTAGCGAACTTAGAAATTTTCATTGGGAGTTCCGTTTTCCGTTGCACTGGTGAGGTGTAAAAAAGTTGAGATGTCTTTAACACTAGCTCACGAACCGTAGCGATCTGCCTGGATTTATTACCAGTGTGTGAATTAACGCCATACGAAGACTTATTTGCAGGCTGCCTCGACTGTGGAGGTTGCCATCGATGGCTCGTTCAACAGCGGTTGCAGCGTCAAAATCGGCTTCGAGCTCAGAGCGTTGCCCTCATCGTCTTCGGCGGGCTCCTGCCAGGTCGCCACCAATGTCGTCGACTGCCCCGGATCAAGAGCGACGTCGAAAATGGACATCTCGTGGTTGCGTTCGTTCGCCGAGAAGATGAAGGCGTCATCGCCATCCTGCGTGTACTTGCCGTCAGTTGCCCCGACTGGCAGATAGACCTCGATGTAGCTGTGGTTCGAGCCGACAACGTAGTCGAGCCCGAGCTCCTCCAACTCGAGTCGGCCGGTCATGTACGGAGGCAGGCCAGAAGTCGGCGCATTGTTCGTGACCGTTACCGTCACGGTGCCGGTGCGGCTGGCAGTGTTCGTTTCCGCATCAACAACGCACGCACCGAGCTCGTATTTAGAGTCGAGTTGAAGGAACGCGTCGAGCTTGTTGCCGCCAGCATTGATCACACGCACCGAGCTCAATGGGCCTGGCTGGTCGGAGAGCGAACCGGCAAGCCCAGCATTCTCGATCTGCAGCTGCTCGGCTTTGTCAGTGGACCACAGCTGCAGGTAGTCGGCATTGGTCCCCGTCAGAGCCTGGGACACCAGGCTCTGCACGTTGAATTCGCCTGACGAGAGCTTGTCGAAGATCGTGCCGATGATCTTCGCGACTACCGCGTCTTTTTCTTTCGGATCGGTGTATTCCTTGTACACATCGACACTGAGGTACTGCACCATATTCGCCGGCTCGATCGTCGTCTTGCCTACAGTAACCGGCCCGACGGCCGCAGCCAGATACTGCACGGTTCCCTGCCCCAGAGAGATCACTCCATCGACCTGCTGCTCGCCGCGAGAGTTCCAACCGCCGACGATCTGCTCGGCGTCAGTCGGAAAGTGGGCTGACAGGTTCATCGACGGCCAGCTTTTCAGCGAGTCGCCCCATAATTCGCGCAAACTGGCTGGCATCACTTTGTCTGACACAGGCGGGCCCGCTGTCAGCTTGTCGTTGCTTCCTTGCGTGACCATGTCGAGCTTGCCCTTATTGGCGTCCAAAATGACATACGCCGACAGGAGCCCTCCGGATGGACGAGCCTCGGTGAGATTTTGCGATGCTACAAACCACGTTCGCTCTCCGTTTTCACCGAGGATGATGGGCAGTGCCTCGACGAACGGTTCCACCCGTTCCAACCCAGGGCCGGCCAGGGCGAGAGCATCGGTCAGGCTGCCGACTTTTGTTTGAAGCTCCTCGAGCATCGGTTTTGTGGCAAAAGGAGCCAACTTGGCCGACGACGCGTTCACTGAAGTCGAAAGTCCGCGAACGGCGCTATCGAGGTTTTTGACCAGAGCGATGTTGAATCCGTCTTGGCCGGCAATATTTTCGGGTGACAGCCTCGGCAAGAGATCAATCAGAGGTCCGGCAGAGGAGCTCAACTCAGATGCAACGTGCGCGACAACTCGCAGCGTGCTTATTTCTGTTCCGAAGACAGGCTGCTGTCCAGCCAGAATCACCACCCATTCATTGCTCGCAGCAGCAGCATCGGCACTATGTCTCTGCACTTCGCGCAGATCGGAGGCAAGCATTGTGACGTCGCCTGCCGTGGCGTGATCGCTAATCTGCCCGGTTAGTCCAGACAACGACTGCAGACTCTGCGCCATTGTCGCAACGCGAGCGACGGTGTAGCCCGCGAAAGCTAGCAGCAGGACAACGACGACACTTGCCCAGAACCGGAGTGGGTGTTTCGAGACGAACCTCGTGAGGGCATTGCCTGTCATGGGTTCTCCGCAAGTCGGTTGTGTTGCGCCGGGCACAATTCACTCATGTTAGCCGGACGATTCGGCTCGCCTGCGCCATAATGCGGCTGCGAATGTGTCGAATGAAATCTGCTTTATTACCGCATCGTGAACAATTGCGCCAGACCAGCTATGAGCTTTACCCATGTCGTATAGAGTGGCGCGTAGCGGGTTTCGCTAGAAATCGTCAACGAATTGTCCTGATTCGCACTCCTCGCCAATCAAGGCTGACGCGGGGGTCTCGTTGGCTCGATCACGCAATTTCATTCGTGTGCGCAGTTAGTCAAGTAGGTTCAGGGGGTCAGGATGTCAGTAGACATTTCGCCGCGAACCACGGCTGGCGTCGACCAGGCGTCGCAAAAGATCGCTGCCCCCAGCGCGGAAGGAATGCGCGATACTCGCTCAAAACCCGCCACGAATGTTCAGTGGGAGCGCAGCTACCGCCGTCGACTTTTTGCCACTGACTCCACGCTCATTTCGCTGGTAGTTCTTGGCGCGCATCTACTGTGGTTCGGTCAAGACAGCGCATTGGCATCAATCAGACTCTTTGGCGTTGTCGACTACTGGTTTGTTTCGGTTGCGCTCGCGATCGGGTGGCTCGGCGCCTTGCAGGTCAGCGGATCGCGAGAATCGCGTGTACTCGGCACGGGCAGTCGAGAATACCAGCTCGTCTTCAACGCCTGCTTCGCGTGGTTCGGCGTTGTTGCCATCGCCGCCACGCTTTTCAAGGTCGATCTTGCCCGCGGTTACCTCCTCATCGCCTTTCCCGCGGGCATCATTGTGCTTCTCGCGAGCCGCAAGTTCTGGCGGTCGTGGCTGGTGCGCCGGCGTGCGGCCGATGGAAGTTTCAGCGCCAGGGTCATGGTGATTGGTTCAGCGGCTGCCGTGACGAATATGGTGCGCGAACTTCGCCGCAATCCTGATGCCGGGTACCACGTGGTCGGCGTGTGCATTCCCGAGGGCAGCAGCCTCGGCAACGACATCGATGGGTCCTCGCTTCACTTCGGCTCCATTGACAGCCCCGTCGATCACTTGCGCGCGGCGGGCGGAAACACCATCGCCGTAGCCGGCGGAGACCGCCTGCGTACCAGAGCCATTCGCCAGATCAGCTGGCAGCTGCAGTCGGGGCTTGAGCACCTGATCGTCTCACCGAACCTGATCGACATCGCCGGTCCGCGAATCCACACGCGCCCGGTTTCCGGCTTGTCACTGATCCACGTCGAGACACCCCGCTACGCCGGAACTCGGCGCTTTTTGAAGGAATCGCTGGACTTCGCAGGTGCGCTGCTGCTCATTGTCGTCTCGTCCCCCGTACTGCTCGCGGTAGCCATGGCCGTGCGCCTCTCCACCCCTGGCCCAGTACTCTTCCGGCAGGAACGCATCGGCCTCAACGGCAAGCCGTTCCAAATGCTGAAATTCCGTTCGATGGTGGTGGACGCTGAAGCACAGCTCGAGTCACTCGCCGATGTCGAGCAAGATGCTGGAAACACGGTCATGTTCAAGCTCGCGAGCGACCCTCGGGTAACCCCAGTCGGGCGTTTGATGCGTCGCTTCAGCATCGACGAGCTCCCCCAGTTCTTCAACGTGTTGAAGCGCGACATGAGCCTGGTTGGCCCTCGTCCCCCGCTGGCTACCGAGGTCGCCAACTACGAAGAAGACGTCCACCGCCGGTTTCTGGTTCGCCCAGGTATCACCGGTCTCTGGCAAGTCAGCGGTCGATCCAACCTCGACTGGGAAGAGAGCGTTCGCCTCGACCTGTACTACGTCGAGAACTGGTCCGCCCTTGGTGATCTCCAGATCCTATGGCGTACAGCTAGAGCTGTTGTCGCACGTGATGGCGCCTATTGATTTCCACATGTTCGCTTCCTACCACTCGTCTCACAGCAAACGTCGATGCTTGACAACACTCAGTACTACTGGGAACCATTTCCAGGGAAGCATCGCCACAAGTGATTCAACAAAGATGGACCGAGTGGACTTGAATAACGCGAAAGATAAGACCCCATTCGTAGCGTGAGCTAAGAGCGCGGCCACCGCCGCCCCAACGGCACCATATGTCGGTATGAGAGCAAAATTCGCTGCGACGTTAATTGCTAAGGCAAGCGAGCTGCCAACTAAAGTCTCTCTCTGCAGTCCTTCCGTCACAATCCATACATGTCTCATCACGCCGATGAAAATGAACGGGCAGCCTAAAAATAGTATTTGAACCACGACGCCCGACTCAGAGTATTCAGGCCCGTACAGAAGCCATATCACCAGCGGGCCAAAAACCAGGCCGCCAAGGGTAAAAATCACGCCGAGACCGGCAGTAAACCGGAGAACCTTCTCCATTTGACCGTTGAAAATTTCGAGCGCGACTTGACGTGATTGCACCAGTTTCGGAAGAAAGGCCGTGAACAACATAGTTGGCACGAACGAAAGCGCATCGACCAAGTTGGTCGCGGCAGAGAAGTACGACACTTCAGCAGAATTTGCGAGGAGTAGAAGCAGTGGATAACTCACCCGCAAATAGAGAATTACCGCCAGCCCTGCGACCAGGAGTGGAATACTTTGGGCAAGAATTTCCCGGTGCGGAATGGCACGGCTCACCCGAAGCTCGACGCTGCCTCTCCTTCGCCTCGCAATGTAGGCGACAGTCATGAATAGTCCAGCCGTGACATTTTCGATGACAAGGACCCAAGCCAACTGATCCAGCGATTGTGAGCCAAATGCGATCTGAACTCTCAATATCGTCGGCACGATAAGACTCGCTACTCGAGTCGCCGCGGCGACCCCGTTCTGTCCAGTCGCCTGAAAGTACGCATCCGCCGCGGACAGGGGCCGTGCGAGCACAGCCAGAGAAAGGATCAGTAACAGATGGTGCGTCGGCTCCACTTGAAATAGGGGGCTAAATGCCAAGGCGATCATCGCGAGACCAGCAAGGACAGAGCTGCACGTCGACAGCAATCCAGCAAACCGAGTCAGCCGCACGGAACTATACCCGCCAGCCGAGATGAAACGAATGACACTGACCTGGCCGAAGCTGGCCAAAGGAATCGCAATTGCAAGGATGGCTGTTGCGGACCCGAGAAATCCAAACTTTTCGGGGCCAAGCGCGCGGACCAGAATCACGTTTACGATCGCGATCGAGCCAAGCTGAAGAATCTTCTCTGCAGTCAGAAAAGCGACGTCGCGGCCGTTCGAGGGACCCGTCATCGAGTTGAAGACCGTGAGGGCATCGGTGTGATGATCCCGGTTCGAGTTCGCTCCCGGTTTCCACCCTTTCGATCCATGCTAAATACGTACATCCCGACCGCAAGCGCGAGCGCAACCTGAATTCGGGTCGTGTCGCCGAGGGGCGAGATGAGAATGTGCATGAAGCCACCTAGAACAACTAACATCGTCGCAAAACCCAGGTCGTTTCGCACGGTGCCCCGGACGGCGATTACGCACAAGGCAACTAACACGAGCACTAACGGCAAGGCAAAAATGCCGGCCTGCACGAAAGCTCCTAAAGCCACGGAGTGCAGTGGAAGCCTATCCACGAGCATGAGTCGGTCCACATCAGATGTACTGAAAAAATATCCTCCGCCGGCAAGTGAATCGTATGCAGGGAGTCTCACGTCATAGGGGACGCGCGCCACAGCTCCCCACCCGATCAAAGGCGAGGCGACGAATGCAAAGATCAAAAAGAGCAACTCTTTGCGGGCGCCAAATATGAGCCCGTATTCGCCAGATTGATCCGCGAGCTTTTGTGCTGCATATGCGCCGAAGTAGCCGTTCTCTGCGGCAGCTTCGTAGAGCGCAGTTGCACCAAAGAGCGCAACCGCGATGACAGCCGCCAGAGCTATGAAGCTCCTGTCTCGTCGGGTTCCTGTTCGTCCCAAGAGGAGGAAAACAATAGCGCTTAGAGCGACAAGCACGCCAGCGGATCGGCTACCAAGCGCGACGTTCAAGGCAGCAAGCGAGAGCACGATACCGGCCGCAGGCAGCCGCCGGCGGAAGCGTCTGAACACCTGCCAGGCGGCAATAAGGACGACTACGTTTACTGCCCACCCGATAGCGAACTTCCATGGATCGATAACCGCTTCCGCAGTTGGCGATGTATAAAAGCCTGCAATCTGCCCGAGAGCGGCGCCGAGCAGGAGGGAAGTTAGCGCCCGCCCCTTCGAGTAAATAAGCAGTGAAGCAACGCCGATTGCGCTAAGTGCGAGGACGGAATAGTTAGCAATCCCGGCTTGCGCTTCTGCTAACGAATTGCCGTTGCTCAAGCTGGAAATAGTTAGACCGACTACCATCAGCGAGGTTACCGCCACGAGTAGCAACCCATATTTCGTTGGCCGAAGACCAAAGCTAAAGATCGTCACGAATGCAATCGGGACGCAAAGGATTTCTCCAATTGAGAGCCGCCCCCCGACGTTGACAAACACGAAAGCTGTGATTCCGACCGTAAATCCCAACACCGAAATCAAACGCGAATGAGTTGGGCGATGTTCTTCGATGATTGGCGCGTTAGTCGACTTCTCGATTCTTGGAACATGGGTTGAAGTCAAGGAACGTCGCCTTGAGACTCGACTTCGACATAGGCGGTTTCTCTCTCAAAATAATGACCGTCTACAGATTTGATCCATCGCGCTGGTACGCCACCCCATAGACCCGGCCGGTCATTGTCCTGACCAGCTCGGGACAACACTGCGCCAGCGGCCAAGATCGACTTAGAAGGAAGGGTTGCGCCTTTAAGCACTGTGCAGTTCGTGGAGACAAAAGAGTAGTCTCCGAATTTCACCTGCTCTGACGTCTGACGTGCTGTCGTGAAATCGATACCGTGTGTCAGGATGGTCGACCTCTGACCGGCAACGATCGAGAATCGGCCCACCTCGACCCCTCCCGAACAATCGATGTAATGTCGGCTCGTGATTGCGGAATCCTCTCCGAGAACGAGCTCACCGGTCGCACCGAGGTGCGACAAAAAGGGCACGGCAGCAGAGATCCAGTTCCATGAACCGACAGTCGCTCGGGAGCCGACCACCACCCGATTCAAGTCTCGGAACACGTTAAAGGCTCCAATTCTCGATCCGGCTGCTGCGGAGAAGTCGGCAACTTTCCAGATGACCACCGGGCCTATTTCCGCACCGGCAGAAATTGAGTACCCAGCGAATCGAAGCATCCAATTTTTCATACGCGAAGCAGGCAGCAGTCCTATCCATAACACCGACCTCGTGGCCAGTTTCCGTCTCATCTGAGACTTCCGCGCAATTTCGAGTAGAAGCGAGAGTGTCTAAGCGGAATCGTCGAGAGCGCTATCGACTGTCGCACGAATGCCGCAACGCTTCGAGCTAAGTCGGGAAGGCCCGTCGAATGCAGTCTGCGCACTCGCCATGCCTCCGTCGCAAATCTAGAACCGACTGAACCAGATTTCGAAGCATCATGCCATCGGAGGGCGCCTATGGGCTCCTCAATCACAGCTTGAGAAGGTCGAAGCGATACGAGTCTCAACATCAGATCCAAATCCATTGAATAGTTGAATTTGTCTTGAAATCCGCCCGCCCGAACTAGCAACGTCTTCTCAATGAGCATGGACCCTGAAAACACATAACATCCGAGCGACATCAACCTACTGTGTTGCAGCGGTCTCCCTCTGTAGGTAGCAATTACGTTTCCGCTTTGGTCAAGAGTTCGATGACCCCCCACGACCAAGTCAGGCATTTCGGTATCGATTGGTCTGATCTCGGCCCTGGCTTTATGGATCGCGCCATCAGACACAACGTCATCAGCGTTGAGCCACAGCACGTAGTCGCCGACAGCTCGTGATAGAGCCCGATTCAGAGCTTCAGACTGACCACTGTCCGTTTGCGACTCAACTTTCACGCGCTCATCTCGTGATGCGAAAGCTTGCATAACCCCGAGCGTCCCGTCAGTTGAGGCTCCGTCTTGCACCACGATCTCGTCACCGGGCTGGAGTTGACTCAAAACAGACTCGACAGCTTCAGTCACATACGGCATCGAGTTGTACGACGGGATGATGACGCTTAGTTTCACGTTAGGTTCCTGAGTGTATTCGCTACTTCACTAATACATGTGCCCTGGCAAGCGCAGTACTGGCACCGACGATGCATCCCACGACACCCACGATCGGAAAGTGTTGGTGGAGTGGCGAAACCGATGTCAACCAAATTGGCGAGCCAACCCCAGCACAGTGTCAATAAGGATGACCGGGCTTGGGAAGCTAGCCTCAAATGTTCACTCTAACTGGTCCAAACCTAGGTTTCGTAGAATATTCAGGTTTCGCCCACGTCTGCCAACTGCCAAATCCAAAAGCAACGCATTGGGCGATTCGACTCGCGCCGTTGCGGGGCAACTTGCGTCGGCTGCCTGCGAACATCGAGTTCACACAGTCAGAATCGGGCCCCGATTATCTTCGCATCGTTGCCTTCTACAACGGAGTTTGGCGGCACCACCCCCCTTAGTACAGTCATCGGCTTTGCGAGTGATGACCGACCCACATCGCTACCGCCGAGAACGATGCATCGAGACGTGATCCACACTCCCGCATGGATGGTGATTGGTGAGGTAATCAAGGCCATGTCTGTCCGGTGGGCGTGGCTTCCAGTCGTAATGAACGATTCTTGTGAGATCACAACGTCATGCCCAACGCGGACGTTGTCTTGATTATGAATCCACACACCTTCCCCAATCCAAGATCGATCTCCGATCTCGAGCTTCCAAGGGAATTTGACACGGGTACGGGGCCTGAACACGACCGAGTGGCCGATTTTCGCGCCAAATAGCCTCAGAACTGTGACGCGTATCCGAGAACTTACTTGCCAAGGGTTGGTCACAAACAGCAGTTCGAAGATTGCCCACAAATAGACCGTGATCCGAGGGCGATCCCATGAGCGACGTTCACCCGGCGCAAGCGAGAGGTCGATAACGGGCACCTCGGATGCGCCGGGGGCATTGCTCTCAAGTTCGGCCAAAGTTATCGTCTCCGTCTTGCCAATGTAAAAACCAAGGCTATCCTCGGCTCTGTGAGCACAACTCCATCTTTGCGCATTCTGATCCTCGGCTTGAATTACGCGCCCGAGCTCACCGGGATCGCGCCATACACCGCGGCGCTTGCAGCCGGACTGGCTCGACGAGGTCACAAAGTGCGAGTTAAGACTGCGCATCCGCACTACCCCGAATGGACCATTCGCCAGGGCTACGGGGGCTGGAACCACCGGGAAGAAATCGACGGTGTATTGGTGGACCGACTTCGCCACTACGTGCCACGACGACCTACTGCTTTGAAAAGACTTGCTTCCGAGGCATCGTTTGGGCTCCGTCTTTTGTTTTCTCGATGGCACAAACCTGACGTAGTGCTGCTGGTCTCGCCGGCGCTGTTCTCAAGTGCAATAGCTTCGTTGCGACTGAAGATGCCTCTTGCGAAAATGCCCTTTGCGGTGTGGGTGCAGGATCTGTACGGCCTTGGAATCACTGAGACTGGGACTGGAGGAAGCTCCGTAGCAAACTTGGTGACTGGAATTGAAAAACGCCTGCTGCGATCTGCTGATCGCGTAGTTGTAATTCACCAAAGGTTTGCGAACCACGTTGAGACGCATTTGTCCGTGGCATCTGATTCCGTCCAAACTGTTCGGAACTGGACACACATCGAAACGGAGCCCGCGGATTCCCGCAAAGCAACGCGACGCATGCTTGGTTGGGGGTCCGACACGACGGTCGTACTCCACGCCGGAAACATCGGCGTAAAGCAGGCTTTGGAGAACGTCGCAAATGCTGCGAGGTTGGCGGATGAGACCCAGCCGGACATTCTTTTCGTATTGATGGGAAATGGCAACCGACGAGATGCTGTAGAGCTGAGCGCCGAGGGCGTTGCAAGCATTCGATTCTTGGACCCACTCCCAGGTGATCAGTTTATTGCAGCCCTTTCCGCAGCTGATGTTCTTTTGGTGAATGAGCGCGCTGGCCTCAGTGAAATGGCGGTCCCAAGCAAACTGACGTCGTACTTCACCACAGGACTCCCTGTCGTCGCTGCGACGGACGCTGACAGCATCACGGCTGAAGAAATTCGCAACTCTGGTGCTGGTATTCGGGTTGATCCTGATAACCCGGAAGCACTTCTCCGTGCCGTAACCGAGCTCAGAGAAAATCCGGAACATGCGCGCGCGCTGGGCGCGAAAGGTGTTCAATTCCGAACAGACGCCCTATCGGAGGAAGCTGCACTCTCGCGGTTCGAGACGCTCCTCGCTTCACTTCCCTGAAATGACCCGGTCGGAGCGACAGGTCTACCGCAACCAGTAAGGCACACTTTCGTCCTGTCGCTAACGTGATGAAGCATCGTGGACTCACTGGCGGTCTAGACTTTGCCTCACACCCGACCCGCCATGCAACGGCATGGTGATCTGAGAATCACTGGAGACTACGTGTCGAAGAAGGCATTCATAACCGGAATAACGGGCCAAGATGGTTCCTATCTCGCCGAGCTCCTTCTCTCGAAGGGCTATGAAGTGCACGGACTGATCCGGCGATCATCCACCTTCAATACAGCCCGCATCGATCACCTTTATGTGGACCCGCACAATCCTGACGCGAAGCTCTTTTTGCACTATGGAGATCTCAGCGACGGCTCGCGCCTGGTCACGTTGCTGGCTCAGATACAGCCCGACGAGATCTACAACCTCGCCGCACAGTCGCATGTACGGGTTTCGTTCGATGAACCGGAACATACGGCTGACACGACGGGCACAGGCACAGTTCGATTGCTCGAAGCTGTAAGGCTTTCGGGGATAGACGCTCGCTTTTACCAAGCCTCGTCTTCTGAACTCTATGGCGCGACTCCGCCGCCACAGAATGAAGAGACGCCGTTTTACCCCCGCTCGCCGTATGGCGCCGCCAAGCTCTACAGCTTTTGGATCACGAAAAATTACCGCGAGGCATATGACATGTTCGCCGTAAATGGGATCCTTTTCAACCATGAATCCCCACGACGTGGAGAAACTTTCGTGACACGCAAGATCACTCGAGCGGTCGCGGCCATCAAGGCGGGAACACAAGACCATGTATACCTTGGCAATCTCGATTCCATTCGAGACTGGGGCTATGCCGCCGAGTACGTTGAGGGCATGTGGCGCATGCTGCAGGCGGATGAGCCTGATGACTTCGTTCTGGCTACCGGAGGAAACTTCACCGTTCGCACTTTCTTAGAGACCGCTTTTTCTCACGCGGGTCTCGAATGGGAAAAACATGTCCGCTTCGACGCGCGCTACCTCCGACCCACTGAAGTAGACGCACTGGTCGGCGATGCTTCCAAAGCAGAGGCAAAATTAGGGTGGAAGGCCACGGTCGACACGGCGGAGCTCGCTCGAATCATGGTGGACGCCGACATCGCTGCGCTTGAACACTCGGGCAAACAGTGGATTGACAAGGTTAGTCTGGAAAGTTGGGGAACGAAATGACGGACCAGCGCGACAGCGTCAATTTCGCCCCGCAACCACTAGAACGATCTGCGACTTTCTATGTGGCTGGACATCGAGGTCTCGTCGGGTCTGCCATTTGGAGAAAATTAGAACGCGAGGGTTTTACCAATCTGGTTGGCAAAAGCTCGTCAGAATTGGATCTCAAAGACCGCGATGCGGTGTTCGGCTTCTTCAGAAACCACCAACCGAAGTACGTGGTCTTGGCCGCAGCTAAAGTGGGAGGCATTTTAGCCAACTCGACCTATCCGGTCGATTTCCTCAGTGACAATCTCCGCATTCAGGTAAACGTTCTTGACGCAGCGTTAGAGGCCAGGGTGGAGCGAGTCTTATTTCTGGGATCGTCGTGCATCTATCCGAAACTTGCACCTCAACCGATTAAAGAAGAATCGTTACTCACCGGGCACCTCGAACCGACGAATGACGCGTACGCGATCGCGAAAATCGCAGGCATTCTGCAAATTCAAGCGATCAGACGCCAGTATGGACTCCCCTGGATTTCTGCGATGCCTACAAATCTCTACGGACCGGGCGACAATTTTTCTCCCACCGGGTCGCACGTGCTTCCCGCGCTTATCCGGCGCTACGACGAGGCAGTAAAGACCGGAGCTACTACCGTCACCAATTGGGGCACGGGTACGCCTCGAAGGGAATTCCTCCACGTTGACGACATGGCAGCCGCGTCGCTCCATCTCTTGGAACACTACGACGGGCCGGATCAGGTAAACGTCGGAACTGGGTCCGATGTGACGATCAAAGAGATAGCCGACGCAATTGCGAAAGTTGTCGGCTTTGCGGGGTCCACCGAATGGGACGCCAGCAAGCCTGATGGGACTCCGCAAAAGCTTCTGGACGTCTCGAAGCTGACGGAAGCCGGTTGGACCGCTCAACTGAGTCTCGAAGAAGGCATGAAGTCCACGGTCGACTGGTACCGGGACCACAGAGCCACCTTGAGGGAATAGTTTCGCTTTAGACAGCGTCGGATACAAGCCAGCGACCGCTTCATAAGCCGAACTATTCCTCTAGTCAAGCCCTTCCACTGGGCAATTTATCACCCCCAAACTGGGGGTCGAGAGTAGCTCACCCGAACACTCTCTGTTTGGTCGGCTCAAGCCGAAAAGCGGAGAATAATGAGAACCAACGATGGTCGACGGCACGCCCCCTGGTCCAGCCAGATTCGCAGCATGTACGCGCGACTGGACGAGACGATGGAGGGCCTGACCCTCGACGGTACTAACTGCGAATCTAACGAAACCCCGAATTCAATTTCGGAAGATTCAACCGCGCGGGCGACACCGTCAGTGGATCGACAGACAGTCTTCAGCTCGGCACCTAACCGGCACTTTCCCGGCTGACACTTAGATAGAAGTCAATTCTATTTCAGGCTTGCCATCCAGAGCCCTTACCATGTCGCCCGCGTGGTTGCGGCGTAAATCTCGTCGAGCTTGCCAACTACCGCCGAAATAGACCAGCGACTTTCGACCAACCTTCGTCCATTCCTTCCTGAATGCGTTGCTGCGTCTGGGTCGCGCAGGAAGCTTTCTATAGCGGAGGCCAATGATCCGGGCGATTCGTCAAACACTCGCCCGGCATCAGCCTCGGAGATCACCGAGGCCAGCGTGGATTTCTGGCCCAGCACGACAGGCACTCCGGCAGACATGGCTTCGAGCAGTGTGAGCCCGAACGGCTCAGCGATGGCTGGGAGTACGTATATCTCAGCTCTGGATATTCGCTCGATTACTTCATCAGGTGCGGCCGGCCCGGTCCAACGAATTTGGTCGCCCGCGACGCCTGACAATCTGATCTGTTCCACAACCGCAGCAGCTTCCCCGCCGTCCGGGCCAACCAGCGTGAATGTGACATCGGGCCATGATGGCGCTAGGTCAATCGCTGCTGCGACGAATGCCGCCGGTCGCTTCCTGGCGTGCAGTCGAGCGAGGAAAATGACCTCCCGCGCGGTCGGGTAAGGCCGGTTAGCTATTTCAGGCAATGACACACCGTTGTCGAGCACCTCAGTTGGGACTGGAAACTTGGCGATATTGGCTAGCTCTACACTCTCTTCTTCCGTGAGCGTAAGAACTCTTGCAGCTTTTCTCAGTACGTGTCGAGTCATAGTTCTGTCGATTGGCAAAGCCAGCGGGTTTGCGGAACGGACGATCATTCCATGCGTCTGCAGAATTAGCCGTACATCCGATTCGGCTGCGACTCTCGCTATGGGCATCGTGATCAGGTCCCTCGCCAAATGAACGTGGACGATATCGAATTCGGTAAGTCGACGCCGAATTGCCCGCCAGAGGCCCGGTGCTATCAGTCCTGCGAAACCCACTTTCGGCATTACCCTACGGACACGGCGTAATACGACTGGCAGCCCGTCGATTCGAGTCGGCGGGTTGCCCTCTCCCATCCAGCCCGCAAAAACGGTCACATCGTGGCCACTCCTCGCCAACTGTTTAGCTTGAGCAAACGCGACACGGGTGGGACCGCCGTAGGCGCCATCCTGGCTGTACACGGCCACAACGTGCGCAATGCGCAACTTTGGAAAATCTGACGACATCTCGATCCAGGTCCGATCCCAAAACAAACGCGCTCGTCGCGCTGCAATTTGCAGGCTACCGGAAAGCCCCCTAATTTCTTGCGCGAGCCGCTCCACGCATCATGCGGTGACCATGAAGTAACAGTCATGTTAAACAGGGCGTGAACGTTAGGTAGACGGCTGGCTATCCTCCAGACTCAGGACACACCCCGAGTGAAGGAGAATCTCATGGTCATGACCGTCAGCGGCTGCACAACCCATGGCCTGGTTCTCGCCGAGAGCGGCTCAGCTCGCGGTCGCACTGTCGCTCGCGCGTGGTGCCCGGTGTGTGGCGAGGAACCCGCTTCCGCCTAGGTGTTCGTCACCGGGATCGCGTCGTTCGGTGCCCCATTGCCCACGCTGCCAGCAGCGCACCGATGAGCGCGCCCAGGCCGTTGGCCGCGACATCCGCGATGCTCGAGAAGCGGGCCGCGAGGAACTCTTGCTGCGCTAGCTCGATGCAGACCGAAGCCCCCAGGGCGATGAGGACTGCGAACCACCAGCGGTCGCGCCCGAGAAGCAGCGTCAGCAGCGCACCCAGCGGGGTGAAGAAGAGTACGTTCGCGGCGAACTCGAACTGGTCATAGCCGAGCCACGTCGGCATGCCGTAGGCGTGGAGCTTGGCGATGAGCGTCGTGAGTAGGGGCGCGGCGCCGGCATCGACGGGAGTCGGCCAGAAGGCGATCAGCGCGGCGAGCACCAGGTAGACCGCCAGCAGCACAAGCGCCAACGGGCGACTCGGTACTCGCGGGGTGGTGGCCATGAGCGATTGTCTCGTATGCGGGTGGGATTGCGGGTATTCGAGATGGTGTCTGGTTGCGAAAGGGCCTCGATACGCCTGTCCTGAGCAGGCCCGCCAGGGCCGTGTAGAAGGGTGCGGCCTCGCTTCGCTCGGTCGAGCTACTCGACCAGCGACGTGGGGTGAGGTGAGAGGTGTCGACGGTCTCAAGCGTCGAACGCGGAGGTGCTTAGGCGGTTGGTTCGGCTCGGAGGAACTCTGCCAGCGACGTCGCCGGGCGGCCCGTCACGCGCTCTATGTCTGGCGAGACGGCCTGCAGCTCGCCGTTGGCGATGGAGGTGTAGGTGCTGACCCAGGCCTCCACCTGCCAGTCGGGGGCGTTCCACTTCTTGCGCGACTCGTGGGCCTCGGCGAGGGTCTCGTCATAGAAGCTCGCGCTGATGCCCCGCACTTCTGAGATGACCGCGGCGACCTCAGCCATGGTGAGAGCCTCGGGCCCGGTGAGGTTGTAGGTCGCGCCACGGTGGGATGCGACATCCGCCAGCACGGTCGCGGCGACACGGGCGACATCCGCCCGGGTCACGATCGCCGCGCGACCGTCGCCTGCCGGACCACGGATGACGTCGCCCTCCCCCATCATCATGGGCATGAAATCGGCATAGAAGTTGTCGCGCAGAAATGTGTAGTCCATGCCCGAATCGATGATTCGCTGCTCGGTGGCGAAGTGGTCGCGACCGAGGGTGAAAGTGCAGTCGGGTGAGGCTCCGACAAACGAGGTGTAGACGATGTGCTTCACCCCGGCAGCCGTGGCCGCGTCGACGAAGGTGAAGTGCTCATCGCGACGGGATTCGTTCTCGGCTGCCGACACCATGAACAGCGTCTCGACGCCGGCCAAAGCCTCGGCAGGCGTCTGGGCATACGTGGACTGCAGCGCGACCGCACCGGGCAGCTGCGGAGCCCGGGAGAGGTCTCGCACGAGAAGCCGCAGCGGTGTGCCATCGGCGGCGAGGGAACGGGCCACCGCTCCCCCGACGAATCCGGTCGAGCCGGTGACGGCGGTGGTGGGCAGTGACGACATCAAGTGCCTCTCGTCGGTGTGGTTCGGGCTCGCGAGTAGTTACTCGCTGGCGGGGTAGGGCGACTGCTTGAGAAGGCCAGCGAGATGCGCGGCGTTCGACGCGAGAGCCTTGGTGGCGGCCGCGACGGCATCCGGAGTCTTCGGCAGGTCTTTGTAGTCAACCGAGTTCATCGCCTCGCCATTCCAGTAGGTACTCGCCTGCGACGACACGGTGAAGCCCAGGTCGACCAGGCCCTGGAACAGCTGCGCGGTGATGTGGTGCGCACCGTCTTCGTTGCCCACGACTCCCACGACCGCGACCCGGTCATACAGGCTCGGGCGACCCTTGTCGTCGGTCTCGCTGAGCTCGGCATCGAGCCGCTCGAGAATCTGCTGGCCGACACTCGTCAGTTGCCCGACCCAGGTCGGAGTGACCACGACGAAAATATCGGCGGCGAGGATCTGCTGCCGGATGCCAGGCCACTCGTCTCCGTCGCCCATGTCGGTCTCGACCCCGGGAGTGACCTGGAAGTCGACAAGGCGAGCCGAGCTCGTGGTGACTCCGTGGCTCTCGAGGTCGGCGAGGATCTGCGACATGAGCAGTTCGGTGCTCGACGACTGGGGCGAAGGCTTGAGGGTGCAGTTGAGGGCAAAAGCGGTAAGCGTCATGAATACACCCTTTCTCCTTGAGCGCGACGACGGTGTGGGCACTGCGCGATGTTCAGGTGACTCCCGGGTCGGCGCCGGGTTCGCTGGAAGAATGGGGCGGTGACCACACAGCACCCGAGGCGCAAGTACCTGCTGGTGGTCGGCGCTGTCGTGGTGGCTGCCGTGATCGTGGTCTCGATCTTCGCGGCGACCAACACGCGCCCGAAGATGGAGGCGGTCATCTTCGAGCCGCACACCGGGTCGTCGTTCACCATCGCCGTCATCGGCGACTCGTGGAGCGCGGGTGCGGGCAGCGACTCGAACACCTCGTTCTCGAGCTTCGGCACGATCGCCACCCGCCAGCTGGGAGTGAAGGGGGTGATCTTCGCCGCGCGCGGAACCGGCTACACCACGACGAGCACCGCTGGCAGGGTCTACAGCGAACGCCTCGCCCGTGTCGCCGCCGTCGAGCCCGACCTCGTGGTGGTGCAGGGAAGCGTGAACGACGCCCGGCAGAGCCCCGCTGAGGCTGTCGGGTCAGCGTCGAAGCAACTATTCAGCGACCTGAAGGCTGTGCTTCCCGGGGCCGTCATCGTCGCTACGGGGCCGATGGATGCTCCGATCACGGTTCCGGCTGAGACGGCCGCGTCATCCGCAGCCATCCGCGCTTCTGCGCTGGCGGAGGGCGTGCACTTCATCGACCCGGTCGCCGAGGGCTGGCTGCCGCTCGACGACGCCCTGTTCTCTGACGGGCTGCACCCGAACCAGGCCGGCTACGACCTCATCGGCGCCCGGCTCGCGGAAGACCTGAAGCAGTACCTGCGGTAGCTAGAGCGTGATCGGGTCTGTGGACTTCGAGCCCGTACAGACGTCGTCTGGATCGTAAGGCGGAGTCCACTCGAGCGGGAAAGTCTTCTCTGATGCCTGCATACCGGCGTCGTCCAGGGTAGTGATCGTGACCTCTTCGAAAGCCCTGAACCAGCGCCCGACCGAGAGTGTGCCGTCATCGTTGGGTATCACGAAGACGGAATCGCCCAGCTTTGCGTTCCGCTTGTCGCCGACGATCCACGAAGCGCACCGGCCATCGATACACGCCTGCACGACCGCCGCGTCGCCTGCGTCCACGTCTACCGCATAGGAGTATGCGACGAGGTCACACTGCGTCTTTTGAGGGGTACACCCACTCAAGACGAGCGTCAGAGCCAGCGCGCCGAGTGCCACTCCGAGGTTCTTTCGCATGCGTCGACTTTATCGGCGGGCGTTCAGAGCGAGATCGGATCGGTGGAGGCCGGGCCCCAGCCGCACTCCCCCGGCTTCGGAGACCAGTCGAGGTCGAAGGTGCGGGGTGACCCCGCCCGCGTGCCGTCGTCGTTGAGGGTAGTGACCGTGATGACCTCGGGCGGGTTCGTGTCGGTCGATACGGTGAAGGAACCGTCACTCTCTCGCAGGATCCCGAGCCGCACTTCAGAGCTGAAGTCGGTCTGGCCATCGTCGATCGACGAGGCGCAGACCGATTGCACGCACGCTTCGATGCCGCTCGCCGTGCCCGCGACGACGGTCAGGTCGAAGATGGGTGCCGCGAGGCTGCAGGTGACCGGTTGCGTCGCGCATCCCGAGAGCGCGGCGAGTAAGGCGATTGCAGTGAGAGCGGGACTTTTTCTCATTTGTCGACGGTAGCAGCGGAGGCGGGCACGGCGGCCCCCCGTTAGCGGGTTGTAACAAGCAGTGGTGCGGACTTCTGTCGATAGCGACGGGCGGGTGAGCATCCGCTCGCCGTAGCCTTGAATCATGGAACTCCTCGAACCCACCCGCATCGCCGCCGAGCTCGAACAGGTCACCGCACATTGGACGCCTCGCGTTGTCGGCCGCGTCAATGACCAGTACGTGAAGGTCGCGAAACTGCTCGGCGAGCTCGTGTGGCACGCCCACGATGAGGAAGACGAGATGTTCCTGGTCGTCTATGGGCAGTTGCGGATCCAGCTGGAGGGGTCGCGCGAGGTCGCGCTGGCGCCCGGGCAGTTCTTCGTGGTGCCGAAGGGCGTGCAGCACAACCCGGTCGCCGACAAGGAGGTGGGCATAGTGCTCATCGAAACGGTCACGACCGCGCACACCGGTTCGGTGCAGTCGGATCGCACGGTTCCGATCGAGAGGCAGCTGGGCGGCTGAGCCGCAGGCTGACTCTTGACAGTGAGAGCGGGAATACCCGCGCTCAGCGAGTGGAACGCGCCTAAATTGGCCCTTTACCATTCACGACAGGAGAACCATGAATCTCGGATCTTATTCTTCGTACCCGCTTCCCGCCCCCGTGCGCACAGCGTTCGGCGTCTCGACCGCCCAGGAACTCGCCGACCAGCTCGGCGTCACGGGCGAGCTGACGCCAGCCCTGGCCCACGAGGCAGAGGCCGCCTACAACGCGTATCGGGCCGGCGACACGGAGACCGCGCAGACATTCCTCACGTCGAAGTTGGGTCTCTCTGACGAGGTAGCCCGGGCGGCGCTCGCCAAGCTGCGCTGACTGCTCTCTGCGCACGTTCAGTGTTGTCGAGGTGAGCGCGCGCAGGGTTTAGGTTCGACCCATGCGAATAGTGTTCTGGGGTTGGTTGGGATTTGTCGGGCTCGGGCTCATCTATATGCTCGCCATCGCCTTCCTGGGGCGGTGAGTCATGGTCGCCAAGCTGCGCGAACACAACCTGAGCCTGTTCTTTGCGGTTATATTTCTGCTCGCACTCTTCGGGCAATCGGTCGCCGGGCTCGCCCTCTTCAACGAAGACCAGCTCAGCCACGGTTCGAACGCTATCTCTTACGGTGCGTACATCACGTCGTCGGATTTCGTCGTCGACGTCGCCGAGAACTGGCAGTCGGAATTCCTGCAATTCTTCGTGTTCATCCTCGCGACCGTGTGGCTGGTGCAACGCGGTTCTCCCGAGTCGAAGAAACCGGGTGACGAGGGCATCGACAGCGACGAGGCGCAGCTTCTCGCGCGCTTTGCCAAATCGAAGTCACCGAAGTGGGCGAAGGCCGGCGGATGGCGCACGGCGATCTACTCGAACTCGCTGCTGATCCTGATGGGCGTCATTTTTCTGCTCTCGTGGTTCACTCAGTCCGTTGCCGGCACCACCGTCTATAACGACGAGCAGGCCGCACACGGCCAGCCTTCGATCGACTGGCTTGGCTACGTCGCCTCGGCCGACTTCTGGAGCCGCACCTTGCAGAACTGGCAGTCCGAGTTTCTCGCCGTCGGCTGCATGGTCGCGTTCTCGATCTTCCTGCGCCAGCGCGGGTCATCAGAATCCAAGCCCGTCGGCACTCCCCATGCCGAGACCGCGACCGAAGGTGAATGATGGCGCACATCGCTGACGACGAAGACCCCTATGGGCTGCCGGGGTTCCCCGGCGAGCGTGAGCTTCTGGACGAGGGCTGGGTCGAGCACTCCGAGATCCAGTTGCGCAACGTGCGCGTCTTCACGCGCGGGCCGCTCACGGTGACGCTGGTGCAGCATCCGGGGCTCTGGGACCTGATCTTCAGTGACGGAGCCGGGCGAGTGACGTTTGGGATTCCCCAGACCGACGAGATCACGGATGCCATGCGCGCGTTGGCAGGCTCGTAGCAACTAGTTCTCGGAATCCGGCCGGGCGTCGACCTCGTGGCTTGCGTCTGCTTCGCTGCGCAGGGTCTTGCGGTATTCGCCGAACCGGTAGAACCAGAGGCAGGTGCCCATCAGGCCGATGTAGGCGGTGACCCAGGGAATGAAATCGCTCGGGTCAGCCACGATCCGCACGCTCTGCACGATGACATAGATCGTGCCGACGATGCCGAGTGTCATGTCGCCGATCGCACGGGCGCGACGTGAGATGCGCGGGCGCCGGCGACTAGTGGTCATCTCCCCAGAGTGGCGGATGGCGGCACTTCGCGGCAAGCCGATAGGCCGGGCAATTCTGGGTTCGGAAACCCGTCGTCACCCGACCTATCACTTGGGGGGCCGCTAGGTGCCTCACTGAATTGACTATCCCGGGGTAAAAGTATTAGCGCGAGTTCAGGGCTGTCTACTGGCGCTGGTGCGGGAGCTGCGCTATCTAGCCGGCTCTTCGGGTTCAACCGCAATCGTGCTCCATAGTCGCATTGAGATCAGGCGACTCGCCTCACGCGGGGAATTGGTCCGCAGGACGTGGCTCGCCTCCCATCGGGGGAAGTCACACTCTTGACACTCGATGGGGTTATCGGGATACTTCGTTGAAGCGCTTCAATTTCTCACCGTCGAGAGCAGAAGAGTTCTCTGAGATGCAGACGATGAGCAGGCGGAGCCCTGTCCGAATGCCCCCTCTAGTCACATTGGAGTGACATGAAATTCATAACGAATCGCCGCAATCGAGTGGTCGCGGGAGGTGTCGCCTTCGCTGTCGTGATGT
>Ga0247736_10000165_pt1 | contig 24913 bp, 23 predicted proteins | sample UWRJL193509B2_FD_180935 | JGI IMG/M metagenome (GOLD analysis project Ga0247736, IMG submission 180935) | Plant litter microbial communities from Arlington Agricultural Research Station in Wisconsin, United States - UWRJ-L193-509B-2 | ecosystem: Environmental > Terrestrial > Plant litter >...
GACTTTATTGCCGAAGAACCCTCTCTCTGGAACGAAGACATCGGCGAACCCGACGCCTGAGGTTTCGTCAGAGTCGCGCCGTGGCTTGCGTGGGCAGAACGGTCAGTCGCTAGGCTCGGGGGCGTGAAGCGAATCCTTGCGGTCCTGGTCCTTGCCGGTGGAGCGATTCTGGGAGGCGCGATGCCTGCCACGGCGGCGGGGGCTGGCCCCGTGGCATCCGCCCCGACCGATGTCGACGACTTCACCTTTACGTCGTACGACGCGGACTACTACCTGACGCGCGACGACGAGGGCGCTTCGCGACTGCTCACCGAAGAGACGTTTGTCGCGCAGTTCCCTGATTTTGACCAGAACCGCGGCATCATTCGGGCGATCCCGAGCGATTATGACGGTGTTCCCCTCGACGTGGTGGTCAATTCCGTGACGGACGAGACCGGGGCGGATGTTCCCTACGAGTCCGACAACGTCGACGGATTTGTGGAGCTGGCGCTCGGCACCGACGACTACGTGCAGGGCACCCAGACCTACACAATCAGCTACGAACAGAGCAACGTGGTGCGCTACTTCGATGACACCGGTGTCGACGAGTTCTACTGGGACACCAACGGCACCGGCTTTGCCCAGCCCTTCGGCGAGGTGACCGCCCGGGTGCACATCGACCCGAGCATCGAGGACGCGCTCACCGGGGCCAACGCCTGCTACGTCGGCGCGCAGGGCTCAACCGACCAGTGCGAGCTGCTCAGGACCGCGGACTCCGCCAGCACCGTGTTCACCGCGCGCGGCAATAACCTCGGGCCCGGCGAGAATGTGACCGTCTCGATCGCGTTCACCGCGGGCACATTCGACATCCCCGAGCCCCCGCAGCCCGCACCCTGGGCCATCTTCACGCCTATTGTGCTGATGATCGTCACGGTGCTCGCCGCCATCGGCGCGTTTATCGCGCGAGTGGCGTCGGGGCGCGGACATCCCGGACGCGGCACCATCATTCCGCAGTACAGCGTTCCCACCGACATCAACCTGCTCGTCGCGGGCGACATCGTCGGGCGTGACAAGCAGGCACTGCCAGCACAGCTCGTCAGTCTCGCGGTGCGCGGCAACCTGTTTATCACCGAGATCGACGACGAATACTCCCTCCACTTCATCCGCGACGACGGAACGGACGACCAGGAACGCTCCCTGCTCACCGTGCTGTTCGGGGCGAACCGCAAGCAGGGCGCGGCGCGGCGACTGAAGAGCCCACCGGCCAGCTTCGGAACGTCGATTCGCGAGGTAACCAAGGGCACTCGCGAGATCACCGTCAAGCGGGGCCTGCGTCTCTCGTTCCGGTCACCCGTCGCCCGCACACTGGCGATTGTTCTCGGAGCGCTCTTCCTCGCGTCGGTAGTGCTGTTTTTCCTCAACCTAATTGTGTCGCCCGCTCCCTCGGTCTGGGGTTTCCTGGGCGTGGTGATCGGCATCTTCGGGTTGATCAGTGCGGGTATCGCACTGACAACCGCATCGCCCCTCACCGAAGAGGGCGCAGAGAAGCGCGACTACATCGAGGGCCTGCGCGTTTATCTCGCGCTGGCCGAAGAGGAGCGGTTCCGGATGCTCCAAAGCCCCGACGGCGCCCTGCGAGTGAATGTCGGCGACGTCACCGAAGTAGTGAAGCTGTACGAGAAGCTGCTGCCGTACGCGATCCTCTGGGACGTTGAGGACGAGTGGGCGAAGGAACTGGCCGTGCACTACCGCGACGAAACTCCGGAATGGTATGTCGGCTCCAGCAACTTCAACCCCATTGTGTTCGGTGCGGCAATGCACTCGTTCTCAACGTCGACCACCACGGCTATAGCTCCCGTGTACACCAGCAGTGGTGGCGGGAGCTCGTTCGGTGGATCCAGCGGCGGAGGGTTCTCCGGCGGTGGCGGCGGCGGAGGTGGCGGAGGCGGTCGCTGACCCGGCCCGCTGACCCGGGATCCCCGCGCCCGCACGCTCGCACCTTGTGCGGAACTTCACACCCGTCTTAGGGTGAACGGAGTCCATCGGGGAGGGAGGCCGGGGTGACGACGCCCACCACAACATCTCAGGTTCGCCGGAGTGTGCGGTTCCGTCGCAACGCGGCGCCCGGCATCCACCGCATCCAGCACGCCCACGTCAACTGCTACCTCGTGGAGGAGGCCGGCCAGTTCACCCTGGTCGATGCCGCACTGCCCGCGACCTGGCCCTTTGTGCACCAGGCGCTCAGCGCCCTCGGCGCCACCCCGCAGGATGTCACGGCACTCGTTCTCACCCACGCGCATCCTGACCATCTGGGTTTTGCCCGGCTGGCCTCCGACACCTGGAAGGTGCCCATCTGGGCGCACCCGGATGAACGCCCCCTCGCGCGGCATCCCTATCGCTACGCCCATGAACGCTCGCGGCTCATCTCTCCGATCGCGCACCCGGCGTCGATCCCGGTTCTCGCCACGCTGATCGAGGCCGGTGCTCTGCGCGTGCGACCGGTCACCACGCTGCACCTGTTTTCGCCGGGGGAGACCCTCGACGTTCCGGGACGCCCGACGGTGCTCCACACCCCGGGCCACACGGCGGGACACTGCGCGCTGTATTTTGCGGGACGGGACACGGTGATCTCCGGCGACGCCCTCGTCACCTTCGACCCGCACACGGGAAAGGAGGGTCCGCAAATCATCTCCGGCGCGGCCACCGCGAATACCGGCCGCGCCCTTCTCTCCCTCGGCATCCTCGCCAGCACGGACGCGGGGATTATGCTCCCCGGACACGGGCACGCGTGGCGCGACGGTATCGGTCACGCCGCCGCTCTGGCGCGTCAGGCGAGCGGGCTGTAACGGGTCGATGCGGGCTCTACGCCGTGCCGGTGATCCCCCACGCAAGGGAGGATTCACCGCCGAAGTCTCCGAGGTCGGATGACTTCGCCCCGCGCGCGACCAGGGCGTGCAACCGTCGCCACGGTGCGCGGTGGGCGCGCTCATACATAATCGGCACCAGCTGTATGCCCTTCGCTGTCTCGACGGACAGCCGGGCAGCTCGACCGAGATGGGCCTCGGGCACGGTGAGTTCGATCTCGCCACAGTCCGCCACAAATCGCACGGCGGCGTGCGGCGGCTGTGTGCCGGTGGCCGCCGCCGTCAGCAGGCACCGTCGCCCGTCGGCGATTCGCGCGAGAACCGTGTAGCCGTGCTCCGACCATTCCAGCGCCCTCGCCGTCGCAAACGCCGACCCCAACGCGCTGCGCGCAAAAGCGAGATGCCCGACCAGGGTGCGCTCCAGTTGTGTGTGCACGGGGACAACCATCCGGCACTCGATCAGATCTCCGGACGCCACCACCACCAGAGGATCCGGCACCACCATCGCGAGCGCCGGATCAACAACGTACGGCCACTCGATCACCACGGGCACGGCGCACCGGGCTCGCACCCGTGCCAATTGCTCGGCCGTGACGGCCACGGGTTCCACCACCAGGATTCCCCGGGCCCCCGCGGTGATGTGCGCCTCGACGCGTTCCGTCCAGCCCACCCCTCCAGAGACCGCCACCAGGTCGGCATCGCCCTCTCGCCACCAGAGCGCGCTGGACAGGGACGCGATAACCGCGCTGACCTCGCCACTCTCCCGGATATCGGGCTCGGCCGTGACCGACAGACGCACCGTCATTGGGGAGCACACCACAACGCGCGCAGTGTGCCGAACGGGTGAAACATGGGTGCCCCTCGCCGTGGAGGTCGGTGTGGTCACCGGCCACATCTCACGAAGAGCAGGCGCGCACAACGCGCCGCTTCCTCGATCGACGTGAACCCAGCGTTCCCGGCGAAGACTGCGTGTGCAGTGGTGCCACCGTATTAGCCGGTGGCACCCGCTGCAAGCACACAACGGGTGTTGGACTACTGGGTTATCGAGGTTTACGCGTTGTGGGTAGTCGGGGCTTTCTCGCAGTCGGCTTCGCACTCGCGGGCGTGGCTGATGCCTGCTTCGCCGCAGGCTGCTTCGCGGTCACTGCTTTCGCCGTGGCAGAGGAGGAGGGGGACAGGGCTGGCCCGCTCGGCTGTGCTGGCGCCGAAGCATCCACTGGGTTATTCCACGCCTTGGCAATCGCCCACGCAACCGCCGCGATCGGCACGGCCAGCACAGCGCCGGTGATGCCGCCGAGGATCGTGCCGGCGGTCAAAGCGACCAAAATCACGAGGGGATGCAGTTTGAGGGAGTTGGCCATCACCACGGGCTGCAGGAAGTTGCCCTCGAGCTGGTTCACGAGGATCACAATGATCAACACCAGCAGCGCGACAAACCACCCGTTGGCGACCAGGGCCACCAATGCGGCGAGCACGCCGGTCGCGGTGGCACCAACGATCGGGATAAACGCACCGAGGAACACCAGCACCGCCAGGGGAAGAGCAAGGGGAACCCCGAGAGCAAAGAGGCCGATACCGATGGCAGCGGCGTCCACGGCGGCGATCGTCGCTGTTCCGCGCACGTAGCCACCCATCACCCGAACGCTGGTGACACCGATGCGGCGACCGCGCTCGAGGCGCTCACCCTTAAACGGCGAGAGGAAAAACGACCAGATCTGCGGGCCGTCCTTGAGGAAAAAGAAGAGAATCACGATGGCGAGTACCGCGCCCGTGACGAGTTCACCGGCCACGGAGACACCGGCGATCGCGCCCGTACCGAACTGGCTGCTGGTGAAGAACCCGACCACTGAATCGATGGCGGAGTCGATCTGCTTCTGTTCGATGGGCAGCGGCCCAGAGACGAGGAACTGCTGGAGCTGGTCGATACCGTCTTCAGCGGAGGAAATGAGTTCGTCGGCCTGGTTCTGCACGGCGAAGACAATCAACGTGATGATGCCGCCGAAGATCAGGATGCCCGCGAGAAGGGTGATCCAGGTGGAGACCATCGCGGAAAGTCCGCGCTTTTTCATCCACCGCATCACGGGGGCCGCCGCCGAGGCGACGATCAGTGCGATGAGCACGGGGATCACCACCAGCTTCAGCTGGATGAGTCCGAGGACGAGCACGGTGGCCAGTCCCAAAAAGAGGAGGATTTGTCCGCTGCGAAGCCCCAACCACCCGAGTCGATCGGTGAGGACTGAAGAGAGCGCCGGCTTGTCGGTGTCGGTGTTGGCCATAAAAGTAACCCTAGGTTGAGTTGGCGATATTAGATGACAGTGGAACGGGTTCGGCGAGGCGGACCCACCCCGATTTGTCCGGGGTTCTGGCCACAAGTCCGCGGGCTTCGAAGGCGTCGAGCCATCCGCCCATGGGCCACCATCCCCAGCGGGAGTGGAAGATCGCACCGTTGCGCAGGATCGCGTCGACGTGCTGCACGGGCGGTGACGTGGTCGGGTGGTACTGGTGGTGAGCGCGTGCGCCGCCGACCCAGGCCAGCTCGATTCCGCGGGTGACGGCCAGCTGCGCGAAGTCGGTGTCTTCGCCCCCGTAGCCGACGTAGAGCTCGCAGAATCCTCCGATGCGCTGCCAGGTGTACGCGGTGAGGGCGAACGAGAGCGACCAGAACAGCTGCGGGTCGCCTCCGCGCACAACGGTTCCTGCGTCGGGTGCGGGGCGGGCCGGATGCGCCGTCCACACATCCTCGAGGGTGTCGAGGTCGTATCCATCACTGGGCGGGGGCGAGAGATAGCTGACCGGACCACAGAGCAGGTCGCCCCCTGTAGTCGGATCGAGGGCCGCAGCAACGTACGCCTCCAGCAGTCCCGGCGACGGAAGGCAGTCGACGTCGAGGAACACAAGCACCTCCGCCCCGGAAGCGATCGCTGCGGCAGCGCCCACGTTGCGGGCGGCTGACAGCGGCAGTTGCTCCGTGCGCGCGGGCAGGTGGATCACGGTCGCACCCCTGCCCGTTCCACGAGCACCAACTCCGACTCCGACAATGTCGTCGATGCCCGGGTCGTCCATCGCCACAACGATGTAGTGGTCGGGTTGAACCGTGCTGCGCGCCAGTGCACGAACCTGTCCGGCCAGATGGGCGTGTCGGCCGTGGGCGATGGTGATCACCGCCACAGACGTCATGGAACCACCGCGGTGTCCGTCGCGAGCGAGGGCCTGCGCACCCTCACGGCATCCACCTCGGCCATCACCACCCCCGCGGCCCGCCGCGCGCCCTCACCATCAACCCAGATGGACCAGCCGCGCCCATCGAGCGCTGCGGCGCGGTCGAGCAGCTCGGCCCACCCGGAGGTCGGAAACTCGTCGAGAACTAGCGCCGGGATGCCCGGCAGTGCGGCGAGCACACGCGCGGTGGTGACCTGTTCGCCGTGGGGCCGAGCCTGCGGAAGCACAATCGCGGGCCGCCGAAGCGCCGCCACTTCAGCGATCGCGTTCTGCCCGGCATGCGTCACCACCACATCGGCGGAGAGAAGGAAGGGTCGTGGATCGTCGACCCAGACCCCGTCGGCGCCGAGCACCGTGAACTCCCAGCCCGGGGCATCCCGACGCACGGCATCAAGTAGATCGGCGTTCAGGGCACTGCCGCCGGCACCGGACAACACCACCACGTGCCGCGACGGTGACGGGGATGTCTGAGGTGCGGTCGTCGACAGGGTGGCGGAGGCATCCATCACGAGGAACCGAGAGATGCCGCCCACCGGCACCACCTTTGCGGTGGTGGCGGCGCTGAGCCCACCGAGCATGTCCTGTGCAGCCACGGGCCACGCCGCGAGGATCACACTCGCCACGTCGTAGCCCAGCGTGTGCGGCGCGTCTCCACGCTGCCCCGGCAGGGCGACGGGAATGACGCGAACACCGAGAAGCCGGGCGAGGAGAGCGACCTCGACCGAGACATCCACCACCATCACCGCCGGAGCGGCGTCACCGATCCACGTAGCAATCGCCGCCATACGCGACCGGAGCCCCGCGTCGTCCTCGGGCACCCAGTGCAGGCGACCCGCCGCTGTGGTGTTGAGGGGGTCGGATGCTCGGTCGTCACGATCCAGACGCACCCACGGCCCACTCCATCCCGCTGGCTTCGGCAGGCTCGACAAACCTGTGACCACGGGCGCGCCCGTCACCTCGGCGAGGGCGCCCGCGATCGAGACTGCCCGGTGCAGGTGGCCGCGTCCCTGATGGTGGATGTAATAACCGATCGTTGTCACGCAGCCACCGCGCGCGCCACACTCCGGGAGTAGAGCGCCTCGTAGTCGTCCACCATGCGCGCCAGTGAGAAGTGCTGCACCGCCCGTTCCCGCACTTGGGTGCGGTCGAGGGCGCGTGCCTCGGTGATCGCGGTCGCAAGGGACTCGACGGAATCGGGATGCGCCAGGCGCCCCGATTCGGCGGTGATGATCTCCGGCAGAGCACCTCGAGCGAAGGCCGCAACGGGCGTGCCGCAGGCCATCGCCTCGGCGGCGACGAGTCCGTACGGTTCGTCCCACCGGGGAGTCACGACCGCGACACTGGCCCGACCGACCGCACGGATGAGGTCGCTGTGCTGGAGGTGACCGCGATAAGTGATCGTCTCGTCGAGCAGGGGCGCAATTGCGTCGGCGAAATACCCCTGGTCGAGTGCGGGGCCGGCGAGCTCGAGCGGCACCCCGGCCAACTTCGCCGCGCGGATCGCCAGGTGCGGGGCTTTTTCGGGCACAATCCGACCGAACCAGATGGCACCGCCTCCGCCAGGGCCGGCCACCCAGCGGGTGGTGTCAATGCCGTTGAGCACCACCGTGCTCGCCACGGTGCCCCGCCACGCCCGCGCGGTGTGCTCGCTCACGGCGGCAAAAACGGCGGAGGTCGGAGCGAACCGGATCGCTGATTCGAGCCACGACAGGGGAGGGGTGTGCAGGGTGGTGACGAGGGGAAGCGCCATCGCGTCGGCCATCGCCACCGGGAGGTAGTGGAGGCTGTTGTTGTGCACCACGTCGAACCGGTCGGTGCCGGTTTTCGCGAGGTCGAGCATCAGGCTGAGGTAGGCGTGATGTTCCTGCACCCACGCGTCGGGATGCGCACCCACGTCGCCGCGCGCGGTGTCGCTCTGCACAAAAGACGCCACCGGCAGCTCATGGATGTTCAGCGACGCATCCGACCCGGGAGCGGCAAACAGTGACACGTCGTGCCCGCGGGCGACGAGCGCCCGTGCGAGGGAATGGGTGTGCGCTTCGAGTCCGCCCGCAAAGGGTTCGCGCACGGGAAAACGGCTCGAGGCGATCAGGCAGATACGCAAGGGGGCGATCATCGGGGCATCCCGAGCCCTCTCTGACGCGCCAGCAGTTCCGTGTACACCTCGAGGTGGGCGGCCGCCACGTCGTCACGCTGCAGGCGGCGCTCGGCGACGGTCGCGAAGGGGGTGGTCGCGAAGGGGGTGGTGCGACCACCACCGACACGCTGCCGGTAGGCGGTTTCGATGGCGGCTCGCAGCGACGCGGCATCCATTCCCTCTTCGGTATGCCCGTATTCGAGCACCGGGCCCTGGTCGCGGTAATACCCACAACTCGGCGCCACCACCGTGGTGCCCAGGTCGCGGCACGCCTCGAGCCAGCCCGAATGGGTGCCGAAGCGGTACGGCAGAACGGACACGTCGAGACTCGCGAGATACGCCCAGAGCCCGTCGTCGGGCAAAAAGTCATGGATGCGCAGGTCGAGGTCACCCGCGGCTTCCGCAACAATCAGCAGTTCGGCGAGCTCGTCTGAATAGCGCGCGCCGGCAGGATCGAGCACATCGGTGTGCCCGTTGATCTGCAGCACCGCGCCGGGCAGGTCGCGCACCGTCTCGATGAGGGTGGTGATTACGGGAACCGGGTTCATACTCGCCCGCAGGCTTTTGACGTGAACGCCCACCCGGAACTCGCCCGTCGGCCGAGTTTCAGGTGAGAAGCGGGCGCGCTGCACGGCCTCCATGGTCTCGAAGTCCACAACGTGCGGGTGCGGGATGATCCGGGCCGTACGCCCCCACCGGCGCTGGATCTCCTCGGCGGCACCCGGCGTCAGAGTGATGAGCGCATCGGCGGCGGGAATCAGCACGTCGAGCGCGGCATTGTGCAGGGCGCTCTCGAGGTGGTGCGGATTGCGCAGGTCGTGCACCGTGTACACAAACGGGGTGCCGCGCTCGCGCAGGGCGGTCACCAGCGCGGTCAGCTCCTCGGGGGTGCGGGCGTCGAATCCGAATTGCAGGTGAAAGATGTCAAAAGTGTCCGACGATCGAACCCACTCCGGTTCGAGCATGGCCGGGGGCCACCAGCGTGACACCGTCGAGCGTCCGGGGTCGTCGGGGTCCGGGTCGGGCAGTCGGCGAATGATGGGGGATGCCTCGGCGTCCACTGGCGTGAGATGGCGCACGTACACGTGGTTCGACGGAACGGACGCGACCCGGATCGCCGTGCGTGACGTCTCACGAGCAGGCTGACGCGCAGGCATGGCGCCATGGGGTGCAGTTGTGCTGGTGATGAGGGAGCTCCTGTCCCGGTCCGTAACGGTCGATCCGGCGACGGTGCCTTTCGCTAGTTTGCCTCGATAAATTTTTTGCTGCGGACAGTTGCCAAAACGGGGAATTGGAGTTATTGCTCCCCAGCTCGACGACCAGCACGCACCCTAGAATCGGCGCATGCCCCGCGTTGTTGTTGTCCCGTTGATCCCACTTCGCGACGGAGACCGGTTTCGGGTCGAGGACTGGCCGCTGCACATCACAGTGGTGCCACCGTTCTCGACGGAGGCGAGTGACGACGAGATCGCTGCGGTGATTGAGGGTGTGACAGCGGAGCATCCACCCCTCACCGCCCGCGCCGGAGACGAGCGTCTCTTCGGACGCGACAACACCATTCCGGTCAACCTGGTGGAAGAGCATCCCGACCTGACCCGGCTGCACCGCGCTCTCGTCGCCGCGCTCCGCCCACTGGCCACCGACCCGACCGAGCGCGCGTTCACCGCACCCGTCTTTGTGCCCCACGTCACTGTGAAGGGCGGTCGGCGCGCGACGGCCGGAAAGCAGCTCGATCTTCGCCAGGTCGCCCTCGTCGACATGGCGGCACGAGCGGACCCGCGCGGGCGATCGGTGCTCGCGACCGCGATGCTGCGCGGTTAACAACAAATGGCCCCGGTGCGAGACCGGGACCATTCATTGCTACTGACAACTGGCAGCACTACTGACAACTGTGCAGCGGAACTGCTGCGGAGGTTAGTCGCGCGACCCGTCAGAGCTGCGAGAAACCAGCGAGGGCGAGTCGGGCGTCTGGATGATCGGGATGCTTCCGGTAATCGTCTGCACCTCGACCTCTTCGAGCGAACGACCGCGGGTCTCGGGCACACTCGTGATTACAAACACCAGCGACACCAATCCGAGAATTGCGAAGCCGAAGAACGTCACCGAGATACCGAACGACGCCACAACGGTGGGGAAGCTCAGGCCGATGAGGAAGTTGGCCATCCAGAGGCAGAACAACGAGATACCCAGACCAAAACCGCGGATCTTGATCGGGAAGATCTCGGCGAGCATCAGCCAGACGATCGGCGCGATGGTGGCCTGTGTCATAAAGACGAAGAGCACGGTCAAGGCGAGGATCGCGTAGGCGCGGCCGAGACCGTCTGGAAGCGCCATCGAGGCGAAGCCGATGAGGAGGTGCGCGGTGGTGGTGCCGATGAATCCCGTGATGAGAAGCGTGCGGCGGTTGAACTTGCGGATGAGGGTGAATCCAAGAATGACGCCGAGCAGCGACAGGGCACCGTTGGCCGTATTGGCGATGAGTGCGCCGCTGGCGCTGAAGCCGGCTTCTGTGAGCAGCTGGGTGCCGTAGTACATCACCGAGTTGATACCGGTGACCTGCTGGGCGACGGCGAGGCCGACTCCGATGAGGATGATACGGCGTACCCACGGGGTGCGAAGGTCGCGCCATCCACCGGAGTGCTCCTCGGTGTCGAGGGCGGCAAGGCGGTGAACTTCGGCGATTTCAGCAACGGCGCGCTCGGGGGAGCGGAGCTGCTTCAGCACGGCGAGAGCGTCAGAGTCGCGGCCCTGGCCAATAAGCCAGCGAGGGCTCTCGGGCATCCGGAGCATCCCGATAAACAGCGCGACAGCCGGAAGCGCGGCGATGGCGAGCATGTAACGCCAGATGCCATCCTCTTCGCCCCAGATGTTGCCGATCACGGCGTTGATCACAAACGCGGAGAACTGACCGATAACGATCATGAGCTCATTGCGCGTAACCATCGAACCGCGACGCTCGGTCGGAGCGACCTCGGCGAGGTAGACGGGAACGGTCACCGACGCACCACCGACGGCGAGGCCGAGGATAAAGCGCGACACAACCATGACACCGAGGTTGGGTGCGAACACGCATCCCAGGGTTCCGACAAAGAAAATGAGGGCGAGCAGGAGGATGTTATTGCGGCGGCCGAACTTGTCGGACAGGCGCCCACCGAGCACGGCACCAACAGCAGCACCAACAAGAAGGATGCTGGTGACGAGGCCCTCGGTAAAGGGGGTCAGGCCGAAGAAGCGGGTCATGGGCGCGAGGGCGCCGTTGATCACTCCGGTGTCATAACCGAACAGCAGTCCACCAAACGTCGCAACAACGGCGACCAGCCCAAGGCGGCTGAGGTGGGGACCAACGCCCAGCGGGGGCAGGCCGCCGCTGTTCATCAGTTCCGGTGATCGGGGTGAAGTGGGTGTGGGCGGGGCGGAAGACATGTGTCCTTAAAGGTTTGGTCACACCAAACAACGGTTTGGTGGGCGCGGCCATCGCACAGCGCCTCAGGTGCAGACGGCGCGGCGACGGGATTTCTGCTCGAACCCAACGGCGGGGGAGCGGATGACAGGTGAGAACGAACAGAACCGCAGATAAATCGGGTGTTGGCGGCTGCTCTCGGCCGCGATACTCGCGGACTGCTCTTTCAGCTTAGTGACAGCGTGTTTTATAACCTAAACGACAAGTGGTGCTTTGTGGGATGCAGTCATCCGCGCTGTTCGTTCAGGCTCGGGATGCCCTGGGCACAACAATCTGCCCCGTCCAACGGTCCTGCCATCCACGACCGTCGCCGCGCAGCATCGAGCGCAGCGGCAGCACCAGGACCACGAGGGCAAAGATCGGGAGGATGCCGGGGAAGGCGGGGTTCTCCAAGTCGGTGTTTTCGCGAACTATCGATGCGACGAGGGACAGGGCCGCCCCGCCGGGCACAAGCAGGATGAACATCCGACCGACGATGCTTCCGACACTCGCCGGTGCTCCCGTCTGTACGTTCTGCAGGCGCAGGCGCATCACGCCCTGGCCCACCGAGTGTCCTCGAAAATGACTGAGAGACACGTTAAGGACGATGGATGTCACGGGGATCACAAATATGGCCGCGATCCCGAGCAGCACGAGGGAGCTATTGCCTCCGCTTGACCCGTTGTAGTCGGCAAAACCTTCGGTCACAGACGCGAGCACCACTCCCACGGTAAGCGCCACGGTGCCGCCGAAATCGATGATAAACGAGATCGTGCGGGCGAGCACTGGCGCGCTGACGGCCAGTTGGCCGGGAGTCGACAGCGACGCGGGTCCCGTCGGTGACGCGGGTCCGTAGGGGCTGGTCCCGCCATTCCGCGCGGGAGGGGGAGTCGACTCGGGCTGCGTCATGCGCTCACCCTACGGCCTCCCGAACTCATCCACGGAAATGAAAAATGGCCAGCTCGAGTTTCCTCATGCTGGCCATTTCACCCTGATCATTTTCAGGACCCGCTGTCTCATTTTCGGTAGTTCCACCCTACCAAGCCCGACGTCAGGTGCGTGGCAGGTTCAGCCCCTCAAAAAAAGCGCGGATGTCGGCAGACAAATCTCGGGGGTTCTCCACCGGTGCAAAATGGCCGCCCTCCGTCATCACAGTCCACCGGGTGACGTTGTACAGCCGTTCAGCCCAACTCCGAGGTGGAGTCGGCAGAGCGCGGTCGCCGTAGTTAAGAAACAGAGCAACCCCCGTCGGCACCGTAACGAAGTCGCTCGGCTGCGGATTCGCGGCGGGCCCCGCGTTGTCTCGGTAGTCCAGGATCGACGTCTCGAAACTCCGTGTCGCCCAAAACAGCGTCAACGTCGTCAGAAGGAAGTCGCGACCAACGTGCGCGTCGAGATCCCCTCTGTGGTCGCTCCACGCGTGCCACTTGTCGATAATCCACGCGGCCATGCCCGCGGGGGAGTCCGACATAGCGACAGCAAGGGTGCCCGGTCGAGTCTGCTGGATCGCAGCAAATGCGCTGTCCCCGGCGCCTCTCGCGTTCATGGCATCCAGATGGTCGCGCTCTGCCGGACTGAGTGGAGCAGATTCGGGGCCGAACGGTGGTCGAAATTCCAAGTGACTCAGGTGCAGTCCGAGAACCCGCCGCGGGTGCTGCAAACACATGTACGTCGCCACCCCAGCGCCGAAATCGTCCCCGCCGACCCCGAAGGACGTGTAACCGAGAAGAGCCATCAACTGATGCGACCACTCGGCGACCGTCGCGTACGTGACGGGCTGCGGCGGCCGGCTCGAGAATGCGTACCCGGGTAGAGAGAGCAGCACGATGTCGAAGGTGACAGCCGACGAGGGAGTGGAAGAGTCCGTAAGTTCGTCGAGCAGCGGTAGGTACTCGGCAAACGTACTCGGCCAACCGTGAATGAGCAGTAGCGGGATCGCAGCCGGGTTGCCGGATTTGTGATGGACAAAGTGGAGGCGGACCTCCCCGAGGTCCGCGATGAATTGCGGGTAGCCGTTGAGGCAGCCCTCGCGGGCGCGCCAGTCGAAACCGTCAGACCAATACTGCGTAAGTCTGTGCAGGTAGTTGCTGTCGGTACCCGATGACCACCCGGGTGCTGCAGGCTCGTGTGGCCATCGGGTGCGAGCCAAGCGCTCGCGCAGATCGTCGAGTAAGGACTCTTCCAGGTGAACGGTGAAGGGGGCAACACGTCCCGGTCGGGATTGCGTCATAGACGAAACCTAGTCCCTGAAGCGCCCCTCCTGGTGGGTGCGATGGGTAGCCGACTCCAACGTGGAGTCAGACACGTTCGCGACGAAGCCCGGATGCGATCAGGTAGGCGCACAACACCGAGATCAGGATGCCGATCGCGGCCGCGACGATTCCCGCAGCGGGAACATCGGGAACAAAAAAGGCCGGAAGGGCCGTGGCCGCTGAGAGCAGGCGCACCACGATGGCGATCAGCGCGGGCGATCGACGACCGTTCCAGGCATAGGGAACAACAACCAGGGTGGCGACGCCGAGCGCGATAATTAGGATGCCCACCTCGGGTGGCGCAAAGAAGCTTCCGAAGACAGCCAGGATTCCGGTGACAACATCGAGGGCCGCAAGAACGATGGCCAGAATCAGGCCCCGGCGCAGAACACCTGTTCGCTGCGCCACCGGTGCATCGAGGTGCTGGGAGGACGGATGAGTGGACGACTGGGTAGACATGATTTCCCTTTCTGTCGGCGACTTGCCGACAGTGCCAGCGTTGTCGTCTCGCGCTCCGCGCACAGGGGGATGAGTCCACTCCTGTCCAGAAAGAACCGGGCATTTTTCCCGGGGCATCCGGGGTCCCACCCCTAGGGATGATGGGCGCAGCACGCCAGAATTGGACCATGTCGGGGCCCATCAGAGTCATCGTGGCTGACGACCATCCCGTGGTTCGGGGTGGGTTGTCGGCATTGTTCGACACACTCGAGGGCATCGTTGTGGTTGCCGAGGCCGGAGACGGAGAAGCGGCGATCCGGGAGACCGCGCTGCACCGGCCCGACGTTGTGGTGATGGACCTGCGAATGCCGGGCATTGATGGCGTGGCCGCGACTCGGCGCATCAGCGAGTTGTATCCCGACACCGCGGTGCTTGTGTTGACGATGTTCGACGAGGATGCGCTCATCGCGGCAGCGCTCACCGCAGGTGCCCGCGGATACCTGCTCAAAGGTGCGGACCAGCACGAGATCGAGCGGGCAATCCGAGCCGTGGCCTCCGGGGACGCCATCTTCAGTAAGGGTGTCGCCGAACGAGTGCTTCGGCGCGTCGCGCCCCACAACACACCGCGATCACTCCCTCAACTCACAGCACGGGAGCGCGACGTCACGGATCTTCTTGCGGCCGGGCTTTCCAACGCGTCGATCGCGGAACGGCTCGACCTCGCGCCCAAAACCGTGGGCAACCACATCTCGGCAATTTTTGTGAAGCTGGGGGTCGCGACCCGGGCTGAGGCGATCGTTCTGGCGCGCGAGGCAGGACTCGGGGGAGTCGACTCGTACCCAACGGCGCCCTACGAGGCAAGCCGGGGTGAGCCATGACAAAAGCACACCTCTCCATTGTTGTGGCGGGCTGCGTGGTACTCGCCCTCGCGACGACCTCGGTCGTCTCGACGCAGATCGTCGGCTGGACATGGCGGGAGTGGGTCGAATCGTATGCGCTGACCAACTTGGTGGTTGGTCTCGCCCTTGCGGTGTGCGGGGTGATGATTGGGTGGTTCCGTCCCCGCAACCTCGTTGGTGTCCTCTCGCTTATCGCCGGGATGGGACACCTGGTGTCCGCGGTGTCTATACCGCTCTGCGTGCTCGGTATCACCGAAGGGTGGCCCGAACCAGTCACTCGCCTGTTGGCCGCATTGTTTCTGGCGGGGTGGACGCTGGGGCTGCCGGGGCTGTTCCCGATCGCGCTGTTGTTGTTTCCGAGCGGACGCCTACCGTCACCCTCGTGGCGACCGGTGGCCATTCTGCTCGGCGGATCCGCACTATTTGGTCTGTTGTCCGCGCTTGTCACGTCCGAACAACTTGTGCCGGGGGAGCCAGGCTCGGTATCCCTGTTCGCCGTGCCCAACGCGCCGATCGCTGTATTTGAAATCGTGCTTGTGGTTGTCGGATTCGTCTCGGTTCTGCTCGTCCTTGCGTCGCTGATTCTGCGCTACGTCACCGGCGATGAGCAGACACGACGGCAACTCCTCTGGCTCATCCTCGCGCTGCTCGCGATGTTCGGGTTGAACCTGCAGCGCTGGGCCACCGGCGACGGACCCATACTGCTGCTGCTCAGCATCGTTTTTCTGCCTGCCGCGATCGCCATCGCGATTGTGCGGTACCGATTGCTCGACATCCGCGTTGTTCTGTCGCGGACGCTTCTGTACGGCCTGCTCATCACCGTTGTTATCGCGCTGTACGCGGGCCTCGTCGCCGCGGTCACGCTGGTCGTGCCCACGGAGGCGGACCGCGCCGTAGCGATCTTCGCCGCGGTTCTCGTCGCCCTCGCATTCAACCCCCTGCGAATCCTTCTGCAGCGTGCCATCGCGCGAACCTTCTACGGAACGCGTGATGACCCGGGAGACACCGCCCACAGTGTGACGTCCTCCATCAACACCGCAGCGGACCTCGGTGGAGTGCTCTCGGCACTTCGGGCATCGTTGCGGTTGCCCCGAGTCTCCGTCCGTGCCCCTGAAGACCGGATCCTGGCGTCCGACGGCATTGTTGCGTCCAGCGATGACGATTCCCACGACGCGCCGACAGTGATGCTCCCGCTGTCGTCGGCGGGGAAGGACTGGGGGCTGATGGAGGTCACACTGCGGCCGGGCGAGCGGTCCCTCCACGCGGGAGACCGCCGGGCGCTCGAGATGGTTGCACCTCTGATCGGAATGGTGCTGCGCGAGCGGGCACTGGTCGATGACCTACGGGACGCGCGAGCCCAGACTGTAGAAGCCCGCGAGAGCGAACGCCACGCGTTGCACCGCGACCTGCACGATGGTCTCGGACCCACCCTGACCAGCGCCGCCCTCCGGCTCGATGCTGCGGGCAACCTTATTGATACTGACCCCGCCAAGGCGCGCACCGCGCTCGCCCACGCACGATCCGATGTCAGCGACGCACTGAGAGAGGTACGCCGGGTCGTTTACGGCCTGCGACCAATCCCTCTCGATGAACACGGGCTCGTTGGCGCGTTACGCGAGCAGGCGGAGCATCCCGCCGCGCTTACGGTCGAGGTGCACGCGAGCGACTCTCTGCCGCCCCTGTCTCCTGCGGTCGAATTAGCCGCATACCGAGTGGCCGTCGAGGGGATCGCCAACGCAAATCGGCACTCGACCGGGTCGATGGTGACGGTCGACGTAGCGCTCGCGCCCGACGCGGAAGAACTTCTCGTCACTGTGCGCGACAACGGGATTCCGCCGTCCGACTTTCGTGCGGGTGTCGGGCTGCGATCCCTCATCGATCGCGTTGAAGAGCTCGGCGGGTCCGTCGACGTCGGCCCGGCTGGCAGCGGGTGGACGGTGGATGCTCGTCTGCCACTTCGCGCATAGGGCGGCACAGGTGAACACTCGGTGAATTTGACCGGTGGCCGGATTGAGCATCGTCCTCGACAGGAGGATGCTCGTCGCCGTGGACCCTTTTGTATTGCTTCTCCTCGTCATTGTCACGGCGCTGGCATTTGACTTCACCAATGGCTTCCACGACACGGCCAATGCAATGGCCACGTCGATCGCCACCGGAGCTCTCGCGCCCAAAGTCGCCGTCACACTCTCGGCGATACTCAACCTTGTCGGCGCTTTCCTCAGCATCGAGGTCGCGCTGACAGTCACCAATGCCGTGGTCAAAATCCAGGACGAGTCGGGCGCGCCTGATCCCGCCCTACTCGAAGGCGGGGGATCGGCGCTTCTTCTGATCGTCCTGGCTGGCCTGATCGGCGGGATCATCTGGAACCTTCTCACCTGGCTGCTCGGTCTTCCCTCCAGCTCGTCGCACGCACTCTTCGGAGGCTTGATCGGGTCCGCCCTTGCCGGGCTGGGACTCAACGGTGTCAACTGGGCCGGCGACGGATCAAAGCTCGACGGAGTGGTCGGCAAAGTGGTGTTGCCCGCGCTGATGTCGCCGGTGCTCGCAGGGGTGGTGGCCGCAATTGGCACCTGGCTCATCTTCCGCATTCTCGGCAACCTCGCGGGCAAACGACTCAATCACGGGTTTCGAATCGGCCAAATTGGGAGCGCGTCTCTCGTCTCCCTCGCGCACGGCACGAACGATGCGCAGAAAACGATGGGCGTGATCACCCTCGCGCTGATTGCGGCAGGCGGATGGAGCGACACCGAGTCGGTCCCGTTCTGGGTGAAACTCAGCTGCGCCCTCGCCATCTCGCTGGGCACCTACGTCGGCGGGTGGCGCATCATCCGCACGGTTGGCAAAGGTCTCGTCGAGATCAACACACCACAGGGCATGGCGGCCGAAAGCTCCTCCGCTGCGGTCATTCTCGCGTCGAGCCACTTTGGGTTCGCCCTGTCGACCACACACGTGGCCACCGGGTCGATCCTTGGTTCAGGCGTCGGCCGTCCGGGCGCGCAGGTGCGCTGGCGGGTTGCGCTTCGTATGGTGATCGCCTGGGTCATCACCCTTCCTGCCGCCGCACTCGTTGGGGCCGTGATGTGGTGGATCGGCAATCTCGTGGGAGGGGCCGTTGGGGGAATCCTGATGTTTGTCATCCTCGTCGCCATGGCGAGCGCAATCTACATTCGCTCCCGGCGCAGTTCCGTCGGCGCACACAACGTCAACGACGAGTGGCAGGATGCACCCCGTCCCGCCACACAGAAGACCAACGCGTAAGGAGTAGGGACCATGTTCACTCTTTTCCTCGACGCGGCCGGCCAGGTCGCCGTAGCCGCTCTGCTTCTGGGGGCGGGACTGCCTGCCCTCTTCGCCGTTGGTGTCCGCTCGTTCACGCTGGCGAGTGCCGCAGGACGACCCGGCGCCGACGGCAACACCACAACTCAATCTCGCCTCCCCGTTCCCGTCCTTCGCACCATCGGAACGCTCTGCTACGTGCTGGTGGTGCTCGCCGTTGTCATCGGATTGAGCGTCATCATCGCCACAGGGTTTGGTCAAGAACTCAGTTTTGAGAACGTGGTGCCGACCTTTGTGCCGAAAGACTGACGATGTCGGCGGAGGAAAGCGTCGAGCCACCCTCGGGGCAGGAAGCACAATCGCAGGGTCTTGTCGGCCGGGTGGTGGGCTGGCTCCGCGCCGGCTACCCCACGGGTGTGCCGGAGGAGGACTACATCCCTCTTCTCGGCATCCTTCAGCGAAGCCTCACCCCGACCGAGCTGGCGCAGGTCGTCGACCAGCTCATTGCCGACTCCATGCGGTTTGGTGAGACTGGCCGGGGACTCGACCGGACGTGGATGCGCGAACGTATTGAAGATCTTCTCCTCGGTCCCGCACTGCCCGAGGACCTCGTGCGCGTCTCTACCCGATTGGCTGCAGCGGGGTGGCCTCTCGGCGACCCCGAATCGACCGAAACTGATCGTGGGGAACGGACAGGACTCATCACTCGCATTGTGCGGTGGCTCCGTGCCGGTTACCCCGCCGGCCTGCCGGAACAAGATTTTGTTCCGTTGATCGCGCTCTTGCGCCGCAGACTGACCGACGCCGAAGTGACGGCGGTGGGCTCCCAACTCGTTGCCGCCGGGGACCTACCCGCCAGCCGGGTGGACGTTGGCACGGCGATTGCACGGGTGACCTCAGAGCTGCCGTCAGATAACGACGTCGAGCGGGTACGGCGCTACCTGGTTGAGCATGGCTGGCCGGAAGATTTCCCGGTGTAACTCCGCGGCGTAGATCCGTGGTGGTTCTCAGCGGAGTAAATGGGCAAAGAAAAAGGGCCGGACAATCAACTTTCGATTGTCCGGCCCTTTTTCTGGTCCGACCCGAAGATCGAACTTCCCAATGTGCGCGAAGGGGGACTTGAACCCCCACTTCCTATACGGAAACCAGCACCTCAAGCTGGCGCGTCTACCAATTCCGCCATCCGCGCATCTCACCGGCAGTTGCTTTCGCACTTGCCGACGTAAGAGATTAGCACGGCACAAGCGCACCCCAAACACACTGGGCTTCTTCCCGCGAAAACACTGGGGAGGAGGCGGAAAAGGTCGGGCGTGTCGCCTGTTTGTGGGATGTTTCGAGGAGATCAACTTCGCCCGGCGCGCCACGATCCGGGCACAAACCAGCGGTAGCGTGGTCGGCATGCTGGAAGAAACCGCTGCGATTGCGCGCGACCTGATCCGTTTTGACACCACTAACTACGGCGAAGGACGCTCTAACGGCGAGACTGACGCGGCTGAGTACCTCGGTGCACAGCTGGAGAAACTCGGCCTCACCCCGCAATACTTCGACGCCGCCCCGGGGCGCACCTCGGTCATCGCCCGGGTCGAGGGTTCTTACGAGGGCCACACGGGTTCTGATCGCCCCGCGCTTGTGGTGCACGGCCACACCGACGTGGTTCCCGCCGACGCTGCCAACTGGACGGTCGACCCGTTCGCCGGCGAGGTGAAAGACGGAATGCTGTGGGGACGCGGCGCTGTCGACATGAAAGACATGGATGCCATGATGATCGGCGCCCTCCGCGACATCATCGGTTCAGGCAAACAGCCGAAACGCGACCTCATCATCGCGTTCTTCGCCGACGAGGAGAACGGGGGAGTGTTCGGCTCCCACTACCTCGTCGACACCCAGCCGCAGCTCTTCAGCGGCGCCACCGAAGCCATCAGCGAGGTCGGGGGCTACTCGATCACCATGAACGGCCAGCGCGCCTACCTCCTGCAGACCGGCGAAAAGGCCCTCGTCTGGATCAAACTCATCGCCCGGGGAACCGCCGCGCACGGCAGCCGCGTGATGGAAGACAATGCGGTGACCAAACTCGCCGAAGCCGTCGCCAAGATCGGCCGACTCCAGTGGCCCATCCACCTCACCGACACCACCGAGCAGCTCATCAACTCGCTCGCCCGGATTATGGGCAGCGACACCCAGAAGGTCAGTGCGGACGAGATCGTACTCTCCACGGGCACAGCGGGTGGTTTTATCCGGGGGAGCCTCCGCACAACGTCCAACCCGACGCTGTTGTCCGCGGGCTACAAGCACAACGTCATCCCCGACACCGCCGAAGCGCTCGTCGACATCCGCACCATCGCGGGTGAGGAAGATGCCGTTCTGGCCGAAATCCGTGCGCTGATCGGCGACGAGATCGAGATTGTGGTGCTGCACCAGGATGTGGGACTCGAGAACCCGTTCTCTGGGCCACTCGTCGACGCGATGGTGGGCACACTCACGGCGCACGACCCCGAAGCATCCGTACTGCCCTACATTCTCTCCGGAGGAACGGACAATAAAGCGCTGTCGACGCTGGGAATCGCCGGGTATGGCTTCGCCCCGCTCAAGCTGCCCGCCGAACTCGACTTCCCCGGCATGTTCCACGGCGTTGACGAGCGTGTGCCACTCGACGCATTAGTGTTTGGCAGGGGGGTCCTCGGCGACCTACTGCTCAACTACTAGCGGGGGACACACATGGACCTACTGAATGCGATCATCCTCGGCATCGTTCAAGGCCTGACGGAGTTCCTGCCGATCTCGTCCAGCACCCACCTCCGGATCGTCGGTTCGTTCCTCGGAACGGGCGAAGACCCCGGCGCCGCGTTCACCGCGATCACCCAGATCGGTACTGAAACTGCGGTCATCATCTACTTCTGGCACGACATCACCCGCATTATCGGGCGATGGTTCCAGGGTCTGTTCCGCCGTCGCCCGCAGTCGGATCCCGACGTGCGTATGGGCTGGTTCATCATTGTGGGCAGCCTGCCAATCGCGGTGCTCGGACTGCTGTTCCAAGACCAGATCGAAACCACACTCCGATCGCTCTGGATTGTCGCGTTCACCCTCATCGGTTTTGGTATTTTGCTGGGTCTTGCCGATCACTTCGGTAGCAAAAAGCGTCGCCTCAAAGAGCTGACCTGGGGGCACGCCGTGGGGTACGGATTCGCTCAGGCTCTCGCGCTTGTTCCCGGAGTGTCCCGCTCCGGTGGAACCATCACCGCCGGTCTCGCGCTCGGTTACGACCGCGGTGCCGCCGCACGCTACGCCTTCCTGCTCGCCATTCCCGCGGTATTCGCCAGTGGCCTGTACCAGGTCTACAAAACGGTGACCGCCCCCTGCGTCAACGCCGCGGCGAATTGCACCCCCGAGATCTTCACCGGGGTCGAAACGCTGGTGGCCACGGTTGTCGCTGGTGTGATCGGTTTTGTGGTCATCGCGTTCTTTATGAACTACATCTCCAAGCGTTCCTACCTGCCATTTGTGGTCTACCGCGTTGTTCTCGGTCTTGTGCTGATTGTGCTGCTGTCGACCGGTGTCCTCGCGGCGTAGCTACCCCGTCGCACCACACGAATCTGCGCGGTATGGTGACAAACAGGGCGTGATCGGTGGGGATGCTCGCAGAAGAGCATCCATCGATTGACGAGCCACAACGTTCGATGAAGGGAGAGACGATGGACCACGCGTCCCGCCTCGCGTCGTGCGTGCGAGGTAACCGTGACTGAGTCCGACGTCTTCGACAGCGCGCGACGAACACTCGCTGTGGCCCACGAACGGGGTACAAACCTGTGCGACCCGTTTGTGGAATCTCTGCCCGTCTCTGGCGCAGCGATATCGGTCATGTCCGGCGCGGTGGGCCAGTCGACGATCAGCTCCAGCAACGCAGTCGCTGCTCGCCTCGACGAACTTCAGTTTGACCTCGGCGAGGGCCCCTGCTGGCAGGCATTCAAGACCCGCCGCCCCGCGCTGGGCTTCAACCTGCGCACCGGCGACAACGACGAGTGGCCGGTATTTGCTGAAGCGGTTCGCTCCGACGCGGTGGCCGGCGACGTGTCCGCAATCTTTGCGTTCCCGCTGACAGTGGGTTCCCTCGACATTGGCGCCGTCGACCTCTACACAACGTCACCCGTCGACCTCACTCCCCAGCAGGTCGCTGGCGCCACTTCCCTCGCCGAGGTTGCGGCATGGCAAGTACTTCGTCGTGTGCTCAGCGAGCAGGACGTGGATGCCCTGGGTGGTGAACAGTCGGCAGCACGAACCTCACGGCGTGAGATTCACCAGGCGACCGGCATGGTGTTGGCCCAATTGAATATCAGTGCCGAGGACGCCGCGCTCCTTTTACGTGCCCACGCATTTTCAAGCGGGCGTTCGGTGCGCGAAATAGCAACAGATGTGGTTGAGCGACGACTCGACTTCTCGCAGAGAGGACTGTCGTAGCCAGTATCGGCACGGCACTAAGGTGAAATAATGGTTGCACAAACCCGGGAGGGCAGGCTCGCGTCGACGTTTGTGACGCTCGCCGACACACTGGTCGCCGACTACGACGTTGTCGAGCTTCTACAGACGCTTGTTGACGCGTGCTCCGAACTGCTCGACGCATCAGCTGCGGGCATTCTGCTCGCCGACGAGACCGGATCCCTCGAGGTCGTCGCTTCTACCAGCGAGGAAAGCCGGCTGGTCGACATGATGCAGCAGCGCACCGGAACCGGCCCTTCGGTGCGGTGTTACGAGACCGGCGACATTGTCGCTGTTTCCGATATCGCCGCCCTCGGCGAGGAGTGGTCTGCGTTCCGCACCGAGGCGTCCGATCAAGGCTTCCAGTCCGTACACGTTGTGCCGATGCGCCTGCGTGGCGCCGTCATCGGCACACTGTCGCTCTTTCGCGCCGAAACCGGCCGCATCTCCGACGAAGACAGTTCGGTTGCCCAGGGCCTCGCCGACGTCGCCACCATCGGCATCCTCCACGAGAGGGCGCTTCGCGAAAGCGATATCGCGCAGGAACAGCTCCAGCATGCACTCAGCAGCCGAGTCGTCATCGAGCAGGCCAAGGGTGTGATCTCGCAGACCCGGGGAATCAACATGGGCGACGCTTTCAACACACTGCGCGCCTACGCCCGCAGCCACAACCTCGGCCTTCGCGACACCGCCGAGCTCGTTGTCAGCCGGGAGATCAACCTGTAGCTCACCTCAACGTCTTCTCGTTGCTCTCGACGCGAGTGGAAATCGCGCGTACTGTATGCATCAGGTGCCCCGGACCTCGGCACGCGTAACCGTGAGCGTACGAGGGGCCGAAATGACTAAGGTAATTGCTCGAATAATTATCGACAGCGAAGACTGGGAGCAGGCGCTCCCCACCGTGGATGAGCACCCGGTAGTTTTGTGGAAGCGCGTGGAGACCACGCACGCACACCCGTTCAGTGCTCAGGAGTTGAGCTACAGCACCGCGCTTCTTGGCGACCAGTACTTCGTCTAGAAGCGCACGCGGTCACCGGGTGCGTGTCAGCCGACTAGGCTGAACCGGTGAAATCTTGGAACCGACCCGGGGTTCCGGCCCTGCCCGGCAGGGGGGTTGTTCCACGTATCTGGGACACCGCCTCCGCCCGCCTTGTGGATGCCCGACCCGCTGCTAGCGCCGCGCAACTGTACGTGTGTGGGATCACGCCGTACGACGCCACCCACATTGGCCATGCCGCAACCTATCTTGCCTACGACGCATTGATCCGACTCTGGATGGATGCCGGCTATGACGTCGACTACGTGCAGAACGTGACGGACGTCGACGATCCGCTTCTGGAACGCGCAACCGCGACGGGTGTGGATTGGCGTGAGCTTGCGGAGTCGCAGACGAACCTGTTCCGTGGAGACATGGAGGCGCTGGCCGTTATCCCGCCGACCGCGTACGTCGCGGTAACCGAGATGATCGAGCCGACCGCCGAGGCCGTGCAGAAGCTTGTCAACGACGGGATCGGCTACTCCGTCGACACGGATATCTACTTCGACAGCGCCGCGGCATCAGCATCCGCCCCCTGGTCCCTCGGTGACGAAAGCCGCCTTGATCGCGCCACGATGCTGACCCTCAGCGCGGAACGCGGCGGCGACCCCGACCGCGTAGGCAAACGCGACCCTCTCGACCCCGTGCTCTGGCGCGGCCCCCGCGACGGCGACCCCAGCTGGACCACCGTGCTGGGGGAGGGACGCCCCGGCTGGCACATCGAATGCGCCGTGATCGCCGAGCGCCACCTCACCCTCCCGATTACCGTGCAGGGCGGCGGGTCTGACCTGATCTTCCCGCACCACGAGTTCAGCGACGGCCACGTTGCCGCGTTGACCGGAACTCCTCTGGCGCAGGCCTATTCCCATGCCGGACTGGTCGCGTACCAGGGCGAAAAGAT
>Ga0247736_10000167_pt1 | contig 24734 bp, 26 predicted proteins | sample UWRJL193509B2_FD_180935 | JGI IMG/M metagenome (GOLD analysis project Ga0247736, IMG submission 180935) | Plant litter microbial communities from Arlington Agricultural Research Station in Wisconsin, United States - UWRJ-L193-509B-2 | ecosystem: Environmental > Terrestrial > Plant litter >...
CTGGTGTCTGAGCGATTCGCGGATGCCGGGCGCGTTTCGTACCTTCCCGACTGGCAGCAGGCATCCGACTTCGCCGCGTCGATAGCCCGCGAGGGTGACATCATCATGACCCTGAGCTGCGGTGACGTGTACCGCATCGTTCCGCAGTTGCTCGAGTCGCTGGAGACCACGCCGGCAGAGTCCGCGACCCCCGGCGCGTAGGCACTCGATGAAACGGCCAGAGGGATTCGATCCCGCCCGGCGGCCAGTGCCGCCCGCGCGTCCGGCGACCCCTCCGCCCGCTTCGTCGAAAAACCCTGCGTCGAAACCCGAAGCCACGGCACCGCGCGCGAAGAAGCCGGCCGAACCGAAGGTCGTGCACCAGTCAGCCGGCCGGGGCAGGGCCGAACCGGAGTTCTCGGCGAAAGCAGAGGCCCGCGCTGCCGCACACTCCGCCCGGGCGGCGAGGCGGGAGTTGACCAAGGCGACCCGCAACCGTCGCAAGGTCGAGCGCAGTGAGGCCCGGCGGTTCACCCGCCGCAGTCGCAACCGCCAGGTCACCATCGGGGTCGTCGCAGGTCTTCTCGTGCTTCTCGCGGCCATGCTCGCCGTCGCCGTGTACTCGCCGATCCTCGCCCTGCGCGAGGTGCGGGTCGAGGGCGCGAGCCAGATCGATGACGCGGTCGTCTCTGCCGCTGTCGACGACCAGCTCGGAACCCCGCTCGCGCTCATCGACTTCGACCGGATCACAACCGAACTCGGCAAGATCCCGCTGATCCGCAGTTACGTGACCGAGACGATCCCGCCGAGCACCCTGGTCATCCACGTGGTGGAACGCGAGGCCGTCGGCGTCGTCAAGAACGCCAGTGGGCAGGGCGGGCGGTGGAACCTGGTCGACGCCGCCGGTGTCACCCTCTCGACGACCGACGAGAAGCCGTCAGACATGCCGCAGATCTCGGTGTCCGGCGACGTGCGCACGAGCAAGGCATTCGCCGAGGCCGCCAGGGTGCTGCTTGCGCTGCCCACCGACCTGCGCGGGCGGGTGCTGCGGATCTCAGCGAGCACCGACTACAACGTGAGCCTGCTGCTCAAGGGCAAGGCGGGCCAGAAGGTCGTCTGGGGCAACGCCGATCGCTCGGACTTCAAGGCTCGGGTGCTCGAGGTCCTCATCAGGGACAACAGCGGCGTCAAGGGTGCCACCTACAACCTCGTCGCGCCGGACAACGCGTACGTCTCCAACGGCGAGGGCGCGCGTCTCTAGCTGAGAAAGAGTCCACGCTCGGGCGGATATGTGCGACGCTTCACGATTTGTTCGCTGATTGTTTCCGACACGCGGCGGTGCCTGAGCCGGGGCGCGTTGCGACCGACTTACTCTCGGAACAAGAAGCAATTAGTGAGAATAACTTTCATCCTAAAGTAGAGGTTGAAGGTTTAAGCGGAGGCCGAACATCGTGACATCGAACCAGAACTACCTAGCCGTGATCAAGGTCGTCGGCATAGGCGGTGGAGGCGTCAACGCTGTCAACCGCATGATCGAACTCGGTCTGCGTGGCGTTGAATTCATCGCCATCAATACCGACGCGCAGGCGCTGCTCATGAGCGACGCCGACGTCAAGCTCGACGTCGGTCGCGAACTGACACGTGGCCTCGGCGCCGGGGCTGACCCGGAGGTCGGCCGTCGCGCCGCCGAAGACCACGCCGAAGAGATCGAAGAGGCCCTCGCCGGTGCCGACATGGTCTTCGTCACCGCGGGTGAGGGTGGCGGAACCGGAACCGGTGGAGCCCCCGTTGTCGCGCGTATCGCCAAGTCGATCGGCGCCCTGACCATCGGTGTTGTCACGAAGCCCTTCGGCTTCGAGGGAAAGCGCCGCTCGGCCCAGGCCGAGATTGGTGTCGCAGCGCTCAAGAGCGAAGTCGACACCCTCATCGTCGTTCCGAACGACCGTCTTCTCGAGATCAGCGACCGCGGCATCAGCATGCTCGAGGCCTTCGCCACCGCTGACCAGGTGCTGCTCGCCGGTGTGCAGGGCATCACCGACCTGATCACGACCCCGGGTCTCATCAACCTCGACTTCGCCGACGTCAAGTCGGTCATGCAGGGTGCGGGTTCCGCACTCATGGGAATCGGTTCGGCACGGGGTGCCGACCGTGCCATCAAGGCAGCAGAGCTCGCCGTCGCCAGCCCGCTGCTCGAAGCGAGCATCGATGGCGCCCACGGAGTGCTGCTCTCGATCCAGGGCGGGTCGAACCTCGGAATCTTCGAGATCAACGACGCAGCCCGACTCGTTCAGGAAGCCGTGCATCCCGAAGCCAACATCATCTTCGGTGCCGTCATCGACGACACCCTCGGTGACGAGGTGCGCGTGACGGTCATCGCTGCCGGGTTCGACGGCGGTGAGCCGCAGATCGTGAAGTCCGACTCGCGTCGCAGCAACTTCGTCGCGGCCGAGCCCGGGTCGAGTGTCACCGCTGTCGAGGCTCCGGAATCGGATGCCTCCGCGACTGAGTCTGCAGCGACGCCTGCCGCGACCGAGCCCGAGAAGTGGACCCCGAACGAGCCGGCCCGCCCGGTCACGGCTCCCATCGATCGCACCTTCGACGACGACTCGGTCGACGGCGACCTCGACATCCCCGACTTCCTGAAGTAGCCCACGGTGACGGCACTTTCCGACCGCCTTGAGGCGGTGCAGGGATCCGTGGCCGACGCCATTCGCGACGCCGGGCGTGCCCCCGCGGACGTGACGACGATCGTGGTCTCCAAATTCCACCCGGCGTCGCTCGTGCGCGAGTTGCACGCCCTCGGCGTGCGTGACCTCGGCGAGAGCCGGCACCAGGAGGCCAGCGCCAAAGCGGCCGAACTCACCGACCTCGACCTGCGCTGGCACTTCATCGGTCAACTCCAGAGCAAGAAAGCAAAGCAGGCCCTCGCCTACGCGCGGGTGATCCACTCGCTCGACCGGGACTCGGTGGTCGATGCGCTCGCAAGCGGCACCTCCGACAGTGCGACCCCGGTCGACGTCTTCGTGCAGGTCAACCTCACCGACGACGAAGCCCGCGGGGGAGTGCAGGCGAGCGTGACCGCAAGCAGCGCGCTCGAGGGCCTCGTGGAGCGGGTCACTGCCGCGCCCGGTCTGCGTCTTCTCGGCCTCATGACCGTGGCGCCACTCGACGCGGAGCCGAGGCCCGCTTTTGCGAGCCTGCGCGCGCTGTCCGAGAGGGTCACGGCCATCGACCCGGCGGCATCCGCCCTGTCCATGGGGATGTCCGGCGACTACCGCGAGGCGGTGCTCGAGGGCGCGACACACCTACGCATCGGCACGGCAATCACGGGAAACCGCCCACCGCGCGGTTAATCTCGAACTACCAGCCGGTGCATTTCGAAGAACCGGCAACGCCACTCGGAGGAACACAATGGCAAACCCGCTGCGCAAGACCATGGTCTACCTTGGCCTCGCTGACGAAGAATATGAATACGAGGCACAGCAGCCGCAGCAGCAGCCGAGCGCTCCCGCGGCTCCCGTAGCCCAGCACGTGCCCGCGGCCGCCCCGGCCCCGCGCGCCGCCGCTGTCACGCCGCTGCGTCGCCCGCACGCTGCCGCCCAGGCCCAGGCTCCCGCCGAGATGAACGAGATCCTCACCGTTCACCCGCGCCAGTACAAAGACGCCCAGGTGATCGCCGAGAACTTCCGCGAGGGAATCCCGGTCATCATCAACCTCTCCCAGATGAGCGAGCCGGATGCCCGTCGCCTCGTCGACTTCGCCAGCGGACTCTCGCAGGGCCTCTACGGCAAGATCGAGCGCGTCACCAACAAGGTGTTCCTGCTGTCACCCGCGCACGTTGCAGTGAGCGGCGACACCGCAGAGCCCGAGGCCGACGTCGAAGCGTCGTTCTTCGCCCAGCAGTAGTCGGCCCGGAGCGGCGTGAATTACGGCATTCCAATCATTGCGACGATTCTCTACCTCGCACTCAGTCTTTTCATCCTGGTCATGTGGGCGAGACTCGTCCTCGATCTCATAGTGAATTTCTCGCGGGGCTGGCGGCCCCGCGGACCACTTCTCGTGGTCGCCGAGGTGGTCTTCACGGTCACCGACCCGCCGATCAAAACCGTGCGCCGGGTGGTTCCTCCACTGCGGCTCGGCGCCATCCAGCTCGATTTCTCCTGGAGCATCGTGCTGCTTGCCGCGATCATCCTGAGCTACGTCGCGCTGGGATTCATGAATTAGTCATACGGTTGTACTCTGGTGTTGTGTTCGGCTGGCATCCAGCTGACTGGGCGCACAGCGAATACCGAAATAAGTATTGCTAGCGTTAGCCGAACGTTATGTTTACAAGTCAACGAAAGTTTAAGAGGTGACGGCAATGGCTTTGACTCCTGAAGACGTAGTCAACAAGCGGTTCCAACCGACCAAGTTCCGCGAGGGTTACGACCAGGACGAGGTCGACGACTTTCTCGACGAGGTGGTTGTCGAACTTCGTCGACTCAACCAGGAGAACGAAGAGCTTCGCCAGCGCCTGATCGCGAGCGACTCGCGCATCAACGAGCTGCAGCGAAGTGCCGCGCAGGCACCTGTTGCCGCACCGCCGGCCGCCGCTCCGCAGGCCTACCCTGCGCCGGACCAGTTCGCTGCACCGGCACCCGCGGCCCCGGCTCCGGCCTACGCCGCCCCGCCGGCCGCAGAGAACCCGCTCGACCCGGGCAACACCAACAACCTGCTGCAGCTCGCTCGCCGTCTTCACGAGGAGCACGTTCGCGAGGGTGTCGAGAAGCGTGACGCTCTCATCGCTGAAGGTCACGCTGCAGCGGCCCGTGCCGTGCAGGAAGCCGAATCCGCATCGCGCGCCCAGATCGGTTCGCTCGAACAGGAGCGCGCCCAGCTCGAGGCGAGCATCGAAGAGCTCCGCACCTTCGAGCGCGAGTACCGCCAGAAGCTCAAGGGCTACATCGAGAGCCAGCTCCGCGAGCTCGACAATGTGAACCTGATCCAGGCTGGCGCCGCTCCGAGCGCCCCGCAGTACGGCGCAGCGCCGGTCGCCGCACCGGCTGCCGGCTACCCCGGTTTTGCCGCCAACTAACCAGGCCGCACCGTCCGCCAGTACAACAAGGGCCAGCGTCTCGGCCCTTGTGGTACTGGCGGTCGTTGCTGTGGTCGTTTATACGCTTGACCAGCTGGCCAAGTTCGCAGTCACTTCGAACCTGTCGGTAGGTGAGCAGGTTCCCCTACTCGGCGAACTGCTGCAGCTGCACTACGTCAACAACCCGGGCGCGGCGTTCTCGATCGGCAGCGGCACCACGTGGATCTTCGCGATCATCGCATCCGCCGTTGTCGTCGTCATCATCATCTTCGCCCGCAAGATCCGTTCGATCGGGTGGGCTGTGCTGCTCGGGCTGCTCCTCGGCGGAAACGCGGGGAACCTCACCGATCGCCTGACGCGCGAACCGGGCTTCGGAATCGGCCACGTCGTCGACTTCCTGCAGATCTACGCGTTCCCGGCGATCTTCAACGTCGCCGACATGGCCATCGTCTTCAGCATGGTTGTCTTCGTGATCCTGACCATCCGCGGCGTGCGCCTGAATGGAACACGGGTCGAGAGCACGCGCGCGACGGGCAAGGATGCCGTTGCCGACAATTCCGCACCGGTCGCTGGAACGTCAGGCGCTGAATCACCGGTCGCAGACTCGACAGTCACCCCGAACGAAAAGCAGTAACCGATGGAAACCCGCAGTCTTCCCGTTCCCGACGGGCTCGCCGGTGAGCGGGTCGATTCGGCCATAGCCAAGTTGCTCGGTTTCTCGCGCAGTTTCGCCGCCGAGGTCGCCGAAGCCGGGGGAGTGACGGCCGACGGCCAGGTTCTCGGCAAGTCCGATCGCCTGACCGTGGATTCCTGGCTCGAGGTGACCTGGCAGCCTAAGCAGGCGCCGAGCATCGTACCGATCGCGGTCAGCGACCTCGGAATCGTCTACGACGACGATGACCTCGTGGTCATCGACAAGCCGGTCGGGGTCGCAGCTCACCCCTCGGTGGGCTGGGACGGCCCGACAGTACTCGGTGCCCTCGCCGCCGCCGGCTTCCGGATCTCGACCTCCGGCGCCTCCGAGCGAGCGGGAATCGTGCACAGGCTCGACGCGGGAACAAGCGGCCTCATGGTCGTGGCGAAGTCCGAGCGGGCCTACACCGAGCTCAAACGCCAGTTCCACGACCGCGAGGTCAGCAAGATCTACCACGCTGTCGTCCAGGGCTATCCAGACCCGCTCTCAGGCACCATCGACGCCCCGATCGGTCGTCACCCCGGGGCGAGCTGGAAGTTCGCTGTCACGGCCGATGGAAAGCCGTCGATCACGCACTACGAGACGCTCGAGGCCTTCCGCTCGGCCGCTCTGCTCGAGATCCACCTCGAGACCGGGCGCACCCACCAGATCCGCGTGCACATGGCCGCGCAGAAGCATCCGTGTGTCGGTGACGCCATGTACGGCGCCGACCCGACCATCAGCGCGCGCCTCGGCCTCGAGCGCCAGTGGCTGCATGCCATGAAGCTCGGCTTCCGGCACCCGGGAACGGGCGAAGACGTCGAGTTCGAGTCGAAGTACCCCGCCGACCTCCAGCACGCCCTCGACGTGCTCTCGGCGGTCTAGCGGGATCGCTGCTCAGCGGCGTTTCGCGCTCGGGCAGGAATGGCCCCCATTCTGGTGGCTGCTATATATCGATGACATGACTATGGTGGGGTTATGGCCCTTCAGGAACCCACCTTTCTCATCCTCACGTCGCTCGCGCAGGGGCGGAAGCACGGCTACGCCCTTATCAAGGATGCAGCCGAGCTCTCCGGTGGCCGCGTTACGCTCAAAGTCGGCACGCTCTATGCCGCCCTCGATCGGCTGAGCACCGAGGGCCTCATTGCCGCAGCTGGCGAGGAGATCGTCGACGGCCGGCTCCGGCGGTTCTACGAGCTGACCGAAGAGGGCGCCGCGTCCCTCTCTGACGAAGTCGCCCGCATGCGCTCACTCGCTTCGAAGGCCCACGCGCGCCTCAGCGAACGACCCGGCCTAGCTTTCGCATGAGCATCGCAGTTCGTGCGGCCATCCGGCTGCACCCGGCAGCCTGGCGCGAGCGCTACGAAGACGAAGTGCTCGGCACGCTCCAGGATGTCGCCGATGAACGCCACGGTGGCCGGATCCCGCTCTCGGAGAGTGTGCCGCTCGGGTTCCGGGGACTGTGGCTGAGGGCCCGGGTTTCCGTCACGTTCTGGGCGGGGCTCGTCGTCATCATGCTCCTCGTCGCCAATGCCGTGACGGCCGACGTCGGGTATCTGGGCGGCTCGCTCATCGACGTGCTCCTGCGGCTCAACACGGGAGTCGGCTATGCGCTTCCCGTACTGGCGGTTGCGGGCGGTTGGGCCGGTGCGCGCGGAAGGCTAGCGCGTATCGTGGGCGCTCGGCGACGACTGCGCCGGTTATGGGGTGACACCTGGCCGTTGTTGACCTTCACCGCGGTCGGGTACGCGATCGCTGTAGTGGTGATCGCGGTCCGGAGCGGATTGTCCTGGGCCCCGGGTGTCTCGCTGTTCATCATCTTTGCCCAGTGGGCGATGGTGCTGATCGCTGTCGCGATCGGTGAACTTCTCGGCGCAGTCTTTCCCAGGGTGCTCGTGATCTTCGCGGCGCCGGCCGTCACGATGTTCGCCGCGGTCTTGCTGATCACGTCGCAGACGTCATGGAACGTGGCGCCACAGGGTCTGTACAGCGGTATCGCTTATGTCTTCGAGGTTGAGCCTTACACCCGGGTGATTCTGATTGCCGGCGTGGTCGTGGCCGCCTCCGTGGTTGTCACGGCGGTGCGACCCGTCTGGCTGAGGTTGCTCCCAGTTGCCGCCCTTGTTGCAATCGGTGCCGTTGTGGGGGCGCAGCCATCGCCACAGCTCGACGAGGCAGCCGCCGTGGAGCGGTCACATTCAGAACTCATTTGTTCGACCGCTGAACCGGTTGTGTGCCTGTGGCCGGAGCAGGAGGCCGCCTTCGGTACCTCTCTCCGGGCTCGGATGGTCGAGGCGTACGGGACTGCGAGCGCTCTGGGCATGCCCGTTGAATCTGCGGGGCCGCGCAGCGTCGCCCGGTATGCGATGACCGGCATCCCGCATCCCGACTACGCCTGGAATAGCGCAAGCCTGATGGGCCTGGGCACGGCCGGGTTCTCACCCGACGATCTGCTGCCCTGGTACGCGTACGCAATGACATCGTGCTGTTTCGAAGAGCCGACATCAGGCGACGGCGAGTACTCGGCCGTCGCCTACGCCTCATCCATTCTGCTTGGCGTGCCTCCAGAGCAGGCTTTGCCAGCCGTGGTCGACCCCTACACGGGCCAGCAGAATATCGACCCGAGCGATGTGCCAGATGAGAAGACAGCCCGAACCCTGGTGGACGAATGGCTCTCCGATGGGGTCAATGGCGTGCGGTCTCCCGAGTAGATCCGAACTCCAGAACGTGGGGTATTTCCAGCGGCCTGGCCAGCGGTTGTTGCCGGGATGTTTTGATGGGTAGACGATGGCTGAGCAGTTTCCGAGCCATTTTCTATTCCGACTAGTGGGCGAAGAGGTATTCGTGAAGTTGCTATTGCGCGTCGCTGAGTCGGTTGCGTTGTTCGTTTCCATCGGCGCGGGGATTGCCGTGGTTGTTTTTGTGGCCCTCGGATTGGCGCAGTCAGATCTGGTCCGGGAAAGTTCCGTCGCTGGGGTCAGTGTCGTTATCTGTGTCGTCGTAGCCACTATTGCGACCTGGTTCCTGCTGTGGTTGCGGGGACGACGAGTTCAGCTGATCCGGCCGCTCGCCTCGAACCCCGAGATGTTCCTCTACGTCGTTCTCGACAGCGATCGCTCCAACCTCGCCCTCGCGCGTCGCAAGGTCAAGGACATCGATCTCTCGCTCGTCATGTAGCGAATCCCGGGGACCGTCAGCGGCGTTTAGACGCCGGTGACGGTCCCCATTCGCGTGCCGCGCCCGACGCCGGTCGGGAGGTGCGGTTAGTCTGGAGACTCGATCAAAACCGGCGGAGAATTAGTGTCACCCAGCGACGATTCCTTCGTGCACCTGCACGTCCACAGCGAGTACTCGATGCTCGACGGAGCAGCACGGGTCGGGCCGCTCATGCAGGCCGCCGCGGAGCAGAAAATGCCCGCGATCGCGGTCACCGACCACGGGAACATGTTCGGCGCCTACGACTTCTGGAAGCAGGCGACGGCCAACGGGATCAAGCCGATCATCGGCACCGAGGCCTACATCACGCCGGGTACGGCGCGCGGTGACCGCACCCGCGTGCGCTGGGGCGGCCAGCACCAGAACCAGGACGACGTGGGTGGTTCGGGGTCGTACACCCACATGACCCTGCTCTCTGAGAACAACGAGGGAATGCACAACCTGTTCCGGTTGTCGTCGCTCGCCTCGATCGAGGGCTTCTATTTCAAGCCGCGCATGGACCGCGAGCTCCTCAGCCAGTACGGCAAGGGAATCATCGCGACCACCGGATGCGTGGGTGGCGAGGTGCAGACTCGCCTGAGACTCGGCCAGTACGAAGAGGCCAGGCAGGCGGCATCCGACTACCAGGACATCTTCGGCAAGGGAAACTTCTTCGCCGAGATCATGGACCACGGCATCGACATCGAGCGCCGCACGATGAACGACCTGCTGCGCCTGGCCAAGGAACTCGATCTTCCGCTCGTCGCCACCAACGACCTGCACTACACGCACGCCCACGACTCGACGGCACACGCCGCACTGCTCTGCGTGCAGTCGGCGTCGACCCTCGACGACCCGAACCGCTTCAAGTTCGACTCCGACGAGTTCTACCTCAAGTCGGCAGCGCAGATGCGGCAGTTGTTCCGCGACTACCCGGAGGCGTGCGACAACACCCTGCTCATCGCCGAGCGCTGCGAGGTCAACTTCGAGCACCGCGACCTCATGCCGCGCTTTCCGGTGCCCGAGGGTGAGACCGAGGCGACCTGGTTCGAGAAAGAGGTCGCGACGGGCATGAACCGTCGCTTCAACAACGCGCCCTCTGAGGCCCACCTCGCGCAGGCGCAGTACGAGGTCGACGTCATCAAGCAGATGGGGTTCCCCGGCTACTTCCTCGTGGTCGCCGACTTCATCGCCTGGGCCAAGAACCAGGGCATCCGGGTCGGTCCCGGTCGTGGTTCGGCCGCGGGTTCCATGGCGTCGTACGCGATGGGCATCACCGAGCTCGACCCGCTGGCGCACGGCCTGATCTTCGAGCGCTTCCTCAACCCCGAGCGCGTCTCGATGCCCGACGTCGACGTCGACTTCGACGACCGCCGCCGCCCCGAGGTCATCCGCTACGTCACCGACAAGTACGGCGACGACCGAGTTGCCCAGATCGTCACCTACGGAACGATCAAGGCCAAGCAGGCACTGAAAGACTCCTCGCGCGTTCTCGGCATGCCGTATTCGGTCGGCGAGAAGCTGACCAAGGCCATGCCGCCCGCGATCATGGGCAAGGACATCTCGCTCGGCGACATCATGAACAAGGATGCCCCGCGCTACAAAGAGGCCGCCGACTTCCGCGCGGTGCTCGAGTACGACCAGGAGGCCCAGAAGGTCTTCGAGACGGCACTCGGCATCGAGAACCTCAAGCGCCAGTGGGGAGTCCACGCCGCCGGCGTCATCCTCTCGGCCGAGCCGCTGCTCGACGTGCTGCCGATCATGAAGCGCGAAGACGACGGCGCCATCATCACCCAGTTCGACCAGCCGCCACTCGAGTCGCTCGGCCTGATCAAGATGGACTTCCTGGGGCTGCGCAACCTCACCATCATCGAAGACGCCCTGCGCATGATCGAGAAGAACACCGGCTCGAAGCTGGTGATCGAAGACCTCGACCTCGACGCCGACCAGAAGACCTACGACCTGCTCGCCCGGGGTGACACCCTCGGTGTGTTCCAGCTCGATGGTGGCCCGATGCGGTCGCTGCTCAAGCAGCTCAAGCCGACGAGCTTCGAAGACATCTCCGCAGTCATCGCCCTGTACCGCCCGGGCCCGATGGGAATGAACTCGCACACCAACTACGCGCTGCGTAAAAACGGTCTGCAGGAGATCGTGCCGATCCACCCCGAGCTCGAAGAACCCCTGCGCGAGAGCCTCGGCATCACCCACGGCCTGATCGTGTACCAGGAGCAGGTGATGTTCGTCGCCCAGAAGGTGGCCGGGTTCTCACTCGGCCAAGCCGACGTTCTGCGGCGTGCCATGGGTAAGAAGAAGAAGAGCGAGCTGGACAAGCAGTTCGCCGACTTCGAGGCCGGAATGCTCGCGAACGGCTACAGCGCCGGTGCGGTCAAGGTGCTCTGGGACACCCTCATGCCGTTCGCCGACTACGCCTTCAACAAGGCGCACTCTGCCGGGTATGGCGTTCTCAGCTACTGGACCGCGTACCTCAAGGCCAACTACCCGGCCGAGTACATGGCAGCGCTGCTCACCAGCGTCGGCGACTCGAAAGACAAGCTGGGCATGTACCTCAGCGAGTGCCGCCGCATGGGCATCAAGGTTCTCGCTCCCGACGTCAACGAGTCGTTCGTCGACTTCACCGCTGTTCCCTCGACGTCCGAGGGCGGCATCGGTGACATCCGGTTCGGCCTCGGCGCTGTGCGCAACGTCGGTGCGAACGTCGTCGAGGGCATCCGCGTCGCCCGCGAGGGAAAGGGACGCTTCGATTCGTTCCACGACTTCCTCGCGAAGGTGCCGCTGCCGGTGACGAACAAGCGCACGGTCGAATCGCTCATCAAGGCTGGCGCTTTCGACTCGCTCGGCAACACCCGCCGCGGCCTGCTCGAGATCCACGAAGACGCCGTCGACAGCTCGGTGAGCCGCAAGCGCAACGAAGCGAACGGCCAGGTCGGTTTCGACTTCGACAGCCTGTGGGACGAACCGCAGCCCGAACACGCCGTTCCCGACCGCCCGGAGTGGGCCAAGCGCGACAAGCTCGCCTTCGAGCGTGAGATGCTCGGGCTCTACGTCTCAGACCACCCGCTTGCGGGCCTCGAGACTCCTCTCGCCAAGCTCGCGGATGCCTCGATCACCGACGTTCTCGCCGGCGAAGTCGCCGGGGATGGCGAGCATGTCACCGTCGCCGGCCTCATCACGAGCGTGCAGCACCGCGTGGCCCGCAACTCGGGAAACCAGTACGGCATTATCTCGATCGAGGACTTCGGTGCGTCGATCGACATCATGTTCCTCGGCAAGGCTTACCAGGAGTTCGCGCCTGCCCTCGCGAACGACGCCATCGTCGTCGTGCGCGGGCGCATCAGCATGCGCGACGACGGCATGAACCTGCACGCGTCGAACATGTCGACCCCCGACCTCGGCCAGGGTCTCGGCAGTGGTCCACTCGTGTTGTCGATGCAGGAGTACCGCGCGACCACCGACACGGTGTCTGCGCTGAGCGACGTGCTCATCCGTCACTCCGGTGACAACGAAGTGCGCCTCAAGCTCGTGAAGGGCGACATCGCGCGTGTCTTCGAGCTGCCGTTCCGGGTGAAGGTGACGTCAGACCTCTACGGAGAGTTGAAGACGCTGCTCGGGCCGAACTGCCTGGTGTAGTTGCCCTGCCGTTTGTTATCAGAATGGGTGTTTAAACGGCCATTCTGATAACAAACGCCGGGTTACTCGAGGGCCGCGGCGATCTCGGACGGGGTCATGTAGCGGCGCTCGTGGTAGACGAGGGCCTCGTCTTCTTCGCCGAGCTCGCCGCCCTCGATCTGCACGACGACCACAGCGTTGTTGTGAACCGGGTGCACCTCGATGATGCGACCGAGCATCCAGGCCGTCGCGCCTTTCAGGATCGGCACACCGTGCGGACCGGGCGCCCAGTGGTCGCCGTCGAAGCGCACGCTGTTGTCGGCGGCCATCCGCTCGGCGAGGTGCCGGCTGCGCGGGCCGAGCATATGGATGATCACCCGGTTGTCGACCGTGATCGCCGGGAACGAGCTGGCCGAGCGCGCGATGTTGAAGGTCGTGAGCGGCGGAACCGCGGCGAGCGACGCGAGGGACGTCGCCGTGAATCCGACGGGGGAGCCGTCGGGCGCGAGCGAGGTCACCACGGCGACTCCGGCCGCATGCCGGCGGAAAGCCTGCTTGAAGGCTTCAAGGTCTGGGGGAGGCAGGATCTCGTTCATACTCTGGTATCAATTCCGTGCGGCCACGCAGAATTCCGAAGACCCGGAATTTCGGCGGCGGCGCACAAAGTAGCATTGTGAGGCCATGATGCAGACGATTGACCTTCGGGACCTCCAGCCTAGCCGTGCCGATCTCGCGAGACTTGTTCCGCGGGCGCAGACGGATGTCGCAGCAGCGAGCGCGATTGCAGCCCAGCTCATCGACGACGTGCGCGAGCGCGGCGAAGAGGCGCTCCGTGACCAGGCCGAGCGCCTCGACGGAGTGCGCCCCGAGGTCGTCCGCATTCACAGCGACGCGATCGCGCGCGCTGTCGCCCAGCTGCCGGCCACCGTGCGCGACGCCCTCGAAGAGGCGATCGCCCGCGTCACCGTAGCGACCCGCGCCCAACTGCCCGGCCCGAGCATCACGGAACTCGCCCCGGGCGCCCAGGTCATCCAGCGCTGGCAGCCGGTCAGCCGTGTCGGCTTCTACGTTCCCGGCGGTAAGGCGGTCTACCCGTCGAGCGTCGTGATGAACGTCGTACCGGCCCAGGTCGCCGGCGTCTCGTCGGTCGCCCTCGCATCGCCGGCCCAGAAACTGTTCAACGGTTCAGTGCACCCGACGATCCTCGGCGCTGCCGGGCTTCTCGGTGTCGAAGAGGTCTACGCAATGGGCGGGGCCGGCGCCATCGGCGCTCTTGCCTACGGCGTTCCGTCGCTCAGTCTTGACCCGGTACAGGTCATCACCGGACCGGGCAACGTCTTTGTCGCCGCGGCCAAGCGCCTCGTGCGCGGGGTAGCCGGAATCGACTCCGAGGCCGGCCCGACCGAGATCCTCGTGATCGCGGATGCCACCGCCGACGCCCGGCTCGTCGCCGTCGACCTGGTCAGCCAGGCCGAGCACGACGAACTCGCCGCGGCCGTACTGGTCACTGACTCGGTCGAACTCGCCGAGGCCGTCGCGATCGAGGTCGACCGGATCGCCTCGACCGCATACCACGGCGAGCGTGTGCGCGAAGCCCTCGCCGGTCGCCAGTCGGCCATCGTGCTCGTCTCGGACATGCCGTCCGCCGCCGCCTTCAGCAACGCTTACGGCCCGGAGCACCTCGAGATCCAGACCACCGAGCCGGGAACCGTTCTCGACCTCATCGAGAGCGCCGGGGCGATCTTCCTCGGCGCGTACTCGCCGGTGAGCCTCGGCGACTACCTCGCCGGGTCGAACCACGTGCTGCCGACCGGCGGCCAGGCGCGCTTCGCGTCGGGACTCGGTGCCTACACCTTCCTGCGCCCGCAGCAGGTCGTCAACTACTCACGCGAAGCGCTGCAGCAGGTCGAGGCAAGGGTCGTCGCGCTGAGCACGGCCGAAGACCTGCCGGCCCACGGCAACGCCGTCACCGCGCGGTTCACGGGGGAGTAGCCGGCACCAGCGCCACCCGCGCGCGGGCGGTACTCTGTTAGCACCATGTACTGCCCCTTCTGCCGCCACCCTGACAGCCGTGTCATCGACTCCCGAACCAGTGATGACGGGTTGTCGATTCGCCGCCGTCGCCAGTGCCCGGAATGCGGTCGCCGATTCTCGACGACCGAGACCGCGAGTCTGCTCGTGATCAAGCGCAACGGCGTGATCGAGCCGTTCAGCCGCGAGAAGATCGTCTCGGGCGTGCGCAAGGCCTGCCAGGGGCGCCCGGTCACCGACACCGACCTCGCGGTTCTCGCTCAGAAGGTCGAAGAGACCATCCGGGCAACCGGTGCCGCGCAGATCGACGCCAACGACATCGGCCTCTCGATCCTGCCGCCGCTGCGCGAGCTCGACGAGGTCGCCTACCTGCGCTTCGCGAGCGTCTACCAGGGCTTCGACTCGCTCGACGACTTCGAATCGGCCATCAGCCAGCTGCGCACCGAGCACAAGAACGCCGCCGAGTAGCCTCTTCGCTGCACAGTTTTCGGGCCTGTGGAAGGTCTCGACGCGGATTCTCGTGTTCGCCTAGCGTTCTTGCATGGCGAGAGAGACGCTCCACCCCCGGCTGATCCTCGCGGTTGCAGCAGTTGCGACCGCGGCCTTTGTGCTTTCCGGATGCACCACTGAAGACCCGGCGCCGGTCCCTGCGAGCGATACCTCGCCCGTTGCGCCGGTCTTCGCGTCGGACGAGGAGGCGCTGGCGGCGGCGGAGGAGGCATATGCCGCATATCAAAAGACGTCTGACGCAATTCTTGGCGACGGTGGTAAGGAGCCAGATCGGCTACTCGAGTTCGCGACCAAGAAACAGTATGAGATTGAGCTCGAAGGTTACAAGCAGATTGGCATTGACGGCTTCCATGGGGTGGGTCGATCTCGTTTCGACACCGCAAGTCTCGAGAAATTTGACGCGAGCGGTGGTCAACCGGTCGTGAGCGTCTATCTATGCGTGGACATCTCTGAACTTGATGTTCGAGATCGGCACGACAAATCGGTAGTAGACAAGGATCGCGTGGATCGCTCACCGGTTGAAGTGACATTTGACTATGACGGCGGTGCTCTTTTGGTCTCGAGCCGATCCGCATGGTCGGGAGCAAACTTTTGTCTCTAAACGCTTTTGCGGTCGTCATGCTGGTCGCGACGACCATTCTGATCGGGACGGCTTCGGCGGCCTCAGCAGGACAACCGATTTGCAGCGACTATGAGAACGCGACACATGGCTGCCTGTCCGTCGGAGGTTCAACTGCGGGTGGCGGTGTGAAGCTAGAGGGTGGGTTTGACTCGAACTCTGAATCTTCAAGACCGTCGGGATCAAGCTGGCAGCAAGGGGACCAGACCCCGCCCGCGACCCTTCTTCCACCCGACGAAACCCCGTTCTACACGGACGACTGCAACCCGCGGTGCGAGTTCACGATCAACAACGACGAGGGCGACGATGGCGATGCCGCCGGGGGAGTAGTGGTCGACCTCAATGACATCGCACGCTTCCGTCCGACGGTGGGTGTCGACCGGATGGAACCGAACGGGTGGATGGTGATCGACCTTCCGGCCAACTTCTACTCCCGCGGCGGCGTGGTCGTGAAAGCGGGCGAACTGCTCGACCGCGATGCTCTCGTGCGCTTCACCCCGGTGCGCTGGCACTGGGATTACGGCGACGGCAGCCAGCGCACGAGCGTCGACCCCGGGGCGAGCTGGAAGACGCTCGGGGTCGACGAGTTCGAGCCGACCGGAACCAGCCACATGTTCGACCACGCGGGCACCTTCGAGATCCAGCTCACCATCTTCTACGCCGCCGAGTACCAATTCGACGGAAACGGGTGGATCCCGATCGCCGGGGTGCTGCCGGTGCCGTCGAACGCCATCGAGGCCCGTGCGGTGACCGCGAAGACCGTGCTGGTCGCCGAAGACTGCACCGACAACCCGACCGGGCCCGGCTGCTGAGCCAGCCTTAGAAGCACCGCCCGAGACGGTACTCTGAATCCCGATGTATCGCCTTCTCTTCACCACGTTCCTGTCCCGGCTCGACCCCGAACGCGCCCACCATCTCGCGATGGCTGTCATCCGCGCGCTCCCGGCCATCGGTGTCGGTGCGGTGATCAGCCGGTTCACCCGGCCCGACCCGTCGCTCGCCGTCGAGACCCTCGGCCTGCGGTTTCCCTCGCCCTTCGGAGTCGCCGCCGGATTCGACAAAGAGGGCGCAGCGATCCGCGGACTCGGCCAGCTCGGGTTCGGCCACGTTGAGATCGGCACGATCACAGCCATCCCGCAGCCCGGAAACCCGACGCCCCGTCTCTTCCGCCTTGTGGCCGACCGTGCCGTCATCAACCGCATGGGCTTCAACAACGCCGGCGCCGACGCCGCCCGCACCCGGCTGCTCGACGCATCCGCCCGCCGCGGTCGCCCGGTGATCGGCGTGAACATCGGCAAGTCGCGCGTGGTCGAGGTCGATGACGCCATCGACGACTACCTGGCCAGCACCCGCGCTCTCGCGCCCCTCGCTGACTACCTGGTCGTGAACGTGAGCTCCCCGAACACCCCCGGGCTGCGTGGCCTGCAGGAACTCGACAAGCTCGCCCCGCTTCTCACCGCGGTCAAGGGTGCCGCGGGCGACGTGCCGGTGCTGGTAAAGATCGCCCCGGATCTCACCGATGACGCCGCCGTGCGCATCGCAGAACTCGCCGTCGAACTCGGACTCTCGGGCATCATCGCCACCAACACCACACTGTCGCGCGAGAACCTGGTCACCGATGCGTCGGTGGTCGAAGCTGCCGGTGCCGGCGGACTCTCGGGCGCACCGCTGGCAGCGCGTTCACTTGCGCTGCTGAAGATCGTCCGCGCCGCCGTGCCAGCCGACTTCTGCGTGATCTCTGCCGGGGGAGTCGAGACCGCGGCGGATGTCGCCGAACGGCTCGAAGCCGGTGCCACACTTGTGCAGGGCTACACGGCGTTCTTGTACCGCGGCCCGTTCTGGGCGCACGCGATCAATAAGGGACTGGCGAAGCTCGCCAAGAAATAGCCCGTAGTCACGCGGGGAACTGCCCGCGCTTGACCTGGGGCTTCGGCAGGCGCATGAGGCGCAGCTGGAACGCGCGCATGGCGGTGTACCAGCGCACCTTCTCGACATTGCCCTCGCCGTACTTGGCGCGGAGCTTGCGCGAGACACGGAAGCCGGCGAAGATCGCGTCGCCGACGGCGAGCACGAAGAAGCCGTAGAGCACGAGCATCGAGATGACCTGCACCTCTGAGCTCTGGATGGTGGTCAGGATGATGACGACGACCATCACCGGGATGAGCAGCTCTCCGACGCTGAAGCGCGCATCGACGTAGTCGCGCACGTACTTCTTCTGCGGGCCGCGGTCGCGCATGGGCAGGTACTTCTCGTCGCCGTTGGCCATGCCGATGCGCTGCTTGTCGCGCTCGACCTGCATGGCGGCACGCGCGTTGCGGCGGGCTTCGCTGCGGTCGCTCGACACGAGCGGACGCTGGCGGGCCAGCTCCTTCTCACGTCTCGTGGGCGTGGGGCGTCCCTTACCGGTCGAAATGCTGTCCTGGTTGAGCTCAGTACCGTTGTCGGTTGTGCTCTGGGAGTTCTTGGCCACGGGGGATCCTTGCGCTTGGGTTCTCTTAAGATTACCTCCATGACCGAAAACCAGCACTCTCAGGTAGACCCCACTGCTCCGCACCCGGCGAACGAGGCCCTCCAGGAGGCCGTAAGCGCCGGGCTTCCCGCGGCGATCGCCGACCTCTCACGCCTCGTGCGCATCCCGTCGGTGTCGTGGGACGGCTTCGACTTCTCGCAGGTCGAGCGCAGTGCGGTCGCGATCAAAGAACTTCTCGACGGCCTCGGGGTCTTCGAGACCGTCGACATCCGTCGTGCAAAGGTCGGTGACACCGACAGTCTCGGCCAGCCCGCCCTGCTCGCGACGCGCGCGGCCCGCAACGGCAAGCCGACCATCATGCTCTATGCGCACCACGACGTGCAGCCGCCCGGAAACGACGCCGACTGGGAGTCCGCTCCGTTCGAGCCGACCGTACGCGGAGACCGTCTCTATGGCCGGGGCGCCGCGGATGACAAGGCCGGCGTCATGGCGCACGTCGCGTCGATCCGTGCTTTTGTCGATGCCGTCGGAACAGACTTCGATCTCGGCCTCGTCGTGTTTCTCGAGGGTGAAGAGGAATTCGGTTCGCGCTCGTTTGCGAACTTCCTCACGGACAACCGTTCGGAACTCGCCGCGGACGTCATCGTCGTGGCGGACTCCGACAACTGGGACATCAACACGCCGGCCCTCACGGTCGGGCTGCGTGGGAACGTCGCATTCAAGCTCAAGGTGACCACCCTCGCCCACGCCTCGCATTCCGGAATGTTCGGGGGAGCAGCGCCCGACGCGATGCTCGCCACGATCAAACTGCTCTCCACGCTCTGGGCAGACGACGGCTCGGTCGCAGTCGACGGGCTCACCGAGCGTGAGACGCAGCATCCGGACTACTCAGAAGACAAGCTCCGCGAAGAAGCCGGCCTGCTCGAGGGCGTGACGCCGATCGGCTCCGGCCATGTGCTCAGCCGTCTCTGGTCGAAGCCGGCCATCACGGTCACTGGAATCGACGCGCCGACCGTGCAGAACGCCTCGAACACCCTCGTCCCGTCAGTGTCCGTCAAGGTCAGCGCCCGGATCGCTCCCGGCCAGTCCGCCGAAGACGCCTACCTCGCTCTCGAGAAGCACCTGCTCGCGAACGCCCCGTTCGGCGCGCACCTCGAGATCAGTGACGTCGACAAGGGCAGCCCGTTCCTGGTCGACACCAGCGGATGGGCCGTCGCTACAGCGAAGGCGGCAATGCACGAGGCCTGGGGTGTCGAGCCGCTCGAAACCGGCATCGGTGGATCCATTCCGTTCATCGCCGACCTGGTCGAGGTCTTCCCGCAGGCACAGATCCTGGTCACCGGGGTCGAAGACCCTGATTCGCGCGCGCACAGCCCCAACGAATCGCTGCACCTCGGCGTATTCCAGCGCGCGATTCTCACCGAAGCGCTCTTGCTGGCAAAGCTGAATGACCGGGGTTAGAGTTAGCTCATGACTGACACAACCCTCACCACTGCTGCGCACGGCGTCGGCCTCTCGGATGCCGCTGCCGACAAAGTCCGCAGCCTGATGCGCCAGGAGGGTCGCGACGACCTCCGCCTGCGCCTCGCGGTGCAGCCCGGTGGTTGCTCCGGCCTCATCTACCAGCTCTACTTCGACGAGCGCACCCTCGATGGCGACGCCGTCCGTGAATTCGGCGAAGGCGTCGAGGTCGTCGTCGACAAGATGAGCGTGCCCTACCTCGACGGTGCATCGATCGATTTCGAAGACACCATCCAGAAGCAGGGTTTCACCATCGACAACCCGAACGCCGCGGGCAGTTGTGCCTGTGGAGACAGCTTCCACTAAACAAATTTTTGCCGCGCAATCATTGCGCGACACACCACGAAGAGGCACTGACCGCGAGGTCGGTGCCTCTTCGTGGTTATAGACTGGCAGGGTTCCAGTCCGCGTCATCCGAGAGGTTCCAGGTGCGCTCCAACCGCCGTCTTCGATGGGCAGCAATTCCTATTGCTGTAGCTATGTCGGTCATTCTTGCCGGCTGCACGCAGGCCCAGCTCCAGGGCTGGCTTCCCGGTGATGCCGAAACAACCAACCACACCGGCCGGATTATCGGGCTGTGGGTCACTTCATGGATCGTGCTGCTCGCAGTCGGCCTGCTGACTTGGGCGCTCGTCATATGGGCCGCGGTTGCCTACCGCCGCCGCAAGGGCCAGACCGCCCTTCCCGTGCAGCTGCGCTACAACCTGCCGATCGAGATCTTCTACACGATCGTGCCGCTGATCCTCGTGCTCGGATTCTTCGCCTTCACGGCACGCGACCAGGCTGCTATCGAGACTGACCCGGGCAACCCCGACGTCAAGATCGAGGTCTTCGGCAAGCGCTGGGCGTGGGACTTCAACTACCTCAACGAGAAGGTCTACAGCACCGGAATCCAGGCACAGGAGATCGAGGGCGACGCAGCCAAGGGAGCCGTCGTCGAAGACGAGATCCCCGTGCTCTACCTGCCCGTCGACAAGAAGGTGCAGATCGACATCGAATCACGCGATGTCATCCACTCCTTCTGGATCATCGACTTCCTCTACAAGAAGGACATGATTCCCGGCAAGACCAACCACATGTACTTCACTCCGACCAAGGAGGGCACGTACCAGGGCAAGTGCGCCGAGCTGTGCGGCGAGTACCACTCGCTCATGCTCTTCACGGTCAAGGTCGTTCCCCAGGCCGAGTACGACGCCTACATCGAGGGCCAGCGCGCTGCTGGATTCGAGGGTCGTCTCGGAGCCGACTACAACGTCAACACCAACCTTCCCGGCACCGACGCTGTCGTGCGCGAAGAAGAGGAAAGCAAATGAGCACCGCAACACTTGCTCCAGTGACCACGTCGACGACGTCACCAGGCATGAGCAACCAGCGCGTGCAGCGCCGGGGCAACGTGCTGGTCAACTGGATCACCTCCACTGACCACAAGACGATCGGGTACATGTACCTGATCTCGTCGTTTATCTACTTCTGCATCGGCGGCGTCATGGCGCTGATCATCCGTGCGCAGCTGTTCGCCCCGGGCCTGGACATCGTCCCGACAAAGGAGCAGTACAACCAGCTGTTCACGATGCACGGCACGATCATGCTGCTCATGTTCGCGACGCCGCTCTTCGCCGGCTTCGCCAATGTGCTCATGCCGCTGCAGATCGGTGCACCGGATGTTGCGTTCCCCCGCCTCAACGCGTTCGCGTACTGGCTCTACAGCTTCGGTTCGCTCACCGCGGTCGCCGGGTTCCTCACCCCGCAGGGTGCCGCATCCTTCGGCTGGTTCGCGTATTCGCCGCTGTCGAGTACGACCTTCACGCCAGGGTTAGGCGGAAACCTCTGGGTGTTCGGCCTCGCGCTGAGCGGTTTCGGAACGATTCTCGGTGCCGTCAACTTCATCACGACGATCATCACGATGCGTGCCCCCGGCATGACCATGTTCCGCATGCCGATCTTCACCTGGAACACGCTCGTCACCTCGATCCTCGTGCTCATGGCATTCCCGGTTCTCGCAGCAGCGCTGTTCGCGCTCGGTGCCGACCGTGTCTTCGGTGCTCACATCTACGACCCGGCAAACGGTGGCGCCATCCTCTGGCAGCACCTGTTCTGGTTCTTCGGTCACCCCGAGGTCTACATCATCGCCTTGCCGTTCTTCGGCATCATCTCCGAAGTGCTGCCGGTCTTCAGCCGCAAGCCGATCTTCGGGTACAAGACCCTGATCTACGCGACAATCGCGATCGCCGCCCTGTCGATCACGGTGTGGGCTCACCACATGTACGTGACCGGTTCGGTGCTCCTTCCGTTCTTCTCGCTCATGACGATGCTCATCGCGGTTCCGACCGGTGTGAAGATCTTCAACTGGATCGGCACCATGTGGCGCGGATCGGTGACGTTCGAGACCCCGATGCTCTGGGCAATCGGCTTCCTGATCACGTTCACCTTCGGTGGACTCACCGGCGTGATCCTGGCTTCGCCGCCGCTCGACTTCCACGTCTCTGACAGCTACTTCGTCGTCGCCCACTTCCACTACGTGGTCTTCGGTACCGTCGTGTTCGCCATGTTCAGCGGCTTCTACTTCTGGTGGCCCAAGTGGACCGGCAAGATGCTCAACGAGCGTCTCGGCAAGATCCACTTCTGGCTGCTGTTCATCGGCTTCCACACCACCTTCCTGATCCAGCACTGGATCGGTGTCATGGGTATGCCGCGTCGTTACGCGACCTACCTGCCCGAAGACGGTGTCACCTGGATGAACCAGGTCTCGACCATCGGAGCCATGCTGCTCGGTGTCTCGATGCTGCCGTTCCTCTACAACGTGTACATCACCGCGCGCCGCGCACCCAAGGTGACCGTGAATGACCCGTGGGGCTACTCACGTTCGCTCGAGTGGGCCACCTCGTGCCCGCCGCCGCGTCACAACTTCACCTCGATCCCGCGCATCCGTTCGGAGTCGCCGGCATTCGACCTCAACCACCCCGAGGCCGGCATCCCTGTCGGCGTCGGTCCGGTCAAGGACGCCCCGGACGCCCCCGTGTACGACCTGTCCGATGAGAAGGTGAAGTAGCCATGAAGGCCAATGCAGTAATTTTCCAGGTCATCGCGGCCTTCTTCATCCTCGCCGACGTCGCCTACGTGGTCTGGTCGCTCCTCGACACGACCCACGGAACCGTGGCAGCCGGCAACTCCATGGACAACGCCGGAATCGGCCGCATCGAGTGGGTCGGAACGTTGGCCATCGCGCTCTGTGCGGTGTTGTCGCTCTTCATCGCCTTCTACATCAGCCGCGCCCAGGCCGCGGTCGGCGGGATCCTTCCCGAAGACCGTCTCGACGCGAACATCGATGACGGCGATGCCGAGCAGGGCTTCTTCGCCCCGTGGAGCTGGTGGCCCGTCATGCTGGCCGCAAGCGCCGCACTCGTGTTCCTCGGCGTCGCCATCGGCTTCTGGATCGCGTTCATCGGTGGAGCTGTCGTGCTCATCAGCCTGGTCGGCTGGCAGTACGAGTTCTACCGTGGATACCACGCTCACTAGAGCTGCCGGGAACCGATGACACCGATCACCACGGGCCTGACGGTCCGCTCAGCTCGCGAGAGCGACGCTGACGCGGTCTTCGGCCTGCTCGGGCAGCTGTCGCAGAGCTACGCGCCCGAGCGGGACGCCTTCGATGTCACCTTCGCGTCTTTTGTCGCTGACGACTCCTACGCCTCTCTGCTCGTCGCAGAAGACGCCGCGGGAACGGTTCGTGGCTACGCGCTCACGACAGTCACCCGCCTGCTTTACACGAACGGCAATTCGGCCCAGCTGCAGGAACTCGTCGTCGACGCCGAGGTTCACGGCCAAGGTATCGGTTCCGCCCTGCTCGAGGCGACTGAACGCGAGTGCAAGAGCCACGGAGTTCGCCAGCTCACGGTTCCGAGCCGTCGTGCCGCCGGCTTCTACGAGCGCCTCGGGTACCGCTCGACCGCAGACTTCCTCAAGCGCACCTTCGACTGACCCGCGCGACTGATCCGCTTCAATTAACCCGTTCCAAGGACATTCTGCACGGATGCCCGATCCTGCCGCTGCTTGTGCGTCCGAAAGGCAGAATTGCCGTGAAACGGGTTAAGGCACGGGTTCAGGGTCGGGGTGCGTAGACGGAGACGTCGACCGCGATCGTAATCACTCCGCCGGTGGTGGGAGTCTCGCGCTCGTGATGGCCGGATGGCCCCATCGCTGCTACGAGGGTCCTCGCTGAAACGTCGAGCTCGCGCTGGTAGATGACCGACTGGCGGTCTACCAGGTCGAACGACGCGCTGAGCCCCGCATCCAGGGCGGCGAGCTTGTCGGGCTGGATGCCGATGACCTCTCCCGTGGCGCGGAGTTGCTCCAAGTGGTTCTCACGGGGCGTCACGACGACGAGGCGACCGCCGGGTGTGAGTACGCGCGCGAACTCTGCGGTATTGCGCGGTGCGAAGACACAGAGCACGACGTCGGCCGCGGCATCCCGGACCGCGCTCGGTTGCCAGACATCCGCGACTAGTCCGCTGGCCGGCTCGCCTTCTCCCGCGGTCGCCGCGACGGCCATCGCCACGGCATCCGCCGATGCATCGAGCGCGAGCGCCGTCGAGCCGGGACGCTCGGCCAGCAGGTGCGCGAGGTAATAGCCGGTGCCGCAGCCCGAGTCGAGAATGCGCAGCCCCGGTTCACCGGGAGCGGGGGAGTGCGGGAGGCACTCGTCGATGAGCTCGGCTATCGGGGCGTAGTGCCCGAGGGCGAGAAAGTCGGCGCGCGCCCGCAGGATCTCTTTCGAGTCGCCGGCGATTCCGCGGCTCTTGTCGATTGTCGAGAGGTAACCGCGCTTGTTCAGGTCGAACCGGTGACCGGAGTCGCACCCGAGGGTGAGCGCACCGTGCACGCCCAGTGGCAACGAACAACGAGGGCACCGCAGCCAAGCTGCGGTGCCCTCGAGTGAAGTGGTCGATCCGATGGGTCAGTGACCCTCGCCGTGATGGCCGCTCTCGATCTCGCCCTTGCTGACCGGGATAATGCGGTCTTCGAAGAACCAGCGCGA
>Ga0247736_10000168_pt1 | contig 24664 bp, 29 predicted proteins | sample UWRJL193509B2_FD_180935 | JGI IMG/M metagenome (GOLD analysis project Ga0247736, IMG submission 180935) | Plant litter microbial communities from Arlington Agricultural Research Station in Wisconsin, United States - UWRJ-L193-509B-2 | ecosystem: Environmental > Terrestrial > Plant litter >...
TCATAAAGTTTGTTATATTTTTCGTTAGCTTCTTTAAACTTACCGTTCCCGAACTTCTCTTTAAATTGTGTAAGTTTTGCCCCAGTATCGACATTCCAATTCTTCTGACCAGCCGAGTATGTGTTCGCGGCAATACCAAACGCATCAGCTAAAGCGCCAACTAGAACATTCGCACCGTTCTTTTCTTTGCTGAGTTCTACGGCGTTCGCAATCGGCAGAGGAGTGAGGGCGTTATTAAGTGTTCCACCTACCGTGACGGGATTGCCGTTAAAGTCTTTGTGGTTTAGAAATACTTCTTTAACAACCGAGGCAGCAGGGGAAAGTTTGTTCTCTAAGAAATTGGATATAACGTCAACGCCTGTCTGTGAGCCATAGCCTGAGTTTAGTTTACTTATGCCGCCAGTTGTTGAGCTCTTACTGGATTGGCTGGCAAGACGTGCCGCAAGACTAGCAATAGAACTCATACCACCAGTAAGATCAAAGCGAGTATTGCCTACTTTAATCTTCCCGAAATCACTTGACCGCGGGTCGAACTCGACACTGCCTGGCCGCACTAAGTTAGCTATAGCCATCACAGCAGCTGTGCCTGTGACAACTTTCACGAGGTTCTTAGCGGCCTGTTTGCGCACAAAAGCAGTCGTACCTTTTTGAAACTGATGAGCAGTAAGCGTATCGATGTTAGCCTTTACTGATCTAGGCGAGAAGAAGATGCTATTCACTGTATTAGCTGCAGGCTCTAATCCGCCTAAGTGACCACGTCCAGTGAGAGCATTAACCAGCTTACCCATACTTTGTAGCTGATTATCATCTAGGTTAACGCCTTGTTTCTTAGCAACCTCTACGTACTTATCGAATACATCAGCACGCTGTCTATGAAGGAAACCTGTATAAGCAGACTCACTAGCCTTAAATAGACGCTTCACTCCAGGTATCTTTTCAGGTAGCTGGCTGGGGAACTCTTCTTCTACCGTGGCAGTGGCAAGTTTAGCTTTTTGGTATAAGTCGTAATTAGGGCGAGACACGATATCAGCCGTGACCTCACGCATCGCATCTTGACCCTTTAACTCTTTGGTTATGTCTTTGAATGTCTTAGCAGAGTTTTTAGCCCATTCCTTCGGATTTGTAAACATAGTCTTCCAGCCTTGTCGGAATATAGCGCTGTTATCAAGGCTTGCCTTCATTGATTTCGTGAGACTAGCAACATTAGTAACTGTTTTGGCGGGGTGCATGTAAATATCGCTCAATTTACCTTTATTAGCTGCGTTCTTTAAATCGCTTACATAAGCCCCAAGATCAACCTTCGCACGACCATAATTAAGCCTGTCTGTTTCAGATGCGAATGTCCCGTCAGGCTTACGTTTACCTTTAAGCTCACTTACCTTCTGCGACATATTAGCTATCTGTTTAGCTTCAGCTTCAGATACCCCATAACCCAACTTGGTGGCGGCAAGGTCTTTTAAAAACTGTTCATTCTCTGCGGGGTCTAATACCCTATCAAGCTTTTCAATACGGGATATAAGATCACGGCGTACCTCAGGAGTAATTCCTGCTACCTTCTTAGCCCACGAAATATACGCCGTCTTTTGGTTCTTCATGAGTATCTTAGATTCAAAACCAGCGTTTACAAACTGTGCGTAATCTTTACCGACTAGTTTAGTAAAGTAAGCGTTTCTTTCATCACTTGAGAGCTGTGATAATTCGGCAGGGTTCAATTTACCGCTCGCTATTGCGCTACGGAATGACTCGATAACTTTAGGGGGAAGGCAGATTTTAGCCATTTAACACTTCAGACTTTCTGCGAAAGCTGACCAGTCCATTCGGGTTGGTACTTTCGGCTTTGCTACTGATTTAATTTTGGCGACTGTTTCTTTCTCTGCCTGACTATACGACTTCTTGAGTTGTTTTTCTATTGCCGCTTTCTTAGCATCAGCAACGGCACGCATCTGCGTGACCGCTGAATCAGGATCACGTTCTGCCAACATACGGATGCGCTGACCCATACCCGTAGCTTCTGAACTAAGGCTAGATGAAGTAGCAAGCTCCCTGAGTAGTTGTACGTCCCCGTTCTTAATCGCAGCATCTTCTAAGGCAACATAGACAGACTCAGGGAGCAGGCCTTCAGGTGGACGCTCTGTTCCCATAGCAATACGTCGAGCACGTTCACCATCTTCGTTTAGTAGACGCATGGCTGCATTAGACTGGTCTTTTACATTTACGCGGGCATACTCAGGCAGGTCGCGGAAACCTTCGGTTAATTTGGCATCTATGGCTTTCTGGTTTGTGGAACTTGCAAGTTTACTTGTCTTAATCTCAGGAGTTTGTCGTACTTCTTCTTTTATTGGCGTTGACGTGATGCGAAGCTTCTTTGGTTTTACTTCAGGTGTTTTAACGACGATAGGCACATCCTGTCCTGCTTCTTGTGCCGCTATCAAACGATGCTTACCGTCCTGAACAAAATATTCACCTTTTTCCTTCGTAACTACTAAAGGTTCAATAGGCTTACCTGTCGCAATGTCATCTGCGTATTGTGCGACTCTGGCTTTATCGACATCACCTAGAGCATCACTGCCTAGTTTAAGCTCGGTCGGCTTCACATATTTAACATCGGCTGAGATAGTCTTGTCATTCACGACATCAGCATTCAACTTGTAAGAGATTTCCTTACCAGCATTCTTTTCTTTAGCCACGGCTTGTTTGACCTTAGCCTGCACGACAGCGTCGTCTGCACTCTGTGCGGTCTTCTCTACCTCTTGTATCTTTTTATCGACATTCTTCAAAGCCTCATCAACCTGTTTGACATTAGGATTCTCGGCTTTAAGGCGGGTGAGCTTATCCTTTTCTGCGTTTAGTGGGCGAAGTGCACCCTTTGATTTTTCAATCGTGTCATTAAATACAGCTATCTTTTCGGCATCACTTAAAGCAGGAGAGAGGCTTTTAACACCTTTACCAATAGCCACGCCGCCTGCTCCTAAGCCAACATCTAGCGCAGTCCCCAGCCCAGCATTTACGACACCTTTTTTGAGAGCACCTTTAAGTGTCGGGTCTTCACTTGCTAACTCTTGCGTACCACCCTGCACAAAGTTAAGTACGCCTGTCTTGGCAAGATTGGCGAGCTGTTCTTTACCAGCGGTCTTTAGACCCTGTTCAGCCAATTGCTTAGCAACGAGTCCACCTTGTCCGAGACTAGCTATATTAAGACCTGTGTCTGCCACAGCAAGTGCACGATCTTTCGCACTCACATCTTGGCTGATTTCTTGGGTTTTCTTTCCTACTTCTTGCTGAGCCTTCGAGATACTCCTTAGTGCTTCTGCATATTGATCTTTACTAAGCTTGCCAGATTTAAAGTCTGCCTGTATCTGTTTCTGGGCTTTATCTATCGCTTCCGAATTTTTTTGATTAAGCCTGTTCTTTGCAGGCTGTACTTTTGCATCGACATACGTTTTACCAGCCAAGAGCGCAGGTTTGACGATTGGAAGTTCTTTAGGATTAACTTTCTTACGGAGTTCTTTATTAATGTCGTCTTTTACGTTACTAGCTTCGGTCGGAGTAGTGTTTACCCATCCGTCTTTTTCTAGATTTATTGCTTGGTCAGCCGCTCGTTGTTGCTCTTTACGTAGTGGTGCATACGCCTTTTCAGCTATAAAGTTTCCTGGAGCACTTAATACGGAACCGAACTTCTGTAATAAACTTTTCTTCTTGCTGGGTTCAACTGCAGGGGTGGATTTCTTCGCCTGTTCCTCTTCGCGAGCCACCACATCCCAACCTTTTTTGGCAGGAGTTTTAGCATTATAATCGGCACCAAAAGAGTCATAAGGGTTTCCACCGCTTTGTTTTACTTTGGTGTAAGTATCACTTCCTTTGCGAATATCCTGATTGTATGGGTTTTTCTTAGCCATGCGTTAGCCCTATTTGGCGTAACGCCAGTCTTTCGTAGGGTCACCAGACCGATTATATGTACTATTAAATAAATCCCAATAGCCTTGTCGATTGTTTTTAGATACGCCATTCTGTTCAAACCACGCATCAGCCCATGCGTCCTGAGCTTGTCGGGTGATCTTAGTATTCCCAGCACCGCCAGCGCCCTTGAATTGGTTTCCTATATAGTCTAAGAACTCTGCTCCTGGGTCTACGCTCTCCGCTTTAGCCTTCTGACCAGCTGAAACATTGAACTGACGCTTGCTCTCATTAGCCTGTTGTTGTTTTAGGGCGTAATCCAATTGATCTGCGAGGCTTTGACGTTTGTTCTTATAGCCTGATTCAGCTAAGCCAATCTTCGTATCAGCCTCACCAAGTAGTGATTTAAGTGCATCCTGTTGGATACCAAAGCTCTTACTCTGATCGTTGTATGCTCCAACAAGCGGTTCTCGTTCCATATTAACAAGGCGTTGTCTCTGTGCTTCAGTTACAAGTGAGCCTGATGTACGTCCTGTGACTGATGGGTCAACAGCTTTAATAGCATTCTCTGAATTAAGAAGTTGCGTTTGTAGACCCTGCACTCGTGCACGGGCATCAGGTATACCGAGCTGTGCCGTGACTGTATTGTAGACTTCGGTTGGGTTATAACCTTTATCCACTTCTGCTATTTGTCGGGCTAAATCATCGGGGTTCAAAGTAAATCTCCGCTATTAAAGCCGAAGTGAGCCTGTTGAGTAAAGTATATCATTAGTTAGCCGTTTCTTGCAGTAGGTAGTAGACAACGTTAAATGCACTAGAAGTAAACCCAAATGCACCTGTTAACATTACACTGCTTCTAAAATAAATATTTGTACTGTCTATAGCTACGCCTACATTTGTCCACGCTACACTCTTACCCCCACCACCCGTTGACAACGCATAGCTATAAGGTAGTGAATTATTAGTCCCTACATCTCCCAAGAAGGCAAGTATGGCAGGCGTATAACTTAAACCGTGTGCCACTGTAGTCGTTGTCTCACCACTAGTAAAGTTAGTTGCGCCTGGGCTTCCAACGACAAAACTACTTATTGTAGCTGTGCCCTTGCTAACTATTTTAAATGTATTCTGCGAACTGTTAAATATAAGCTGATCCGCTGTGGCTGTATTAACATCGAATCCAGCCTTTGAAACTTTAAGCCCGTAGAAATCTACACCAGCACTAACGCCGTTCTGTTGGTACCCCATCAATACCCTTGTCTGAGTAGCATCTCTTACTAATGCGGTTCCTGACCGTAGGTCAACACCATACCCTGTTGTCTGCCACTGTGAAACCCTGCCATCATCTTGTGGGCGCAGAGACTCATTAAGCGGTGTTACGGTCGAACTTGCTGGTTCGTTCGTATACTTTACTTCATCGTTTGCGGGTACATCAGCCATTAGTCAGCCTCCGATTTAAGTGATTCCCATATGACTGTTGCACCGATAATCTCAGGAGTGGTTGTGGTCGCGACAACATCTATAGCTATCTGGAGTTCTTTATACCGCTTATTAATAGGTAAAAGGGCAAAGGTACTTCCTGCCACTGCGGTTGTACCTGATACGTAACTTCCTCTATCTATCTTGTACTTTGGAGTAACCGTCGCCCCCGTTGGAAGGGTTTTAAAGTCTATACGTAGAGAGACAGCCATTTTAGTCTTGTCAGGACGACCGTTATCTATGAGTAGGCTTTCCCACGTTGCATTTGAGAATGGCGGCGAATTAGGGTCAACCTTATCTACTCCGTACCTCTGTCCAACTATCTGGGAGTCATCCCGCCAACTTATGAACAACTTATCCCCAAAGCTTTTGATCATCCCTATACGAAGGTTATTCGAGCCTGTGTTTAAACGGCTTCCTGTAGACATAGAATAAGAAAACCCGAAAGACGGTTCGTAGTTCTTATTTCGTTTGCCGTAAGAGTAGACACCATGTTCAATGTTCGTACTATTTGTCTCAGATGGGAAAGCACCTAATAACACGCTATTACGAACGGCAATAGAATATGGGTAGTTCACCATATAAGTATTTGAGTTCGTAAACTCGAAATCCGTATTAGGCATTTGGAAAATAGGCACGGGGTTTCCACCGCTCCAAGCCCACCACTTACCATTCGCAAAGTAGTACACGATATTACCTTGTGAAAATGCTCCGTACGGTGACCCTTCGGGGACATCTATGATTCTGTTATATGAAACCGATGTGCCATCCCATATGAATAGTTTACCTTCTTGGTATTCATTTGTGGCGCTCGTAGAGCGCTTCTCGCAGGCGATAACTACATATTCGTCCCAACGGGCAAATGAGGTGACTGAGTAGCCTGGAGGGAACGTAAGACGGTGACGAACCCACTCTACATTCGATGGACTAGACTGTGATATCGGCTCCCATGCTGTGACGTATCGCTCATTACCGATCAGATAATACTGGAGAAACTCAATTATAGGGTGGAATCCATTCGTAGGAAGGATGAGACGATTAACATATTCCTCAAACCGTGCGCCACTCAAATCGTTTGGATTAGCGGTACCTATTGTTGAAGCAGTACCGTTTGAATGGGTTATATGAAAATGATATGTACCTGCATTAGGCTTCACAAGCATACGAACGGGTGAAAATGTGAATTGATTAAGGGAACCGCTGGAGATGCTTGCGTTTGGCAGAGTTGACGTGCCGAGGATGTTATTGGCCGCATCATGCATCGTGACGGTCAAATCACCTGTTCCCTTAGTTGTTACCCATATACTTATACTAACCAGTGGTTCAATAGTCGGCGTAATGTTGAGTTTATTGGTCATGTATTCGTCAATAGAGCTTTGTGTCGTATAGGTATTAGGGGAGCCTGTAGCCGATTGATCAATCTGTGAGCCAAAAACATCAGCCATTACCCCCATCGTACCGCCGAATCTTCCATCAGCATTCGTTATAGCATGGAATGTCGTATTTCCCGCTACGTATACCGTATCGTGCTGGTTGTTATACACCATGCCGAATGTGGTACTAGGTAGGCTTGAACCAAATTTAGACCACGTACCGCCCGCTGTCCGAGTATATATTCCCCCGCTTGCATCTATTGCGACATACTTTCCTGACGGGAGCTGTATCATATTCGTCACAAGATCGGTCACAATCATGCCAGTTTCTTTTACAGTGCTTGGAAGAATCGTTAACAGACGCGGGTCTTTACGGAAGTCCATGTGGCGTGAATAGGAAAAGCTATCTTTAACGCCTTCTTTCAGACCACCCGTGCTCCAACCATTCACGAATCTTTCAAATACTAATGCATTCTTCATGGTATCTGTAAGTCTCTTCTATAATGGGTATACCCGCTACTGAGACGAGGGCTCCTAAAGTAGTTAGACGTGGTCTTTGAATTGTAGTTTGCCTTACAATCTAACAAAGATTCGTCAAAGCTTGCCTTCATATCTTTAGCAGCGCCAACATCCCGACGGCGACGGTAGTATCGAAATAGAGCGTAATCAATGAGAGACTCGTGGTATTCTTCTGGGATATCTGGCACTTCACCTATCAGGTACGTTTTTGTACCTCCTGATGTCCCGCCGTATGTATTCTCAAGTGTTATGTGTGTCGAGTCGGTGAATGAAGCAATTTTGTACCCCATACCATCTGCTGAACCATCCGTTACAAATAGTACACGACCAACCATACTTGTTGTCCACGTTGTCCCCGTACCCACTACGGCAGACGATCCTGCAGTCATAGTGACAGTCCCTGTAATGTAATCATCCTGCGTCATGTCACGCATCGAGTGTTCATAGGTGAGAGTGCCCGTGTTAACCCCTGATGGTGTCGGCCATATACCGAACTGGTCATTGCCTTCAACAAAGAAGTATTCAGGTACGCTTGATGTCTGTGTTCGCATAGTTACTGCTTGCCACATTTGTTCATCGACGATTTCCTCAAGCGGATACGCAACTGAGCCTACATTGACTGTGATAGTTTTCACTCGGATACAGTCTTCAGGTGTCTGATAATAGGTCTGTGAAGCAACAGTTAAGAATGTCTGCTTACGATTTCGCCAATCCCGTCTTAATAGAGCACCGAATTTTCGCATACCCTGATTGACCGCCCTCTTTAATAAAACAGTCGTTGCGGCGGAATCGTCTTCTGCCTGTGCTTGTGCCTCTGAGATAATCTGAGCAAAAGTAATCATTATATAGCCAGTACGAGTATGTAGCCTCTCGCTACGGTGTTACGAACATCTACAGTACCTGCACTTGTACCCAGAGTTAGACAGACATCACGGCTTCCTGCTGCAGGAGCCGCTAGATAACCTATAAGAGAGTGAGTGTAGGCTGATCCTGAAGTTACGGTATCACTAGCAATAGTTATAGCTGTTGCACCAGTAGTTGCACCATCACGGATAACAAATGTCTCACCGCCTGTACTGGTCTGCTGGATGACATTAATCTGTGCATAGATCATTACATCTCTACCGCCCGCAGGAACGGTATAGTTGAGGGATGTACCCGAAGAAAGGTTAAGAAGTGTAGTGGCTGTTATACCTGTCTGGTCGCTAGCTGAGGTCTGCTTATAACCAAGTCTGATAGCGCTCGTAGAAAGAAGGGGGGCGGTGATTGCATTATTAGGGAATGCCGTAGCGCTTAGTTGACCGCCATTGGCTGTGTCTGCGTGTGTATGGTTCGCATTGGTAAAGCTACTAACTGTAGGAGTTGCTGTCCATGCAGATGTTCCCACGCCGTTCCCTTGTAATATAAGACCAGCTGTTGGGGTTGATGCGCCAGTTCCTAATTTGGTAGCGAGGGCTGGTATCTGGATTTCAAAGTCATTTAAAAGACCAGTTAAACCTATGCCGCCTGCTGTTCCATTAGGCGTGTCTGCACCTGCAGTGACTGAGTATGATGGTATGCCAGTTGGGAAATTAGCCATTAGCTTACACTCACATATGTTGTCGGTTGTTTATTAGATAGCTGGTTAGGAACGATTGGGGTGAAGTACCCATTCATATAAGCGACCGTGCTGTTTAGGGTTATAAGAGTGCTGTTGAGCGTCCACTTACTTGCTAACGCATCTGCGGTTGAGCTGATATATGTAGTTGTTGGTTTTGCCATAAAGTCTCCATTAAAGAGCCGTATGAGCCTGTTGTCTATATAATAAGGTAATTAGTTCGTTAGGGCAATGTAGATGATGTACGCCGTACAAATTATCGTTGTAAAGAACATGCCTATGATCCCTCTATACATCCATTTGTGAACAATGTAGATTTGTTCATTTTCGGGTAGTTTTTTCACGCCGCCTTACCTACCAGAGTGACAGTTATGGTTGAACCTGAGGCGGCGCTAAATGCTACGGAGCCGAGTATGTTTGTGCTGAGTAGGGTTATACCAGTAAAAATCTGCTTATTGAATGGAATGGTGACGGACTTCTTATTGCCTGCTACTACTGCAGCTGCACGAGCATAGTTGGCACTTGAGTCAATCGTCTCAGTTCCTACACCTTCTACGTATATGTCTGAGCAGATAGCTGTGCCTGCCGAAGTGTGGTCGCTGGTTAGGTAGATAACCGCGTTTCCGCCTGAAGTGGTCACGGTGTCCATCCACACTACGATATCGCCTGTGTTCGGTGTACCGTTTAGGGGAGTTCCATTCTGGTAATAGCGAACAGAAGTTTTCGTATTGGCTACAGCGAGTACAGCTTGGTCACCGAGATATACCTGAGCCTCAGAAGGTATCTGGTCAGGACTGTTAGTCATAGGCATTGAGTTGGTAACCATGTCGGTCGTGAGAGCGTTCGATGGTTGGTTTGATGGGTTTACTGATACTGTCATTATAAGCTCACTATTCTTCCAGCAAAGTAATTATTAGCTGTACCCGTAGTTATTGCACCGCCAAGTCCTTGCAGATAGACTTCTACATAATCCGTTGCGGATAACTGTAGTACATCATTTACTCCAATAGTAGTAGTGACGTTACCTGCAGTAAAGTACTGGAAACCACTCGTTACAATAGACCCGTTTTTGTATAAAGCTATCCTGAAACTACCCGCACCGCCTGTCACGTATGTAATCCATGAATCGAACTGATAGAATCCTGCTACTGGAGCAGTAAATCGTCCGACGTTCGTTGTAACATCGAAGTTGTTGCCTGTATCATAATTCTCTGTATCAAAGTTTACGATTGCAAGAGTTGCGTTACCACAGTTCTGCGCGCCATTTCTATATGCACGAAACTTATAAGGAATGTGCTGGTTAACGACTGTAGGAGATGCTGCTGTACCACCAAGATCACCAGCAAGCTGAACTTTACCTTTAGTAATAGTGGTTGCATCGGCAGTAGGAGCATTTTGATTTAATGCCATTACAGGGTAGTCTCCGTCACATAAGCAAACCCGTTAGCCGAGTTCCAAATAATGTCTATTCTTCCTGCGTAGTCTTCACCATTCAACGAGAAACTTCCGAGGCTTTGCAAGAAGATGCTGAATGATGTCGTGGAAGCAGTTGTGCCGAATTTAACGTACGCATCAGAAGTCGAGGCGTTATAACAGGTCATAAGTCTTCGGGATGGGTTCGCCGCTAAAAGGGTCGTAGAAGTCGCTGAACTTGTAACTGTAGTTAGAGCTGCAGTATTTGCTGGGGAATTACGCGTAAATGTTGTTCCAGTACCGTCCGTAGCGAAAGGAGAATAATCACCATTCGCACTTGTGAGAGTTGTAGCTGCATTATCATTACGCACTCCCCACACTGCAACGCCAGTATCACCTGAGGTATGTGCTGCATCCTCAGCTTTACCTAAGTTAGTAGCAGCAACTCCAGGCGTTAAACTTGTTGTCCCTGTCAGAGTGGTGACCGTACCTACTGTAGTGACGGTCGCAAGAGTTTGTGCAGCCGCAATATTAACGGCACCAATAGTAGCAGAACCAGCTACTAGTGAAGGCAAACGGGTAACATCGACATCCAGCCCATTCGTAATGTCACCACGCATTCTATCCCACGTAGTACCGTTGTATAGTGCAGAGAAAGCCCAGTTCTGGGTCATGTCAGTTTCGTTGGTATAAGCATCTGACGGTCGTTGTGACGATGGGTTTGGGGCAACTATGTGATAAACAGTCTGAATACGTAAAGAGGTCGTAAGTGTTGCACCATTCGTATAGACGATTCGGAAGTAACGAGCGGTAGGTTGAACTGAGAACACTTTGCCCGAAGTCGCAGGAATTGTATATGTGTCGATGAAATCCCAGTTTGTGTTGTCCGACGATTGCTGTAGCGATAGTCCATCGGTCGCAGACGCATGTGAACTATACACAGATACTTGAATAGCTGAATAATTTAATACATCTTCGCCTGTACCAGTGAAAACACCCGCTGCGGAGAGGTTTGCGCTCGTTGAGTTAGCGGTTGATAAGACCCCATTTGTCTTCAACACAACAAATTGGTTACCTGCAGTATCGCCTGCAATACTCTGAATATTCGTCCCATCGTCTACCATTGCGAGTGTACCTGTGGCAGTGCCCCTGACAGCTCCATCGGCATACTGTGTACCGCTTGAACCACCAGATGCAATCGTTACCTTTAGGTTACCGTTCACATCAAGTTGAGGTGCGTAAAGTTGACCGTCAGTAAGTGTGGGGGCAGAAGACTTATAGCGCCCAAGAGCTACCGTGCCTGTCGCTGGAGCAGTAGTCGTCAACTCTGCGTATTGTGTACCTGCAGCACCACCTGTAGAGGCGACTCTAAGCGCACCTGTAGAATCAAGCTGTAGTCCATACATCTGTCCATCAGTAAGGGTCGGTGAAGATGATTTATAACGTCCGAGCGCTAGAGTGCCTGTGCCAGGAGCTGTGGTGTCGAGTTCTACATACTGACTACCCGCAGAACCGCCCCCTGTAATAACAGCACTCACCAGTAGACGGTGAGTTGTGGGATCAGCACCAATAACAACAGGCGTGCGACCTGCAGTGTTTATTGTATTTATATCTGTACCGAGAAGAGTTGTTACTCGGTTTTCATCTCGTGGTGAAATTGCATCTGGTAAAGCCATTTAAAATCCTGTTTAAAGGCCGTGTGAGCTAATCGAATTATAACTTATGGGACTGTTTAATACTAGCGAGGTCGTTCAGTGCAATCTCTCTACCATCCAGCTGTAACTTACGATCATGGAGTTTCATTTCTCTTGTTGTAAGTTCTTTTTCTTTGCCATCTAAGTCAGCTACCCTATCCTGTGCCTGTTCAACTAATAACTTGGCTGCATTTTCTTTATCTTCTGCGCCCTTGAGAAGCCTATTAGCTTCGTCTCTATCCTTATCGATCAGCACTTCTTTTTCGGCTATAGCCTTTTCACGTGCTTCTAGATCAGAGACCTTTTCTTTAATCTCGTTCTCAGACTGCGATACGGAACTCTCCCTAGTGGTTAGGAACTGAGACTGCTTATCTAACATCTTGGTCTTTTCACGGAGATTATCTTCATCTTCCGCTAGTTTAATATCACGGCTATCGAGTGATTCTTTGCGTGCGTCCAGCTCACGAGTTTTCTCTGTAACATAATCTTGGTGCTCAGCGGTCTTCTGGGTAAGTACATCCATCTTCTTATCGATAGTTTTTTCTGCCTCTGCAAGACGAGCTTCCTCAGCATGCTTCTCATTGCTAAAAGCTTCACTACGTGTCTTTATCTCACGTTTGATACTTTCTAAGCGTTCTTGGTTAGTGACAACCTGTCTATTACCTGTCTGTACCTCTTCGGTGATATTAGCGTGTATAGCTTTAAGTCCTGGTAGTTCTCTGGTCAGCTTAGAGTGCATCTCTTGAAGCTTTGCCACTTCATCGTGTAGCTTGTCCCATTCAGACATTAGTTCTGCTCTATTATAGTATCGGTTGTACCGAGTGAGGCTGCGGCAATATCGCTAACAGCGTTCTTCGATTTGTCATTTAGTTCGGGGAATTCAACGTCCTCAACTGTTGGTTCAATAACAGCGTCTTCTACAGATTCATCAGTGGTCACACCTAGATCAATTTCTCCTACAGGACCACGAGTAGCATGCAACGTACTAGCTTCTTTGACACGCAAGACAACTTCAGCTTCGTACTTGGCGCGGACATCTGCGTCCCAGATACGGAGTACGTCTGACTTACTACTTTGAATCATTTCGTCAATGATTGCTTTCACACCGAGAGTAGCCACCGCTCCACCAGGTAATTCGCTTACCTTGTGAGCAGGAAGCTTGTATTGATAAGGCGTATTCGTTTCATCTGCTACCTGAAAGATGACATCATGATCAAATGGATTCTGAATCCATACTGTTGCTTGTGGATGGAATTGTCGGTAGTTAGATTTTGTACCGTCGGTTGTTGTGGCCATTAGAGCTCCTTAAATGTTTATGCCTATAGTTTACCACACATGAAAAGACGCCCTTTCGAGCGCCTATTCTGGTTCACAGCCGACTTAAGTATATTACTTAGTTGCGGTGTTTGAAAAGCCACCAGCACCAGTCTTACCTGTGCTGTTGTTCTGTTGGTGAGCGCTCTTCTCAGACTTGGTATCTTCCTTAACGGTTGATTCTTTAGTCTCATCTTTAGCAGGCTTAACATCCTCTTGCTTGTCTTGGTCTACATCCTGTGCAAGACGGTCTGTTAGCTGTGCGAATGCATCTTCTGCCTTTGTAACAGCTGCACGAAGTTCTGTGATAGCTTCCTGAGCTGCACCAGTAAATGCGTTGATGTGGGTTGTTTGTACTTCTGCCATATAATTCTCCTTTTAGTTAAAATGGTATCCGTTGGGCTTAACCTCAGGATACCATTTATGTTGATCTCGTACTGTTCGTATTCTTACACTAAGCTGCGGTTGTGACGTTCGTCCACACGGTAGAACCTGTGGTGTTCACGTACAAACGGGTTGATGTGCTTGATCCGTCAGTCCTGAGGTAGATAGAGCCTTGAGGTGCGCTCATAGTTGGTACACCTGAACCAAAGGTAATCTTTGGTGATGCACCAGTCCCAACACTTGTGAAGGTAGCGCCACCCGCTGTGATAGGGGTGTTGATTGCTACTTCGTAATCTCGTAAGTCTGACATTGTATCTCCTTACGCAATGTTTAGGTTAACAAAGCCGTACTTGGTTGTGACACCAGGTACTGCATAGACCGTACCGATACGAGTAGTGACGGTTGTTGCAGCTTCGACAGCGACTGCACCAGCAGTTGTCCCCTGGATGACACCAGAACCAACCGCAGGAGTACCGTCGATAAGGACGTTCGTAACACCCTTAACTTGGAACCAACCATAGTTAGCAGCCGTGACAGCGATATCAGGGACACCAGTGAAGACATCAGTAACTGCAGTACCAGAGGCATCTGAGATTATGATGTTTGTCATCGGGTGAACCGCAAGGCTGACTTTAGAGTTACCAGCTACGATGGCTGTAGTGATCGGGTCGTAAAGGTTAATGACCACGTTACCAGTAGTTGAAGCCTGTGCAGAGTGTCCTTTGATAAGGATGTTCTGACCAGCGCCAGCGCCGTCGAATACCTGTAAGTAGCCGCCAGCGTACTGGTTAGCAGTTACAGCCGTACCAGCTAGGGTAACGGTGATTGACATTGAACCGACAGCTACGTTTGACGCGGTAGGTACAACTAGGTTCTGATGGTTAGCAACACCAAGCGGAGCCTGTGTGAGCTTACCAATAGCCAAAGTTGACGCACCAGCCAAGCCGTAACGGTAGACACGTCCGTCGATTGTGTTTGCTTCGACACCTAATGCACCCTGTTGGGTTGCGCTTAGTGTGTTTAGTTCCTGTTCTACTACAACAGGTCGCATAGTAAGTCCCATGATTAAACTCCTGTGATTCCAGTTAACGCACCATGACGGCGGGTTGAACCAGAGATTAAGTTACCAAGCATGATGAACTGACCAATCTGTGCGTACTGGTTGAACGGTTTATCGAAGCCACTCCACTGGATAGGGTAGTTCTGTTGGTACTCAGAGTAAACTGAGTCAATGTTCTTACCGTTCATCTTGTAGCTTGTAAGACCGACACCTTTAAGGTTGTACCAGTTCAAGTAATCTTCATTAATGAAGTACATTGTTCCAGATGGACACTTTTCATCAGCAACGATTGGAATACCTCTCCAACAGAGTGCCTCAAAACCGAAGTGACCCTTGAGGGATTCTTGATCTTTGAATGTGACACCAGGCTTAGAGTAGGTTGTGATGTTGACACGTGATAACGCGTCGTAACCAGCATTGATAGTTGGGGTGAACAAACTCTCAAGCAAGTCCCAGACTGTTTCAGTCGTAAGGATGATGCTTGGGCGTTGGCGACGTGAGCCAGCAGCGCTAGAACCACGCATAACTGTAGCCATGTTAGCGAAGGTCAATAGACCACCCTGAGCAGCTAAGATAGTCGAGTTAAGTTGTGGGTAGGTAGTACGAGTAAGACCAGCGTAAGTGCTTGTCTGTGTACCGTCATCGATGATTGCACCAAGACCTAAGAAGTCATCACCTGAACCAGTACCGTAAATCTGGCTACCGATTGAATCAAGCATAGCGTTCTGTGCTTCTTCCATCGTAACTTTCATTAAGTCGAGAACTTCACCGTCAGTCTTGTTCAAGCTAGCTTCACCACCAGAAACTGATACGTTCTGGTAGAACTGAGCATGACTGAAAGTCTGACGAATACGAGTATCTTGCAATGCTGTATCGAAGTTACCAACACCAGCGAATGAACCGCCAGTTGTAGGCTTTGCTATTTGTAGTGGAACTTGCATCTGACGACCAGACCAAGTTTTCATCTCACGCATGAACAAGCGAGAGAGAAACACGTTGGAGTTTAGAACTCCGTCAATCACGGTAGGAACATATGATTCCTCTGTGATTGAGATAACACGGTTTGATAATGCCATTATCTATCCTTTTATTTAGTTAAATTAAAAACCCGCCGACACTATGGCCGACGGGCTACTTAACGTAAACATAGCATATCAGGGCTAAAAAATCAACTACAGACGGCTCTTAGCAAGGTCATGTACCTGATCAAGCGAAAGGCCAGGAGGAAGCGCAACTTTCTGGTCTGATTTACCACTTGTTGATGTGCCTCCACCTTGTACGCTACCGCCACGAGCATTCTTGCGGTTATTAAGCTCTTTCTCTTTCTCAATCTCGTATTTGTCGTACTGGACAGCCTTATAAGCAGTCTCAAAGTTATTCACTACAATGCCCTGTTGAAGCTTGCGCTCCATGTAGCTGTAGACTTCTTCAATCTCTTTATCTTCTTTAATGCCGAGAGACTTGATGTCCTTATCCCATTCTTTTTGCAGGGCATCGGTACGTTTCTTGGTTTCACGCTGTTCTTCGGTCTTCACACGCTCTTCTTCAGCCTTGAAGTCTGAATCCTCTTTGCGCATCAGCTCTTTAGTACCGCGCATCAGTTCCTTATAAGATACTGGTTCAAAGCCATCAGGTACTTCATCGAGGTTATTGAAGTAAAACTTCTTACCGTCTATGCTCTTAATCTCTACCTTGCCCTTGCCAGGCTTGTTGATGTCTTCGTCTACTTCGTCACTTGCAGGGGTGTCGTCTTCTTGAACGTCATCATCTTTGGACTCTTCCTCATCTGCCGAATCATCTTCGTCGGACTGCTCGGAATCGTCGTCTTTTCCTTCTTCAGAATCTCCGTCATCATCTGATTTGTCGTCTTGCTCTTCTTTTGTGTCATCTTCACCCTCGCTATCTAATTTGCGCTGTTCTTCTTCGGTGATCTGATCTAGGGTCAGACCTTCTTTGATTTCTTTATCGTCTTCTGATGTGGCCATGTGAGCTCCTTATGTTTATACGACTAGTTTACCATACCACCCTGTGGTAATTGCGGAGCTTGCTCAACCATCTGTCCTGCGAGTGCGCTTGGGTCAGTTGGAGCGCCGCCACCGCCCATCATCTGTTGTTCAAGTGCAGCCTGTTGTAAGTCCTGCTGTTGCTTAGCCATCATATCCTCTTGGGTTGGTGCTTGTGACATCAGCGCCTGTAATTGTTTCTGAGCTTGGGCTTGGCACTTCCTCAACCATTCGATAGTCGCCTGTTTAACATCAGGTTTCTGCTCATCAAAGTCAGGAGAAACCATATACTGGTTAAAGTACTTGAGGTATTCATCACCAATGTCGTTGCGTTCTTCAGGCTCTTTGCCGCTATTAAGTATCTGTATATCCATAAATGCGTAACGGTCGAACTCATCGTCCTTTTGTGCGCCCATAAACTTCTGCGGGTCAGTAGACCAGAGCATGTAGCGTTCAAGGAGCTTCTTAGGGCTTGGTAAGTTACCACCTGTCACAACTTCATAGAGAGATAATGGGTCGATCATCTTCATAGATGCAAGGCTATCTGCAGCTTTCAACTGTGATTGCTTATTAACAGGCATGGTCGAACCAGCTTCTACGGCTATATCAATACCATCCTCAATCATGTCAGACTTCATTACTACCTGATCAAACTGTCCATCTTCACCAACAGCTTTAAACCAATGGTCTTCTGTGTAGTAGACCTTCATCATCTGGACAAGGTAGCGGTAATACAGGGTCGCTGCACGCTCAACAGCGCGGGCTATGTCATCCATGCGTGTGTAGTCTTGACTTTGTTGGATTTGATCTTGCCCTAATGTCTTATTAGCAGATCGTTCGCCACGTGAGATATCGTGAGTGGCAAATATGTTATCTATCTCATTACGAGCGTCATTCTTGTCTTCTATGACGTAATTAGGGAGTGGTGGTGGGGCGACACGGGTCACAGCTGAACGCACATCCCCATTCACGCCGATACGCTCGTCAGGGGCTCCTGTAAGCTTTGCTATGTCCTCTTTCTTAATCATGACGGTGTTGAAGATTAAACCTGAGCCAGCCATCTCAGCGTTCTCCATGATCTGGAAGCCACGACGATCGAGGATTCTCTGCAACGGTGCAGCCTGTTCAACCATTGAGGTAAGGTCTACATAACTTGTACCATCATTCAGGTAGTTCAACGGGATAAATGGTGGTGCTGGGTAATCGAGGATGTTAGATGTCGCCTTGCTTGATTCTTCTTTGTAGTTCCAATTCGGGTTCTTGTCCTTACTCAGAACGTATTGGAAGTTCTCATCCACGACAGCAAGCCCGCCACGATATTGTTTCATGTCCTTATCAAAGTAGCGGAACCAGACTTCTAGCAGGTTCTTTTTCTTACCAAGTTGTGTCTTATATGCGACACGATCACCCTTGCTATTTGTGCGGGCCACGCCAATCAAGTCATAGACCTTATCCTTAGCATCAGGGAACATAGCCAGCATTTCCTCGCCTGTCTTATTCTCTAAACGCTGGACATAAACTCGTGGGACATCATTCCACTTAGCGTCCATATCAACCACGATATCCTCAGGTAATACGTGTTCTGGAACGATCTCACCATGCTCGCCCATGTTCGGATCCCAGCGAAGCTTAATATAGCCAGCTCGCTTGAGCAGTAAGTTACGAGTCGCGATACGGAAGATGTCCTGTACTCGGAACTTCTTAGAGTGAGCGAATAGTGCGGTCTGCAGGTCTTTGGCTATCTGCTGTGAAGTAATCGTATCTTGAGCAGGCATAACCTCAGGCTGTGGGATACGGGCATTAACAATAGAACAGATGGTCTCCACTGATGTGAATATACGCGGGTCTTGGTATAAATATTCTTCTTGGTAATCATAAACATCTTTGTTCTTCCAGTGGTTAGGAAGCCACAGGTTCATATTTGATTCACGTATTTCTTTGAGCTTATAGGTGCCGTTCCAGTATGCTTCTGAATCCTGTACAGGACGACGTATTAAAGCGAGGAGATCGTCGTCCTCCATTGGCAGGTCGAACACGGTTGTATCTACTGTTTGCTGGTTCTGAATATCTGATGCGTCCACGAATAACTCCTAGTTATGCCGTGTTGAGCCTTTGAAATGAGTATATCACACTCCAACTCACACACTACCCCTGTAATTATTTAGCGTTTATGAGCAAGCGATAGTTGGATTTGCACAATTTACAGCGTACATTCACCGCTATATCGAAGTCCGTAGTCGGCATTGGAGTAGAGATAATCTTATCTATCTGCCCCTTTACGTCATAGATAGTTCTCTTACAGAATAAGCAACTGAGCTTCTCCATTTCGGACTGTGTGCCACCCATCATGTAGATGCTGATTGGCGGGCTGTTTGTGTGATCTTTATATGGTTTTTCACCATTACTAAAACTGAATGAATCGTTCATGTACATTACTGTCTCCTTAATTTATTTTTAGCTAACGATCTCTCTACTAACCTATCTAATGGCATATGTAGCGCCTCGGCAACAGGAACAGTACCGTCTTCTCGCACTCTGAAGCTTGGTCGCCCTTTCTTCTCAGGTGTATTCCGTACACCACCTGCATCGGTACTCTTCAACATCTGTCCAACACCAACTCTATAGTAAGCTAAAGCATGCAACCAGTGGTCAGGCTTATTCTCTTTCTTTTCCCAGCGTGCCCGTAGTATGCCTTTGGTGTCTGGTTCTACTACACGGTACATATTTGATGCATGATAAATCAGGTCTTCTAGTGCCTTTGGTTCTTGGAAGAAGCGTATCTCCCCACTGGTAATGCGTCCAGCAAGGTCATCAAACAACTTAGTTCTATCCGAGTCTATACGTCCGAACTGTGAGCCTTCATTGCGTAGTGACACGGCCATGTTCTTTGAGTCATGCACGTAGTAGTGGACAAACACCCGCCCTGGGTACTTCTTAGCAAGCCGTTCAGGTATCGTAAAGTCTGGCAAGGCATCTATCACACAGGTCGCGTCATAGAGGTTTATCAACCGTTCGATGTCTTCCCATTCATTTGTCTTACCATATGAAATCACGCCCTCTTGGTTACCCATGACCCAGTGTTTCTCTTTACCTGAGTCGCAACCTATCACTACATCTGTTCTATCGGCTAGTCCAGGCAGACAAGCCCGTAGGATAGCCTCACGGTTAATCAAATACTCGCTTGCTTGGTATGGAAGACCAAGTACCATATTATGGAAGCTCTGTATGTCCATCTCTTTCTCTTGGTCAAGGATAAGCTCAGCTGATACCCACGGAATCATCAGCTGATTAATCCAGTAGCCTCTGCGTGAGCGGCCAGGATACTTAGCTATCCATCGTCCACTCTGCCTATCTGCATCTGTTAGTGGTTGGTCGCACTTTCCACATGCGTATATGACACGTTCAGGGTCTATGTAATGATTGTGCCTGTGGTCATCCTTCTTAAAGTCTAGATACATCTCATGTCCACAACTACACTTCACGAACCAGTGCATCTGGTCTGATTCTTGGAACAATTCATGTACACCAAAGCCAGGCAATGACGGGTTACTAAACTTCCAGTACCACCGAAAGTCCGAAGCTTGAAGACGTGAGCGCATCATCATTAAGACGTTCTGGTTCGATCTATCAAACTCATCAGACACGATTAAGTCGGCAGCGGTCGAGATAGCCTCGCCCTCATGATGCGCACCACGGAAGTAGATAAACCTATCACCCACAGCTTTCATGCTCTTGTTGTCCGTACTCTTCACCATCTTAGCTAGCACTGGATTACGTTTAAGCATCGGGTCTACCTTAGGCACGACGAACTCAGCACTTGCGTTACGGGTCGGGAGGACGTAGATCACATTTAACTTTAAGAAGTTAGCGGCATGAATAGATTTCAGGATAGCTGCCGTACTCCATCCTATCTGTGCAGACTTCATAATAACTTGGTCGGGTGTTGAGTCTGCGTACGGTTGAAGCATGAACCTATGAGCTGTGAACTCCACAGGCTTTTGGTTCTCAGTAATCAGGTCGTTGTCCATCACCCACATCGCAGGGTTCAATATATGGAGCTTAGCTCGTAGCTTCTCTTTCTCCTCATTCTCCATGCGAACTCGTCTGCTTCATGAGCATCTCAAGTGTACTGTCTACTATCTCTTTAGCGGCAGGAGTGTTTGGGTTGAGGTTGTTCTGTTGGATGAATGTGTTATAGGTATTGCCTGATGGTGTATCTACAGGAGTTATGTGCCCCTTTACCTTAATAGCTGTCTCTAAGTATTTGTGACGGATTGCATAGTCTGGTTGTATATCAACAAAGCTTTCTTCACTCTTCGTACCCATAACAACAGCACGAGTAGCGCCTAAGCCCTCGTTCATAACCTGAGTTAAGCGCTCATCAGTCACGCCTGCTTCTTCAAGTATCTGAATAAAACCCTTTGACTGAGTTAATTTCTGCGGAGTTTTAGCTGTTTGAGGCGAATATCCTGCTTCTAACATCGCACGTGATATATTTCCGCCATTTTCCGCCGAAATCTCAGCCGCTAACTTCTGTCGCTCCGTTGGCATTTTGTACGTCTTTCACAGTTAGTGTTATACCAATATCGAATGATGCATCTTCAAGAACAATCGGGATAATGAGTGTATTACCAACTGGATTCACGACCCAATCAGCCATCTCTTCTACCCGACCATTGATGAGCTCTATAACTCGGTCTTTAATCATTTTGCTTCCTTAACAGGACTATCCTCTGTAGGTGGTTCAAGTTCGGTGATAGTTAGCTCAGTAAACTGATCGTTAAGTTTGAACTGGGTGTTCTCGGTTACAGTGTGACCTTGCTTCAATGCGATCGTACTCAATGTGCCACTGAAGATAGCCTGTGAGTGTGTCTGAATAAAGGTTAGTAGTTGTGCGTCTGGTTGTTCTAGTTTGATTGTTACTGGTTCTGACATATTATCTCCTTAAAGTTGTTCTTTCTCTTCTTTACTATACATCTCATCGACCATTTCTGGGTAGAGGCGGGCATAATCTTTACTTGGTGAACCGTCTGCGTTCCACGGCTGTACTAAATCAGCTTGGTGGGCTTCACGGTCTTTCTCTCTGCTATACGATGCAATACCTGCGTGCTCCTTTCGACTTAAACAATCCTTACAATACAAACCGTACTTACCATTGAATACAGCGCTCATAAGCTTATCGCTTTTCTTACATACGAGACATTGGCTCATTAATGCCACCTACCACTTTGTGAAACAGCGTAGGCAGCAACCAAAAAGCCGATAATGAAACCTAGTGCTATACCTGCTAAAAATGTCATGAATGGTTCTCCCTTAATACTCGATCACGTTCTTTAATCCGTGCTAACTCTATCTGGTCTGGAGTCATACGAGGAATAGAGCCTGTACTTGAGCTTAAATCGATCGGCGTGTTCTTTGTGACCTTACCAGCTACAGGACGGACGACACCTGCTTTGTTGGCCTCACGCTCTTCTGTCTTAGCTTCGTAGAGTTCTTTAAGCATTGTATACATCTCTTTGGCGTAGAAGCCTGCTAACAAGCCAAGAATAAGCCATAGAGCTATCATTTGTCTGCCTTCTTATTGAGTTCACGTTGTATAACTTCGAGTATGTAGAGTTTGTCATACATTTCAGCATAATTATCAGAGTCCCCAGCTCCTGATACTGTTTGAATATGCACTTTTATTGCACCAATCATCTCTTCTAAGGTGAGTCCTTCAGGTACTATCATTGCTGACTCAGCTTGTTAATCTGTATCTGCTCTATCTGGTAGGCACGGTCATAACCTATGTGTACTGGAATAGTGATTGCAAGTCCAGCAGCAGCACAAGCGTTCTCTACGACACTCTTGAGTACCTTTGTAGGGTCTAAGATGCCAGCCTTGAGTAGATCGATCGGTTCCTCTGACATTTCTTTTACGTTAAAGCCATAGCCTTTCTTAGACTTCAGTACTTGGCGCAAGCGATAGCCACCATCTTCACCTGCGTTTGCCATGAGTTGTTTAAATGGTTCAGCTAATGCCTCAAATACAACCTCACAGCCTTGTTGTTCGCTAGGGTCTGCTTCGTCACTATCCATTTTACTAAGTCTCGCAAGTGTTGTAGCACCGCCAGGCACGATACCTTCTTCTTTAGCGGCACGAGTAGCAGCGATAGCGTCCTCTACACGATACTTCATCTCTTTAGCTTCTGATTCAGTTGCACCGCCGACACGGATGATGCCAATCTTACCTTGTAACTTAGACAGACGTAGTTCCATGCGTTCTTTCTGGAAAGCGTTGTACTTATCTGATTTGAGTTGTTCTTTGAGGTCGCTGATTCTTTCAGCGATTTCTTTCTTGTTACCCTTACCACCTAAGATAGTTGTGGTGTCTTTGGTAACGGTTACTTTATCTGCAAGTCCGAGGTAGTTAGCGGTTACCTTATCGGCAGGAAGCGAGCCAGGGATAACTTTAGCGCCTGTCATAGCCGCAACATCTTCTAAGAATGGCAGTTCTTGGTCACCATAGACAGGAGGTTTCACAACACAGACTTTAATCTTGCCTGTTAAGTTGGTAAGGGCACAGGTTTCAGATGCTTGTCCGTCTACGTTTCCGATAAACAGAACTGTCTTGCTCTTCACATTGGCGTGGACTAATTCAAGTATCGGGATGATGTCTTGGTTCTGAGTGATTTTCTTTTCGAGTACACAGATAGCTATATCCTCATGGACTGCTTCTTCACTGGTTCGATCAGTCACAAAGTGTGGCATCGTCCAGCCTTTATCGAAATGGAAGCCCTCTACCGTGTCTTGAATGACTCCAAGAGCGTTATGGAACTCTACCGAAACACCAACACCACCTGTTTTCTTCACGACATCGGCGACTAATTTACCGATCTCAGGATCGCTGGCTGAAATGCCTGCTACTTTAGCTAAATCTTCATCTTTAACTGTCACAGAGAGATTGTCTAGTTCTTGCTTAATCCAAATAGCGGCTTTATCTATTCCCTTACGAAGTGCGAATGGACTATAACCTGCAGCAATCCGTTGGTTCGCAAGATTCATAATGTTATACCCGAGAATACAGGTACAGGTCGTACCGTCTCCACTGGTACTGTTGGACTTCTCAGAAGCTTCTACCAATAACCCAATGCCGAGGTCTTCTATTTCATCTTTAGAGGCGAGATCACGGACAGCAGTTACGCCGTCTTTGGTGATGTTTGGCTTACCGTAGTTCAGAGCAACAGCCACATTAGAGCTTGTTGCTCCATAGGTAGCAGAAGCAACATCGGCGACGAGGTACATACCTTTTAGAATCTTCTCCCTTACTTCAGGACCGCTTGTTACGACTCGTACATCAGCGCGTGGCATTACTTATCCTCCACTAACATGATACGGCTTGCTTGGAATATAGCTTGGCCTTTATCTTTAATCTCTTGAGGGGTGTCTGCCTCCGCATGTTTCTGTACATATACGATGTCTCCTATTTTAACATCGGGCGTAATTAGCTTGCCAAATTCATAATGCCCCTCACCTACAGCCAATACCTCGTACTTCTGCATCGTGTCTTCTATGTTAGACGTGGTAACTACAGCGCTCTCTTTTTTTATTTCCTTACCCAAGACGTAACTAGCATATGGCCTCATATTAACCCCAATTCTTTATTAGTTTTAGCAAAATCACCGTAAACTTTACGAGCTAGTGAATCATAAGCTAAAGCCGCTTCTTTTGCAGTTTTATAAAAGCCTGCGTTATTTTTGCCGACTCTAGCTCTATATTTTTTTAAATCTACCCTATAATCTACGCCCTTAAACCCTGTTTTATTACGTACAGATATTTTTGCGTTAGCACCATTTTGTGAAGTACTGCAAAGACGCAAGTTATGGCGACGGTTATCTAATTTATCACCATTAATGTGGTCTATATATTTACCATCAATGGATTCAAGTATGTCTCGGT
>Ga0247736_10000169_pt1 | contig 24641 bp, 33 predicted proteins | sample UWRJL193509B2_FD_180935 | JGI IMG/M metagenome (GOLD analysis project Ga0247736, IMG submission 180935) | Plant litter microbial communities from Arlington Agricultural Research Station in Wisconsin, United States - UWRJ-L193-509B-2 | ecosystem: Environmental > Terrestrial > Plant litter >...
GAAGGAAAGGCGGGAGTCCTCGCCGCCGTGCTCCGCGAGTTCGCGCCGCATGCTCCACAGCGCCAGCGACTGCGCGTCCTTGCGGTCCGCGCTCGCCCTCCATCCGACCTGCATTGCCGCCTCCTTCATGCCCTCGGCCACGTCCCGCGCGAATCGCAGGCGGGCGACGGTCGGGTTCCCGCGTGCAAGGTCGGCCGCGGTGGTGGCGGCTGCGCCCTCGGCACGCAACGTCGTGATTGCGGAAGCGAGCGCCTCCCGGTACCTCTGCTCGCAGGCCGCGTACTCCTTCACGGCGCTGCGCAGCGTGTCCTCAGCGGCCTTCTGCGCGGAGCTGGAGTTGCGGAGCGCCTGCGCGGCCTCACCGATGTCCCACGGCAGCGTGCTCATGCCGCCGCCTTCAGCGCGGCCTTCGCGGCCTTGTTCTGCGCTGCCATCCCAGCGTTCACGCGCTTCCGAGAACGGGCGACGTGCAGGAGCGACAGGGCGTCCTCCTCCGTGGCCTCGCAATGGACGAGCTTCACGCCGCCGTCGTCATCGACACCGACGATCACGATGTCCTCGACGGGCTCGTAGCCGGACGCCTCCAGGGCCATCGCGTACAAGCGCGTCTGGTAGTGCGCGGAGTCGTACACGCGCCCCCGGTTGGTCTTGTAGTCGACGAGGGTGCGGCGCCCTTCGATCTTCGCGATGAGGTCGAAGCGGCCGGCGTACGAGTGCTCCGGGTGGACGACGCTTCCCTCGATCACGTCGACGACCGGGGACATTCTCAGCCACGCGCGGGCCGCGCCACGCAGCCACGGCACCGCCTGCGCCGGGAACGTCTCAAGGTCCGGCATCCCCTCGCCGCGCGCGAGCCCCTCAAAGGCGAGGTGAATCGCGTGCCCACGATCGGCGCCCATGTCACGCGCGGCGCTCGAGCCGAGTTGCAGCAGCTTGAGCCGGTCGACGATCTCCTCGTCAGGGCACTCGTCCAACTCACCGAGACGGAAAGCCTGCGCGGTGCCGATCGCGGTCGTCTGCTCCACCCAGTGCAGCAGGGCAGGCTTGTCCAGGCACCCGACGATGCTGCTGACGCTGTCGAGCTCGGTGCCGTCGAGGCTGTAGGAGCGGTGCGGCTTCTTGGCGGGCTCGCCCTTCGCGGTGAGCCACTCGCCGGGCGCGCACTGCACGAAGCGGAGCAGGCCCACGGGGGTCTCCCGCTCGTAGACGGTGCCGCCGATGATGCGGTCCGGGCTGATGACGCTCATGCCGGCGCCCCGATGTGCTTGAGCAGGTCGCCCTCGAGCGCGTCGGCCTGGTCGACCGTGAGCTTCGCGATCGCCGCCTTGTCGATCTTCTGCGGAGTAGCGCCCGCCGCGGAGAACATGAGGCTGAGGTCGGTCCCGCTCAGGCCCTTCGTCATGGCGTCGCTGATCTTCTGGCCGATGACCCCGGCGCGGTCCGCGTCGATCGGGGGACCGACAGGCTTCGGCGGCGCAGCGGGCCGACCGGGCGACTGGCGCGAATCGTTCTCCGGGTCGTCCCCGGTGGCGATCAGGAACGACTTCATCAGGAAGTACTTGAGCGCGCCCGTGTACGCCTTGTAGATGCCCTTGTCCGCGGAGTCGTCCCCGGCGCCGGCCCACTCGGCACGGTGCGTGGCCCCGGTGTCCCCATCGCAGAACGTGAACGCGACCCGGACGGTGGTGACGGTCGACGCCTTGCCCCGGTCCGTGGTGATGGTGCGCTCCTCCACCCCCTCGACGGAGGGGATGAGGATGACGTTCCGGTCCGCGAGCTTGGAGCGGACGGCGTCGACGAGGTCGGCCTCGGTGACGTAGTCGTACTTGTGAAACGTGTTCTTGCCGTTCTTGGCGACGCGCCCCACCTCGCCCATGACCTCAGCGAGCTTCTTGTAGAGGCCGGCGATGTCTTCGCTCATGCTGCGCGCTCCATGTAGTGGATGCCGCGTTCCAGGTCCGCCGCGAGCTGCATGGCGTGGTTGAACGTGGGCAGGTGGTCGGAGTGGATGACGCCCCGGGGGTCAACGACGGCGTGCCTGATGGGCTGGCCGGTGTCCCCGATGTCGGTGGCGCGGTAGTGGCCGGTCGCTGCGTACGGGCCGTTCATGCCGTCTGCTCCGTGTAGCGGCGCACCAGATCCGGGTCCGCGTTCAGAGACTCGGCGCACGTCGAGGCGGCGCGCTTGCTGCCGGTGTCGACACCGATCTGCTTGCCGTTCGGGCTGATGACGGGCCACCGGGTCTCCCCGAGGCTGTTGGTGAAGGGCATGCCAACCCGGAAGGAGGTCATGCCGCCACCCCGAGGGGGGCACCGCTAAGGGCCTGGTAGCAGCGTGCGGAGCAGCACCAGATACGGGCGTCCGTGACCGGATGCCGGGCCTGCATGTGGAGCTCACGGGTCGGGGCATCGCAGCGCTCGCAGCGCGGCGGGTCCGGGTGTGTCGGACCGATCAACTTCAAGGGGGGCACAGGTGCTCCTTGGGTGGAAGGGGTTCAGGCGGCTCGAGGCAGTCGGGTGACTGCCGAGCTGAGCGGTGCGACGTCGCGCCGGGCGCGGTACTCCTGGTAGAGCCGGATGGCCCTTTCGTTCGTGCGGTGCGCGTACATCGGGAACGCGCTGCCCCAAAAGTCATGCGGGGCGAAGTCGTCGATGCGGTCCGCGATCTGCTCGCGCTCCTCATCGGTCAAGTCTTGGTAGGCCGGGTCGAGGTAGAGCACGACTCAGGCCCTCACGTCTGCGGCGGTGACGTGCTTGCGCTGCCAGACACGGCAGGTCAGGGCGTGGAGCTCACCGAGGGATCGGCCGCAGCAGCGGCACTTGATGGGCTCGTCGCTCATGCCGCGCTCCCACCGTGCGCCGCGCGGACCGCCGAGAGGCTCACGACGTTCGAGTGCCGCGCCGCCTCGTCGAAGTACGACAGGTCAGCGGGCTCCCACGACTTCAGGACCGGCTCGAGCGCGAGGCCCGCAAGGAAGTCGATCTCCGTGTCCTTCTCCGCGACCTCGGCCAGTAGGTCCCGGTTCTCGAAGCGGAGTCGGCCGGCGGTCTCGCTCAAGCGGTTCGAGCGGGTGATCTCGTTCGCGAGCAGCAGCATCAAGGCTGCGATCAGGACCCAGGTCATGCCTTCGCCTCAACGATCGTGGCCGGGACGTAACCGGGAGACCGGCCGTACTTGCGGGCGTACTGACCGACACGTGCCTGTGCTTGACGGAGCGTCGTGTGCTCCGTGTGCGACGCCGAGCTCATGCCCGGGTTCTGGAAGCGGACGATGAACATCACGCCGCCCGCTCCAACGGGGGGAGCAGGTCAAGCACCTGGACGCCGAAGCGATCCGCGACGCGCTTGGCAGTGCGGGGCGTCACGGGCGTGCCGGCCTCGAGCCGCTGGATGACCGTGAGGGACACCTCGCACTCGGCGGCGAGTTCGCGCTGCGTCAGGCCGTCGTTCACGCGGGCGGCCTTCACGTCGAAGCTGGGGCTCATCGCGCGGCCTTCTGCGTCTCGATCGGCCACAGGTCCAGCGGCTGCTTGCCGAGGGCCTGAGCGATCGCGAACTGCACGCGAACGGTGGGGACGAAGCCGGACTCCGCGAGCCTGATCGTCTCGCGACCGACGCCAGCCCGGAAGCTGAGCATCTCGCGGGACAACCCCGCGTTGGTTCGCAGGGCGATGAGGTCCAGATTCCGACGGTGGCGTCCGGCTCGCTGGCCGGATCGGGTCGCTGTGGGCATGTTCAGGACAATACGGGCCGAATCTGGACGTGTCAAGTCCCTATCGGGTCACGCCGTGTCGCAACATCGGCCTATGTCCGTTGTACGCCCAAGTCAGGACCGCGCCGGCCGCCTCCGAGCAGCCTTCGCCTACGCCAACATGAGCAAGCCCGAACGGGCCGAGCTCCTCGGCATCAGCGAACGCCAAGTCACCCGACTAGAGAACGGCCAGGCCGTCATCCGCGACGAGGTCTTGCAGCTCGTCAGCGAACGCACGGGCGTCCCCGGATGGTTCTTCCGGACCGGCTGGGAAGTCCCGCCGGTCGCAGACGAACCAGACCTACGCGAAACCGTCGAAGCGCTCCAGCACCGGCTGGACACGCTCGAGCGGGCTACCCGCGGTGATGCCCTTTCGGTGTTCCGACAGGCACTACCCGGTCTCGTCCCAGAGCTTCGCCAAGCGCTGGTAGAAGCGCCATCACCTCAGCACGCTTCGGGTCGTCCGGATCGATCCTCGGAAGGCGACGGCGCATGAGGTCGAACACCTCATTCATCAAGTCGTCCGTCGTGTACTGGTCCTCGCCACGACCTCCGTCGTGGCCCCTCAGCAAAGGTCCTTGTGCCATTGAACGGCTCCTGGAAGTCGGCCGCCCTGCGCCACCCCAGAGGGATGACTTCGCCGCTGGCGACCCTGCGCGGCGAGGTGTCTATCTAACAGCGGCAAGCGGACGGAAGCAACGGTTCTCAACCTCAACGAACAGAACCGTACGTACGTCCATCCAGTCCTCACTACTTCTTGGTCTAGCGACCGTCTTAACAGCGTGCGGTAGTAGCGGGCTTTCCGACGACGACGCGATCTCGAGGTACTGCCAGTACGGCTCCGTGAGCCAGTCGCAGTTCATCGGCTGCGTCAAGAACGTCGACATCGACCAGGTCGCCGCGTCGCAGACCGAGGCCGGCCGGTTCGCGTTCGACGAGGGAGCCGAATGCGGCGCCGGTGCTGGGCCACTTTGCGAGGGCATCGACCTGTACGAGCCGCCTACGCCATAGCCCCTTCCCCTTGGGTGAGAAGGGAGGTGCGGCTGCGCTTATGAGGCCCTAGGTGGCTATCCACTGAGATCCCCGCCCGATTCGTGCGCCTGGCTGCTGTCGCTCGTCCTGATTGAGCCGCGTCGTCCCATCGCATTCCATCGTTGGACGCACTAGAAGTCGTTTCTCACGCTTAGCGTCCGCTCCACCGATCCAGAGGAATTGCCCCGCCTAGGGGTTGTTCTCCGTCGCGCAACCGCTAGGCTGCACTCAGCTTTCTTGTCGCCATTAGGAAGCAGTGTAGTCCTAATCCGGACACACCCGCTAGAGCCCGCCGCGTCTCCGCCCGGTGGGCTCTGGCCGTTTCAGGACGCCCAGAACGACGAAGAGCCCGGCCCCGCGTGCTTCCACGGGGCCGGGCTCCAAGACTGCTGAACTGCTCTCTAGCTACGTCGCGGCCATCGCCGTCACATGCACCACCGCGCCACTCGCCGGGGCGTTGATCACCCCAAGCGCAAGCAGCGACAACGTCGAGCTCCACGCCTTCACCTGGCAGCCCGTCGCCGTCACCGACCCAGCGACCACCTGCGCGTTCACTGACGTCGTCGCCGCGGCTTCAGCCGTCGCGTGAACGATCGGGGCAGCGGAGAACTTGCCGGCCGGGAACGAGACCGTCGCCAGCCCGCTCGAGACCGTCGTCACCTTCCCCGCGTACAGGTACGGAGAGGCACCGTCCGCGCCCTTCGCCCCCGCCGTGCCAGCGGGACCGGTCGGACCGACGGACCCGATTGCCCCCGTGTCGCCTTTCGCCCCGGTACTGCCGGTGTCACCCTTTGCGCCAGCAGCACCCGCAGGACCAGTGTCGCCCTTCGCGCCCTGCGACCCCGTGTCCCCCTTGGGACCCTGAGCGCCCGTCTCTCCCTTCGAGCCGGCGTCACCCTTCGGCCCCGCCGGTCCCTGCGGACCAACGGAACCCTGCGGCCCCACCGGACCAGCCGGGCCAACAGGACCCTCGGGCCCCACCGACCCAGCGCCCTGCAAATCCGCCACACGAACCGGCTTCCCAAGCCTGTCCGCCCTACCCGTCTCCTGACCCGTACGAGTAGCGGACACCGTCGACATGAGCATGCCGTCGACCTCCACCACCGGATACCCCGTACGGCGCGCCATCAGCGCAGATACCGGCGCACTTCAGCGACCGGTCGATAGTCGAAGCGGAGCAAGAACGGCCCCCGCTCCGAACCCTGCGAGATCACCAGACCGCTGCCGACGTACATCGCGACGTGCTCCGCGACCCCGCCGCCCTGGTTGCCGTAGAACACCAGGTCACCAGGCAGCTTGCGGCCCGTCACCCGCTTGCCGTGGTTCTGCTGCGTGCCCGTGTACCCCGCCTTCCACCCGGCGCCGTTCACGAAGTCCCCGAGCTTGTACTTGCGGGTCGCGTCCCAGAGCGCCCACGTCGTGCTTGAGGAGCAGTCGCAGGTCGCGGGGAACTGGCCCTTGTACGCGCGCTTGTGCTGCGCGATCCCGCTGAAACGGTCGGGGCGCTGGGAGTAGTGGACGGCCGGCGCGTTCTTCAGCAGCACCTTCATGCTGTTCACCGCGAGCCGTCGAGCTCGCACACGCTGCGGGAGAGTCAGCCCGGTCGCGCTCATCGGACGTTCACCACGTCGACGGGCGGCGCATCGGTGACCTGGAGCACCTCACCGGCCGGAGCCAGGTACGCAGCCACGGCACCGATGGCCTTCGCGAGCAGGGCGGCCACGGTCGGGTCGAGGTCGACCGCGAAGTACGCGAGCGCGAACGCGACGATGGACGTCAGAAGATCAGCGATCAGCTTGGGGCTGACGCCGAGAGTCACGGTCTTCATGTGGGCCTCCTAGGGCCGTAGGTGAGCTACAAGCGGCGGCGGCGCATCGCGAGCGCCAGGGCAATCAGCCCGAGAACGAGGAAGAGGTACGCGAAGACGATCAGCACGCGGCGCCCCCACGCTTGCGGGTACCGAGGAGCCAGCCGATCACAGCCACGGCCAGCACCGCCGGCACCAGGCCGAGCACCTTCGCGCTGCTGAAACCGAGGGCTGCGGCTGCGATGAAGCAGACGAGCAGCGACTCGAACCACGGACACGACCAGGCGTCCGTGGACTGCGGCATACGACGGAGGACGTCATCGAAGCTCACGGGCACGCCTCCGCGATCGTGCGGCCCGTGGGGATGCTCTTGACGTACAGCTTCACGGCCTTCGGGTCGAGGCCGTTGCGGCGGTAGAAGTCGGCGAACGCTGGTCCGAGCTGGTAGGACCGCTTGCACGTCCGCTGCGATTCGGTCCGGGCGTTCTGGTCGCGGCGTGCGTCGGCCGCGTTGTTGAACTGGAGCCAGACCGCGGTGACAATCGATACGGCCGCGACGATCGCGAGGACCGATCCGATGATCCGGTCACGGTGCTGGGACACCCAACGCCCTACACGGTTGGGCATGGCTTGGTCTGCGCTACGTCGTTGCGGGTGAACGCTCACCGTCCCCCTCCTTTGAGTAGGAACTGGATGCCGATCGACCCGGAGATGAGCGCGAGCCCAACGAGGAGGATCGGCCAAGAGGGTTCTGCCCCGTCCTGCCGCGGGAGCACTGCTTCACGCACGATCAGGATGAGCCCGACGACGTTTGCGATGCGGAACAGCCAGACGTTCCACCAGTCCGCCTTGGGCGGCCCAGGGATCTCAGGGGTAGTCATGGCGCCCCCAGTCGGAGAGAGTTGCGGGGCATCGGGCTTCCTCCCGGTGTAGTCCCGCCGGGGACCTTGCAGGGTTCCCGGCGGGGCGTTGGGTGCTCACGTCTTCTTCGCTGCTGCGGCAACGGCCTTGTTGAAGCGGGCCATCGCCGCCGGGGGGCCAGCGAAGTCGACGCCCTGACTCTTACCGTCCTTGAACTGGCGGTAATGGAACGAGCCCGCAGCGTGCTTGCCCCCGCCCTCGGACGTCACGGTCAACCCGTACTTCTTCGCCAGGGCCAGTCCGATCCGGCGGCCGGCGTCACTGCCGAAAGAGACGTGGACGTGATCGGAGTGCCCGCCGATCGGGGCGACCTTCTGCCCGTTGTCGAGGCTGACGCCCGGGTCGTAGAACAGTTCCGCGACCTTGAACTTCCGCTGCCCGCCCGAGGTCGTCTGAGCGGGCGCAGAACCCCCGCCTGACGCCACGCGACGGGTCGTCCCGGGAGTTGTGGTCGTCTCCGTCTTCACCGCGTCAGAGAGGCCCACAGCAAGAGACGAGAGAGCCGACGGATTGCCCCGGTTGAGGAGGTACTGAGCGAGCGCGACCTTGCGCGCCGACTCGTCCGGGACCTGCCGTGACGTAGTCGTTCCCGGCGTCGTGACCGTGCGCGACCCGCCACCGCCCCCACCCGCGCCAAGCCCCTTCAGCAGCGCCTCAGCATCAGCCGACCGCTCCTGGTACTTCCCACGCAGATCCTCGCGGGGACGCTGCACCGCAGCCGCAAGCGCGCCGGCCGTCCCGTACTTGTGCTTGACCGCCGCCGTCTCCTTGTAGAAACGGTCCACGGACCTGTCGAGGTTCGCCGCATCGGGGTACAGCGACTTGCGCTCCTGCCGCCACCCAATCGAGTCTGCGTCCCCGTAGTTGAGCTGCCGCAGGTTGCTCTCCACCAGGCCCGTCTCGACCGCTGCCTTGATCTGCTTCGGGGAAGCGTTGTTGCGGACCGCCCCGCGCTTGATCGCAGCGAGCACCCGCTTCTGTTCCGGCGTCAGTGCCATGCCCTACCCCCACGGATCGCTAGAAGACGAAGACCCACCACTGCTGCCACCCCACGGCGACGACCCACCCGAGCCGCCACTTGAGGACCCACCCCAACCGCCGCTGCCACCGCTCGAGCGCTTCACCCGGCGCTTACCGGTCGGGGCGTCCTTCTGGCCGCCCTGCTTCTTCAGCCGGTCGATCGTGTCCGTCAACGCCTTCTGCTCATCAAGCAGCGCCTCATACTCCGGGGTGTAGAACCCGTCCCGGCCGACGGCCTTGCGCTCAAGGCGCATGTCACCGACCTTCTGCGTGAGCTTCTTCTGCTCCTTGTAGAGCCCCGTCAGCTTCGTGCCGATCTCGTCGACCTTGTCGATCTTGATGCCGGAAACCGTCGAGACCGTCTTGAGCGTCCCCGTCGTTCCCCGCGGGTTCGTGCCCGGGGTGCTGATCGAGTTGGCCTGCCCAAGCGGACCGATTAGGGCCTGACGTGCCAGGTAGTTCGTCTTGCCCGGCCACGCCGGCACACGGGCACCGTTGCGATCCGTGATCGTCGTGACCCCGAGCTTCTCCCGGATCGCCTCCGGCAGCTTCGCCGCCCAGATCGGGGCAGGAACCAGCGTCCGGTTCGGCGGCTCGATGTCCGTCCGGCTGAACGTGTTCTTCCCCGTCTGAAGCTCCACCATCGCCTTGACCAGCGGAGTGATCTGCGACGTCGCGAATTGCCCAAGCTCCTTCGCGTACGCCCCAGCATTCAGAGACGTCGGCAGCTCATTGAGCGCGGACGGCATCGGCAGCCCCGCGCTAATCAGCAGGGCCTTGCCCGCCGGGATCGCGGCCATGCGCTGCTGAAATTCCTGCTGCGTCAGCTCATACCCGTCCGCCAGCCCGAGAGCGTTCGCGCCCTCCTCACGGATCTTCTGGTACTGCGCGAACTTGCCCGGGTTCGTGAACAGCTTCTCCGCGTGCAGCGGGATCGACCGGGCGCTGAACGTGTAGAACGGCATGAGCCGGCGAGCCTGCCGCTCGAAGTCCGTCAGGTCCCCGTAGTCGATGTGGGTGCGACGGCTGATGCGGGCAGCCTTCGCGGCGTCCCTGCCCTCGTCGAGCCCGTGCTTGAACGTGCTCACGCGCATCAGGTTCTCGCGTGCCTGCAACGTGTTCTGGATCGCGCCGCTGCCACGCCGCACCTTCTTCACCGCGCCCGTCGGGTCACGGCCCACCAGGTCGTTGAGCTCGCGGCCGATGAACCCGGTCTGCGTGGCGGCGTTGTCCTGCGACGCCTTCAACACCTGCTCCACCGGGACACGCTTCCCGCCGACCTTCACGGTCTTCCCGGACGCGCGCGGAAACTCAAGGCGATCCACCTGCTTGCCCTGCCTGCGCTGGGAACGGAGCACCTTCACGGCCTGCCCACTGTTCACCGCGAGGCGATGCCCGGGCTGTGAGAGGTAGGCGAGCTGCGTGTCACCGATGGCATTGCGGATGTGGAACGCCGGGGTCAGGGTCGCCAGGCGCTTGAAGCCACGGTTCCCCTGGTTGAAAGCACGGCCGATCGCCGTTGCTTCCTTGATCGGGGCCAGTGACGCAAGCTCACGCTCCGCGAGGTTCTTGTTGATCGCGAAATAGCGGGCGCCCTCAATGCGGGAGTCGCCGGCCTTGACGGTCTTGATGTCCGAGCCCTTGATCGCGTACAGGGCCTCGTCGTTCCTCAGGACGATGTTGTCCTCGAACTTGACCGGGCGGCCGACCTTCGCGAGCTCCCGGTTGAACTGGGCTCGAGCGGCAGCGTTACCGGTCTGCGAGATGTGGTTCGCCAGGACGAGCGGGAGATCCTCACTGAACTTGCCGGGGGTCTCCTTGTTGATCGCGCTGATCGGCCGGCGGTCCGCGCGCTTCTGGGCCGCGCCCAGCTTGATCGTCCGGCGCCCAACCCCCGCGACCTTCGCCGCCTCGTCAACGCCCTTGCCAGCGGTCAGGGCCTCATCGAGAGCGTGCGGGAAGTAGCCCCGTGCGTCGCCGGGCTGACGTCCCTTCTCCACGTTGCGGACCGCGACACCGGCACGGGTAGCCGTACGACGCTGACCACGAAGCTCGGAACGGATGCGGATCGCGGGCTGCCGCAGATGCTCCGGGAGCGAGCCGATCTTCTTCCGCTCGATCGCGTCGATGACCCGTGCCTGGTCAGCCTTCGCCGGCACATGCTTCTGCACGGCGCGAGCAAACCTCTGCGCCGCCTCGGTGGCCGCGGCGCTCTTGCCACGTGCCGCAGCCGCAGCGTCATGGACCCGGGCGAACTCGCTGGCGTTCATCCCAGCCGGGGTCAGCGTCGGGCGAACGTCCCGGACCAGGTTCTTGCTGCCGGGGCCAACCGCCCGACCGGCGTTCACGACGGCGTCGCGCTTGCCCTTCACGTACGGCTTAGCCCGGGTCGGCGTGACAGCCGAGCCAGCGCGATTGATCGTGCGGCCCGTCGCGTCAGTCGAAACGCGGACAGCGCGACGCGACCCACGAGCAGCAGCCGCCGTTCCACGTCGGACACCAGGAGCCTCCCTGCCAGCGAACCGGACCGTCAGTCCCTTGCCTTCCGGGGCTGCCTTCAGCGCACGCTCACCAGCCAGACGCCCCAACCGCTCCGCGGCCTCCTTGGACAGCCCCGCCTTGAACGCCTTCTCCTGCACACGCTTCGCCTCAGCGACCGCGGCCTTCTTCGCCAACGTCCCCGTCCCGAACGTTAGGTACGTCGTCGGGTCAGCCAGCACATCAAGACCGAACCCGCCCACGGTCTGCACGACCTTCGGGGCACCAGCCGTCTTCAGCACGTCACTGAACAGCTTCTTGTCCTGGTTGCGGATACCACGCAGCGCGGCCTTCGGGACGTTCTCGCCCTTCAAGGCAGCGTCCGCAGCGCCGGCCGTCGCATGCACCGGACGGGTGAGCTGCTCAAGCACCTTCAAGCTGCCCGCAGCCATGTCCGCCTTGACAACGTCGATGCCCTTGCCGCGTGCGACGGGCTGACCATCGAGGAGGAACTTCCGGACCTCCGCGTCGGACCGGGGCTGGTCGAACCCGTCCTGGTGCTTGAACGTCTCGCGCTTGTCCCGCTTCTCGAGCGACCGGCGCACCGAGTCCTTCCCCAAGATCCCGGAGCCCGTGCGCTCAACATTCGCCGCCCGCGCGTCCTGGTAGGCGTCCAGGTACGCCTTCGACTGCTTGAAGCGTTCGACGATCAGGTCCGCGTCCGGGCGCTCACTCGCCCGCTCAGACCGCGCCGACGCACGAACAGCGCTCGCCTGCGTCTCCTTCACCGCCGCACGGGCACGCCTAACACTCGGGGCCTTCGCCACCGGGCCAGCCTTCGCAGCACGCACCACCCGACGCGTGACCACGACATCAGCCTTCGTCTTCGGGACCGCCTTGACGTTCCGCTGGATCTCCTTGAACGCCGCACGGTTCTCAGCCGCCGTCGGGGCACGCTTCACGCGCCGCACCTTCTGAGCCCGGTCAACCCGGTCCGAGTTCGGCATCAGCCCACGTCCAGAACGCTGTTGGCCGCAGCGATCGCGCGAGCCTTCTCCGCGCTGATCTGCTTGAAGTTCCCGCGGATCTGCACACCGATGTCATGCAGGCGCTTCACCGTCGCGGGAGTCACCGCGTCGTACGCCTTGATGTCCATCGCTGCGCGCACCAGCGTCCGGTTCACCTCAGGCGAATACGGTCCGGACGCGACAAGCTGGTCCGGCGTCTGCTTCGCCAGAGCGGCAGCGAGCTTCGGGACCGTGCCCGCGTACTTCGCTGCCTGGACCGGCGTCAGCGACCCAAGCCCAGTTGACGGCTTGACCTTCACCGGCTTCTTGGCCTTCGGGTCCTTCGGGAGCGCCGTGTTCTTCTTGAAGTCCTTGATGGCCGCCTGCCGCTGAGCCGGGGTCATCTTCCCCCAGTCAGCGTTCGAGTAGCCGTACTGGTTCGGGGCCGCGGCCTTCTCCTTCGCCGCTGTCTTCGTCGAAGCGACCTTCGCCTTTGCCGCGGTGACCTGCGCGGTCGCAGTCGTCTTCTTGATGCCCAGCGTTTCCTTGGTGATGAAGTCCTCGAGCGCCTGCTTCTTGGCGTCGTCAGCGAGCTTGTCCCGGTAGTCGACACGGAACGCGCCCTTCTCCTTCGCGAGTTCCGCAGCCTGCCGCTCAAGATCCGACGACTTCGCAGCCGAAGACTGAAGCGCCGAGACCCTTAGTCCTTCGCCCGCAACGCCCTTCTGCCGGTCCACAGTGCCCTGCTGCAACGCCTGGAACGCCTGCAATGCCTGCGAGCTCGCAAGATTCCCGCCACGCACAGCGGACCCCTCAAGCATCCGGGCACCCACGTTCGGGTCCACACTCGCGCCACGCGCCTGAGCATCCGCCTGCATCTGCGCCTGGATCTGCGCCTGCCCCGCACGATCATTCGCGCCCACCGATGCACCAAGCGCCGTCAAGTTCGCCTGACCGGCCTGAGCCGCCGCCTGGTTCTGCTGCGTCGCCTGAGCCACCTGCTGCTTGTACGTGTCGTACCAGCCAGCCACGTCCTGCGAACGCTGCGCCTGAGCGCGCTGCGAGACCGTGAGCTGCTCCTCAGCCGGCGCGTACTTCTGCGTCGCCGCAGAAGCAGCCGCAGTCGCGAACGGATCAACAGGCTTCCCCACAACGATGACACGCTGCTTGCGGCCCGTGCCCTTCCCGTAAGAGCCCTTCTTGAAGGTGCGCCGGACGGTCCCGTCGGCCTGCTTCACATCGGTGTAGTCAGCCATCAGGGCTTCCCCTTCTTCTTGGATGCGGCCTTCTTCTCGGCAGCCACCTGAGCAGCCACCTGGGCAGCCAGCGACGCCTTCCACTCAGCCGCGAAATCACGGTTCTGCAACGGGCCAGACCCAGGCACCGGCAACGGATTCCCGGCCGGCGTACGCGGCCCCGAATCCACCGGGGCACGCTCCGCTGCCGCCCGGATCGCCTCAGCACGCGCAGCCGCCGCAGCATTCGACGCATCCGTCTGAGCCTGCGTCTTCGCGCCCTCAGTCCGCACCAAGAAATCCAGAAGCTGCTGACGGTTCGCGTTGTCGTTCTCCCCGAACACGCGCGTGTTCTCGTTCTGCGCGTTCTGCAACGACCCCGAGTACAACTGCCCACGGGCCGCCATCGAGTTCGTAGCCCCAGCCTTCGACTGGTCATACGCCCGCTGGATCGCTGACGCCCTCGAGTACGGGTTCGACGGATCGACCGTGAACGACTGCGTCGCCAGATTCACGTTGTAGCCCGCGTCACGCTGCGCCCGCTGCGCCGCCTGATCCAGCCCGGCCACCGTGTTCGCGAGATTCGCCTGCGCGCCCTGCGCCGCCGAATCCACACCCACCTGAAGATCGATCGGCAGCACCCCCACGGGGGAAACAGGTGGCGTATACGGGGACGCCGCCGGGACAGCAGCCTTCGGAGCAGCCGGGGCCTTCGGGACCTTCGCCTTCGCCACCGCGAGCGCCGACGCGGACGCGGCCTGAGCACGCTTCTGCTGCGCCTGGAACGCAGCCAACGCAGCCTTCTGACTAGATGCCATGCAAACCCCCTAGAAGACCGCGATGTAGTAGACGCCCACGGCGCCCGTAGTGGCACCACCAGTCAGCGTCTCGCTGAAGAACGACAGGACCGAGGACGACCCGGAGGAGTGCGCGACATGACCACCGTTGCCGACAGTCGCCACGACACTGACCGGCGCCCGGCCGAACCCATGCGCGACCGTCACCGTCGGCGTCAGCGACGAAGCCGAATAGGCGGGGAACACGACGCCGGCCATGATGCGCGACTGCTGCTGTTCGGTAGCGAGCGCGTCGAAGTTGCGCTGCACGCTCTCCCCAACAAGACGACCTTGTTCGTCAAGGACGTAGGGGTCTGGGAGGCTCACCGGGACTCAACCCCCGTCGGCCGCTGCGACCTGAGATGCAGCGTCAGCCGGCTCACGGACCAGGCGCCACTCGACGCGCTGATCTGCACACGGAAGTTGCGGGCGCGCACAGCCGTCCTGCCACGCCCCTGAGCCACCGCCGGGGCCGTCCCAAGGGTCACGGTGTCCCCCGCCGGGTTCGCGGCCCAGTCGCCACCCAAGCCAACCTCCACCACCCCGGAGCCATCAACGAGAACCTCACGCACGACCTTCTGCGCCGCAGACCCAAGATCACTGACGCCCATCCGATACCGCGAAGGCATCGGAACACCGTTGTCTTCAGCCGCCGCCCCGTACAAGCTCATGTGCAACGACGTTGCATCGCCGAAGAAGAACGTGTTCCGGATCGGGAACGCCTGCGGCCACCCGACGACGGGAGCACCAGAAATGGCCGGGCCTAGTTCGTAGTAGGTCCAAGACTCGTTGCGTTCGTTGAATACGAAGTGGCCGGCCCGCTCGTCCTCCCCATACACGATGACCTGATGGAAAACCCGGTCGCCAACGGTCCCGAGGTGTCCCGGCTGAACGAACCCCGAATAGTCGATGACGCTGGACACCTTCGTAGGGGTGCCACCGGTCGTCCTGTAGATGCCATCGGTCGTCGTGAAGTAGACGCCGCTCGCAGTGGAGGCCACGCACCGGTACGCGGAAATCTGCGGGCTGATGTTCGCCGGGAGCGAAATCTCCCGGTAGTTGAAGACCGGCTGCCCCGTCGAATCGGTGGACTCGCCGTAGAACACGAACGCCCGTGACCTCTTGAACACGAACAGCAACTCGCGCCACGTGATGATCCCCGTGATGTCCTCGCCGTCGTTGGGGCGAAGGTGTACGTAGTTGTTCGGGCTGAAGGTCTCAGGTGCCCCGGCATCGCTGAAGTACACGGTTGACGTCGTTCCGTTCGCACCCACCGGGACGTCCGCAGCGTCATAGAACCAGCCTTGAACCAACCGATTGGACTGCGGCGTTGCCGCGATGTAGCCGGGGCTGCCGACAGAAGGGCCAACACCGACACCATCGGTTCTCTGCAAAGGCGTGCCGCCCCACGCAACGAAAGCGAAGCTCGCTGTCGGGATGCCGAACGTCACGATCTGCGGCGCGGTGTAGCCGGCCCCAACACCACCGCTCGGCCAGGCCCCAAGGAATGTCTTGGTTCCCGTCACGCCGACCGCAGTCAGTTGGTAGTCGCTGCCGACCTGCCCAGTCGCAAGCATCACGTGTGAGCTGTTGAAGACCGCTGGTGCAAACGCTCGAGGCTGCCAGCCGAAGCCAGTCGCCAACGCGGAACTGCCCGCGCGCGTCCGCACGTAAGAGAGATCGTCGGCGAGCTCGACGTTCAGCATGTCGGTCGCTCCGTTCACCCCCACGTCCTCAGGGTCGGACGAGAGCCGCAGCCCACCGAACTTCTCGACAGTGACCGGGGACAGAGGCACTAGGAATCCCCGTGGTCAGCGGTCATCAACATCGACTGGTTGCCGTCGCGATGCCACAACAGCACCCGCTCACGCATGGTCTGCACCCCGCGCTGCCACTCAGCGTCGAACGTCTGATAGTCCGGGCCATCGGACTCCTCAAGCGCCGCACGCCGCAGAGCACCCAGCACGATGAGCTCGTGGAAGCGAGCGGGCGGCAACGGCTCATCCGAGTCGTCCGTCATGTCGTCCGGGACCCGGGAGTACCGCACCCGGATCTCGTCCGTCGTCAACGGGTACGTCCCGATCCCCGTCGTCGTCGGGAAGTAGAAAGTGGGCGCCCCCTGAACCGTCAGGTCCGAGTAGTCGTCCTCAAGCTGGATCTGATCGGCCGGCGCAAGCTGAATGGTTCCGCACGACACGCCCAGCACGACACCGAGGTCCGAGATCGCCAGCGGGGGCACGCCCGTCTCCGCTGCCTGAAGGAACGGCCAATCCTCCTGGTCGCACAGCTCCGCGTGAGCCTGGTTGACCCACCGGCCAACCCGGGCAGCGTCCTGGAAGTTGAAGCCGCGAGCGAGCACCTCGCTCTTGAGAACCCCGAAGTTCACGCCGCTTCCTTACGCCAACCGACGCTCACGTTCTGCATCGACGACAGGCGCTCAGCCATCTCCTCCTTGCGCTCCTCACGCTCACGCAGGCGGTCACGCTCACGCTCAGCGGCACGACGCCGGTCGAACTCCTGGCGAGCACGCATCGCCTGCTCGTTCTGCAAATCACCGGCCTTCACCATCTCGAGGAGTCGGCCAGTCGGCTCGACGTACTCACCGTCATCGCCGACCACGGGCAGGAGCGTCGTCACGTCGTTGTCGACGGCGCGCATCACATGCCAGTAGCCGGGCTTCAAGCCGACCGCCTGAGCGTTCTCGTTCGCCTTGATGAGTGCGAGGTTCGGGTCGATCTTGCGGAGCTCCCGGGTCCAGTACTCGGCAGTCGCGTCACGGATCGCGCCCTCAGCGATCTGCCGCTTGTGGATGTCCATCGCTTCGCGCTCGCGGGCGCTGGGGGGAAGCCACATGGCGAACCTGCCTCTCTAGAAGAAGGGGGCGGCCCCGACCGAAGCCGGGGCCGCAGGAACTGCTAGGACAGAGCGACCGCCGCGGCGTGCGTGTTGCGACGCGCCGCACCGATCTGGAACGGCCAACGCACGCCGTCCACGAACTGCGTGGTGCCCTGCGACCAGCCGAGCGACTTGCCGCGGCCCTCGGTCTCCGACACCCAGGTCGGGTCCTTCATCGCGCCCGTGACACGGACGAGGTCCGCCAGGTTGATGAGGAACCAGTCCGAGTCGTAGATGTCCGGCATCACGTTGATGCCCTGGCCGTTCCACGACAGGCCGACCAGGCCGCCGACGCCACCCGCGCCCATGTTCATCTCGCCCGCGAACCGAACCTGGTTCTGGAGCGTGGTGTACATGGCCGTCGCCTGCTTCGGGGACGTGAACACCTGGACGTCGAACTTGCCCGTGTTCTGGAACACGGACTGCTGAAGCGCCGCTGCTTTCGCGATGCTCCACACCGCTGCCGTCGAGTCGACGACCGCAGGCTTCCAGAACCCGTTGCCGGCCACCGCCGGATCGATCCCGCCGAGCGGGGTCGTGTTGGAGCCCGCGATGTTCCGGAAGCCGTTGAGCTCCGTGTTCGTCGCGGTCACGCTGTTCGGGTTGGCGATGCTCACGAAGTGCGTCGCGCCCGCGGTCACGGCGCTCGAGAGCGTCAGGCTCGGGGCCGCCGGGTCCGGGTTGACGTCGGTGATGAACACACCGGACGCCTGCGAATCGCTGTCCGCGGTGGTGCCGATGTCGATCGGGAGACCGACCCGGAGGTGGTTGCGGGCGATGGCGTTCGCGCCGCGGCCCGCCGGAGCGAGAAGCAGCGTGGTCGACGCCGTCGTGGTCGCGCACTGGGCGATGAACCCGGTGCCGTCACCGACGAGCTGCCGGCTGATCTGACGGCTCATCGCCTGGATGGCGTCCTGCATCGTGAAGTCGACGGCGTCCACGACGCTCGTGGAACCCCCGTTCGACTGGTTGAGGACGGCGTCCTCGATCGCGATCTGCATCCAGTTGTACACCAGGGTGTACGTGGCCGTGGAGACGCCGGGCGCCCCCGCGGGGTTCAGTGAGCCACCGTTCGGGCCGACGGACGTGTAGCCGCCGTTCGCGCCGGTCTGGATCGGGACAGTTGCCTGCCGGCCGATCACGGTGCCGGTGACCTGGCGGATCTTCGCGAGGACCGGGTTGTCGTCGTAGAACTGCTTCTTGAGCGTCTCGGAGGTGTAAACCTCCTTGAGCACGGTGCTCAGGGACGCGATGGTGGTGGAAGCCATGAGGGCTCCTCCTTGTGACTTGAGTGAGTGGGACCCGGGTCACCCGTCGATGTCGTGGAGGCGCTGCGCCATGAACTCGGCGCGTTGCTCCGGCGTCATCTCTGAGATTGCGGGGTTCTGGGTGCCTGCCTGGCCGACCGGGCTGACCCTGGGGGCTGACTTCTTGCCTTCCGCCCACGCCTTCTGGCGCGCGAGGTCCCGTGCTTCGAGTGCGGCATAGGCGCCCTGGATGTCGGGCATGCCGTTCTCGGCCGGGTCCATCTGGACGGCGAGCTTCACGACGAGGTCACGGGTCGCTTCGTCCACGTCAGGGAGGGCGTCGAGCTGCTTCTCGACGTGTGTCTCGATCTGCGTGAAACGGGCGTCCTGCGTCTGCTGCTCGAAGCGCTGCTCGAGGGCCGCGATGCGGGCCTCGTACTGCGCGTCGGTCTCCCCGTAGTCCTGCACGGGGTCCTCGTCTTCTTCCTGGTCGGCAAGCTCAAGGCCGAGTGCCGCGAACGCTTCACGGTCACCGTTCCTGAGCGCGTCGAGCTGACGCCGGTACTCGGCGTTCTCCTGGGATGCGCGGGTGCCCCATGCTTGGGCCTCCCGGTGCCGCTGTTCCCAGTCGATGGTCTGCTCGTCGTTGTGCTGCTCGATGGCAGCGTCAGGCGTGTCCACGACGGGGGCCTGGGGGTCCTGGTCACTCATGCGAGTGGGTCTCCTGTGTTAGGGCGGGGCCGGTAGTGGCGTGTCCGCGGGGTGCTGCGTCCGAGAGGGGGCCGGGGCCGTGTCCTCTGGCTCTGCGCCCAAAGGGGGGCGCGAAGGGGTTAGGTGGGAAGCGGGGTGCCGGTGCCGCCAGGCAGGGACGGGAGACCCTTGTCCTGCGGCTTCGCGGCGTTCGCTGCACCCAGTGCCTGTGCTTGCGCGGTCTGCGCGGCTGCGGCGCGGGCCTGCTGGTCGGCCTGCACGCGGAGGATGCCGTCGTAGATGTTCTGCGCGACGGCCTGCATCTCCTCAGGCAGCGAGGCGGCGTCCTCGGTCTTCAGCCAGTCGCTGAAGACGTGCTTCCACACCTCGGGGGTGTCGTAGTCGCGGGGCATCCAGCCGGGCACCTGCGACGGCACCGTCTGCGGCATCCCGTTCACGTCCAAGATCGGCTGACCGTCCGGGCCAAGCACCTGCTCCGTGACGGGGCCACCAGTGGTCGGGTCGGTCATCGGGGCGGACGGCATGTCCATCACCGACCCGTCCCTGATCTTCTGGATGATCCGGTTCGCGCGGCTGATGTCGAGCTCGAAGCCCTCGATCAGCTTCTCCGCGTTGCCGCCCTGGATCGCTGCCATGGCTGCCTGGCCGCTGATCCAGCCGCGGTCGAAGTACGCGAAGACCTGCTTGGTGACCTCGTCGTGCGAGCGGGCGGCGAGGCTGCCGGGCAGGACGGTGACGCTGACCTGGCCCATGAGTTGCGCGCCACGGAAGTCCCTGATCGGGTACGGGCCGAACCGGCCACGGATCTGGAGCAGGCGCGGCTCGGTGTAGTGCGCCCCGACGAGCAGCAGGCAGTGCCGCATGAGTCGGGAGTGGAACTCCGCGAGGTCACCGAGGAAGGACTGCCACCGGTTCTGGGACTGCTCGATGATCTGCTGCGTGTTGGACGCGGCGGCGTTCGCGTCCAGGTTCTGGTCCTGGGCGATCTCGCGCATCGCTGCGCGCATCTCCTGCGCGGTCCGGAACAGGCTGTCCGGGGTCGGGGGGACCTGCTCCCACTCCGGCTTCATGCCCGCGATCGGCTTGTAGTAGATGATGTCGCCGGGCACGTCGGTGCGGGGCGTGGTGATGCTGCCAACCGGGGCCATGATCTGCGGGACCAGGCACCGGTTCTTCCACTCCGCGATCTTGTTGTAGGCGTCCTGAGCGGTCCGCTGGAAGTCGATGAGCTGCCACGTCAGCCCGAAGTCACGATCAAGCTCCGGGTCCTGCGTGTACGACAGCCGATGCAGGACGGGCTCGTCGAGGACACGGCCGGAGGCGTCCTTGAGGGGGTAGCCCTCCCATGCGTATCGGCTGGTCTCGTTGACGAGGCGCCGGTCGGTGATGACCCTGCCGCCGGCCATGACCAAACGGCGGCCTTCGGGGTACTTGGGGCTGGGGCGCTCGAGGTACTCGGTGACCATCGCGAGGTTGTCGCGGCCCTCACGGTCGGTCGGGATGTCGGAGGTGGAGGCGTCCGGGACGACCTTGCCGCCGATGTAGCCGGGCAGGCTGCGGAGCTCGTCGATCGGGCGGGCGCGCTCGATGCAGTACCAGCGGGAGTCGTTGAAGTCGACGCCGGGCTCCCAGTACACCTCGTTCCCGGACAGGGTCAGGACACGGATCTCGCCCATGCCGACCTGCTCCCCGTCGACCTCGACGTAGGGGCCAACGTCCTGGTCGAAGTACGGCATGGCGAACCCATCGCCGCCGTGACCGATCGCCATCGTCGCGACCTTCGTCGTCACCGACCGCAGGCGCCACTTGTCGTACCCGTACAGGGCTACGGACTCCGCGAGGCGGGACGCTCCCTCATCGGCGGGGTCAGTGGTGGACGGGCTGACCTCGTACGACGGGACGCGCTGCGTGGCAGCGCTGACCTTCGCCTGCACGATCGGCCGGATGAAGTTGTACTTGTTGCGGATGCGGTGGGAGGGCTTGCCGCCACCCGTCGCCGCGGTCACCGTCGGCTGGTAGGAGAGAGCGCCCTTCTCGGTGATGAACCAGTAGGTGTCACCGCGCTCGAACCGCATGCACAGCCGGCGCTTCGGGGCGTCCTTCAGCATCTCCCTGCGTCCGCGGCGGGTGCGTTCCTCAATGTCCCGGGGAATCGCTGCACCGGTCGGGTCCTTCTGGGGGGCGAGCCGCTCACGGGCGGCGTCCATGAGGCTCACGCGAGCTCAGCCTGGTAGGCCATTTCGGCCAGCTCGTCCTTCGGCAGGTCAACGCCCATGGCGGCCCACTGGGCACGGTCGTCGTCCATCGCGACGGGACGCACCGCGGGGGCCATCTCCTGCACGCTGTGGTCGATGACGGCCTGCTCCGGGGCTTGGATGCGCTGGAGCAGATCACCGCGTTCGGTGGCCCACGTGGCGCGTTCTTCGGCCATGTGCCGGCGCTCGAGCGTGACGAGCTTGAAGCACTCGCGGGCGATCAGGGCGCAGACAAGCAGGACCGCCGCGAGGGCGATGAGTGACGGGATCATGCGGCCTCCCTTCAGAGGTCGTGGGGCACTACAAGAGGACTCCGCTTCTCAGCGCGAAGAGGGGGCGCCGATAAGGTGCGCGCGGTGATCGCGAGACGGTGGTTCGTGCCCCTGGTGCTTCTGGCCGGCTGCGGTGGCAGCGCTGCGCCCGAGCCCGTGACACGCGCCCCGCGCCCGCCCGTGGTCGAGGCTGCGTCCGAGATCGAGACGCTCGACGCTGGCGGCCCCGCTGTGCTGGCGCTGCCGAAGTCGAAGACGCGCCGGGTCGTGATCTACATGCACGGCGCCGCCGCGGACGGGAACGCCCTGTTCTCGACGGACCTGCGGGACGAGACCGCTGCGGGCTTGCTTCGTGCTGGCTACGCGGTTGCCGGCGCCGACGCGGGCGGGAACGCCTGGGGTGCGCCGGAAAGCCGTTCGGACTATCGCGAGCTCGCGCGCACACTGAGCGCTCGAGGTCTGACCGAGCGGTACCTCCTGGCGGAGTCGATGGGCGCTCTCTCGGGTTTCCCGCTCGTCACGTCGCTCAAGGCCCGCGCGGTGGTCGCGGTGTACCCCGTCTGCGACGCGCGGACGGTGCGCAAGGTGTTCGCGGAGTCGATCGACGCCGCCTACAAGAACGAGCCCATCGCGTCCGTACAGCCCGTTCACTTCCGCCGCGGCTCGGCGCGCCTGCTGTTTCTCGCGAGCCCGGGTGACACCCTCGTACCGAAGGCGACCAACACCGACGTGTGCGCTGCGGACGCTCGGAGCCGCGGGCTCAAGGTGTCGACCATCGAGACCTCCGGAGACCACGCCGACGCCTCCAACTGGAAGCCGGAGCCGATCGTTCGCTTCTTCGGGGGCGGCTAGAGCAGCGCGGACCCGATGGGCACTTCGCCGTCGTCGGTGATGAGGAACAGGTTCGACGCCCCGCCGCCACCCGGCAGCAGCGGGCGCAGGGCATCGGCGAGCAGCGGGGAGGTGCGGGCCACGTTCGTGTAGCCGTAGGGGTGAAGGCCGTCGCTTGAGTCCGTCGGGTCCCACCACCCGGTCGTGTCGATGTAGGTAACGCGAGAAGGGTCCGTGCAGGCAGCGCGAGCAGCCTGGATCTGCGCGGCGTGGTAGCCGCCGAGCGGGCGCATCACCGCGATCTGCGTCGTCTCCGGGATCGCGGCGAGCATGGCGTTGAGGACCGCCGTGTACGGGGCGGTGATGTCACCGGAGTCGTTCGTGCCCTGGTTGATGACAATGAGGTCGGGCGGGCTGGTGTCGAAGTCGCGGGCGACGCCATTGAACAGGGACGGCCAGGTGATCCCGAACGCCGGCACGTTGCCCTGCCCGTCGATCGCGAGGCCTTGACGCCCGTACCCGACGACGCCGACCTCGGCGCCGAGCGTCTCGGTCAGGCGCCAGGCGTAGCCCTGGATCGAGTCGGTGAAGGGGTCGGCGCCGAGCGTCTTGACGCCTTCGGTGATCGAGTCCCCGAAGGCGAGGATGTTCAGCCCACGCGGGGTGACCGCAGTGGCGGTCGCGCCGTCGGCTGCGGAGACGACGATGCCGGTGAGCTTCACGCAGTTCGTCGGGGCGAACCACCGCTGGCCGCCGTCTACGAGCGTGGCCCGAAGGACGACCTCGAGGTGGTGCTTCGTCCACGGGTTGTCTGGGATGTCGACCGGGACGAGCGCCGCGAGGTCTTCGTACTGCCAGCCGCCTTGGTCGACGCGGATCGCGAGCTTCGTGTCGGGGGACGCGCCCGACACGTCGAACGTCAACGCGATCGAGGCGGGGTCCCCGTCGATGAGCGTCTTGAAGTAGGCGCCCGGGTTCGTCGACATCGCCCGGACGTTCGACACGTCCCAGTTGTAGGGGCTGTAGACGATGCCCGGGTCGTCAGGGTCGATGGTGGTCGGAGCGAGTCCAGCGGCGGGGCCTGTGAGGCCGTCGCTTGTGGTGCTGCCGGCCGTGTCGTTCGCGTCGCCGTCGAGGTGGTACTTAGCGCCCGTGTTCGCGTCGTTGGAGAAGGAGAGGATGGGCCGCGTGAAGTTCGCGGAGTACCGCGCCACGGTGCTGAAGCGGACCTCGTCGATAGCTCCGGTCCACGGGAACCCGGAGCCGCCGAGGTTGCCGATGGTCGCGGACTGCGGCGTGCCCGTCACGGGCGTCTCGGAGGTCTTCTCCAGGTTGCCGTCGACGAAGAACCGCGGCTTCCCGGCGATCCAGACGAGCGCGAGGTGGTGCCAGGCGTCGTCGTTGATCGCGACGGTGGTGTCCCAGAAGTTCGAGCCGATGCTCGCTGTCGCCTTGCCGCCAACGCTGCCGACCCAGTGCCCTTGGTTCGCACCGACCGCGACCTGGGTCCCGGAGCTGGTCGTCTTGACCCATGCCTCCATCGTGCCGTCCGTGTAGCTGCTGCCGGACATGCCGATGCTCTCGGCGCCCGCGATCGTGAAGATGCCCGACGCACGCCCAGCGGAGCCGAACGCCGCGGACTCGGGGTTGAAGACGGCCGGGCCGGTGGTGAGGACGCCGTTGATGGGCATCAGGCGGCGATCCGGATGTCGTTGGCCTGGGCGTTCGTCGGGCGCGACGGCCACCCGATCCAGATGACCGACGAGCCTGCGGGGCGCGCGGCGCCAAGGGACCCCGTGTAGACGATGCTGGCGACTCCGCTTCCCCCCAAAAGAGGGTTGATCGGGCGGCCCGGGGTCTCACCGGACTCCTCCCCCGTGAACGTCTGAGACGTGTCCGTCCCAACGAACCCATCAACCTCGTACAACGGGTGAACAGTCCTGCGGCCCATGGCTACACCTCCACCGTCTGCTTAGCCGGGCGACCCGGCTTCTTCCGGGCCGTGAAACCCGCGGACTCCATGACATCCACCGCGTTCGCCAAAGCGCGCGCCTCAGCGACCTCAGCGCGCATCCCCTCGATCTCACGCTCCAGATCCGAGACGCGCTGCTTCAGCTCAACCCCATCCACCAGCCCGAGCAGGCCGGCGGCCTCAACCACGGCCAGGTCGGACAGGTACACCCGCTGCGTCGTGAACCCATCGAACAAGTCGCTGCCCGTGTCCACGAAACGCCCCGGATGCCCCGCCCCCACCGAGGGGAACGCGGCACACCTGTGCGGCGCGAGCTCAGGCCCCTCGATGACCCGCATCAGCTCTCGAGCGCCAGTTCGCCGAACACGCGCG
>Ga0247736_10000171_pt1 | contig 24588 bp, 21 predicted proteins | sample UWRJL193509B2_FD_180935 | JGI IMG/M metagenome (GOLD analysis project Ga0247736, IMG submission 180935) | Plant litter microbial communities from Arlington Agricultural Research Station in Wisconsin, United States - UWRJ-L193-509B-2 | ecosystem: Environmental > Terrestrial > Plant litter >...
GCGTCACGGAAAATATGATGATTGAGCGCTATTCACATGTGATGCATATTGTAAGCAATGTTGAAGGCCAACTGAAACCAGGCATGGATGCAATTGATGTGATCAAAGCCACTTTCCCGGCAGGCACGGTTTCTGGCGCACCCAAAGTGCGCGCGATGGAAATCATTGATGAATTAGAACCTAGCAAACGTGGTATTTACGCTGGTGCAGTCGGTTATTTAGGCTTTAATGGCGATATGGATGTAGCGATTGGTATTAGAACTGGCGTGATTAAAAACAATCGGCTGTATGTGCAAGCGGGTGCTGGCATCGTGGCAGATTCTGTGCCACAAAGTGAGTGGATTGAAACGCAAAATAAAGCGCGCGCTGTGTTACGGGCGGCAGAGTTAGTACAAGCAGGACTTGATCTTAACCCTTGATTCTTAAGCCTTAACGCTTGACCTTAATTAAACGGCGTTTGAGTAGAATCAGCACAAGGTATTAAGTATGTTCACAAATATCCATGCAGTGATCGCTAAATTTTTGCTAGTAGCCTTAGCCTACTTTATTACGGCTAAGCTCGGGCTGATGGTGCCATATAAAGCATCAATTGTTACCTTAATATGGTTGCCAACGGGTATTGCAGTTGGGGCGATATTACGGTTTGGACTTAAAGTCAGCCTGCCAGCTATTTTTATTGCAGCTGCCGCAGCGGAAATCGCTGCAGGCGTTCCGTTTATTTACGCACTGGGCATAGCTTGCAGCAATACACTTGCGCCATTCATAACAGCGTATCTGTTGAACAAATACCGGTTCAATCACACCCTGATCAAGCAAAGAGATATCGGATTAATCATCATCGCAGCAGCGTTCGGTATGCTGATATCTGCCACTGGCGGCACACTTTCTTTATATTTTAGCGATTTAATTGCTATAAATAATGTACAAACAATTTGGTTTGCTTGGTGGATAGGCGATATTGTCGGCATCTTACTCGCCTTGCCACTGGTACTGAATATTCAAAGAGCCGGTCATCGTATCAGCGCAAAACAGCTGTATCAGTTTTTGGCTTGGTTAGCGGTTTTTGTACTTTGCGAGTACTTACTTGCCGCTTTTGTGCCAAACCTGAATAGAAAATTCATGCTGTCTATCTTTTTAATCCTGCCCGTTGTGATTTGGGCATCGATGAATTTCGGCATCGTAGGCGGCTCACTTATGGTCATTACTTTATCCAGCATTGCGGTGTGGTTCACCTCGCAAGGGTATGGCTCTTTTTACAGCATAAATGTGGGTGAAGGCTTATTTTCAATCTGGATGTTCATGGTCACTTTGGTCGTGATCATGCTGTTGATTTCTGTATTGCAATCGGAACGCAATTCTGCCGAAAGAGCATTGCGCAATAATGGCAGACAATTGCGCGCGGTTATTAATGGCGCGTTAGATGGCATTGTTACCATTGATGAAAAAGGCCAGTTGATTGAATTTAATCCAGCAGCAGAACGTATTTTTGGCTACACCAAACAACAAGTACTGGGAAAATCGCTGGCAAATGTGATGATTCCACCAAAATTTCGCCAAGCACATAACGTCAAGCACAAACAATTTGTGTTAACGGGCAAAAAGCATATTTTTGATCAACGCATCGAAATGCGCGCAATGCGCGCAGATGGCACGGAGTTTCCAATAGAACTGACATTAACCGCTTTAAAAAGTAATGGACAGCAATTAGTGACAGGTTTTATACGCGATATATCGTTGCAGAAAAAAGCGTTACAAGAAATCGAAAATTTTGCCTATTACGATGTGTTAACTGGCCTGCCGAATAGACGTTTGCTATTGGATCGCTTTCAACGCGCGGTTGTTACCAGCAAACGCGCTAAGAGTTACTGCGCACTGATTTTTATTGATTTAGATAACTTTAAATTGCTCAATGATACAAAAGGACACGATGTTGGTGACCATTTATTGATCGAAGTCGCGCGTCGCATTCAGCAAACCATTAGAGAAGGCGATACAGTCGCACGCTTAAGTGGCGATGAATTTATCATCATCATAGAAAATTTGGATGCGAATGAAAGCCTGGCTTATAAACAAGTTAAAGAAATATCACAAAAATTATTGCTTGAACTGAATAAAAGTTACCAGCTTGAAATGTTTGAGTTTAATACCACCGCCAGCGTAGGTTTAACCTTGTTTAACACTGACGAATTGAGTTTTGAAGACCATTTAAGACACGCTGATACAGCGATGTATCAGGCTAAAGCAGCTGGTCGCAATACTTATCGCATTTATGATCAAATCACCCAGGATAATCTCGAAAGAAGCTTTGCGATTGAATCTTCATTGCAGGATGCGCTGAAACAAAATGCCTTTTACGTGCATTATCAAAGCATCGTCGATGTTGATCAACAAGCGATTGCGGCTGAAGTTTTACTCAGATGGAAGCATCCAACGCTGGGTAATATTAGCCCTGCAGAATTTATTCCAATCGCTGAAAAAAATAATCTCATCATCAAAATCGGTTATTGGGTGATTGAGCAAACGTGTGAGCAACTTAAAAAATGGGAAAACTCCCCCAAATTAAGTAAAATCAGACTTTCGGTAAACATCAGCGCGAAGCAGTTTTTATACATCAATTTTATTGATGAGTTGCGCGATATTATCGCCAAAACTGGCGTTAATCCTGATCTGCTTAAGCTGGAGTTAACCGAAACTGCGGTTATTGATAATATTGATGACGTGATTAATAAAATCAATATTTTAAAAAGTATTGGCGTCAGAATTGCCTTGGACGATTTTGGTATGGGGCAGTCTTCGTTGATTTATCTTAAAAAATTGCCTGTAACACAGATTAAGATTGACCAGTCTTTTGTGAACGATGTGTTGACCGATTCGAATGATGCGGCGATTATTCAGATGATATTGGCGATTGGCAACACCATTCAATGCAATATTGTGGCAGAAGGCGTTGAGCAGTTAGAACAGTTTGAACTATTGAAAAAATTCGGCTGCTGTTTCTTTCAAGGCTATTATTTTAGCAAACCGATTCAATTGGCAGATTTTGAAAAAATGGTTGAAGCTGCATAGTTTTTTAATCAACCACTTTTAACAAGTCCGACCAAACACTTAACACTATTTTTAACGTAATTTTTATCACTATTATTGAAGGCAATTAAAGCGCAAATATGTTACTCATGATTGATAACTATGACTCTTTTACCTACAACCTGGTGCAATATCTGGGCGAGTTGGGACAAGACGTACAAGTGTTTCGTAACGATGAAATTGATTTAGCCAAAATCGCTGAATTAAACCCTGAAAAAATCGTGATTTCACCAGGCCCATGTACGCCGAATGAAGCTGGCATTAGCGTACCGCTCATTAACGAATTCGCTGGCAAGATCCCTTTACTTGGCGTTTGTTTAGGCCATCAAAGTATCGGCCAGGCTTTTGGCGGCAATATTATCAAAGCGAAAACATTGATGCACGGCAAGACATCGCTGATTCATCACAACAATACTGGCGTTTTTAAAGATTTGCCCAATCCGTATACCGCAACGCGTTATCACTCATTGGTGATTGAGCGTGAGACATTGCCAGACTGTTTGGAGATTACCGCGTGGACACAAGACGATAATGGTGAGTTTGATGAGATTATGGGCGTGCGCCATAAAACGCTGCCGATCGAAGGTGTGCAATTCCATCCGGAATCGATATTGACTGAGCATGGTCACGACTTACTGAATAATTTCCTGAAAGCCTGATGATGGACATGACGATTAAGGCTGCGCTGCAGAAGTTGATTCAACGCGAGAATCTCACACATGAAGAAATGCTGTCGCTGATGCGCCAAGTGATGAAAGGCGATTTTACGCCTGCGCAAATTGCTGGCTTGCTGATTGGTTTGCGCGTTAAAGTTGAAACAGTGGATGAGATTGCCGCTGCCGCTCAAGTCATGCGCGAGCTGGTTTCTAAAGTTAACGTACAGAATAGCGCTAATTTGGTTGATACCTGTGGCACAGGCGGCGCGGCGAATAAAGCGTTTAACGTATCGACTTGCTCTGCATTTGTGGCAGCAGGCGCGCAGGCTAGAATAGCCAAACATGGCAATCGTGCAGCGTCCTCTAAATCGGGCAGTGCAGATGTGCTGGAAGCTTTGGGCGTTAATATTCAACTGCAAGCCGAACAAGTGGCGCGTTGTGTGAATGAAGTCGGCATCGGCTTTATGTTCGCGCCCAACCATCATTCAGCAATGAAGCATGCTGGGCCTGTCAGAAAAGAGTTAGGCGTGCGCACATTGTTCAATTTGCTCGGCCCTCTGACTAATCCCGCAGGCGCAAAACGCCAGGTGATGGGCGTGTTCCATCGTGATCTTGTTCCATTATTAGCACACGCTTTGCATAAGCTTGGTAGCGAACATGTGATGATTGTGCATAGCGCAGATGAAATGGATGAAATATCCTTTAGTGGTGATACGTATGTCGCGGAATTAAAAGATGGCGCAGTACGTGAATACACGATTAATCCGACACAATTTGGCTTATCTTTGCACGAACACGCAACCATCAGCGTCGACAATGCGGATGAATCAAAAGTAATGGTGTTAGATGTATTAAGTGGCAAAACTGGCGCAGCGCGCGATATCGTATTGCTGAATGCGGGTGCAGCAATTTATGTGGCCGGCATTGCAGCCAGCCACCAAGAAGGCATTGCATTAGCTGCGCAGTCCATCGATTCTGGCGCCGCGCTTCAAAAACTTGAGCAATTAAAAGTGTTAAGTAATCGTCTATGATGCGGTTTTTGCTGATCATCGCCATCGCTGTAGGCTTTACCGCCAATCACTTTGGTTACATTGGCCATGATGGTGCCGCTAATCAACGCTCCATTGAGCAAAAAGCGAGCGCGGTTAGTCAGCAATTTAAACAAAATGCTCTTGATAATGGCGAACAAATTATCCGCCAAGCGTTTGAAAGTCACGCTAGCAATATACAAATTGAAGCCAGCGGAAAAGTAATTAAAGTGTTGGAAGACGATACCAATCCGCCGCGCCATCAGCGTTTTATTTTAAAGACAGATAGTGGTGTCAGTTTGTTGGTCGCACATAATATTGATCTGGCAAAACGTGTGGAAAATTTGAAAACAGGCGATAGCGTTCGTTTTTATGGCGAATACGAATGGAACAAAAAAGGCGGCGTGTTGCACTGGACGCATCACGACCCGCAAGGCAGACACGCCCCTGGCTGGCTGCAACATAACGGTCAAACTTATCAATAGGTTAGTTTGTCAGTCATTTAAAACTGACCTCAACTTAACCTATTAAAACTAATAGAAATTACAAAAGACACAAAAATTATGTCAGATATCCTGAATAAAATTATCGCTACTAAAGTGATTGAAGTAGCGGCTGCAAGCAAATTAAAACCAATTGAAATCATGCAGGAAGAAGCTTCTATAGCTCCACCAACGCGCGATTTTGTTGCAAGTATCCGTGCAAAAATCGGCAACAATCAATCGGCGGTGATTGCCGAAATCAAAAAAGCCAGCCCATCAAAGGGCGTGATTCGGGCAGATTTTAATCCAGCAGAAATCGCTAAAAGCTATGAGCAAGGCGGCGCAGCGTGTTTGTCAGTACTCACTGACGTGGAATATTTTCAAGGCTCGACTGAATATTTAAAACAAGCACGTGCCGCTTGTAGCCTACCCGTGTTGCGCAAAGATTTTATGATTGATATATATCAAGTGTACGAAGCACGCGCAATGGGCGCGGATTGCATTTTGCTGATTGCTGCGGCGATTGATTTAGCGAAAATGCGCGAGCTGGAACAAATTGCGCACAGCTTGGGCATGGCGGTTTTAGTCGAAGTGCACAATAGCGAAGAGCTGGATTTGGCACTGCAATTAAACACACCTTTATTAGGCATTAACAATCGCAACCTACGTACGTTTGATGTGACTTTGAATACGACGTTGGAATTATTAGCACGCATTCCGGCAGGGAAAATAGTCGTGACTGAATCGGGCATATTTACCACTTATGATGTTGCGTTAATGCGCAAAAACCATGTGCATACTTTTCTGGTGGGCGAAGCATTTATGCGCCAAGATGACCCAGGTGCTGAATTAGCCAAAGTATTTGCTTAAACTTAAGCAATACTTAACACTCAAAAGCGCGAATTTTTTTTAAAGGATTGAAAATGAGTTATCCCTATTCCCGCCCGCGCCGCATGCGTAAAGATGATTTTTCACGCCGTTTGATGCGTGAAAATGTGCTGACGACCAATGATCTCATCTACCCAGTATTTGTATTAGATGGCGAAAATCGCGTAGAAGAAGTTGCTTCAATGCCCGGCGTAAAGCGCCAAAGCATTGATGTTTTACTGAAAACCGCTGGCGAATGTGTTGAACTTGGCATTCCATTACTGGCCTTATTTCCTGTCGTTGAAAGCCAATTTAAAAGCCTGGATGCTGCCGAAGCATTCAATACAAATGGCTTGGTTCAACGCGCAGTTAAAGCGCTCAAAACCGCTTATCCTCAATTGGGCATTATGACAGACGTGGCTTTAGACCCTTACACCACGCATGGCCAAGACGGTTTAATTGATGATACTGGCTACGTATTGAACGATGAAACGATAGAAGTTTTAGTGAAACAAGCCATTTCACATGCGCAAGCTGGCGCAGACATCGTCGCGCCTAGCGATATGATGGATGGCCGCGTTGGTCAAATCCGTGAGGCACTGGAAAGCACGCGTAATATTCACACAAAAATCATGGCGTATTCAGCCAAATATGCCTCTGCGTTTTATGGTCCATTTCGCGATGCAGTCGGCTCGGCCGGCAACTTAGGTAAAGGCAATAAATACACTTACCAAATGGATCCTGCAAACTCTGACGAAGCCATGCAAGAAGTCGCGCTGGATATTTCTGAAGGTGCGGATATGGTCATGGTCAAACCAGGTTTGCCCTATTTAGATATCGTGCGCCGCGTAAAAGATGAATTCGGCGTACCGACTTTTGCGTACCAAGTAAGTGGCGAATACGCTATGTTGAAAGCTGCTTCGCAAAATGGCTGGTTAGATGAAAAATCTTGCGTGATGGAAAGCTTGCTAGCGTTTAAACGCGCGGGTGCGGATGGGATTTTGACCTACTATGCGATGGATGCTGCGCGGTGGTTGAATGGCTAATTTTGAAGAGTTAAGAGTTAAAATATATGTCACACGACCGTTTGGTTCAAGTGTTTGATTTAGCTTATGATTGTTTGCGTAAAAAAATCAATGGCGGTCGTATTAAAGTTGATAATGAAGCCTCTTTGCAACTCCAATTTGCTTCAATTTTAAAAGCTGTGGGAGAACTTCTAGAAATACGTAGTGATGAGATTTTTACTATTGAGCTTGAAAAAGCCGTTGTACAAACTGATAAAAAATTTGGTAAAAGCGGCACCAAAAGAGCAAAGATAGATGTGTTTTTCTCTTTTTTTAACGCTTCAACTAAGGAAACTCACTCATGTGCTGTAGAAATGAAATATTTCAAAAAGAAAAATCACAGAGAACCAAATAATAGATATGACGTTTTTGCAGACATTCTTAATCTTGAGAGTTATGGAAACTTTGCTGATTGCTGTTTCCTTCTTGTTGCCACAGATCACGACCACTATGTAAATCAAGTTAGTTATTCAAAAGACACTGAAGACTTTGATTTTCGTCACGGAAAAAACTATTTAGCTGGGACTACAGGAACCTATCGCACACCAAAACCACATGGTTTGCCAATTATATTGAATAGTTCATATTCGTTTAGTTGGGATACTACTATTGGGGGACTTCATTTTTTGAAATTAGCGGTAGAACCGGTTTGCAAACCTAACCATAACGCAAAACTACTCTAACAACGCTTTAACACTCTCAATATCCGCTCGCTCCGCATTCGCCCCATCCGCCGCTCGTTTAGTAGAAACACGCATATCATCTACTTCAAACACGCTTAACTTAATCAAGCCAGTATCCATCTCTAACGTAAATAGCGGCACTTTTTTACGGTTATCGCCTTTTTTATCGCGTTTACCATCGTTCATGATGCGATAGGATTTTTCATTTGTTTCGAATGGAATATCCAGGTTAAGTAAGAACATTTCCAATTCTTTTAAGCTATCTGCAAACAAATGAATATGTGTTTCAGATCCTGCACCAGCCGTTCCATCCAACACACTTCCCGTTAAATGCGGATTGAATCTTTCCAACATTTGCATGGTAAACAGCGCATTTTTACGTAAATTTCGCAAGTTTTCTGGTTGCTCATCACTTAAAAAAAGCGCGTTATAAAGCTTAAGCTCTTCTTCGATTTCGGCATTGGATGGCAATACGCTGTTATCGGTTGCGCCTACTTGTTTGCCGGCTTTTTTCTTGGCATAAGCAAAATCAGAAATACCATCTTCCGCCATCATCCTTGCGGCTGATTGCGCGATAAGTTGTCGCATATGATCTAAATTTTCACGTGCCATGGTAAATATTAACCAGAAAATTACATCAAGAACGCTGGTTTAAAAACCAGACGGATTTAAAATACTTGCAGCAGAATCGCTACTGCTAGGCGTTTTTCTTGCCGGTTTAGGAGCGGGCTTAGGAACGGATTTTGAGTTTGGATTCAAAACGGCTGGATTGCTACTTGCCGCAGTATTGTTTGTAGAAACCGCATTTGTTTGAACAGGATTAGCTTGAACAGGATTAATTTGCCGATTATTATTTGCGCCAGAAAAGCCATCTTGTGGCTCTTCTGAATTTGGCGTAATAGGCACAGCTTGCGGCTGCATCGGGTTTTGAATCAAGCTGTCAGGAAAATCTGATTCCGTTGGCTCTTGCATAGGCGGCAGTATTTCTTCTATTGAAGGAGGTGGATTTTCTTGATAAAAATACTCATCAATTCCCTCTTCATCTTGATCAACCAGCACGCCAGTTTCTGCATCTACCCGTACAACCATTACGCCATCAGGCACTTTATATGGATTATCAGGCACGCCTTTTAAAGCCGTAGCCATATAACGTATCCAAATAGGTAAAGCGGCTTTGCCACCCGTTTCATCGCGACCAAGCGTACGTGGTTTATCGTAGCCAATCCACACGATGGCCACTTGCGCAGGGTTATAGCCTGCAAACCAAGCATCTACTTGATTATTGGTTGTACCCGTTTTACCCGCTAAATCTTGACGCCCAAGCTGCCTAGCCCTAGTTGCTGTACCTCTTTGCACCACATCGTGCATCATTGAAGTCATCAAAAATGCATTGCGGCTGTCAATCACTCTTGGCGCATCTTGATTAGCACGTGGAAAACGAACTTCCTCAATCACTTTGCCATTACTATCTGTGATTTTGCTGATTAAATGTGGCTTAACGCGGAATCCACCATTGGCAAATACGGCATAACCATTCGCCATGCTCCAAGGCGTCGTTGCGCCCGCACCTAAAGCCATCGTCAAATAGGCTGGGTGATCTTTACGTGAAAAGCCAAATTTTGTGATGTAATCTTGCGCATAACGCGGCCCAATTGATTGTAATACACGAATCGACACCATGTTTTTAGATTTAGTCAGCGCAGCGCGTAAACGCATTGGCCCAGCATAAACATTATCAAAGTTTTTTGGTTCCCACGCTTTATTACCACCCAATTCGTTGGCTGACATCAATAATGGCGTATCTTCCACAATGGTTGCGGGCGTAAAACCTTTTTCCAGCGCAGCCGAATAAACAAATGGTTTAAAGCTAGAGCCAGGTTGGCGCCAAGCTTGTGTTACATGGTTGAATTTATTCTTATTGAAATCGAAACCGCCCACCAAAGCGTTCACCGCACCGTCTTCGGGATCAAGCGCAATCAAAGCTGCTTCTACTTCTGGCAACTGTACGATATGCCAGCTATCTTGGCTTTTAATGACGCGTACAACTGATCCAACTTTAATTTTGTGTTTAATAACATCTTTATCTGCCAAGTTTTTTTGCAGCAGACTTAAACCTTCACCACTAATTTCAAGGATATCGCCTTTTTTGCTCAATACCTTGACCAGTTTTGGCGAAACCTCAGTGACAATCGCGGGCACAAAGCCTTTAAATTCATCAAAATCTTCTAACGCGATTTGCAAACCTTCCGTTAAATCGGTGGATTTTAGTTTATTTAAATCAATATTTTTCTCAGGTTTTTGATAGCCATGACGACGCTGATATTCTAAAACACCCTGCAAAACTGCATTATTAGCTGCTTCTTGATTAGCCTTTTTAATGGTGGTGTAGACTTTCATACCACTGCTATAGATGTCATCTTGATAACGCGCAAACAAACTCTGCCGCACGATTTCCGCTACATAATCTGCCTCAACATCGCGCGCTTGTTTAGACGTTTTGAACGTTAACTTTTGCTCCATCGCATCGTTAAGTTCAGCATCATCAATCATGCTGTAACGATGCATATCCCGTAATACTTCCTGCTGTCTAGCAATTGCGCGTTGGGGATGGATAAATGGATTGTAGCCAGAAGGTGCTTTTGGCAATCCTGCGAGTATTGCGGATTCGGCCAACGTCAACTTGGTTAAAGGTTTACCGAAATACACCTGAGATGCGGCGGCGAAACCATACGAACGTTGACCCAAATAGATTTGGTTCAAATAAAGCTCAAAAATTTGGTCTTTAGATAATGTTTTCTCAATTTTTAAAGCCAATAGCGCTTCTTTGATTTTGATGACCATTGTGCGTTTTTTACCTGGCGTGGTAAAAAAATTCTTAGCCACTTGCATAGTGATGGTACTTGCACCTTCATGGCTAATGCCAGTGAGGTTATTTTTGATTGCGCGCAATACGCCTTTGGTATCGACTCCGCCATGTTGGTAAAACCGCCTATCTTCAATCGCCAATACCGCATCTTTTAAATCTTGCGGTATTTTATCAATGCTGACAAAAGCACGACGCTCTTCACCAAACTCACTAATTAAAAATCCATCCGCGGTATACACGCGTAATGGCAATTTAGGACGGTAGTCAGTTAACGTTTCCAACGAAGGTAAAGTTGGGTAAATAAGTGTGATAGCAAGCGCCGCCATTGCCGATATTGTTAACCCACCAACCACGATAAACAATATTAAAAAGTGCCACCATTTCTTAGGAGCCATGTTATTTAAAGCCATAAATATATTTTAACGAATCGAATCATTACCAATTAAATTACAGCTAACAGTATATAAGTTAATAAGCATTAACCAAAACCCCGTGTCAGTTTTTATTATTTTGATTTCATACTATGGATTGATACTAAATATTTATAACCAATTATTCTTGTGTCATAAAAGGTACAGACCATGAAAATTGTAGGCTCAGAATAAACTTAAAATTAAAATTTGCTTTACAGGGCGTAAACTTGTTGCTAGGATTTAATGTAAATTATCACTATTGTGCGTAACCTATGAATATAGAAAGAGAATTCTAATTTGAAATTCGATTTTTTCAATGAAAGTACTCCTCCACTCATAGGTGTAGACATTAGTACTTCGGCTGTCAAAATGGTCGAACTATCTTCCACTGGTAAAGATTCTTATCGGCTTGAAGCTTACTCAATTGCTGCCATTCCTAAAGATGCTATTGTGGACGGCAATATTGCCGGGTTAGAGCAAGTTTCTGACGCCGTAAAATTAGCTTGGAAACTATTAGGCTCACGTGAAAAACGCGCGGCACTTGCCTTGCCTTCAGCCGCAGTCATCACCAAAAAAGTCATGATGTCTGCCGATTTACGCGAAGAAGATATGGAAGTGCAAGTTGAAGCAGAAGCCAATCAATACATTCCTTTTCCCTTAGAGGAGGTCAATATTGACTTTCAAATCATCGGCCCAGCAGCAAATAATCCAGACGAAGTAGAAGTGTTAATCGCTGCTGCCAGAAAAGAAAAGATTGAAGACCGTGTAGCCGCTGCAGAAGATGCCGGCTTAAGAGTCACCGTCATGGATGTGGATACCTACGCAACTGAAGCTGCATATAGCTTGGTAGCGAATCAAATACCGAGTAAGGGCAAAGACCAAACCGTGATGATTGTGGATATTGGTGCTTTCATCATGCACATCAATGTGTTGCATGACAATGTATCCATCTATGTGCGTGAACAGGCTTTTGGCGGCACGCAGCTAACACAAGAGATTCAACGTCGTTTTGGTTTATCTGTAGAAGAAGCCGAAATCGCAAAACGTAAAGGCGGCTTGCCAGACAGTTACGAAAATGAAGTGTTGCAGCCATTTATGCAATCTCTTTCAACTGAGGTAGCAAGAGCCTTACAGTTTTTCACCAGCTCTACTCAATATAATCGTGTGGATCACTTGGTATTAGCAGGTGGCTGTGCGGCGATTCCAGCGATAGATGCGATGGTGCAAGATCGCACACAAGTGAATACGATTATCGCCAATCCGTTTCAATCCATGTCACTTGCTACTAAAGTTAAGCAACAACAGGCAACGATTGACGCGCCTGCGTTATTAATTGCTTGCGGTTTAGCCATGCGCGGGGTGAATTAATATGATGCGCATTAACTTATTACCGCACCGTCAATTAAAACGTGCAGAACGTCAGCGTCAATTCGGCTTAATGGCATTAATGGCGGCCGTAGCGGCTGGTGCTGTTGTGTTTATGGGCTGGACATACCTGAGCGCTAAAAAAGATTCTCAAATTGAACGAAATGGTCGATTAGAAGTAGCCATTAGCCAATTAGATAAAGAAATTACCGCTATTAAAGATTTAAAAGATCAAATTAGTAATGTATTAGAACGTAAACAAATCGTTGAAAATCTGCAAACCAATCGTAGCCAATCCGTTGTGATTTTAGATGAATTATCACGCCAACTGCCAGAAGGCTTGTATTTAAAAAGCATCAGACAACAAGGCAATTTAATTACTTTGGAAGGTGTTGCTGATACTAATGCACGCGTGGCAACTTTAGTGCGAAATCTCAGTGTATCTAATTGGATGGAATCGCCTAATTTAGTGGAGATCAAAGCCATGACTTTAAATGGCGTCAAGCAAAATGAATTTACGCTGAACGTGTCCTTGAAGGTTCAAAAAGCTGAAGAAGCACCTAATAAAAATAAGATCAAAGGGACTTAACGCATGAAATTAGATGATTTTAATAATATTGATTTTAAAAATGCTGGTAGTTTGCCGATGCCAGTTAAATTGGTATTGCTGGGATTCTTGTTTTTGGTGTTAGTCGGCCTGGGCTACTGGTTTTTGTGGAGTCCACAAATTGACGAGTTTGACCAAGCAGAAGCGAAAGAACAGGAGTTGCGCCAAGTATTTGTGACTAAAAAAGGTCAAGCTATCAAAATCGATGCATACAAACAACAAATGGTCGATATTGAAAAAACTTTTGGCGCGCTTCTTAAACAGTTACCAGATAAATCGCAGATGGATGGTTTATTGACTGATATTAACCAAGCAGGCCTTGGGCGTAATCTTGAGTTCGAGTTATTCAAACCAGGACAAGAAACTATTGCCGATTTTTATGCGGAAATGCCGATTCAAATTAAAATCAAAGGCAGTTATCACGATGTAGGTGCATTTGCTACCGACATCTCAAAACTATCCCGAATTGTGACATTAAACGATATGGCAATTGCGCCACTGAACAAAGATAGTAAAGACGGCATGTTGATTCTAGAAGCGGTCGCGAAAACCTATCGTTATTTAGATTCTTCAGAACTCGCCGCTAAAAAAGCCTCTGAAAAGAAGGACGTAAAATAAATGAGCCGCTTTAGCCTATCCTTAAAATCCAATTTTTTATTAATAAGTCCTTTATTAAATAATCCATTATTAAAATTGCTGTCTATTTCAGCGTTAACTTTAACGCTGATTGCTTGTGGTGGTGGCGAAGGCGATGATTTAGATAAATTTATGTTAAATGCAGCAACCGATATGAGCAAGACTGTGCAACCTTTACCAGAGGTTTTGCCTTATTCGCCGCTGCAATATAATGCTGACGGCACTTTGGCCGATCCGTTCAGGCCGCGTAAAGCTGCTAATAAAAACGGTGGTTTGCAGCCAAATACCAATCGCCCAAAAGAACCGCTTGAAGCTTATCCTTTGGAAAGTTTGAAATATGTTGGCTCCATGAGTAAAAACAAACTGACATATGCGCTGATTAAAACGCCAGACAACACAGTGCAACAAGTTAAAGTAGGTAATTATTTAGGTCCTAACTATGGCTTGGTGACTGCTATTAATGAAAGCGATATCGCGTTGAAAGAAATTGTGCAAGACGACCTAACTGGCGATTGGACAGAACGTACAGCAAGTATTAATTTACAAGAATAAATGACAGGGATGATCATGTTTAAAACGATAAAGAAAATTTTTGCAGTATCGCTGCTGTTAGCTACAAGCTCTGGGCTGGGAGTTGTAAATAGTGCACTGGCAGCGACCAATGATGAAAATTTATACAACAATAAAATTGAAAATATTGATTTTTCCGCATTATCAGGTGGTCGCGTGAGCATTCGTCTGCAAATGAAGTCGCCACTTGCCAATCCACCTGCAGGATTCACCTTAAATAATCCAGCCCGTATCGCTCTGGACTTTCCTAAGACAGCCAATGGCTTAAATAAGAACAATATTGTTAGTGATCAAGGTGCGTTAAAAAGCGTTTCATTTGCACAAGCCAAAGATCGCACGCGTGTTGTGCTGAATTTAACTAAAAATGTCGGCTACAACACTGTAATTAACGGTAAAGACGTCATCATCACACTACAAGGTAATGAAACCAGCGTAAGTAATACAGCTACTGAAACACGTTTTGCAGAAGCTCGCGCAACGAATCAAGAACATGCGATTACCAATGTAGACTTTGCCCGCGGCAAAAATGGCGAAGGCCGCATTATCGTTGATTTATCTGATACCAATTCAGGCATTAACATCAAACAAAAAGGTAAATTAATTATTGTTGATTTTATCAACACAGATGTTCCTGCCGATTTACAACGCCGGTTAAATGTGATTAATTTCAATACGCCCGTTTTATATATCGACACGATGAAACAAGGTAAAAATGGTCGCATTTCTATCGAACCAAAAGGTAATTGGGAGCAGTCAGCCTATCAGGCAGATAAGAAATTTATCATCGATGTGCGCCAAGTGGTTGAAGATCCTGACAAGTTAGTGCGTGGCAACAAGCCTGGTTACGCAGGTGAAAAACTATCGCTGAATTTCCAGAATATTGAAGTGCGTTCTGTGCTGCAAGTGATCGCTGATTTTACAGGCTTGAATATTATTACCAGCGATACAGTGACAGGCAACTTGACCTTAAGATTGAAAGATGTGCCATGGGATCAAGCCATGGATATCATCATGAAAAACAAAGGCTTAACAATGCGCAAAACAGGCAACGTGATTATGGTAGCGCCTGCAGAAGAAGTTACTGCAAAAGACAAAGCACAATTAGAAGCCACTCAAGCGATTGAAGATTTGGAGCCATTACGCACAGAAGCCTTTACGCTTAAGTATCAAAAAGCTTCAGAATTTACTAAAATCCTTGATGGAAGCAATACTTCTGGCGGCGCTGGCGCAGGTGCAGCAGCTGGTCAAAATCGTATTTTATCTAAACGTGGCAATGTTAATTATGACCCACGTACGAATACGCTATTTATACAAGATACGTCAAGAAAACTTGAAGAAATTCAATCCATTATTAATGCTATTGATGTTTCTGTGAGACAAGTCACTATTGAATCACGTCTTGTATTGGCAGAAGATACTTTTAGCAAAAGTTTAGGTGCTAGGTTTGGTATACAAAGCGCTACTACACCAGGAAATAATGCATTGAGCGTAGGCGGCACACTGACTAATACTGCAGGCGTAACTGGCTCAACAACAACAGCAAGCGCATTAGCTAACACTGGTGGCTTAAACTCTAACTTGCCATCTACGCTTGCCAACTCAGGAAGCATTGCATTCAGTTTGTTTAGGCTACCCGCTGGTTTATTATTAAACCTAGAGTTATCTGCACTTGAAAGTGATAGAAGAGGGAAAATTGTTTCAAGCCCTCGCGTGACTACAGCCAATCAACAAACAGCCAGAATTGCATCTGGTGTTGAAATTCCGTACCTGCAAGCCTCAAGTAGTGGTGCAGCAAATATTGCCTTTAAAAAAGCTGAGTTAAGCTTAGAAGTAACGCCTCAAATCACGCCCGATGACAAAATCATCATGGATCTTGAAGTACGAAAAGATTCACCTGGTGACGTAGTCGCTGGTGTTCCAGCTATTAACACTCAAAACGTGAAAACGCAGGTGTTAGTGTCCAATGGTGAAACTGCTGTGTTAGGTGGTATTTTTGAACAAACTCAAAACAACGCAGTAGAAAAAATACCTTTCTTTGGTGACATTCCAATTATTGGCAATGCATTCAAACGCCGCACAAGACAAGACGACAAAAGTGAATTGTTAATATTTATCACGCCTAAAATCATGGATGAAAGTTTGGGTTTAAGATAAAAACTAATATACAAAATTAAGACTTAACTGACAGAACGTTGGCTTTACCTTAAAATGCCTATCATTAATCTGATAGGCATTTTTGTTTAGAGAATTCAGCGGCAAAAGATGGAAATAAATAACATTTTTTTTATTGGCCTGATGGGTGCAGGCAAGACCACGATTGGTAAAATTTTGGCCAAGCACTTAAACAAGCATTTTTACGATACCGATGTAGAAATCGAGAAGCGGACTGGCGTAAAAATCCCGGTCATTTTTGATTTAGAAGGCGAATCTGGATTTCGCAAGCGTGAAACGACAGTCATCCAAGAACTCGTAGGATTGAATAATATTGTGATGGCAACAGGTGGTGGCGCCGTTATTGCAGCAGAAAATCGTGAGCTTCTGAAAAATCATGGTACGGTTATTTATTTGCGTGCCAATGTAAATGAGTTATGGCACAGAACGCGCAATGATAAACATAGACCACTTTTACAAAACGTGGATATTCGCGCTAAATTAGAACAACTATATGCGGAACGTAATCCTTTATATACCGAAGTTGCGACGCATATTATCGATACTGGCAATCAGCCTGTTAGCAGTATCATTGCCAAATTAGAATCTGCGCTAAACCTAAAACTGAATGAATAACTTAATTTAACCCAACGAATAAAACGCCACTTAATTACACCATGCAAACTTTACAAGTAGCACTTGATAATCGTTCTTATCCCATTCATATTGGACGCAATCTGCTGAATCAAGCGAATTTAATCTTGCCACATCTTAAACGCAAAAATGTTGCCATTGTAACCAACACCACTGTCGCGCCTTTGTATTTGGAAAAATTAACCAAAACGCTGCGCGATGCAGGTGTTACTGTGATTGAGATTATTTTGCCAGATGGCGAAGCGTATAAAAATGCAGAAACACTTAACCTAATTTATGATGCTTTACTTAAAAATAGATGCGAGCGCAGCACAACATTAATTGCTTTAGGCGGAGGCGTAATTGGCGATTTAACAGGTTATGCAGCAGCCACTTATTTGCGTGGCGTTCCATTTATTCAAATTCCTACTACATTGCTATCACAGGTCGATTCTAGCGTTGGTGGTAAAACGGGTATTAACCATCCGCTAGGCAAAAATATGATTGGCGCGTTTTATCAGCCTAAATTGGTATTAGCCGATATTGATACGCTTAAAACATTACCGCCGCGTGAGTTATCTGCAGGTTTAGCAGAAGTGATCAAATATGGCTTGATTCGCGACGCAGATTTTTTTGACTGGTTAGAAATCAATATCAGCAAATTGATGTCTTTAGATGAAGCAGCAATCAGCTACGCCATTTATCGTTCTTGCGAAAACAAAGCCGAAGTCGTTGCGGCAGATGAGCATGAAACGGGTGAGCGCGCATTGCTGAATCTGGGCCACACATTTGGCCATGCCATTGAAAATGCAATGGGTTATGGCGTTTGGTTACATGGTGAAGCAGTGGCCGCTGGAACAATTATGGCGGCAGACTTATCACAGCGCATGGGCTGGCTAAAAATCGATGAATTTACGCGCATACTTAACCTGTTAACTGCATCAAATTTGCCATTAAAAGCGCCTAAATTAGGCGCAGATAGATATTTGAATTTAATGGCGAGCGATAAAAAAGTGGCCGATGGAAAAATAAGATTAGTATTGCAGCAAGGCATTGGAAAAGCAGTGATTACCAGTGATTACGACGCAGAAAAATTAAATCAAACGCTAGCGTTAACTTAGACCAAATTAAATAATGAATAAGCTCGCCGCTTACGCCGCAAATCCTGAAATCACGCTTGGCAGACGTTTTGAAGAACCGCCTTCCCCACTGCGTAACGCTTTTCAACGCGACCGAGATCGCATTATTCACTCTACAGCTTTTCGCCGTTTAGAATACAAAACACAGGTTTTTGTGAATCACGAAGGTGATTTATTTCGCACCCGCTTAACGCACAGTTTAGAAGTCGCACAAATTGCCCGTGGCATTGCACGTACATTAAATGTACATGAAGACTTAACTGAAGCGATTGCGCTTGCACACGATTTAGGTCACACGCCATTTGGTCATGCAGGTCAAGATGCGCTAAACGAATGCATGCGCAATTACGGCGGCTTTGAGCACAATCTGCAATCTTTGCGCGTGGTCGATAAATTAGAACAACGTTATGCCGAGTTTGATGGACTCAATCTCACTTTTGAACTACGCGAAGGCATTTTAAAACATTGCTCAATTAAAAATGCCAAACAATTAGGCGATGTTGGTCAACGTTTTATCGACAAAACCAACCCCAGTTTAGAAGCCCAATTAACCAATTTTGCTGATGAAATTGCCTACAATAATCACGATATTGACGATGGCCTGCGCTCAGGCCTGATTACGATTGAACAACTGCAAGAAGTGGAGTTGTTTAACTCGCAGCTTGAAATCGTCAAAACTAAATATCCAAAACTGGAAGACAGGCGACTCATTCACGAAACTGTTCGCCGCATGATTAACATTTTGGTGGTCGATTTGTGCCACACCAGCATGCAAAATATTGCGCAACTGGCCCCGAAAAATATTCAGGATATTCGCCAAGCGCCTTACTTGATCAGCTTTAGCCCCGAAATGACGAAAAAAAATCATGCGCTAAAACAATTTTTACGTAAGAATTTATATCATCATTACAAAGTAAATCGCATGAGCGCCAAAGCCATGCGTATCATCCGCGAATTATTTGCGGTTTTTTTCAGCGATACAAGCTTAATGCCGCCAGAACACCAAACACATGCCCAATCAGACAAAGCGCGCGCAGTAGCGGATTATATTGCCGGCATGACAGACAGATTCGCCATTCGCGAACATCGTAGATTATTCACAGTAGAAGAATATTTTTAAGCTTTTAAATACTACTTTAAGTTAATAAATCACTTAAATCAATTATCAATCAAAGACCCATACTTCCCAACAAGTCTTAATAATCAAGCACTAACAGATTGCTTTTTATCAAACACAATAAATAGTGTTGTATTAAAACAACATTCGCAGATAACTAGCTTAAAAAGCCACATAAACCTTGCTCACAAAACAGCATCTTTGGCATACTAGCTACACCTTCTTAGTAAATGAATGTAATTTGTTTTATTGAGAACGTTGGAGAAATTTCTTGTTTTTGTAACGGTTTTGGTAACAAAACAACAATCAAAAATAAGGTCAAATTAGCAATAACTTTAAGAAACAAATTTTTGGAGATTCATATGAAAACAAAATTAAATTTAGCAGTTGCATCAGCTCTATTAGCTGTAGCATCAAGCGCTAACGCTGGCATTATCATTCCAGCAGGCGATTGGACATTAGACATCGGTGGCGTTGTAAACGCTTACTACACACACACAACTTTTAGTGGCGACAGCGGTGCAGGTACAGGCGCTTTAGGTTTAGCAAGCGGTAGTGCTGATAATAGCTCAAATATTACAACAGGTTTATTACCTAACTACCTAAGTGTTTCTGGGAAAACACGTCAAAACGATCTAGATGTTGGTTTCACAATTAGTATTAATCCAGGTTCTTCAACTACTAATGCTGGTATTCAAAACACAAACGGCAACAACCAAGAAAATCGTCAAGCATTCTTAACATTTGGCGACAAATCATGGGGTTCTATCAAGTTAGGTAAAGATTTAGGTATTTATGCTTCTGATGCAATCTTGAATGACATGACATTGTTAGGCGTTGGTGGCGGTGCTGGTTCATTAGCTGGCAACACAACAACATTAGGTCGTATCGGTTCAGGTTTTATGTACGCTGACTGGAAATCACAAGTTGCTTACACATCACCAAATTGGAGTGGTTTTAGCTTCACAGCTGGTGTTACTCAAAGCTGGGATGCTAGTACAAGTGTTGCAACTGCTAACAACCCAAATGCTTTCTCAGGCAGCCGTGGCGGTTCACAGCCAGCATTTGAAGGTAAAGCTTCATACGAGTGGGCTGGTGATGTAGGTGGTAAAGTTTGGGCTTCTGCAATCACACAAAAAGTTGAAAATATTGCCGCTGGCGCTGGTACAACTGATGACCGTGCAACAGCATGGGATATCGGTACAACAATTAACTTAGCTGGTTTTGGTTTAACAGGTTACTACGGTCAAGGTGATGGTATTGGTCAAACATTCCAACTTCTTGATGGTTTCGATGCAAACGGTAACGACCGTGAATCTGACCAATGGTACGTTCAAGGTACATACACACTTCCAGGTGTAGGTACTAAATTGGGCGTTTCATACGGTCAATCAACTTTAGATGGTAACGGTGTTGATACATTCAATGAAATTGAAGACTCAATGTGGACAGTTGGTGCATACCACCCAATCACTAAACATTTAAACTTAGTGGCTGAGTATTCACAAACTAAACGTGATGTTGATTTTGCTGGTGCTGGCAGTCAAGATGCTAAAGCAAAAACTATCGCTTTAGGCGCAATCTTATTCTTCTAGTTTAATGCAGGCTTAGCCTGTTTAAGTTAGATTAATAAAATAAAAACGGCAACTTAGGTTGCCGTTTTTATTTGTCTTTTCAATATTTCTAACATAAAAATCGAATTAAAATCTGCTTACAATTTACTTATGCTATCCAATACAATCATTCAGCTGATTCAATCTAGCCAGATCCAATTAAATATGCGTTTAAATTTAAGCCCAAAAGAGGCTAAATTTGAAGCACAATTATTATTGCTGCATGTATTAAATAAAGACCGCGCATGGTTAATTGCACATGAAAATGATTCCATTCAAACTGAGGTTGAGATTGGATTTCAAACATTATTGAATCGTCGCTTAAATGGTGAGCCAATTGCTTATATTTCAGGTTATCGTGAATTTTACGGGTTGCATTTAAAAGTCACGCCGCATACTTTGATCCCAAGACCTGATACGGAAACGCTTGTAGAAGCCGCGTTGAGTAAAATTCCACCAAATAGCCTGCACTCTTCAACTGTACAAACAAAATCTATTTTAGATTTAGGTACTGGCAGTGGCGCCATCGCGCTCGCTATTGCTAAAAATCGCTCTCTAATCAATGTGATTGCTGTTGATGCCAGTCAAGCGGCATTGAATATCGCGATTGAAAATGCAAAATACTTAACCATTAATAATGTTCAATTTCTGCTAAGTGACTGGTTTAATGCATTAGATGGAAGTAAGTTTGATTTGATTGTGAGCAATCCACCGTATATTGAAGCCGATGACGCACATTTAAAACAGGGTGATTTGCGTTTTGAGCCAGAATCTGCGCTGGCTTCTGGCAGTGACGGCTTGAAAGATATTCGCCAAATCATCCACAATGCGCCAAAACATTTAAATACTAACGGCTGGTTAATGCTCGAACATGGTTATAACCAAGCATCTGCTGTCGCGGCATTATTTAAACAAGCTGGCTTTGCAGAAATTAGCCATTTTCTAGACTTAGGCTCGATTGAACGCGTGACGATTGGACAGCTGCAATCTAAGTAGCAACCTTCAGCGCACGCTTAATCAGGTATTGGCAGCGACTTAACCCATAGTATAATTGCGCTATGACTAAGAATAATTCCGCAGGCGCAATCAAACCCAACTCTGTTGGCTTAGTCGCCTCACAAACTGCATATTTTGATGCGCCGCTTCTGTTAAAAAGCGGCGAAATTTTGTCGCAATTCCATTTGGTTTACGAAACTTACGGCACTTTAAATGCGGATAAAAGTAATGCGGTGATTATTTGCCACGCGCTATCTGGCAATCATCATGTGGCCGGTAAATATACGGAAATAGATAAAAATGCAGGCTGGTGGGATAACCTAATTGGGCCTAATAACAGAACAGAATCAAATAATCCTTTAGACACCGATAAACCTTTAGATACCAATAAGTTTTTCGTGATAGGGCTGAATAATCTTGGCGGCTGTCATGGCAGTAGCGGTCCTTCAAGTGTAGACGCTGCAACTGGCAAACCGTTTGGCGCAAATTTTCCCATTGTAACTGTCGAAGATTGGGTGAACTCACAAGCGCGCTTGCTGGATTATTTAGGCATTAAAACTTTAGCCGCTGTGATTGGTGGCAGCCTTGGTGGCATGCAAGCTTTGCAATGGACAATTGCTTACCCAGAGCGCGTTAAACACGCATTGGTGATTGCATCTGCACCCAACTTAACCGCTCAAAACATCGCATTCAATGAAGTCGCGCGTCAGGCGATTATGACTGATCCGGAATTTTACGCAGGCGATTATTACGCACACAACACTGTGCCAAAACGCGGTTTACGTATTGCACGTATGCTCGGCCACATTACCTATTTAAGCGATGATGCAATGGGTGAAAAATTTGGCCGCAAGCTTAAAGACACGCTGAAATATGGCTTTGATGTGGAGTTTGAAATGGAATCTTACCTGCGTTATCAAGGTGATAAATTTGCAGGCGAATTCGATGCTAATACTTATTTGCGCATGACGCGTGCGTTGGATTATTACGACCCCGCATTAGAATATGGTGGCGATTTAAGTGCTGCACTTAAAAATGTGAAAGCGCAATTTTTAGTGCTTTCATTCACCAGCGATTGGCGTTTTTCGCCCGCACGCTCACGCGAGATTGTGAAAGCTTTGCTTGATACCGAACTCACTGTGAGTTATGCCGAAGTAACTGCGGCACATGGACATGATGCTTTTTTGATGCCAGATGCGCATTACCATGCGATTTTACGTGCTTATTTACAAAAGATTGAGATTTAAATATGGTAAATATCACTAAAAATAATGTAAATATTACAAATTTTGATCTCAAATATCGTCAAGATTTTGCGATTATTGCAGGCTGGATTAGCTTTGGTTCGAAAGTGCTAGATTTAGGCTGTGGCGATGGCACATTATTACAGTTTTTACGCAGTAGTTTAGAAACAAAAGGTTATGGTGTTGAGAAAGACGATGCTAATTGGCTGGCGTGTCTTAAAAACGGTACCAATGTGATTCAAATGGACTTAGAAGCTGGATTATCAGGCTTTGAGAACCAATCATTTGATACGGTTATACTCTCGCAGACCTTGCAAGCCATGCATAATACCGAAGAAATCGTGCAAGAAATGCTGCGTGTTGGACGTGAAATTATTGTCACTTTCCCTAATTTTGGTTATTGGCGCAATCGCATGCAAATTACCAACGGCAGCATGCCAGTATCAAAAACGCTGCCATATCAATGGTATGACACGCCAAATGTGCACCTTTGCACCATCAATGATTTTGACCAATTTTGTAAAAATCACAAAATTACAGTAATTGAACGCAAAGTGATTACTGAAGGACAAGAAGTCAGCTTTATGCCAAATTTATTAGGTAATTTAGCGATGTATCGATTAAAGGCAAGTTAAATTTTTCATTACGATTGATTGTTCAAATTCTACTATCTGTTTTACCGCGATTTCAAAAATAACTACCAGCCGTAACCTAAGCTAAACAATAGCGTTTTATCCATTTTTTTCCTGTTTTCAGCTGGCTCGCTGTTGTAATCTAAATTAATTTGCGAAGAAGCATTTAAGTTTTTAGCAATCGGCACGCGCAAACCTGTTTTTGAAAAAACTAAGGTATTCGCCGTTTTTTCTAAGCCAAATAAAATCTCATGTTGATGAAAAAACTGTACATCACCCGACATCGGTTTCTGATCATAACGTAACGCCCAACGTCCACTGGCATAGCTTTCATCGTCGGCCATTTTGTAATCCACTTTAATATAGTTGATACCGCCCTCGATCGCTAGATTCAAATCATCTTGCTCATACAGTTGATAACCATTACCCACACCGGTAGTTGAACGTAAGTTAATATCTCGAAATCGATCATTTTCTAAAGTTATATTGGTGTATAAATACCATTTTTTCGTCAAAAATTTATCGTATTTTGCATAACCGCGGCTGTTATATTCGGTATCAACATTATTACTTTTTGCCCGATTCACTATTCCACCAACGGTAAATCGGTTGTATTTAGTACGCGCAATCGTCTCGCCATCCGCACGCACTAAGCTGGTATCTGTATTACCTTGCGTAATTGCGCCACCTAAATTGATATTTCCACTCCACACCACGCCAACACCTGAGACCAATGGATTGG
>Ga0247736_10000172_pt1 | contig 24560 bp, 20 predicted proteins | sample UWRJL193509B2_FD_180935 | JGI IMG/M metagenome (GOLD analysis project Ga0247736, IMG submission 180935) | Plant litter microbial communities from Arlington Agricultural Research Station in Wisconsin, United States - UWRJ-L193-509B-2 | ecosystem: Environmental > Terrestrial > Plant litter >...
GTCTCATCAGCAAACCTTTTGCGCGCTCAATCGTTTTGCGCTCATCCAGCTTGGTATTCGCAATGTTTAATTCAGTGCGTAAATTTTTAAACTCTTCAAATCTCGCTATCGCAGCATCTATCACGGGAATTAACCTTTCACTTGAAATATCGCCCACCACATAAGCACTCACACCGGCTTGCGTAGCAGCCTTAATTTTTTCTTTGTCGCCATCGTGGGTAAACATCACCACAGGTCGCGCATCATGCATACTCAACACACAAATATTTTCCAGCGTATCGCGTGTCGGTGAATCGGTATCAATAATCACAATGTCGGGTTTAATCTCACAACATTTCGCTTCTAGATTGATGGTATCTTCTACATGTGCGATCACTTCAAACCCATTATCAATCAAAGATTGTTTTAATGGTTTGACACGCATTAAGTCATTATCAACAATCATCACTTTCAACATGATTGGTACATAGCAAAGGCTATGCCAATTATATTATTTATCATAACTGATTGAATTATTTGGTTAATCTGATTGGATGGAGAGCTGAGAGTGTGTGCTAACTCACAAATTCCATGCACAAATTAAGTGCGAACGCACCGAATTTAACGGAATTATTAGGGAAAAATTCCTGAAAAATGACTGAAATTTTAGTGTTAACTTAAGAATGTGCACATATCTAAACGGGCATTAAATCAGCCTAATTCCTGCGTATTAATTTAAACAAACAAATGCCCACGGCCGGTATCAGGCAAGCTGTAGTTTAGCCAAGCGCGCATATAATCCGCCTTGTTCGCGCAATTCTGCTGGGCTGCCCGTTTCAACAATATGTCCGTTTTCTAGCACGATAATGCGATTAGCTTTTTGCACTGTGCTTAATCGGTGCGCAATCATCAAAGTGGTGCGGCCTTGCATAGCGGCTTGCAAACCTTGCTGCACTAAAATCTCGCTTTCTGCATCCAGCGCGCTAGTGGCTTCATCTAATAATAAAATCGGTGCATCTTTCAATATGGCACGCGCAATGGCGATACGTTGACGCTGGCCGCCCGATAAACGCGTGCCGCGTTCGCCCAAAAATGTCTGGTAAGCATCTGGCAGTTTCTGGATAAACTCATCGACTTGCGCCGCTTTGGCAGCCGCCAGTACTTCTGCATCAGTTGCGCTGGGTTTGCCGTAACGAATATTCTCTAGCGCATTGGCAGAAAAAATCACCGCATCTTGCGGGACAATAGCAATATTGCCGCGCAAACTAGTTAAGCTAAGTGAATTAATTGCTTGACCATTAATGCTGATTTCGCCCGATGTTGGTTCATAAAAACGCAGTAAACATTGGAATAGGGTGGTTTTTCCCGCGCCAGATGGACCGACTAACGCCACTGTTTCGCCTGCTGCAATACTCAAGTTAATACCATCTAAAGCCGCAATTTGCGGACGTGATGGATAGTGAAAAACTACGTTTTTAAACTCGATTTTTGCTTGTGTTGGGTTGATTAAGGTTTGCGCATTCTTGGGTTCTGTAATCGCGGCATCGGCGTGCAGCAATTCTAATAAACGCTCTGTCGCGCCCGCTGCACGCATCACTTCACCCCACACCTCCGCCATCGTGCCGACTGCGCCAGCTACCATTAAGGCATACAGCACGAATGAGGCAAGTTCGCCACCTGTCATCGTGCCTGCGCTCACTTGCCTCGCGCCAATCCATAACACAAAGATAATCGTGCCTAAAATAGCGGTAACCATTAATAACGTTAAACCAGCGCGAACTTTGACGCGTTTGATGGCGGTGTTAAAACTGATGTTTGCGCTGTTGCTAAAACGTGAAATCTCGGCTTGTTCTTGCGTATACGATTGCACGGTCGGCATGGCATTTAATATTTCGCCTGCCATCGCAGAGCTATCCGCAATGCGGTCTTGCGATTCGCGCGATAGTTTTTTGACTTTGCGGCCTATCAATATAATCGGCAAGATTAACAATAACATTAAGCCAATATTCAGCGAAAATAAGTAAAAGTTCGTCACGGCCAGCATGATCATGCCGCCGGTAAACTGGAACAAACTGCGTAAACCCATGGAAATTGAGCTGCCGACAACGGTTTGAATCAGCGTGGTGTCGCCAGTTAAACGTGATAGCACTTCGCCCGTTTGCGTGGTTTCAAAAAACTGTGGGCTTTGCGTCATCACGCGCCCATAAACCGCACTGCGTAAATCGGCCGTCACACGTTCGCCCACCCACGAAATATTGTAATAGCGCATGGAAATCATCAGCGCCCAAAACCCTGCCAGCACAAACATCACCAAAAAATGACCATTTAAACTTAAGCCGCCTAATAAGCCTGTACTTGATTTCACACTTGATGGATTGCTAATAAAGCCAAAATCGATTAAATCGCGAAAGGCCAGCGGCACAAGTAGTAAAGTGGCTGAGCCTAAACACAGCAACACAAATGCCAAGATAACCCGTGCGCGATAAGGTTTTAAAAATGGCCATAGATTAGCTAATGGCGATAGTTTTTTTGTAACGATTTTCGGTGGTGTGTTATCAGTTGAATTGGTTTGCATGGTTACTTTTGATTAGTTATTCGGGCTTAAATGCGGGTCATTTAATAAGCTTAAGTGTAGCACTCGTTAAGCATGATGATTACATGACTATTTTTGATAACCCAGCATAACTAGATGACAAGCGCCGCGCTAGGTTCAAAACGCCAGTCTGATTTATACTAACCAACATCATTAACCCCGCTACTTAACACAGAAATAAGCCTAATAATCATGCATAAAAACTTCAAATTTATTCTCTGGATACTAGTTGGTTTGTTGGGCACATTTGCGCTGAGCACGATTGCTTTACATCGCGGCGAAAGTATTAACGCGCTGTGGTTGATTACTGCAGCAATCTGTATCTACGCCATCGCTTATCGTTTTTATGCAGCTTGGATTGCCGCAAAAGTGTTGACCATAGACGAAACGCGTGCGACACCTGCAGAAAGATTAGATGACGGTCGCGATTTTGTACCGACCAATAAATGGGTAGTTTTCGGGCATCATTTTGCGGCGATCGCTGGGCCTGGGCCCTTAGTTGGCCCAACGTTGGCGGCGCAATTTGGTTATTTACCAGGCACTTTGTGGATTTTAATCGGCGCAGTATTAGGCGGCGCGGTGCAAGATATGGTCACGCTGTTTTTCTCCACGCGGCGTAATGGTAAAAGTTTAGGCCAAATGGCGCGCGATGAAATCGGCGTTGTTGGCGGTACGGCTGCGTTGCTGGGCACTTTTATCATCATGATCATCTTAATCGCCGTGCTGGGTTTAGTAGTGGTGAATGCCATGAAACATAGCCCATGGGCGACTTCCACCATTGCCGCGACCATTCCAATCGCCATGTTAATCGGCGTTTATATGCGCAATATTCGTCCCGGGCGCGTGTTAGAAGCTTCCGCCATTGGGGTAGTGTTGCTGCTTTTATCTGTTTTCGCAGGCGGCTGGATTGATCACAACGCAACATTACGCGTGCTTTTCGACCATGAAGGTTTGCCGCTGGCGTATGCGATTATTGTGTACGGTTTTGCGGCGGCAGTGTTACCTGTATGGCTGTTATTGGCACCGCGCGATTACTTATCGACTTACATCAAACTAGGCACGGTTATTTTATTAGCCATTGCGATTATTATTTTACGGCCAGAAATTCATATGCCTGCCTTTACGCAATTTGTCGATGGCACAGGCCCAATTTTTGGCGGCAAGTTATTTCCGTTTGTATTTATCACCATCGCCTGTGGCGCGATTTCTGGTTTCCACGCGTTAATCGCTTCCGGCACAACACCTAAATTATTAGAGAACGAACGCGATATTCGCACCATTGGTTACGGCGCGATGTTGTTAGAAAGCTTTGTGGCGATTATGGCGATGATTGCTGCAACAGTTTTAGAACCAGGCGTATTTTTCGCCATTAACAGTCCAACAGGCGTGGTGGGTAAAGAGGCGGTTGACGCAATTGCCACTATCAATAGCTGGGGTTTTGCCGTCACAGTTGAACAAATGAACCAGCTTGCCAAAGACATGGGCGAGACCAGTTTATTTGCGCGCACAGGCGGCGCGCCAAGTTTGGCAGTTGGCATGGCTAGCATTTTTGGCAGCGCATTTGGCAAAAGCATGCTGGCATTGTGGTATCACTTTGCCATTATGTTTGAGGCGATTTTCATTCTGACTACTTTGGATGCAGGTACGCGCGTTGGCCGTTTTATGCTGCAAGATATGCTGGGGAATTTCAATAAAAAACTGGGCGAAACTTCTTATATGCCTTCAGTCATTTTAACAAGTGCCATCGTGGTGGCGGGTTGGGGATACTTTTTATATATCGGCGTGATTGATCCAAATGGCGGCGTGAACATCTTATGGCCATTATTTGGTATTCCCAATCAAATGTTAGCGGCGATCGCATTATGCGTAGCGACGGGAATTCTGGTGAAATCTGGCAAATTAAAATATGCGTGGGTGACGGGTTTGCCTTTGGTTTGGCTGGTGACGATTACCAGCACAGCGGCATATGAAAAAATATTTTCTGAAGATGTACGCATCGGTTTTTTTGCTGCGGCGAATGACTTAAGTAGCAAATTAGCCAGCGGTGCGTTGTCTGTTGAAAAGGCTGCTGTTGCGCCACAGCTAATTTTTAATCAGCAGTTAGATGCGTACTTAACACTATTTTTTGTGGCAATGTTGTGGATTGTGATTGTTAATACGCTCATTGTTTGTGTGCGACATTTAACGGGTAAATCTGTGTTGCCAAGTACAGAAGTGGCTTATGTTGAAACAAAATTACTCAAGCATAGTCATTAAATTAATGTGCTCAAAAAACAAAGCCAATTTCAGTCAGTAATAATTAGTTAAGTTAAATGAACATGCTTAAAAAAATACGCCATATTTGGCATTTGATTCGCGAATTATCAGGTGATGATGCGTATGAACAATATGCGAAACATCATGCGGATTTTCACGCTTGCAGTGTGGATGCGCCGCCTATGTTAACGCGTAAGGATTTTTATAAATTATGGCAAGACAGTAAATGGAAAGGCATGAAACGTTGCTGCTAGGACTATTAAATAAAAGCGATATAAACAAAAGCGTTACTGACAAAAATAATCGCTCTCAAAAACGGATTTTTTCAGAAAGTGATTTTTCAGAGGAAGATATTTCCAGAATCATTGAAATGGCTTGGGAAGATCGAACAGCATTCGAAGCCATTGAAGCGCAATTCGGAATTAACCAAGATGGTGTAATTAAGTTGATGCGCAGTCAATTAAAGTTAAATTCTTTTAAACTGTGGCGCGAACGTACGCACGGACAAACAACAAAGCATTTAAAACTACGCAGTGAAAGCGTATATAGACATCAGTCTCAACAACATAACAAGATCCACCGATAATCGGTATTAGATTTAAATCAAAAAATTAAACCTAAGTAATAATATTTAAAATCATATACTTACATGCCTTTGTAAATATTATCAATTTGCATCTCATCCAACTCTTCAGACTGATCTGTTTCATGTTCAGTCACACTTACATCTAATCGCATTCTATCGACTTTAATGGGCTGATATTCAGCAATGGTGTAGTTGAATACAGGCTCTTTTTTAAATAAACGCGCAAATAAATTGATCATGTCATTCGTTCCAAAAACTTTAAGTTGATTGTTGCTAGTACTCATATTGCAATCAACATGCCAAGCTTTTGAAACAAACTGGTTTATTAACCGATTGATTTTATTGATTAAATTATTCTATTTGCATTGTCACTTTTTAAGCCCTGTTGTAATTTAAAGATTAACGTTAAATTTTCATCAATATTTCAGGGTTAACTATTTTGGGCTTAACTTGCTGCGTTAAATCGGCCAGATTTCGCTTTAAACCACATCCAAATGCCGATTAAAATCATCGGCAGACTTAACCATTGGCCCATGCTTAAACCTAATTGCAACAGGCCTAAATAATCATCGGGTTGACGGGTAAATTCGACTAAAAATCTAAAGCTGCCATAGCCGATTAAAAATAGCGCTGAGATGGCGCCAACCCGACGTTGTTTGCGTGAGAACCACCATAAAATACAGAATAAAGCGACGCCTTCTAATGCAAATTCATACAGTTGAGAAGGGTGGCGCACAAGCATGTCAGCTTGTGGAAAAATCATGCCGTAATTGGCGTTAGTTGCTCTGCCCCATAGTTCACCATTAATGAAATTGCCCATACGCCCAGCGCCCAAACCAATTGGCACAAGTGGCGCGACAAAATCCATAATTTTTAGCCATGGTTGCGGGTATTTTCGCGTGAAAAAATACATTGCGAAAAGCACGCCTAAAAAACCGCCGTGAAAGCTCATGCCGCCCTGCCAGATTTTAAAAATATCTAACGGATGCTGCACAAAACTGGAAAATTGATAAAACAGCACATAACCGATTCTGCCGCCCAGAATCACCCCTAATGCGCCATAAAATAACGCATCATCAATCATCTGATTGGTCCAGTTAAACCAAGGTTTATGTTTCACCTGATAACGGCCTAAACCTAAAAATGCCAAAAAGCCAATCAAGTACATTAATCCGTACCAATGAATGCCGAAACTATCGGTGAAATGGATGGCAACTGGGTCAAACTTTGGGTGGGTAAATATCATTATAATTTGAGATGTTAACTAAGTAATTTGAGGGATTATATTAATTTAAAATTTATGTTATGGTTAAAACATGATTGAAAAAACAATCAATAAACAATACGAAAAATAATAATGGTAAAGGAAATCAAGGGCATGACGCAGGGTTCAAAAAAACCGCAATCAGCGCTTGAGGCAAACAGTTTAACCTTTACTGCAGGTCTTTTAACGGATTTCGTTCCATTATTGACGGCAATTTTTCATGACTCCCCAGATTGTGTGGCTATTTACGCAAACGACGCAAGTATCGTTTATGCAAATGCCAGCCTTGAGAACACTTGGGGTTATCCTTTGCTATATGCACAATCGCTTCAAGACCCAATACATTCTAGTTTTAAGCCTCATCGTGATGCATTAGATCATGTGTTAGCCACTGGCGAAGCAACCACTTTTTTGTTGGATTGCCAGCCTTCAACCATTCGCCGTCATATACACGATATGATTTCGATGACCGCTATCAAGAATAAACATCAACACATTTTAGGTGTTATTTCAATTGGGCGAAATTTGGATGATTATCGCCAAACGCAACATCAAGCATTGGCACAAAAAGAGCGCTATCAACGCGCGCTGATTGATAATTTTCCGTTCATGGTATGGCCAAAAGATATAGATAATCGCTTTTTAGCGATTAATAATACTTTCGCACAATTGATTGGCGTCACTTATCCGGAAGACGCGATTGGCAAAAGTGATCATGACTATTTTCCTAAAGAAGTTGCGGATGGTTATGTGGCGTTTGATCGCGAAGTGTTACTGTCAGGCGAATCTAAAGTTTTGGTGGAATCTATTCATCATGATTCTGGTGAAGCGCACTGGGCCGAAGTCTACAAATCTCCCGTATTAATCGATGATGTTGTGATTGGAACGGTCGGTTTTGCGCGCGATTTGTCTGAATTTAAAAAGTTACAAGCAGATATTTCAAAAACCAAGTTAGATTATATGACGCTGGTCGAAAGCTTGCCGCTGACGATTTCACGCTACGATTTGAATCATAAATGTATCTTCATGAATTCCTATTCTGAGCGTATTTCTGGTGTACCAATGCAATATATGTTGGGCAAAACGCCGTCAGAATTCTGGCATTTGTACCAGTTAAACATGTCAGCGGAAGAGACAGAAACCAAGATGGCGCAAGTGATTGCAACCGCAGAACCTTGCGTTTTTGAATTATACAGCCATGCTGAAAACAAGATTTTTGCGCTATTGATTCAACTGCTGCCTGAATTTGACGCAGAAAAAAAAGTCATCGGCGTGATGATGTTGGGTAATGATATTTCTGAGGTGAGTGAATATCGTGCACAGCTTGAATATATGGCGTATCACGATGCGTTAACGAGTTTACCTAATCGCGCCATGTTCAATAAGCGCATCGTTTCCGCCATCAATATTGCCAAAAGTCAGCAGCATTTGTTAGGCATATTAATGATCGATTTGGATCATTTTAAATCGATTAACGATACCTTAGGCCATGTGATCGGCGATGCTTTATTGGTTGATGTAGCGGCGCGGATTTTGAACACTTTACGCGCGGGCGATTCAGTTGCGCGTTTGGGTGGCGATGAATTTGCAATATTGATTCAAGATGTGAATAAGCCTGAAGATTTGGCTATATTAGCGAGCAAAATTCTTCAAATGCTGGCATTGCCATTTTACGTATCAGAACAAGAATTATATGTGACGGCCAGCATTGGAATAGCGGTTTATCCACACGATACAGACCAGGTAAATGATTTACTTAAATACGCCGATGTGGCGATGTATGCCGCCAAAAAACTAGGCCGCAATAATTATCAATTTTTTGTAAAAGAACTGAATCAGCGCATGTCGCAGCGTTTGCAAATGCAAACGGAACTGATGCATGCCATCGAAAAAAATGAATTTTATTTGAAATATCAGCCTTTGGTGCAATTAGATTCTGGTGAGACTATAGGTGTGGAAGCGTTGTTACGCTGGAAAAATACTTTGCTAGGTGAGTTAAGCCCAAGCGAGTTCATTCCGTTGGCAGAAGAGTTGGGCGTGATTACAGAAATTGGCCGTTGGGCAATGATGCAGGCATTTAACGATGCAGTAAAACTGAATGCGCTACGTAAAAATCCGCTTACATTTGCCGTTAACTTATCTGCACGGCAGTTTTTGCGTTATGACATCTTTGCAGCGATAGAGTATTGCTTCGGCGTGACGGGATGTAAGCCAGAGTGGGTGACGCTGGAAATCACCGAAAGCTTGTTGTTAAATGATTCTGCCTCTGTACTAAATATATTGCATAAATTAGTGGATTTGGGCGTAAAAATTGCCATTGATGATTTTGGTACAGGTTACTCTTCACTTTCTTATCTCAACAAATTCCCAATTAATGAAGTGAAAATCGACCGTAGTTTTGTTAATGATATTACAACGCGTGAAGATCATGCCAAATTGGTTAAAGCCGTTATCGATATGACAATTAGTTTAGGCAAAAAATTGATTGCTGAAGGCGTTGAAACCCAAGAGCAGGCGGATTTATTGAAAAGCTGGGGCTGCAATATTGGCCAAGGCTATCTATTTAGTAAACCGCTTGATTTTGAGCAGCTTTTGCTACGATGTACATATAATTAAATACATATAAATCAAGTATTAAATGTAAAAACCTGTTTAATCAGGCACTGCATCGGCTAAAATAGCATATCAAGGATTATTTAGGATTTGCAATATGCCAGTTTATCGTTCTCGTACCACAACCCACGGCCGTAACATGGCTGGTGCACGCGCTTTGTGGCGTGCGACGGGTATGAAAGATGGCGATTTTGACAAGCCAATCATCGCTATTTCCAATTCATTTACGCAGTTTGTACCAGGCCATGTGCATTTAAAAGATCTAGGCCAATTGGTCGCGCGCGAGATTGAACGCGCAGGCGGCGTGGCTAAAGAATTCAACACCATTGCGGTAGATGACGGTATTGCCATGGGTCACGGCGGTATGCTTTATAGCCTGCCTTCACGCGATTTAATTGCGGATTCTGTTGAATATATGGTGAATGCGCATTGTGCCGATGCGCTAGTGTGTATTTCTAATTGCGATAAAATCACGCCTGGTATGTTAATGGCGGCATTACGCTTGAATATACCAGTCGTATTTGTATCTGGCGGCCCAATGGAAGCAGGCAAAGTGAATTGGAACGGCAATACGCACAAGCTGGATTTGGTCGACGCCATGGTTGCCGCAGCTGATAGCAAAGTTTCAGATGCAGAATCGGATGCGATTGAGCGTTCTGCCTGTCCAACTTGCGGTTCATGTTCCGGTATGTTTACCGCAAATTCAATGAACTGTTTAACCGAGGCTTTAGGTTTAAGTTTGCCAGGTAATGGCTCAACCTTAGCCACGCATGGCGCGCGCAAAGAATTGTTCTTAAAAGCTGGTCGCTTGATAGTAGAGCTTGCAAAACGCCATTACGAACAAGACGATTACAGCGTATTGCCCCGTAGCATCGCCAATATGAAAGCGTTTGAAAACGCGATGAGTTTGGATGTTTCAATGGGCGGCTCAACTAATACCGTATTGCATTTGCTGGCGGCTGCACATGAAGCTGAAATTGATTTTACGATGAGCGATATTGATCGAATATCTCGTAAAGTGCCGTGTTTAAGTAAAGTTGCTCCCGCTACTGCTAAATACCACATGGAAGATGTACACCGTGCAGGCGGCGTAATGGGTATTTTGGGTGAGCTAGACCGCGCAGGTGTCATCCATCGCGATACACCAACCGTTCATAGTAAAACAATGGGCGATGCTTTAGACAAATGGGACATCAAAGTGACGCAGGATGAAGAGGTTAAAAAATTCTTCCGCGCGGCGCCTGGTGGCATTACGACGACGATTGCTTTCAGTCAAAGTATGCTTTATCCAACACTGGATGATGATCGTGCTGAAGGTTGTATTCGCGATAAAGCGCATGCATATTCATTAGATGGTGGCCTAGCCGTGTTGTACGGCAACATTGCGCTAGATGGCTGTATCGTAAAAACCGCGGGTGTTGATGACAGTATTTTGAAATTCACCGGCCGTGCGCGCGTTTTTGAGAGCCAAGATGCAACGGTTGAAGCGGTTTTGGCCGATAAAATTGTGGCTGGTGATGTAGTAGTGATTCGTTATGAAGGTCCACGTGGCGGGCCTGGCATGCAAGAAATGCTCTATCCGACTTCTTATTTGAAATCGAAAGATTTGGGTAAAGTTTGTGCGCTGTTAACTGATGGTCGCTTTTCGGGTGGTACATCAGGTTTGAGTATTGGCCATGCTTCACCTGAAGCGGCCGAAGGCGGTGCGATTGGTTTGGTTGAAGAGGGCGATATTATTGAAATCGATATCCCAAATCGCACCATTCATCTAGCCATTACCGATGAAGAAATGGCGCATCGTCGTGGGCATATGGAGGCCAAAGGCAAGGCCGCATGGAAACCTGTTAACCGCACACGCGAAGTTTCATTGGCATTACGTGCTTACGCAGCAATGACAACCAGTGCGGCGCGTGGCGCAGTGCGAGATGTAACGCAAATCGAGAAATAATCTTGAGCGTAAATATTTGAGTCAAAAGCTTGAATATTCAATTAATTCTTAATTAATTAAAGTAAATATTATTATGGATACAGGAATGTCAGAAACCACTTTGATACCAACAAGCGCGACACAAACGAGTCCGATGGAAACCAGCGGTTTAAAAACTGAAAAACTTTTAAGATTGCATGCGCATGTAATGCAAACAAAAGATGAAAATGGCATGCAATATTTAGAGGTGGATAATCCACTTTGCACCGCAAAAATTGCGCTGCAAGGTGCGCATGTGATGCACTGGCAACCTAAATTTTTGCCCGAACCAGTTTTATGGCTGTCGAGTAACGCGCGCTATGTCAAAGGCCGTTCTATTCGCGGTGGCGTGCCAATTTGCTGGCCTTGGTTTGGTGCCCATCCAACTGATAGTAGCTATTGCCCACATGGTTTTGCACGTGTGATTCCATGGCGAATCATTGATATCGATGCTACGCCAACAGGCGCGACACGCATCATGTTGGAAATGTTAGAAACAGAAGAAGCGAAACGCCAGCTTTCATATCCATACGCACTGACGATTACGATTACAGTCGGGCGACGTTTAAGAGTCGATATGTCAACGACTAATAAGGCAGATCATCCGTTTGTGATTGGTGAAGCGTTCCACACTTATTTAAATGTTAGCGATATTGCCAACGTTAAAATTACTGGTATGCAGGACTGCGTTTATGCAGATAAAATGCTTAAATATCAACGTGAAGTCGAACATAATGCGCTGAAATTTGATGGTGAGTTTGATCGTGTCTACGTCGATCACAGTTCGGATTGTACGGTACATGACACAGGCTACAACCGTTTGATCCATGTTTCTAAATCGGGTAGTGATACGACCGTTGTCTGGAGTCCTGGCGCAGAAAAAGCGAATGCGATGGCAGACATGGGTGAAAAAGACGAATGGCGAAAAATGGTCTGCGTAGAAACAACCAATGCGCTGGACAATATGGTGGTCATCAATCCAGGACGCACGCATGTGATTAGCGCGGAATATGTGATAGAAACTTTGTAGTAACCGCGATTAACATGCAGTGATTAACGCATAATTTCTATCAATAATTGAATTTAGCGTCAACGCAACGCTATTTTAAGGCGTTGTTTCTGTTAAGCATAATGATTACAAGCGTATTGGGGTTTGTAGTCCAAATTGTCTAAACCTATAAGGCTATTGTGAATTTTTAAATTATAGGTATTATTCAATTTGCATAAAATTGCAGCATTAATATAAAAATTATCACGTAATTCAAGGAGATAGCATGAAAGTTTTATTATCAACAGTTGCGGCAACCGCCATGTTATTAGCGGGTCAAGTCAATGCAGCAAGTGCTGACGCTGCAAAAGCGTTAGCGCAAAAAAGTGGCTGTTTAGCCTGTCACAGTATCGATAAAAAAGTATTAGGCCCATCTTACAAAGATGTTGCAGCGAAATACAAAGGTGACAAAACAGCCGAAGCAAAATTAGTAGCAAAAGTAAAAGCAGGCGGTAGTGGTGTTTGGGGTCCTATGCCAATGCCAGCAAACAGCCCGCAAGTAAAAGATGAAGATATTAAAACAATCGTACAGTGGATTTTGACACTTTAATTTCGGTTAACTATCTTTCATGAGTAAAAAAGCCAGCGTTTAGCTGGCTTTTTTATTGTTTAATTATTTTTACGATTTACGTGTCTTATATTTCTAAGTATTAAGTTTGCTGTGCCTGATGGAATAAGCGAAATAAAATATAACGCCAATTAAAATCCACCAGCCAAAACGTATCCATGTGGATGCTGGTAAAAAGTACATTAATGCGCCGCAAGATAAAATACCTAAAACTGGGATCACAGGATTCCAAGGATTTTTGAATGGTCGTGGTAAATCAGGCTGGCGTATGCGCAGCACAATCACACCGACGCAAACCATGACAAATGCCGCTAAAGTACCTATATTCACTGTTTCTGCCAACTCGCCCAAAGGAAAAAAGCCAGCAACTAGCGATACTACTGCGCCACACATTAATATAATGCGTGTGGGCGTTTGTCTGTCTGGATTCACTTTTGAAAAGATTGGCGAAATTAACCCATCGCGGCTCATGGCAAATAAAATGCGCGTAAGACCATATAATAAAACTAATAATACGGTAATTAATCCCGCTAAAACGCCAGTGGCAACCAGCGTAGAAGACCAAGTGTAGCCTAGTTTAAACAATGCATAGGCAACAGGTGATGATGTGTTGAGCTCACTATATGGCACAACGCCAGTGAGAATCGCAGAAACGATGATGTAGATGACAGTACAAAATGTTAACGATGCGAGTAAACCAATCGGCAGATCGCGCTGGGGGTTTTTGGCTTCTTCTGCCGCTGTTGAAACCGCATCGAAACCAAAATAAGCGAAAAACACCAAAGATGCGCCTGCGAATACACCGATATTTTTACCATTTTCTAATGTACTAAACCAGCCGAAAGGCGTGAATGGATGCCAGTTATCCGCATTAATATGCGCGCTTGCTAGTGCGATAAAAATGGCAATCGTACTTAACTTAATGACAACGATAATATTGTTAAATCGAGCACTTTCTTTGACGCCGATAATTAATAATATCGTTAATAGCCAGATGATGGCAAAAGCAGGAAGGTTAATCGTGCCGCCGACCATCGGTGCTTTGGTTAATGTTTCGGGAATATAAACATTAAAGTTTGCCAGCATGTTGATAAAATAACCAGACCAGCCATTGGCTACAGCAGCAGCACCAACGCCATATTCCAGCAATAAAATCCAGCCCATTATCCAGGCGATTAATTCACCAAAAGCGACGTAACTGTAACCATAAGCACTGCCAGAACCGCCGACTGAAGCCGATAGTTCTGCATAAGCCAGCGCTGCAAAAGCGCTGGCAATGCCTGCAAATATAAAGGATAGAATAACGGCGGGACCAGACTGAGTAGCGGCGGCAAGGCCTGTTAACACAAAAATACCCGTGCCGATGGCGCAACCAATGCCTAATAAAGTTAAATCAAAAGCGCTTAAACATTTTTTAAGACCGCTGCCAGTATGAATTTCGACAGGTTTTGTACGCAATAATTGTTTTAGCATTTGCTTTGATTCCACTTGACTACAAACCTTATGATTGTAGTGTCTTAACCACAGTGTACAACAAATCTAAACGTTTATAACCAATCTCTATCGATCAGAAAATCGGTGTATAACTTGGATTCAGCGCTGCCATTTTCAGGTTTCCAATCGTAACGCCATTTAACGTTGGGTGGCATCGACATCAATATCGATTCAGTGCGCCCATTCGATTGCAAGCCAAACAATGTACCGCGATCATGCACTAAATTAAATTCCACATAACGGCCACGACGATAAGCTTGGAAATCGCGTTCTTTTTCAGTGTAGGCAATATCTTTACGTCGCTGCAGAATAGGCAAGTAAGCCTGTAAAAAACTGTCGCCCACTGCGCGCTGTAGCGCAAAGCTTTGCGTAAAACCTAAGGCATTAAAATCATCAAAGAAAATGCCACCGATACCGCGGGGTTCCTTGCGATGTTTGATGTAAAAATACTCATCGCATTGCTTTTTAAATTGTGAATAGTAGCTTGAATCGAATGCATCCAATGCGGATTTATTGGTGCGATGGAAATGTGTGCAGTCTTCTTCAAAGGCGTAATAGGGCGTTAGATCCATCCCTCCACCAAACCACCAAATCGGCTTCGTCTCAAGGGCTGCGCCATCGTTGTTATCGGCATATTTTTCTTGCCGCACTTGATGTGCTGTCTGCGAAAAATCTGTCTCAACGCCTTGGCTCGCACCTTGATACTTTGCCGATTCTACTTCTACATTTTTTTGCGGCGCATGAGCTACAAAAAACCGAATATTCATATGTACGGTAGGCACATATGGATTACGGGGGTGCAACACGAGTGAAACGCCCATTGCTTCCCAGGCGCGACCAGCGGCTTCAGGGTGGGCGATCGTTGCAGCGGGCGGGAGTTTATTGCCTAACACGTGAGAAAATCCAACGCCAGCGCGTTCGAATACATTGCCGCCTTCTAGCAAGCAACTTGTACCGCCGCCACCTTCTGGCCGATTCCAGCTGTCGTGCAGAAAAGTTTTACCGTCAACTAATTCGAGTGCTTCAACAATTTTATTTTGCAGATTTTGTAAATAATGCAGTACAGCATTGCTATTTAATTGCTCACTCAAAATAAATAACCTTACTAACCTTTAATCGCACGATAGCCAATATCAGTGCGATATTGCGCGCCATCAAACTGGATTTCTTCGATTATTTTGTACACTTGCTGTTGCGCAAATTTCACCGTTTCACCCAGCGCAGTTACACATAAAACACGACCGCCGCTAGTGGTCACTTTGCCGTCAACTAATTGAGTTCCTGCGTGAAACACATGTACATCTTCCAAACTGTGTGGCAAGCCAGTGATTTCGTCGTTCAATCTGGGTGTGTCGGGATAATTGTGAGATGCCATTACTACGCCAAGTGCGGTACGTCTATCCCATTCTGCTTCTGCTAAGTTCAGCGTACCGTTTGCAGCATGCTCAGCCAAAGTCACAAAATCACTTTTTAAACGCAACATAATCGGTTGCGTTTCAGGATCACCCATTCGGCAATTAAATTCTAACGTTTTTAAATTGCCATTAGGTGAAATCATCAATCCAGCATATAGAAAGCCGGTGTAAGGAATGCCATCTTTCGCCATGCCTTCAACGGTAGGGCGAATAATTTCACGCATCACTTTAGCGTGAATTTCTGGCGTGACGACTGGCGCGGGCGAATAAGCACCCATGCCGCCCGTATTCGGGCCAAGGTCAGCATCCAACAAGCGTTTATGGTCTTGGCTGGTTGCCATTGGTAAAATATTTACGCCATCTACCATCACAATAAAACTGGCTTCTTCACCCGTCAAAAATTCTTCAATCACCACGCGCGCGCCAGCATCGCCTAATTTGTTATCCGATAGCATCGCATCAATAGCCACATGCGCTTCGTCATTGGTCATGGCGACTACAACACCTTTTCCAGCAGCTAAACCATCCGCCTTAATCACGATTGGCGCACCTTGTTCATTCACATAATCATGTGCAAGTTTCGCATCAGTAAATGTGGCATAAGCAGCTGTCGGAATATTGTGGCGCACCATAAAAGCTTTGGCGAAATCCTTGCTAGATTCCAGTTGCGCGGCGGCTTTGGTCGGGCCAAAAATCTTTAAACCATTTGCGCGAAAGGTATCGACAACGCCTTGCGATAATGGCGCTTCTGGGCCAACCACTGTTAAGTTAATCTGTTCTTTTAGTGCAAAAGCTAATAAGTCGTCCACACTAGAAATAGGCACATTCACCATATCAGGATTCAGTGCTGTGCCAGCATTGCCAGGTGCCACAAAAACACGACTGATGTTTTTATTCTGCGCGATTTTCCAAGCCAGCGCATGCTCACGTCCGCCACTACCAATCACTAAAATTTTCATCTATTTGTCCTTTAGCGACTGTTATTAATGTCTAAAATGTCTAATGCCAGTCATCACCATGACCAAACCATGCGCATTTGCTGCAGCAATCACTTCCTCATCGCGCATGCTGCCGCCTGGGTGAATCACGCAGCTGGCGCCTGCTTCGGCTAACACGTCAATGCCATCGCGGAATGGGAAGAATGCATCCGATGCGACAACTGAATCTTTCAGCGTTAAGCCAGCATTTTGTGCTTTGATGACAGCGATTTTTGTACTGTCGACACGACTCATTTGCCCAGCGCCAACGCCCAATGTCATGCCGTTGCCGCAAAACACGATCGCATTTGATTTCACGTATTTAGCTACATTCCAAGCAAATAACATGTCCGCTAATTGTTGTGGTGTCGGTTGTTTTTGTGAAACCACTTTTAAATCTGATGGACTTATTTCGTGGTTATCCGCAGTTTGAATCAGAATGCCGGAACCAACGCGTTTGATGTCGTGCGAATTACGACCTTGCTCCCATGCGCTGGTTTTGTTGTTGGAAATTTTAGGTAAATCGATTTTTAAAACGCGCACATTGGTTTTTGCAGCAAAAACAGCTAATGCATCTGCTGTGAAATTTGGCGCAATCAATACTTCAACAAATTGCTTAGAAACCGCTTCGGCAGCCGCTTTATCTAAAGTCGTGTTAAAAGCGATAATGCCGCCGAAAGCCGAGCTAGGGTCAGTTTGGAATGCTTTAGAGTACGCTTCGAGCGCGTCTTTACCGACCGCAACACCGCATGGATTGGCATGTTTGACAATCACACAAGCAACAGTATTATTATCTAATTGGTTAAAAGACTTAACTGCTTCCCAAGCGGCATCTGCATCGGCAATATTGTTATAGCTTAATTCTTTGCCTTGCAGTTGCTGCGCAGTCACCAATGAGCCAGGCGCTGGGTATAAATCGCGATAGAACGCCGCCTCTTGATGTGGGTTTTCGCCATAGCGTAAATCTTGCAATTTAACAAAGCGACCATTGGTTTGAGCAGGGAAAGCACTACGTGTGCCATCCGCTTTAAAGGATGATAAATAATCACTAATCGCGCCATCATAATTGCTGATGCGGTTAAAAGCCGCGATGGATAATGCAAAATTGGTTGCTTGGCTGATATTGCCGTTTGAATTTTGCAATTCGGTTATCACGCCTGCATATTGGCTGGCGTCTGTTAACACAGAGACATCTTTCCAGTTTTTTGCCGCTGAACGCACCATTGTTGGGCCGCCGATATCGATATTTTCAATCGCATCTTCTAAGCTACAGTCTGGTTTGGCGACAGTTGCTTCAAACGGATAAAGATTCACAATCACCATATCGATATTCGGAATCTCAGCCGTTTGCATTGCGTTAACATGCTCTGGCAAATCACGACGACCTAATATGCCGCCATGCACTTTGGGATGTAACGTTTTCACGCGGCCATCCAGCATTTCAGGAAAGCCAGTGTAGTCACTCACTTCTATCACGGGGATATTGTTTTCGCGAAACAATTTTGCCGTTCCGCCAGTGGATAAAATCTCTACTTGCAGTTGAGTTAACACTTGCGCTAGCTCTAAAATGCCTTGTTTGTCTGAAACACTGATGAGTGCGCGTTTGATAGTTGCCATAGTTTTTAAGGAATGTTTGTGATGTTAATGTGGATATTGGATAGGCGGGCTAAAAATATTGGCTTTAACTTAAACCGTATTGCGCCATTTTTTTACGTAGTGTATTGCGATTTAAGCCCAGCATTTCCGCTGCTTTTGATTGATTGCCGCCGACTTTATGCAGTATAAATTCCAGCATCGGTTTTTCAACACAGCCTAACACCATGTCGTAAATAGCGTGCGGTGGTTGTCCATCAAGATGTGTGAAATATTCTTCTAAAGACTCATCAATCGCTGTCGAAAGTTTGCAAATATTGGACATATTATTATTGTTCTCCACCAAAATTTAAGCTGCCAATGCCTGAGATTCGTCTTGAGTCAGCACATCAGCATAAACTAAGCGTTCGTTTTTGCTTTTTAGCTCGGCAAAAAAATCATTGATGGCGCCCAGTTGTAAATCAATCGTTTGCAACGTATTCATGTTGTGCCTAAAGCTGGCTGAGCCTGCCAAACCTTTGGTGTACCAAGAAATATGTTTTCTTGCGACGCGCATGCCTGCTAAATCACCGTAAAAACTATACAAATCGTGCAGATGTTCCAGCATCACCGTGTGAATTTCTTCAACCGTTGGCGGCAATAAATGCTCGCCAGTTGCTAAAAAGTATTCAATCTCGCGGAAAATCCAAGGCCTGCCTTGTGCCGCGCGGCCAATCATCACGGCATCTGCGCCTGTGTAATCTAAAACGTATTTGGCTTTTTCTGGTGTGGTGATATCGCCATTGGCGATCAATGGAATGTTGATTGATTGCTTAACCGCGGCAATCGTATCGTATTCCGCATCGCCCATATACAAACAGGCGCGTGTGCGGCCATGCATCGCCAGCGCTTGCACACCAATATCCTGCGCCATTTTGGCGATTTCAATCGCATTGCGATTATTCTTATCCCAACCCGTGCGAATTTTTAATGTCACTGGCACGTTAACTGCGCCAACCACTGCTTTTAGAATTTGCGCAACTAACGGTTCATCTTTTAATAGCGCGCTACCAGCCATCACATTACAGATTTTTTTGGCTGGGCAACCCATATTAATATCAATAATCTGCGCACCGTTATCCACATTATGTTTGGCAGCTTCCGCCATCATTTTCGGATCTGCACCTGCAATTTGTACAGAGATCGGATCAACTTCACCTTCATGATTCGCACGGCGCAAAGTTTTTTCACTGCCATAAAGCAACGAGTTTGAAGTCACCATCTCTGAAACCGCCAAGCCTGCGCCTAGCTTTTTGCATAACTGGCGAAAAGGCCTGTCCGTCACGCCAGCCATAGGGGCTACAACCAGGTTATTCTTCAAAATATGATGGCCGATTTTCATGCAGGTATTTCGTTCTTGGGAAGGTGCTTATTTTATACGCAAACACGCCGATTTAACAGATTTAAATGCTTAAACTCTACACAAGATTTATAACCGTATTTAAGAGTCCGGCCTGGTAAGTTCTTCTAAATTGTTTAACCATGCAATGGCATATGCGCGCGAATTGTGATGATTATTATCGCCGCACATTTCAAGGCTTGGTTTTAAACCAGCGCAAAACTCAGGACGCTCAGGCCTGTTAAAAATCGCACATCTAAAGTCATTAAGCAGGTGGATGCAAGCAACACCGGCGGGTTTGCCATTTGGCATGCCAGGTAAAGGGCTATTGATCGATGGTGCGATACAGCATGCGCCGCAATTTGCTTTGCAATCCATAAAATCTAAGCGCCATCTACCCAAGAAAAACCAATATTGCTCACTCCTGCTTTTATATCTTGCATCGCAAGGTTCACTAAATCAGGTGTGCCTTTTGCGCCCAGTTCCACCTGGCGATTCGGTTTAAGTTTCGGCAGGCTGAATACTTTAATGTTTGGATAATCATTTAATACTTTATTCATTAAATCAATTAGTTGGCTTTCAACACCATCTGCAATAATAATCGATTTCTCAAGAAATTCCGTTTGATGAAAGAGATGGCTGTAATGCGTATCTAATACCCATTCCATCATCGGATGCGCCATCTGCGGAAAGCCAGGCAAGAAATAATGACTGTATTGCTGTCCTTTTAAACCCGCAGAAAACCCAGCCACGCGATTCACTGGATTAGGAATAATATCCGCACCTGCTGGGAAGTCCGCCATCAATACTCGCTTCGGATAAGCGCCTTCACCAAACTGCGCTTCAATCTCTGCAACTGCTGCTTTATGTCGCTCGATCGGTACATTTAAAGCATCTGCAACTGCTTGCCGCGTGAAATCATCAGGCGTAGCGCCGATGCCGCCAAAGCTAAATACAATGTCGTCCGTGTTAAAGCTGCGCTTAAAACTAGCCACTAAACGTTCAGGCTCATCTGCCAGATATTCCGCCCATGAAAGTGTCAAGCCACGCGCTTTTAATATTTGAATCGCTTGCGTGAGATGCTTATCCTCTCGTTTGCCAGAGAGTATTTCATCGCCTATGATGTAGATGCCGAAGTTTTTCATTTGTAGCTGCATTTAATAAACACTGTCGTGATCCCCGACATTCACAGGAATAATTTGCTCATCTTTTATGATTAACTCTAATGTAATACGGTAAGAAATATTGATTGAAACTGAATGCAAAGCACTCAGCTTTCCACTTAAAGCGTGCAAACGCAATGAGGGGTGAAATGGATTGGCAACCAATAATTGCAATGTTTTTAAATATTGCGATTTTAATTCTGGATGACGTTTAATAAATCGCGCCGCACGCTTAGTGTATTGCTCTGAGATGATAAGGGAGTAAGACATTCAAAAACCTAATTTAAGGTCTAAATTTAGTTTTTTTAGTTTTCTCGAATTGCTCTAATCGTTCCAGATGCGCTTCTGGTGACTCTTTTATAAACTCGCCTGCCGCCAAATTAGCGCGTGTTTCTGCTAACGCTACCTCTAATTCACACTCTCGCAAATAGTGATAATGCGCTAAATCCATCACTACAAAACACTCTTTTCCACGCACAGAAATAATAGCTTCAGGCTGATTTTCAAGCGAAGCTTCAATGGCAGCAATGCCTTTAGTTTTTAAGTCGTTTGCGGTAATTTGTTGCATAATTCACATCCTTAATAGTACGATTAATCGTATTGTATATCGTATTTTAAATTTTTTGTTAACTGGATGCATGGTCTATTTTTCTAAAACTCAGCCTTTGTTTGCAACCTTTAAAAAAATTACGACAACCCCAAAAATCACCTTTTTTACTTGTTCGTTTTATCATTTTTATTCCACATCTAGAGCAGGTTGGTGTTGTGTAATCGCCTTCAATAGCCAAAGCTAATAATCTTTGTTGTGAATCAGCATTCAAACGCTTGATCATCATTAACAACATATCGCCATTGATTAATGTGATTTTATTAGCACTCGCTATTTGCTTAGCATCAGGTGTGTAGTCATGACAAGTCATATAAAAGCCTTTGGCAATTTTCTCGTGCGTCATTACACCCAGAAATTCCCTTATTTGCATAACACCTACATAGTCTGCCCATGCTTTACATTGCACAATTGTGGTGGGTTTGCCAGAGTCGTCTTGATATAACTTAATGTCAATTCCACCATCTGCGCCTAATGCTGTAGCTTCTGCACGAATACCTTTTTCTAGATAATAAGCGACCGAAAGATCTTCGAATTTTTTCCACTCTAAGTCTTTAATTAATTTAAGCGACCAACTAGTAGGTTTATCGATTACTTGTGAATGATTAAAGTTTTGCGGTTTTGAATGGACGGTATTAAATTTATTAGAGAATGATGTCGGTTCATTTCTAATTTCAAAAACGCTTTCACGCTTTAATTTGTCTTGCTGGATTATTTTAAATATAGCTATTAAATAAAACACAATTGAACATATCAATCCGATAGGTTTCAAAATTTTAGCTAATGGTCCTAATAATGGATTTGAAGTGCTAGGTAAAATGAATAAAGTGATTACTAATGCTACTGTGCCACAGCAAAAGCGAATCCCCAATTCTCTTTTAGGGCAACTTCAAATATGGATTCTTGTTTTTTTCTTCTACCCATTTCCGCACTTCTTTATTTTTATTAATCTTTATATTATTAGTTAATATTTAATTTAATGCGCACTTTCCCAATTACTACCCACACCAACCTCCGCCAATAAAGGCACATCCAGTTTCGCCACACTTTCCATCAGTTTTGGCAGGGTAGACTTGATTAATTCCAGCTCGCTATCTGGCACTTCCAACACCAATTCATCATGTACTTGCATAATCAACATGGTTTGAAGCTTTTCTTCTCTTAACCATTTATCTACCGCAATCATCGCCAGTTTAATCAAATCTGCCGCAGTGCCTTGCATCGGCGCGTTGATAGCAGCGCGTTCTGCGCCATTTCTCCTTTGCACGTTTGCGCTGTTGATTTCCGGTACCCATAATCGGCGGCCGAAGTAAGTTTCTACATAGCCTTTTTGTTTGGCGATTTCTCGGGTGTTTTGCATGTATTCGCGCACACCGGGGTAACGGGCGAAATAGCGTTCGATATAGCTCGCGGCGGCGCTGCGTTCAATATTTAAGTTTTGCGCCAGGCCGAATGCGCTCATGCCGTAGATTAAACCGAAGTTGATCACTTTTGCGTAGCGGCGCTGTTCGTTATCCACTGCCGCACGTTCTACGCCAAAAACTTCTGCCGCAGTCGCGCGATGGATATCTTCATTATTGGCAAATGCTTGCAGCATTCCGGCATCTTGCGAAAGGTGCGCCATGATGCGCAACTCAATTTGAGAGTAATCGGCAGAGACAATATGCGAACCTTTCGGCGCGATAAAGGCTTCGCGTATGCGGCGGCCTTCGCTACTTTTGACAGGAATATTCTGCAAGTTCGGGTCGGAGCTGGCGAGCCTGCCAGTGATTGCCACTGCTTGGTTATAGCTGGTATGTACACGGCCAGTTTGGGCGTTAATCATGCGCGGCAGTTTATCGGTGTAGGTGGATTTTAATTTCGCCAAGCCGCGATATTCTAATAAAACTTTGGGTAACGGATAATTGAGTGCTAATTCTTGTAACACATCTTCATCGGTGCTGGGTACGCCAGAAGGCGTTTTTTTAAGCGGTTTAATACCTAATTTATCAAATAGAATTTCCTGTAACTGTTTGGGTGAACCTAAATTAAAAGGTTGGCCCGCCAATTCATACGCCTGATTTTCCAGCGCGACTAATTTTGCGCCAATTTCATTGCTTTGAATATTCAGCATGTCACGGTCTATCAGCACGCCATTGCGTTCAATGGTAAATAAAATCTGCGAGCTGGGCATTTCAATTTGGCTGTAAATGAAATCTAATTTTGCGTCTGCTGCAATTTGCGGATACATGGCATTGTGCAATTGCAGGGTAATGTCAGCGTCTTCTGCCGCATATTCTGCGGCCACTTCTACCGTCACTTGGTTAAAACAAACTTGCTTGGCGCCTTTGCCTGCCACTTCTTCAAACGTAATGGTTTTAATACCCAAATGGCGTTCACTTAATGCATCCATACCATGCGATTTATGCGATTCAAATACATAGGATTGCAGCAATGTATCGTGCGCAATACCATTTAATGCAATGCCATGATTTGCCAAAACATGCTGGTCATATTTAAGGTTCTGGCCTACTTTTTTGATGGCGGGGTTTTCTAAAATAGGTTTTATTTTGGCCAAAGTTTCTGCCAAATTAAGCTGTTCTGGCGCATCAAAATAATCATGTGTCAGCGGTAGGTAAGCACCGCTGCCAGCTTCAACAGAAAAAGATAAGCCGACGATTTTTGCAGACATTGGCTCTAAACAGGTTGTCTCGGTATCCACGCAAATCAGTGGAGCAGATTGCAATTTAGCAAGCCAAATATCTAGTTGCTCATTGGTGAAAATCGTTTCAAAATTGCGTGTGGTGATGGCTTGGTATTCAATGTTCGGAGTGGATACAGCAAATGAATGGGGCTGCGTTTTAACGGTTGCGTTGGGCGCGTCAAATAAGCTTCCTGTTTCACCGCTTGCTAATACTGGCGCCGATTGAGTGGTTGCCGCTTCAGTTCCTAACTCGCGCTGCCAGGATTTGAATTCAAATCGGTTATAAATCTCGGCAAGTTTGGCAGTATCTTGCGCTTGTAATTGCAAAGGCTCAAAACTTTCAGGCAAGCCTGTGCAATCACTTAAATCACATTTAA
>Ga0247736_10000173_pt1 | contig 24536 bp, 22 predicted proteins | sample UWRJL193509B2_FD_180935 | JGI IMG/M metagenome (GOLD analysis project Ga0247736, IMG submission 180935) | Plant litter microbial communities from Arlington Agricultural Research Station in Wisconsin, United States - UWRJ-L193-509B-2 | ecosystem: Environmental > Terrestrial > Plant litter >...
GATGTTCGCCACGGGCGCACAGCCAAGAGTTCCACCCTAAGTGAAATCCCCTGCCAATCTGCTGGGCAGGGTCTAGCGTTGTTTTCATGCCAGATGACGAGCGGCCCGACGACCAGCCGGACAACCCGGAAGACGAAATCCGCGACATGCTCCGCGAGTTCCTCGCCGGGAATTCAGAGATCGACCCGAGCAAGCTCGCGAGTGCCGCCGGCCTGCCCAACGATCCTGCGATGCTCGCCCAGCTCATGTCGCAACTGCAGAACGCCATGCAGTCGAACACCGACGACGGCATCGACTGGAAGCCCGCTCTCGAGCAGGCCAAGGGCATAGCGGCACGCTCCACAGTCGTCACCCTTCCCGGTGAGCGCAGCCAGCTCGAGCAGGCCTTCCACGTCGCGTCCCTCTGGCTCGCCGAGGCGACGTCGATCTCGGAACTCGCCCTCGAACCGCGACTCATCAGCCGCACCGAGTGGGTGACCTCGACCATGCCGGTCTGGACCCAGCTCGCTGAACCCGTCGCGACCAGCATCGCCAATTCGCTCACCGACGCACTCCGCGAACAGGCGCCAGAAGAGATGAGCGGCATGCTCGACGGCGCGACCCAGCTCATGCGCAACGTGGGCGGCACCCTCTTCGCCATGCAGCTCGGGCAGGTCGTCGGCCAGCTCTCCAGCGAAGTCGTCTCGGGCGGCGACATCGGCATCCCGCTGCTCGTAGCCGGCGGCAGTGGCGACCAGCAGGCAGCCATGATCCCGCAGAACGTCACGGCCTTCGCATCCGGGCTCGACATCCCGATCGACCAGGTGCAGCTCTACCTCGCGGTGCGCGAGCTCGCCCACGCGAGACTGTTCCGCCACGCCAAGTGGCTGCGCCTGCAGTTCCTGACCTCGATTACCGAGGCCACCCGTGGCACCCGCATCGACGCCGACAAGCTCGAGAACCTCGCCGCGGAATTCGACCCGAGCAACCCCGAGTCGCTGCGCGAAGCCATGACCAGCGGCGAACTGATCGCCCCGAAGTCCGACGAGCAACTCGCGGCCCTCGCCCGTCTCGAAACGACCCTCGCCCTCGTCGAGGGCTGGGTCGATGTCGTCACGGCCGAGGCCACCTCGCGCCTTCCGATGGTGTCTGCGCTGTCGGAGACCGTGCGCCGCCGCCGCGCCTCGGGCGGGCCCGCCGAGTCGGCCTTCGCAACTCTCGTCGGCCTCGAGCTGCGCCCGCGCCGCCTGCGTGAGGCCGCCGCGCTCTGGCAGCAGCTGACGGATGCCGTCGGCGCCGACCAGCGCGACTCGCTCTGGTCGCACCCCGACCTCGTTCCGACGGCCGAAGACATCTCCGACCCGAGCGCACTCGTCGCCCGCCTGACCTCCGGAACCCCGGTTCCCGACGACATCGACCAGGCCATCGAAGACCTGCTCAACGACGACACCACGGATCGCCCGCAAGAGAGCTGACGTCGCCCTGCCATTTGTTATCAGAGTGGGCGTTTAAACGGCCATTCTGATAACGAACGGCAGGTCGACTCTCGCCCTGTGGAAGGTTCGCCCCGCGGGTTGGGCGCGCGTGCCATCGTGTCGACATGGTGCTCAAACTCGATCCCCGGTACCCCGTCGTCTGGCGCACACCCACCTCGCTGCAGATCGGGGTCGCCGACCCGATAGCGGTGCTCGACGACCTGACGCCCGCCACCGAGCGGATGATCGCGGCACTCGTGCCCGGGGTCAGTCGTTCCGGGCTGTCGATGATCGGCAAGACGTCGGGCGCGACCGAAGACGAGGTGGTCGCGCTCGTCGACAGGCTCGATGACGCCTTCTTCCACGCGGTGGAACCCGGGATCGCGCCGACGGTGCTCGTCGTCGGCACCGGGCTCACCAGCGAACGGGTCGCCGAGGCGCTCGCCTGGAACGGCATCCGGGTGCGCATCGCGCACGACGAAGCCGCTGCCGTGCGGGAAGACTGCTCGCTCGCGATCATCGTCGCCCACTTCGTCGTCGCTCCGGTGTTCCACGGAACCTGGTTGCGACGAGATATCCCGCACCTGCCCGTCGTCATCAGCGACACGACGGTGACCATCGGCCCGCTCGTCGAACCGGGGCGCGGGCCCTGTCTCTACTGCCTGCTGCGCTTCCGGTCGGATGCCGACCCGGCCTGGCCGGCGATCGCGACGCAGTTGCACGGCAAGCGCAGCCAGGCCGACACTCCCCTCGTCGCCGGCGAGGCCGCCGCGACCGTGAGCCGGATCGTGCAGGCCTTCCTCACCGACCCGCAGAGCCTCGTAGACCCGCCGAGCTTCGTCGACCCGCAGAGCGGCGGGTTCACTGCCGCACTCTCACTCGATGTCGACTCCGGGGCGACCAGCGCCCAGTCGGTCCTGCCGCATCCGCTCTGCGGGTGCCGCGGGCTCGGTACCGACCCGGCTAGCGCTGCAGCTCAGCCAGGAAGCGGCTCGGCTGGCGCTGGCCCGCACGCTGTGGTGAGGCTGCACCCCACGACAGCGACAGCTTCTTCCGCGCCCGGGTGATGCCGACGTAGAGCAGGCGACGCTCTTCGTCGATCGCCTCGGGAGTCTTCGCGTAGCTGATCGGCACCAGGCCCTCGCTCAACCCGACCAGGTAGACCGAGTCCCACTCGAGGCCCTTTGCCGAGTGCAGCGTGGCCAGGGTGACGGCCGACATCGTCGGTTCGTGCTGCCCCTGCTGGCGGTCGAACAGGTCGGCGACGAACTGGCGGAGGGTCGTCGCCGGTCCGGCTTCCTCGGCGAGCTGCATGAGGGCATTGAGGGACTCCCACTTGTCGCGCACGGCACCGCGGGTCTCTGGTGGATCCTGGGTCCAGCCGATCGACCGCAGCACGTCGCTGACCGTCTTGAACAGCGGCTCTTCGGCCGTGTTCACCGAGGCACCCTTGAGCAGCATGAGCGCCTCTTTGATCTCACGCTGGTCGAAGAACCGGGTTCCGCCGCGCAACTGGTGGTTTACCCCCGCGTCGTCGAGGGCCGCACCGATCGCGGCCGCCTGCACGTTCATCCGGTACAGGATCGCGATGTCTTCGGGCTTGGTGCCCGACTCGATCTCGGCGACTATCGACGCGGCGACCGCGCGGGCCTCCGCGCTGTCTGTCGGGTGCACGGTGATCGCCGGCGGGCGACCGGCGCCCTCGGTGGTCACCGCGTGCAGCGAGAGAGCTCCCTGGCGACCGCGCATGAGCCGGTTGGCCGCCTCGACAATCGGCGGTGTCGAGCGGTAGTTCTGCTCGAGCCTCAGCACCACGGCATCGTCGTGGGTGGCCGCGAACCGCAGCAGGTAGTCCGGGCTGGCCCCGGCAAAGGAGTAGATCGTCTGGCTGGCATCGCCGACGACGCAGACGTCGTTGCGCTCCCCCAGCCAGAGCTGCAGCAGCTCGTTCTGCAGCGGCGAGACGTCCTGGTACTCGTCGACGACAAAGAAGCGGTACTGCTCGCGCACCTGCTGGGCGACGCGCGGCTCGGTCTCGATCATGCCGGCGGCGGCGAGAAGCACGTCTTCGAAATCGAGCTGGCGGCGCTCATCCTTGACGTTCTCATACGCCTGCAGCAGGGCGACAGCCTTGTCGACGGTGATCGACGGCGGCAGGGTGCGCTTCTGGGCGGCGACGCCGTACGCGTCGATGCTCAGCTTCGAGACCTTGCGCCACTCGATCTCGGCCGAGAGGTCGCGCAGCGTCGCGGTGTCGAGCTTGAGCCGGAGGCCGTCGGCGGCGTGGGCGAGCAGCCGGGCCTTGCTGTCGATGAGCCGCGGCATGGTGCCGCCGACCACCTGGGGCCAGAAGAAATTCAGCTGCGACAGCGCTGAGGCGTGGAAGGTGCGCGCCGAGACTCCCCCGGCGCCGAGCTGGCGCAACCGGGTGCGCAGCTCGCCGGCCGCCCGGGTGGTGAAGGTGAGGGCCATGACCCGCCCGGGAGCATAGACACCGGTCTGAACGCCATAGGCGATGCGGTGTGTGATCGCGCGGGTCTTGCCGGTGCCGGCACCCGCCAGCAGGCAGACCGGCCCGAGCAGGGTCTCTGCCGCGAGCCGCTGTTGCTCGTCGAGGTTGTCGAGAAGTGCTTCTGCGCCAGTGGTCGTGCTGTCGCTCATGCGCCGTCCGCAATCGGCGAGCCGTACCACTCCTCGATGATCGCGCGAGCGATCGAGGTGTACCCGGGAAGCAGGATGTCGTCGAGCGCAGCCGCGAGTTCGGCGCGGCTGAACCAGCGGACCTCGAGGATCTCGTTGCCGTCGGGAGCACCGATACCGTCGCTCGCCGGGTCGAGTTTCGCCAGGAAGCCGAGCATGAGCGACGCCGGGAACGGCCAGGGCTGGCTGCCGAGGTACACCGGGTCGATGACCCGCAGGCCCGATTCCTCGAAGACCTCGCGCTTGACCGCGGTCTCGAGAGACTCCCCTGGCTCGACGAAGCCGGCGAGAAGCGAATAGCGGTTGCCCTCCCACATGGCGTTACGCCCGAGCAGCAGGCGGTCGTCGGCATCGGTGATGCCCACGATGATCGCGGAATCGGTTCTCGGGTAGATCTCGGCACCGGCCGGGTCGACACGCACCCACCCGCCCTTGGCCGGGACCGTCGGTTCGCCGGTCTTCGGCGAGAACCCGTGCGAGCTGTGCCAGTTGACGATTCCGAGCGCCTCGGTGAAGAGCCCGGCATCCCGGTCGCTGAGCACGGCGCCGAGGCTGCGCAGGCTGCCCCAGTCGGCGTCGGACAGGTGGCCGGCGTCATTCAGTACGGCGGCGACGATCGGGGTGCCGACCGGTTCGGTTGCGGTCGCTGTCGTCGTCCGGCCGAGGTAGACGAGCAGCTCGGCCGAAGGGATGGCTGTCGGTGCGACGAGGGCGAGTTCGGTCTTCGACTTCAGCAGGGCAGCGCCCGCGAACAGGGGAAGAACCCGCGTTCCCGGGTCGGCGAAGAGCTCCGCGAACAGGTCAGGGCGATCACGCGCAAGGTAATCGCGGTCGAGGTCATAGCGGGAAAGGGGAAGCCGATCGAAAAAAGGCTGGAACATTCGTGACCCATCAGAAGTGCGTGGCGTACGACCGTTGCGACAGATACGCAACCTACCCTGTTGGGTATGGCCAGATCTCATCTCACTCTAGCCGCGCTCGCCACGTCGGCCGTTGCCGGCCTCGACGTAGCGGGCGCTGCTCCCATCGGCGGCGCGGGTGACGCCGAATACGACTCCGCGCTGCTCACCGGCCGCGACGGCAAGCACTGGATCATCCGTGTTCCCCGAACCGAGGCAGCCGAGGCCACCCAGTCAGCTGACCTGGTCGCCCTGCGCGCTCTCAGCGCCGGAATCCGCAGCAGACTGCCCTTCACGATCTCCACCTACGGCGGCCAGACCCCGATCTCGGGCACGCGCGCTGTCGTCTACGAATTCGTCTATGGCGACAAGGCCAGCCTCGACGACCTCGACGGCGGAACCACCGGCCTCGCCGCATCCGTCGGCCGCGCCATCGCCGCGATCCACACTCTTCCGACGAGTTTTGTGGCGGATGCCGGACTCCCCGTTCTCGGCTCGGCCGAGTGCCTGCGCTCTGCGGTCACGGTCATCGACCGCTCGGCGGCGACCGGACTCGTGCCGGTTCCGCTGCTCACCCGCTGGCAGAAAGCCACCGAGGATTCCGGGCTCTGGCAATTCCAGTCGACCGTCATCAACAACTCGCTCAGCGCCGACAGCTTCCTGCTGAACAACGGCTCGATCTCGGGCCTGCTCGGCTGGCAGGACCTGCGCGTCGGCGACCCGGCGCGCGACCTCGCCTGGCTGTTGGGTGCGCGCGGCGACGACGTCGCCGACAGCGCCTTCGAGGCGTATGTCGAGGTGCGCCCCGGCGACCGCCAGGTCACCCAGCGTGCCCTGCTCTATGCCGAGCTCGAGATCGCCAAGTGGCTGCTGCACGGCACCGAGGTACGCTCGACGGCCATCGTCGACGACGCCGTCGAGATGCTCGCCGGCCTGGTCGACTCGGTCGAGAACGACGTCATGAACCCGATCGGCGCCCAGACGATGCCGTCGATGGCCGTGGACGAAGTCGAGGAGTTCCTTGCCCGCAGCGAACGCGCGATCTAGGCTTCGCCGCGCGACGACGCCCCGAACGAGGCCGCGATCATCACGGTGCGCTTGCGCGAGAGCATCCGCGATGCCGACGTGGTGATCGCGTTGACGCGCCCGGAGGTGATGCTCGGGCGGCGGTTCCGGTCGAGCGCGGTGAGTGCGGTCTGCACGACCTGCTCGGGCGTCTGGTAGTTGCCCTTGTACTTCCCGGAGTCGAGGTCGTCGAAGAACTCGGTCGTGGTGAGTCCCGGAGACAGCGCGAGCACCCGCAGGCCGGTGGTGCGCGACTCGTGCCAGAGCGCTTCCGTGAAATTCAGCACGAATGCCTTGCTCGCCGAGTAGACGGCCATGCCCGGGATCGGCTGGTGTGCGGCCATGCTCGCGACGTTCACGAGGATCCCGGTTCCGGCCGCGCGCAGCGGCTCGATGTATGCACGCGAGATGTCGACCAGGGTCGTGATGTCCACGGCGATCTCCTGGGCGAGGGTTGACGGGTTCTCTTCGTGGAACGGCCCGTCGGTGCCGAACCCGGCGTTGTTGACGACCCCGGTAATTGCCAGGCCAAGAGCGTCGGTCTTTTCTTTCAGGGTGCGGCCAGCGGCCGGCTCCCCGAGGTCGAGGCCGATCGACGTGGCGCGGATGCCGTGGGCGGCCGTGAGTTCAGCGGCGAGCTTCTCGAGCCGGTCGACGCGGCGCGCCACGAGCACGAGGTTCGCACCCCGCCCGGCGAGGGCGCGCGCGAAGGCGGCGCCGATTCCGGAGCTGGCGCCGGTCACGAGGATAGTCTGGTTGCGGTAGTCGACAGTTTTCATGATTGCACTCTAGGCAGACTTATGCACTTAGTGCGAGTTAATGCACCAGACGCAAGTCACGGTACACTTGCGCCATGGCCGAATCTCCTGCCGTTCCGTCGATGCGCGAACGCACCCGTCGTGCTGTACACGCCGAGATCACCGCCGCGGCGATGGCGCTGTTCGCAGAAAAGGGCTTCGACGCCACCACGATCGACCAGATCGCGGAGGCCGCCGGAATCTCGCGCCGCTCGTTCTTCCACTACTTCGGCAGCAAGGAAGACGTGGTTCTCGGGGACATGGTCGCCCTTGGCGAGAGCGTACGGATCACCCTCGAGGCCCAGCCTGCGTCGATGTCTGCCTGGGACGCCCTGCGCGCCGCACTCGCCACCCTGCAGGGGCCCGATCATTCCCCACATTCCGAGCTCACTGTCGCCCAGCTCTACTTCGATGCTCCATCGCTGCGTGCCCGGCACCTCGAGAAGCACCTGCGCTGGCAAGCGCTGTTCGAGCCGGACATCGCGCGGCGCCTCGGCCCGCGCAACGATGGCGGGACCGGGCCTGACCCGCGCGCCCGCGCGGTGATCGCCGCCTCACTCGCCGCGCTCGACACCGCTATCGACGCCTGGCGGGAGTCTGGCGGAGAAGCCGACCCGGCCGAGCTATACGACGAGGCCGTCGCCGCGATCCGGTCGTAGCGAGCTGCGCCACAGATCGACCAGTTCGTCTTCGTCGAAGAGACGCTCCGGTGTGATGACGCGGTCGTCCGAGACGAAATAGAAGACGGCATCGATGAGCTGCGGGTCGATGCCCTTCCACTGCGCGTAGGCCAGTCGGTAGAGCGCGAGCTGCAGTTGTTTCGCCTCGAGGTCGGCAGCACTCTTGGGCGCTTTGCCGGTCTTCCAGTCGACGACCTCGAACCGGCCATCGTCACCGGAGTAGACGGCGTCGATCTTGCAGACGATGACCTGACCGTCGAGAACGAGGTGGATCTCACGCTCGACCTCGACCGGCTTACGCGTCGCCCACGGCGAGTGCTCGAAGGTGCTCTTGAGTCGCGCGAGTTCTGCCTCGTCGGCAGCGGTGTCCTGCCCGCCCACCGACTCTCCGAGGTCGAGCTCGGTCAGCGACGCATCGAGCTCTTCGCTCGCACCGTCGGCGCCGTAGCGCTCCTCGACCCAGCTGTGGAACAGGGTGCCGAGCCGGGTGGCGCGGTAGGGGCGTTCGGGCATCGGCCGACGCAGCGAGGAGGCGACTGTCGCGGCATCCGTTACGAAGTCCTTGAATCGCGAGGCCGGCACGCGGGTGGGAAGCTCGACGACCTCCGCGGCCGACAAGCGAGCCACTCGCTCGGCGAGCAGAAGGTCGAGTTCGCCCTGCCATCGCCCCGCCGACGTGAGCTCGCCCTCGCGCACGAGTTCTGCTGCGGCGACGACCCGCGAACGGCGATTGCCCAGCGGATCGAGCGGCCAAGTGAAGAGCTCGCCGTCACCGGGGTTCGGGTTCTCGTCGAATTCACTCGCCTCGGGCAGGGCGCCGATCACGCCGGCAGCCTCCAGCTCGCGCAGGAACGGGCTCGGCCGGCGCGGTGACGCCTGCGTCGCCCAGAACGACCCCGTGAGCAGCAGCGAGTGCCGCGCCCGGGTCACCGCGACGTACGCGAGACGGCGCTCTTCGAGCACGTGCCGGGACACGACCTTCTCGCCGAAATCCTTCTTCGCTTCGAGGAACTCCTTGCGGGTTTCGACGGTGCGCCACTCCAGGTCGGGCAGCTCAGACGAATCACCACGGAACGGCCACGGCAGGGCCCCGAACGACAACCAGCCGCTCGAACCCTCACGCAACTTGCTCGGCAGCTCGTCTTCGACGAACCGCGGCACGACGACGACATCCCACTCGAGCCCCTTCGAGCCGTGGACCGTGAGCAGCTGCACTGTTCCCGGCTCGGCCTGCTCGGGTCGCGGCGCGAGGTTGTCGCGCCACTCGGCCTCGCGCAGCCACCCGAGAAAACCAGAGAGGTGCGGAAAATCGACGACGGCGAGGTAGCCAGTCAGGGCGTCGAAGAAGGCCTCGCGATTGGCGACTCCACCCTGGCGGAACTCGTTGGCGAGAACCTCGATGTCGAGCTGCAGCTCCTGTTCGACGAACGTCACGAAATCGAGAAGATCGAGGCCCGACCGGGCACGGATGCGGGCGAACACCTGCCCCGCTTCGCGCAACCGCTCGAGCCCGACCTCGCTGAATCGCGCAAGCTCGGAGTGACCGGGGCGGGCGGTCGCCACGAAGTCGAGGGCGTCGATGATCGATCCACCCTCGCCCTCCGCGACCGAGTTGCGCAGGGCCTCGTTCACCCCCGGGTCGAGGGGACGCTGGGCATAGTCGCGCTTGATCAACCACGACGACACCTGGCGCAGGGCTGTCAGGTCGCGGGGGCCGATGCGCCAGCGCGAGCCGGCGAGCAATCGAACCAGGTCGTTACCCGCGGTCGGATCGCCGGCGACCCGCAGTGCGCTGACCAGGTCGGCAATCTCGGGTTCGGCGAGCAGACCGCCGATGCCCAGCACATGGAAGGGGATCTCGGCGTCGCGCAACGCGTCGATGAACACCGACTGGGTCTTCCTCGCCCGGAACAGCATGGCGGCGGTAGGTGGCTGCCCAGTCTTCGGGTCGATGGTCGCGAGGCGCGCTTTCAGCCAGGCGGCTGCCGTTGCCGCTTCGCCGAGCAGGCTCTCGTCGATGACGATATCGACGGGCAGGGCAGTGGCGGTCGGACCGGCCTGGAGCTTGTCGACGCGCACCCTCGTCTCTCCCACCAACGGCTCGACCAGGGTGTTGGCGACGGCGAGGATCCCGTGCCCGTTGCGCCAGCTCGTCGTGAGGTTGAATCCGGCGATGACTCCCCCGCCGAACTGGTTGGCGAACTGCTCGAGGTTGGCCGCACTCGCGCCGCGCCAGCCGTAGATCGACTGGTTCGGGTCGCCGACGGCCATGACCGCGTGGTCGGCGAACAGCTCGGAGAGCAGCCAGGTCTGCACGACGCTGGTGTCCTGGTATTCGTCGAGAAGCACGACCTTGTACTGGTTTCGGAACTCCTCGCGCACCCGCGGAATGGTGCGCACGATGCGCAGCGCAAGGGCTACCTGGTCGGAGTACTCGACAAATCCGCGCTCGAGTTTCGCCTGCTGGAACGCCTCGGCGAGGTCGAGGAGCACATCGAGGTTGCCGACTGTCGCCGCGAGTGTGGCGACTTCGGCATACGCGCCGGTCCCGCCGGCCGGCAGCTCCGCGACCGCGGCGAAGCGCGCGGCATACGCCCGCACCTCGAACGGGTCGGCGATGTTCTCGCTCACCGCGTGGCTGAGTTCGAGAACCGCCTTGGTGATGGTGTCGACGGACTTGCCCAGGCCGGGCAGCCGATCGTCCGAGCTCGCGACGACGAGCGAGCGCGCGAGTTGCCACGCGGATGCCTCGCCGAGCACGGCCCCGTCGCTCTCGCGCCCGATCAGGATCGCGTTGTCGCGGTAGATGAGGTTGGCGAAGGAGTTGTAGGTGGCGACAGTCGGCTTGTCGAATTCGTCGCCCGCGATCGCGCCTGGAGCATCGACTTCGGGTGCATCGCGGTTGGTCGCCCTGTCGTTGGGGGAATCCTCCGAAACAGGGAGCAAGCCGTGCTCGGCCAGTTGCGCGATGCGCTCCCGGATGCGCAGCGAGAGTTCACCGGCAGCCTTGCGGGTGAAGGTCAGGCCGAGGATTTCGCGCGGTCGCACCTTTCCGTTCGCGACCAGCCAGAGCACCCGGCTCGCCATGGTCTCGGTCTTGCCGCTGCCCGCGCCGGCAACGACCAGCGCCGGGCTGAGCTCCGACTCGATCACCAGGCGCTGCTGGTCGGTCGGTCGCGGCAGCCCCAGGGCATCCGCGATGTCATAGGCGCTGATCGTGCCGGGCACCGCGGCCTCGATGAGGTCAGTCACTCGACACCGCCCGCACCCGGTGGATCGACAGCTCGGACGGCCCACCCGGCCCCCTGGAGGTCAGCTCGATCGCACCCTCGAATTCGGCGCTCGCCATTCCCATCGCCGCCACCCGAATGCGTGTGCGGAATGCCTCGAGCTGCTCTTCACCGAGCGCCGCCTGCACCGACTCACGGTAGAGCTTCGACTTGATGCCCTTTTTCACGAACAGCAGTTTTGCGCCTCCCGGGCTGTGGTCGCCGAGTTCGGCGAGGTACTCGTCGAGAACACCGCTCGCGTAGGCGAGCTGGTAGACCCCGAGCTGCGGGTGTGCGTCGATGGCATCCTGACGGGTGATCGGGGTTCCCGTCTTCAGGTCGACGATCACGACCTCACCACCCGCGCCGCGCTCGACCCGGTCGATCGATCCGTTCACGTCGGCCCGGCCGACCTGGATCGTGAACCGGCTCTCCGCCCCGACCAGGGTCTTGCCGTCCCGCGCGAAGTCGGCGAGGTACTCGGCGATTCCCGCGGCGAGCAACCGGGCCGCGCGCTTCTGGCTCTCGGCCATCCACGGCGACTCGAACAGCAGCTCTTTCCACCGGGATTCGACGCTCGCCCAGAGCGCGTCGAGATCGGGGCTCTCGGCCGTCTCCATCGCCCAGTGCAGGATCGTTCCCATTCCCATGGCCGTCGACGACTGCGAACCCGAGACGGTTTCGATGAACCAGTCCACCGGCGACTCCTCGAACCGCTCCAGCCGCGAGGGCGAGACCGGCACGCGTTCGTCGTCGAGGTAGATCGGCGCATCGGTCGAGATCGGCAGCAGTCCGTGCCAGTCTTCGGGGTCGGCTCCGGGAACCTTCTCACGCGCCAGCCGGGCGAGGGCGGATGCCGCATGAGCTCGATCCGCGGATGAACGCCCCGGCTGCACTAGTTCGCGCCGCAGTCGCCCGGTCAGGCCACGCAGCGACATCGGGGCGAGCCCGGCCGTGGGCAGCACTGGGGCGCCCTTCGGCGCGAGCGACAGGAACACGCTCGGAGCTTCGTCGTCATTGGCGACCGACGAGAGGATGACGCGCCTCGACGCGCGCGAGACGGCGAGCGCGAACATCCGCAGTTCGTCTTCGAGCACGAGTCGCCGCTCGTCGAGCGAGGCCGGGTCGATGCCGGTGACTACCCGCACGAGGTCGGTCGGCCCGAGAAGCGAGCCGCGCAGGCGCAGGTTGGGCCAGGCGCCGTCTTGCAGGGCGGCGACCACCACGACCTCGAACTGCAGCCCGACCGTGCCGGAGGGGGTAGTGACGAGAACGGCGTCATCGGCGGGCTGGGGCGAGAGCGTGTCTTCGGGAACCTCGGCTTCGAGCACGTTGTCGAGGAACACCGTCGCCGGGTCGCCCGGTTTGCGCTCGGCGAAGCGCCGGGCGGCGGTGAACAGCGCCACGATTCCGTCGAGGTTCGTATTGGCCTCTGCCGCCATGATGCCGGCGCTGAGGGCCTGGTCGAACCAGGTGCGCGCGAGCCCGCTACGCTCCCAGCCGAGCCAGAGCAGCTCTTCGATCGTGCCGCCCGATGCCCCGAGCTTCTCGATCTCGGCCAGGGTCTGGCTGATGCGCTCGGCGGCCCGGCCGACCCGGTGGTCGATGCCGGCGAGGAGCCCGGGAGTGGAGAGGGCCTCGACCAGCAGTTCATCGCTCGAACGGAAACCGTCGCCGGCAAGCTCTTCGGCACGAAGGGCGAGTCTCAAGCGGCGAAGGGACAGGCGGTCGAGCCCGCCGAACGGGCCGAGAAGCAGCTCGCTGGCGGCCTCGGCGGTGAGAGGGGACCGCTTGATGCCGAGGTCGACCAGGTCGAGCAGGGCTTTGGCGGCGCGATCGTCGCGCAGCGCCGTGCCTCCGACCACCTGGCGGGCCGGCACCTCGGCGAGCGCGAGCGAGCGGCGGATGCCGGGGATCTGCTCGCTGCTGCGCACGACCACGGCCATCTCGCCCCACGGCACACCGTTCTGCAGGTGCAGCTCGCGCAACTGGCGAGCGACAGCGGCCCACTGGCGCGCCGGAGACAGGGCCTCGATGATGGCGATCGGGAATTCGGCCGGTGCCTCCCCCTCGGGCTGCGCCGCGGCCTGCCGCTGGCGGCCAGCCGCGGCAGTGCCGATGCGGGTCGTGATCGCGCGGGTGAAGTCCCGCAGCGTCGCGCCCTGCCGATGCGAGGTCGACAGGGCGAGGGTCTCGACACCCGGCACCCCGAGCACCGAGGCCAGCCGGCCGAGGGCATCCGGCTCGCCGCCCCGGAACGCGTTCGTGGCGACATCGGGGTCGCCCGCGGCGATCACCGTCACCCCGCGCCGGGCGAAGGCGCGCAGGATCGCGAGGGTCGACTCCGTCGCCTCCTGCAGGTCGTCGACGATGACCAGCCGCAGCCGGTCGACCCGCTCACCGGCCGTTCCCTCGTCGAGGGCAGCGACCGCATAACGGGCGATCTCGGCCGAGTCGAACTGGTTCTCGCGGAAGGCGCTGGTGGTGGCGAGGTACTCGTCGATGAAGTCTGCGGCCGCGGCCCACTCCGGCCGGTCATGCTGCCGGGCGAGCTCCCGCAGCTGGTCGGGTCCGACGTCGAATTCGGTGGCGCGGGCCATGAGTTCGCGCAGCTCGGTGCGGAAACCCCGCAGCCGGCGCACCTCGGGAGCGAGAAGCTCGGGCCAGGCCGGGCCGGAACCCGTGTCGAGGTGTCCTTCGAGCAGCTGGGCGATGTCGAAGTCCTGCTCGCCGCCGGTGACCAGGCGTGGCCGGTCGACACCGGCGTGGGCGGCGGCGGCTCCCGCGATCTCGAAGGCCAGGGAGTTGACGGTGCGGGCCAGCGGACCGTTCGTCGCCACCCCGAGCCGCACGGCGATGCGGTCGCGCAGGCGGGTCGCCGCGGTGCGGTTCGTCGTCAGCACAACTATCTCGTCGGCCGAGTACCCGCGACCGAGTACCCGGTCGGCGACAGCTTCGATGATTGTCGTGGTCTTACCCGTGCCGGGAGCACCGAGGACCGCCGCCGCCGTGCCGTCGGGCAACGCGAGCACCGCGAGCTGCGAGGTGTCGAGCTCAACCGGCCGGGGTGCACCGGACGCGCTTGGAGCGCTCGAGAATCCGGTAATAGCCACGCCCCAACGCTAGCGGCTGGCCCCGACATTTCCGCCGTAGGAGAACGCGGCGGAAGACGACTCGCGCTTTGTCGTAACCTTGGCTCGTGGACATCGCAATCGGAATCACCAACAGCCCCCGTGAGATCAACTTCGAGTCGTCGCAGACCGCGGCTGAGATCGAGAAGAACGTAGCGACGGCGCTCGAATCGGGCGCACCGTTCCTCAAGTTCGCCGACAGCAAGGGAAAGGTCTACATCGTTCCCACGACGTCGTTCTCGTACATCGAGGTCGGATCCGAGACCTCGCGTCGCGTCGGGTTCGTGGCGTAACCATGGAGCTCTTGTTCGTCGTACTTATCGCTGCGACGTTCGGCCTGGCCGTGCGGTACATCTTCCGCGGCCGCGAGACCTACGGCTCCGCGCTGCTCCCCGCGATCAGCGCCGCCGCCGCGTCACTGGTCTGGGTGTTCCTGCTCTGGGTGCCCCGCCTGACCTTCGACGGTGGCTGGATCTGGGTCATCAGCCTGCTCGTCGGCCCGCTCAGCGCGGCCGTATTCGCCGTCTACTTGCCGCGCATGCGCCACGAACAGGACCGCCTGCAGCTGAAGCAGCTGTCCGGTGGACTGCTGTAGTTTTTGATCTGATCGCTGAAGAACAGCATCTGGTTCTTCAGTAGCCGAACGGCCGCGGGTATTAAGCGGTCAAGCCGAGTGCGTCCATGCGACGCGTGTGCGCTGCGATCAACTCGGTGAAGACCGGCTCGATGCGCGCTTCGTCTGAATCGTGGTTCGCGGATGCCGCAATCCCCGCCCGCGCGACGAGCATGGTGTCGCCGACGAGGCGGCGTCCCCACATGGCAAGCCGCGAGGCGAGCCGGGGATTCGCGTCGATGCCGCGGCGGATCTCGTCGGCCAGCCGGTCTGATCCGGAGTCCGCGGTGAGCGCGGCGGTGACCTTCGCCGCGTAGTCGCCGGGCAGGCCGGCGGCGAGACGCACGTAGAAGTCGTCGAGGAACCCGGCGGTGAGGTAGCAGGCCATCACGGTCTCGTACCAGTCGGAACCGGTCGTCGAGCGCTGGAAGAAATCGATGTCGGCCGTGAACGGCTCCATGACCGGTCCCGGCTTGTTCCCGTGGCGTTCGATCTGGGCGGTGAGGGCGTGATGCTTGTCGAGAGCGAGGCCGGCCACGCGGCTGAGGCTCTCTTTCGCGTCGGTCGTCGGCGCATTCGCCACTGCGCGGCTGAGGTTCTCGAAGATCGTCAGCTGCAGGTACGACGCCTGGCCGAGAAAGTGCAGCAGGGGCGGGGTGAGCTCGGCGAGATCGACCTTGCGTGCCGCCTGGTCTGCCGACCGGGGTCGGAGCTTCGGCACCTCAGTGCGCTTGCTCCGTCGCTTAAACCAATTGACCACGAGGCAAGCTTAGAGCGCATGCCCGGCGGTGCAGCACAGGAACCAGCCGCCGCGCCGAACCGGGAGTTGCGGGCCTGCGCATCGCAAAACGGCCCGTCGCACAGCTAATCCGCACCCTCACCACTAAACTATGAGCAATGCCCCCCATTCTGGCGGGGGCCCTGCGCCCCAGGACCAAGCGGGCGCATCCCGCAATCTGACAGGGCTATCTTGACTTTCGCTGATTTGAATATCGACCAGGACATGGTCGACGCACTCGCAACCAAGGGCATCATCGAGCCGTTCCCGATCCAGGAACAGACGATCCCCATGGGCCTCGCCGGCCAGGACATCATCGGCCAGGCGAAGACCGGAACAGGTAAGACCCTCGGTTTCGGACTCCCCCTCCTTCAGTCGCTCGGCGCGAACCCCGAGCCCGGCGTGAAGGCACTCGTCGTCGTTCCGACCCGTGAGCTGTGCGTGCAGGTCGCCGAAGACCTCACCCTCGCCTCGTCCAACCGCAACACGCAGGTTGCCGCTATCTACGGCGGAAAAGCCTACGAGGGCCAGGTCGAACAGCTCAAGGCCGGCGCGCAGGTCGTTGTCGGAACCCCCGGTCGCCTGCTCGACCTCGCCTCACAGCGCCTGCTGTCGCTGAAAGACGTCAAGGTCATGGTTCTCGACGAGGCCGACAAGATGCTCGACCTCGGCTTCCTCGCCGACATCGAGAAGCTATTCGCCCAGACCAGCCCGACCCGCCACACCATGTTGTTCTCGGCGACGATGCCCGGCCCGATCGTGGCCCTCGCACGCCGCTTCATGAACAAGCCGATCCACATCCGCGCAACGGACCCCAACGAGGGCCTGACCCAGGCGAACATCAAGCACGTCGTCTACCGCGCGCACAGCCTCGACAAAGACGAGGTCATCGCCCGCATCCTGCAGTCCGAGGGTCGCGGCAAGACAGTCATCTTCACGCGCACCAAGCGCGCCGCTGCCAAGCTCGTCGAAGAGCTGAACGACCGCGGCTTCAACGCCGCTGCCGTGCACGGCGACCTCAACCAGGAGCAGCGTGAGCGCGCGATGGCCGCGTTCAAGGCCGGCAAGAAAGACATCCTGATCGCCACCGATGTCGCCGCCCGCGGAATCGACGTGAACGACGTCACCCACGTGATCAACCACACCATCCCCGACGACCACGACACCTACCTGCACCGCGCCGGCCGTACCGGCCGTGCGGGCAAGACCGGTATCGCGGTCACCTTCGTCGACTGGGACGACCTGCACAAGTGGGCCCTCATCAACAAGGCCCTCGACATGGGAATCCCGGAGCCGACCGAGACCTACTCGTCGTCGCCGCACCTCTTCACCGACCTCGACATCCCGGCCGGCACCAAGGGCCGACTGGCCTCGGCCGGCCCGGTCCGTCCGCGCGAGTCCGCACCGGCATCCGGCGGTCGCGATGGCGGCCGTTCCGGTGGCCGAGACGGCAACCGTTCCGGCGGCGGTCGTTCGGGTGGGTCGGATGGCGGACGTCGCTCGGGCGGCGACCGCCCGGCCCGCGAGCCGCGCGCTGCCGCCCCGCACACCGACGCCGTGCGCGAGAGCGCCGAGGGCGGCGGAACGCACGACGGCACCTCGCCGACGCGTCGCCGTCGCACCCGTACGCGCAACAACGGCGCTGGAACGGCGACCCCGCCGCCCACCGCATAGCTTCTCCGCTGAAATGCCCTCCGGTTCGCTGGAGGGCATTTCTGTCGTTAGGGGCTAGCCGAACTGAATTAAGTTCGAAATAATACGGTATGAGCGACAACGGAGTAGTCCCCAGTGGCCAGCCGCACCGCCCGGTGTTTCGGGACGATGTGTCCACAGACAGCGCAATCGTCGGTTATGTCGATCCGCTCGACGTTCCGGCGCCCGCTGCGGGCCCACTTCTCGCCATCAAGCGGTTCTACACGCTATATGCGACATTCCACGGACGGGCCAGCCGGCGAGAGTTCTGGTGGGTTGCGCTCTACCTCACACTGTCGTTCACGATTCTCAGTACGCTCGCGACTGTCGTCGGGGCCACGACCAGACGTTACGTCGACGGCACACTCGAGACCAGTGTCGGCGTCTCGCCCTTCTGGTTCATCGCTGGCGCACTCGCGCTGGCGAGCATCGTGCCGTGGATCGCGCTCGGGGTACGCCGCCTGCACGACACGAACCTGAGCGGACTGGTCTGGCTCGTCAGCCTGGTGCCGGTTCTCGGGACCCTGGCCCTGCTCGTGGTGTGCCTGCGGGCGACGGATCCGGCCGGGGCTCGCTTCGACCGCATCCGTCCGGCCTACCCCTCGGACTTCCACCCGGATGACTTCATTCCCCCGGCAGCGGTCGGCCCGTCGGCGGCGTCCCGGCTGCAGCAGACCTTCGGCCCCATGTAGGGCTATGCCCCTCGGCAGGGGGATTCATTGCCGTGCGGGTAGTCGCCATAATGAGTACATGAGCGAAGATAACTTCTCCCCGTACGCGTCGCTGTTCACCAACCAGCCCGACGCCACCCCGGGAGCGCCCTCTCCTGCTCCGGCACCGCCGACCCAGCTGGGTCGCCGACTCGACGTCGACTCGCTCGACCTTCCACTGTACGGCGCCGGGCCGATCGTCGCGATCAAACGGTTCTACCAGAAGTACGCCACGTTCTCCGGCCGTGCGAGCCGCAGTGAATTCTGGTGGGCGAACGTCATTCTCTTCCTGGTGGTCACGATCATCTTCGGCGTCGGCATAACTCTCGGCTACACCCTCGGCGGAGGGATCACCGATGAATACGGTGTGCAGCAGCCGGGCCCGGCATTCCTGCCGTTCTTCATCATCGGCGGCCTGCTGAACCTGGCGAGCATCGTGCCATCGATCGCAATCAGCGTGCGCCGCCTGCACGATGGTGGGTTCTCGGGCCTGTGGTACCTCGTGAACTTCGTGCCCTACATCGGCAGTCTCGTGCTCTTGGTCTTCTTCATCCTGCCGTCGAAGCCCGCGGGAGCGCGCTACGACCGCGTAGCCAGCATGACTCCCGGATACGCGCAACCCCAGCAGGCGCCGTTCGCACAGTACGCGCCGCTGCCACCCCAGCCCTACGGCCGCCAGCAGCCGCCGACACCAGGGGTGTGACACTCACCCCTAGCTTTGCTGAGGGAAGTTCGAAAGAATAGAGCATGAGCAACGCTGACGTTCCTTTCACCGACGACCTCGCCCGCGATAACCCGGTTCCCGGCCTCGTCCATCCACTCGACCTTCCCCTCCCCGGCGCTGGCCCCGTGCTCGCGGTGAAGCGGTTCTACCAGAACTACGCGAAGTTCTCGGGCCGCGCGAGCCGCAGCGAGTACTGGTGGGTCGTCGCGGCGTTCGCGCTGGCCTGGGTCGTTCTGGGCGGGGCTGCGCTTGCCACCGGTTCGGCCACCGCCACCACCAATTCGCAGGGCGCCCTGGTTCCGGGCAGCGGCATCGTGCCGTTCCTGGTGCTTCTGGGAATCCTGGGTGTCGCCAGCATCGTCCCCGGGATCGCCGTCACCGTCCGGCGTCTTCACGATGCCAACTTCCCTGGCCTGCTGTACCTCGTCGCAATCGTCCCCTACATCGGCAGTCTCGCTCTGCTGGTTCTCAGCGCACTGCCGTCGAAGCCGGCGGGCGCCCGTTTCGATGCGTTCCGTGGGGTGTATGCCCCAGGCGCGCAGTCCGGATTGCTGGCGGTCGATGACGTGTATCCGCAGTCGCAGTACCCGATGCAGCAGAAGTCCCCGTTCTACTCGGCCGGACCGCCCACGGTCTGACCACCGCAACCGGAGCGTGGTTCTACAGCACCGCACCCCGGCGCGCAATAGCATGAGGTTGTCTCGCACCTGATTCGACATCGTCCCGCCCGCTGGCAAGGATGGGGTGATGACTGAATACGGCGTTCCCCAGCCCAACGTTCCCCAGCCCGCATATGCACCCCAGTTCGCCGGCCCGCCGGCGGGGGTCGATCCTCTCGACCTGCCCTACCCCGGTGCCGGCCCGGTGCTCGCGGTGAAACGTTTCTTCCAGAACTACGCCAAATTCAGCGGCCGGGCGAGCCGCAGCGAGTTCTGGTGGGTGCAGCTGGTCTTCATCGTCGTCTACGTCGTTCTCGGCGGCTTCGGCCTGGCTCTCGGCTCGGCCTCGAGCGTGCAGCGCCCCGACGGCAACTACGAGCCCGGCCCCGCGTTCATTCCCTTCGCCGTGCTGCTGGTCATCATCAGCCTCGCCAGTATCGTTCCGAACATCGCACTGACCGTGCGCCGTCTTCACGACGCGAACATGCCGGGACTGCTCTACCTGATCACGTTCTTCCCCTACCTCGGAAGCTTCGTGCTGCTGATCCTGAACATCTTCCCGTCGAAGCCCGAGGGCGCGGTCTACGACCGGTATCGCGCCACGCAGCAGGTCGCGCCCTACGCGCCCGCAGAACCGCAGTCCCCGCCCGCTCCGCCCGTGGTCTAACCGCGGTACGGCACCGAACCGGTACCGGCGGCCACGAGCCGTTCGAGAACCTCGGGCGACGTGGTGTTCTCGCCGAGCCGGTTCGGTTTGCCGACCCCGTGGTAGTCGCTTGACCCGGTGACCTCGAGCCCGAACTTCGCGGCCAGCTCGAACAGGCGGGCTTTTCCGTCATCGGTGTTGTCGCGGTGGTGGATCTCGAGACCGAACAGCCCCGCGTCGACGAGCGTCTTGATCGCGCTCTCCTCGATCACGCGGTAGCGCCCGTGGGCAGCCGGGTGCGCGAGCACCGGCACTCCCCCGGCCGCGACGATCATCTCGACCCCCTCGAGCGGTGAGGGCGCGTAGTACTTCTCGTAATAGCCGCCCTGCCAGTGCAGGATGCTCTCGAAGGCCGCGCTCCGGTTGGGCACGTACCCCCGGCGCACCAGCGCATCCGCGATGTGCGGGCGGCCGAGTGATGCGCCATCCGTCGCCTCGGCGAGCACGTCGTCCCAGGTGAGGTCGTAGTCGGCGGCGATGCGCTCGACAATGCGCTCCGCGCGGTGCAGGCGCCCATCGCGGATACGAGCCGTCTCCGACACGATCGACGCGTCGAGCGGATCGAACAGGTAAGCCAGCACGTGCACGCTCGCCGGCCCGTAGTTCGTGCTGAGTTCCATTCCGGGAACCACCTGCAGCCCCGTGCCGGATGCCGCGGCAAATGCCTCGTGCCATCCCGCCGTCGAATCGTGGTCGGTGAGGGCGACGGTGGTGAGTCCGGCAACGACGGCTGCCCGCACGAGCTGGGTCGGGGTCTCCGTTCCGTCGCTGACACTGGAGTGCGTGTGCAGGTCGATAACGGGTTCAGGCATTTGGCAAGCCTATTGCTCTAGGCTCGCTAGGCCATGATCGCTCGAATCATTCCTGCTGTTCTCCTCGTCGTCGCCGGGGCGATTCTGTTGGTGATCGCATGGCCGCAGCTGTTCTTCGCTGAACAGCTTCCCCTCATCGCCCAGGTCGTCTCGCTGCGCGCGGTCTGCGTGGTGGTCGCGGTCTCGCTGATCGTGGTCATGACCCTCGTCGCACTGCTCGCGCGCCCGCTGCGGCGGTTTGCGGCATCCGCCGCCCTGCTGCTCGTACTGTTCAGCGCGGTGAACGTCGCGGTGCTGGCGGAGCGTGGCTTCGGCGACATCGCCTTCGAGACCGCATCGGAATCGGGCATCACCGTGCTCAGCTGGAACACCCTCGGTGATGCACCCGGCGCCGACGTCATCGCCGACCTGGCCGTGGCCGAGGGCGCCGACGTCGTCGCGCTGCCGGAGACGACCGAGCGTATGGGGGCGGCGGTCGCCGCACGAATGGAGCGCGCGGGCTCTCCGATGACCATCATCACGAAAGCCTTCGACCAGATCTCGAAGGCACGCTCGACCACACTGTTGGTGAGCGCGGAACTCGGCGACTACGAAGAGGTCACCGACCGCGGCTCGACACACCAGCTGCCGAGTGTCGTGGCGGTGCCCGTCGACGGCACCGGGCCGACGATCCTCGCCGTTCATCCGGTGGCGCCGATCCCCGGCGAACTCAGCGTCTGGAGTTCGGACCTCGACTGGCTCAGCACTGTCTGCACCGGCGACAACGTGATCATGGCGGGCGACTTCAATTCGACTCTCGACCACTACACCCACCTCGACCACGCGGCCGGCGCGACCATCGGTGACTGCTCGGACGCCGCCGCCCTCACCGGCAACGCGGCCGTCGGCACCTGGCCGACAGCGCTGCCCCCACTGCTCGGCACGCCGATCGACCACATCCTAATCACCGACAACTGGCGCGTGAGCGGCATGCGGGTCGTCGAGTCAGAAGACGGCGCGGGCAGCGACCACCGCCCGATCGTGGCGCAACTGGTTCCCGCCAGCTAGAGCGCGACCTCTAGACTCGGCCCATGGAACGCCGGAATGTGCTCACCTTCGCCGTCGGCGTGCTCATGATCGTCGTCGCGATAGTGGCGATCGTGTTCCTCTCGCAGCTGGGCACCTCGGTCGGCTTCTGATCCCGGCTCGCCCGGGGCCGCGACCTGCGCGACAATAGGGTCATGGCTAATTCACCGGAACAGGCAGCCCAAAAGGCTCCTCGCGCAACCGAAAACCGTTCGACGACTCCCGGGTCTGACGTGTTCAAGGACTTCATCTCGTCGGGCTGGGCCGAGCGGGCGGATGCCGCCCCCGCCCCGCGTGAGCAGGCACCGTTCGCCGCCGCGCGCCGCGCCCGTATCTCTGAATTGCACCCGGGCAAGCGCCTGATCGTGCCGGCCGGCGCCGCCAAGGTGCGTTCCAACGACACCGACTACCCCTACCGCGCCCACTCGGGATTCGCCCACCTCACCGGCTGGGGCTCCGATTCGGTCGCCGGGAGCATCCTCGTTCTCGAACCGACGGCGGATGGCCATGACGCCACCCTGTACTTTCGCGAGGCAGCCGGGCGCGACTCGGACGAGTTCTACGCCAACCCCGACGTGGGCGAGTTCTGGACTGGTGCGCGTCCCTCGGCCGCGCACGTCGCCGCCGACCTCGGCCTCGCCACGGCTCCCCTCGCGGCATTCCAGTCCGTGCTCGAGAGTGTCGACGACAACACGCTGCTGCTGCGTGACGGTGACCGGGACATCACCGACCAGGTCGACGGCCGCCGCCTGCTCTGGGCGAGCACAGAAACCGTGGACAGCGACGGGGACACCGCACTGGCCCGTGACCTGAGCGAACTGCGCCTCGTCAAAGACAGCTACGAGATCGCCGAGATGCGCCAGGCCGTCGCCGCGACCAAGGCCGGGTTCGACGACGTCATCGCAGACCTACCGCAGATCACCGCCCACGAACGCGGCGAGCGCCTCGTCGAGGGGACTTTCAACCGTCGCGCTCGCGCCGAGGGCAACACCGTCGGCTATGACACGATCGCGGCGAGCGGATCGCACGCCTGCATCCTGCACTGGACCCGCAACGACGGACCGGTCACCCCGGGCGACCTGATCCTGCTCGACGCCGGTATCGAGCTCGACAGCTACTACACGGCCGACATCACCCGCACGCTGCCGATCGGCGGCAGCTACACCGACATCCAGCGCCGCGTCTACGAGGCCGTGCTCGAGGCGGCGGATGCGGCGTTCGCGATCGTGCGGCCCGGCATCCGGTTCCGCGAGATCCACGCTGAGGCGATGCGCGTCATCGCCGAGAAGACCGCTGCCTGGGGGCTGCTGCCGGTCTCGGCCGAAGAGTCGCTGCAGCCGGAACACCAGTACCACCGCCGGTACATGGTGCACGGAACCAGCCACCACCTCGGCATCGACGTGCACGACTGCGCGCAGGCACGACGCGACCTCTATCTCGATGGCGTGCTCGAGGCCGGAATGGTTTTCACCATCGAGCCCGGCCTGTACTTCCAGCCCGACGACCTCACCGTTCCCGAGGAGTACCGCGGCATCGGCGTGCGGATCGAAGACAACATCCTCGTCACCGAGTCCGGCGCCGAGAACCTCTCGGTCGGCATTCCCCGCACCGTCTCCGAAGTAGAGGCCTGGCTCGCCCGCTAGTCCCCGACTTGCCAAAAAACGCCCTGTTTTCGCGTGAAAACAGGGCATTTTTGGGCAAATTGGAAGGTTAGGGGGTGGGCTCGGGACGCGCAAGCAGTTCGTTGGCTCGGGCGGTGAGTTCCGGATCGATCACGATCTGGTAGCTGCCGGCGAGCACCTGGTGGGTCGAGGTGAAGTCCTTGCCGCGACGGCTCAGCGAGTAGGTCGCGATCGAGAACAGCATTCCAAAGCCCGCGCCGATTACTATCGACGCCACGGTGTTGGCGAAGTTCGGGGTCGGGGTGAACAAGAAGAACAGCACGCCGAAGAAGAGTCCGAGCCAGGCTCCGCTCGCGGCTCCGGCAGCGGCGCGGCGACCATAGGTCTGCTTGCCGGTCACCCTCTCGACGGTGGTGAGGTCGTGCCCGACGATGGCGAGCTTCTTCACCTCGAAGTCCGCTTTCGACAGCCTGTCGACGACCTTCTGGGCCTCGACGTAGGTCTCGTAGGTACCGAGCACGTCTCCCTTGGGAATGCTCGGCTGTGCGGCGGCGCGGCGCCCGAACGGGCTCTGGTTGGTCACGCCACCATTCTTCCACCGGGCGGGTAGGGTTTCACTGTGAGCGCAACGAGAGTCTTCGCTGCCCGTTTGAACGGGTGCTCCGTTTTCGACCCCGCCGGCGACAAGGTGGGCAAGGTGCGCGACGTACTCGTCGTCTACCGCCAGAAGCAGGCACCCCGCGTGGTCGGCTTCATCGTCGAAGTTCCCGGTAAACGCCGCGTCTTCCTCTCGATCGGCCGCATCACCAGCATCGGTTCCGGCCAGATCATCACCACCGGGCTCATCAACCTGCGCCGCTTCGAACAGCGCGGGGGCGAAGTCCGCATCATCGCCGAACTTCTCGGCCGCAAGGTCTCACTGCGCGACGGCAGCCCCGACGCCACGATCGAAGATGTCGCCATCGAAGAGGTCGGCCTCGGCGAGTGGGAAGTCTCGCAGCTGTTCTGCCGCGCACCGAAGCCCTCGGGTTCCCCGTTCGCCAAGGGTGCGACGGTCTTCGTCCGCTGGGACGAGATCACCGAGAACACGACCGACGGCGAAGCGCAGTCGGCAACCCAGCTCGTCGCGAGCTACGCCGACCTGCTGCCCGCCGACCTCG
>Ga0247736_10000174_pt1 | contig 24424 bp, 23 predicted proteins | sample UWRJL193509B2_FD_180935 | JGI IMG/M metagenome (GOLD analysis project Ga0247736, IMG submission 180935) | Plant litter microbial communities from Arlington Agricultural Research Station in Wisconsin, United States - UWRJ-L193-509B-2 | ecosystem: Environmental > Terrestrial > Plant litter >...
TAGTTACCACTTGGACCTTTTTGGTTCAGGATAACGGCTCAGGCAACACCACAGAGAATAAATGTTGTTGAAATTTCGCTGATGCGGCGTTTTTTTCACTCCTCGTACTTAATGTACTGCGTTCGTTCAAATACCTTGCCTCAGCTTCATTTGAACAATATTTTCTTAGTAATAACTACATTTAAGCACCTTGAAGGTTTGCTTTAAAATTCAAACCGCATTGTTGTAATTCGCTGACGCGACATCACTTTTCACTTTTCACTTTTCACTTTTTAGCGCAATTCGTGATATTTCAAATCAGCCAGACTAACAATTTCTAAACATTTTTCATGGCACGCCTCTAAAACAACTGGCGGTGCAAAACCAGCTTCGCTCGCCTCTAACCAACGCGCGGCGCACACGCACCAGCGATCACCTGCTACCAAGCCTTCGAATCCATATTCTGGTCTTGGTGTGCTTAAATCATTACCACTAGAGATTGAATAAGCTAAAAACTCGTCTGTCATTTGCGCACAAACCGTGTGGCTGCCAGTATCTTCCGGTCCAGTTTCGCAGCATCCATTTCGGGTAAATCCAGTTATTGGGTCTAAACCACAAGTTTGCAGGGTTGTGCCTAATACGTTACGCGCCATGTTTTATTCCAAAATGATAAACTTCAATTATGATACCTAAAATTATTGGTTCTAGTTTTTAAATCAGGGTTTTAATTAAACACTTAGAGAAAGATGAGTTGCAATGCGTTATTGGTTGATGAAATCAGAACCCACAGATGTGTCAATTGACGATTTGGCCGCGATGCCTAATCAAACGGTTGATTGGTATGGCGTACGTAATTATCAAGCGCGAAATTTTATGCGCGACCAAATGCAGATTGGCGATGGCGTATTGTTTTACCACTCTAACTGCAAAACGCCAGGCATCGCTGGGATTGCAGAAGTGAGTAGCTTGGCTTATCCCGACCGATTGCAATTTATAAAAGGTCATAAATATTTTGATGAAAAAGCCACGCAAGAAACCCCGCGCTGGTTTAACGTGGATGTAAAACTGGTTAAAAAAACACGTTTACTCAGCTTGAAAAAGTTACGTGAAACAGAGGAACTAGCGAATATGCGCATATTACAGCGCGGCAACAGATTGTCGATTACGCCTGTAGATCCAGATGATTGGTCATTTATTATGGATTTACTTAACAAGTAAATTCCACTAAAACAATACAAAAAACAGTGAATATTTGAAATTTAAAAGCCCGCAAAAGCGGGCTTTTAAATTTCAAATATTAATACTAATTCATTCTGAATACATATTAAGACTTAGCTGATTATGCTTACTTAATTATGGCTTATCTAAACTACCCATCGCTTTAGGATAAGTGACCAAACCCCAAGGCATGCCTTTTACTTCGATTTGTTTGGTAACTTCTAATTTTTCTGCATCAATCACATAAACCGCATCCGATTTACCGCATGCTAATAATATTTCTTTTTCATTAGGCGTAAAACTGAAGTGCCAGCAGCGATTACCTGTTGGAATTTCTTTAATTTTTTCATAGGTTTTTGCATCGAACACTTGCAGCAATTTAGCCTTGTTAGTCGCTACAAAAATGCGCTCGCCTTTTTTGTCATACGCAATGCCATAAGGTGTTTCTGCAGTATCTACGGTACGCACCAAGTTGTAGTCTTTATCTAACACCATGAATTTATTACCATATTCTAAAGTGGCTAAATAAGTCGAGCCATCTGGCGATACTTTAATACCGCGTGGACGGTCGCCCAATTCGTGCGTTTTGATGGTTTTAACCAACTCGCCCGTTTCAAGATTATGCACAGTCACGGTGTTGTCGGCTTCATTGGTAATCACTAACTGTTTACCATCGGCTGAAAATTCAATACCTTCCGTTTCTGGTCCGCCTGTAATTTCACGGATTTTTTCACCTTTGGCAATATCAATCACAGCAATTTTTGCTGGAACCAACTCTTCGTCGTCGTCATCTTCTTCCTCTGCTTTGGCCTTTTCACCTGGTTTTGGCGGCGGCCCACCTTTTGAGCTTGGCTCTGAAGAAACATAAGCAAAATTGCCATTGACGCGTACAAACTCAGGATTTTTGCCGACTTTAATTTGCTGCACATCACCTGTGGCGATATCAATAACTGAAACGCTTTCGTTTTCGCGTGTGGCGACAATTAATTTTTTACCATCTTCTGTCACACCTAAACCACGTGGCGATTCAGCTTTAATATCAATCTGTTTAACCACTTCTAAAGTGGCTAAATCAATCACGCTCACACCCGCATCTTGGCTGGTAACATAAGCTACGCCCGAAGATGCTGTTGGCGCTTCAGCAGATGTTTGGGCTGCTGGTTCTTCTATTTTTGGTTCTGTTGCTTTGTCTTTGTTACAGGCTGTCACGCTTGCCATTAGTGCAATTAAAATTAAGCTAATGCGCGTTTTATTTAATGTAAGTTTCATTCCAATCTCCAAAGAATTTGTATTTAATATTCAATACAATCTATTATCAAGCAAAAACTATACTCAATAGTATACGTTTTAAATGCCTATATAAACAAATACTTATTTCCAGCATTTATTAGAATTGGCTGAATACAGCCAAAGTGGTGGTGGTTGAACCAATTTAACCACACTTAATTTCTGAGCAAAAATAATGGTTAAGTCAGGGCTAAATGACTCAAATATCAGCCCCAAATATTAACTTTAAGGTTAACCCAAAAACAGTTTGTAAGCAGGATTTTGCGTTTCATCCCAATACGGATAACCTAAGGTTTGCAAAAATGTAGCAAAATCTTGCAACTGATTCGGCGGCACTTGCATACCAACCAACACGCGTCCAAAATCGGCGCCGTGGTTGCGATAATGAAACAAACTGATATTCCAATCGTGTCCCATCGTATCTAAAAACTTCATCAGCGCGCCCGGTTTTTCAGGGAATTCAAAGCGAAATACCACTTCATTTTCAGCTTGTGGCGCATGTCCGCCAACCAAGTGACGTAAATGTAATTTTGCGACTTCATTATCAGTCAAGTCTAGCGCAGGCAAACCTTGCGACTGCAAATCATTGACCAACTTAACGGATTCAGCGGGATCGGCAATCGCTACACCCACGAAAATATGCGCAGCGACTGGGTCCGAATAACGATAGTTAAATTCGGTAATATTGCGGTCACCCAGTAATCGGCAAAACGTTTTGAAGGCACCCGCTTTTTCTGGAATCGTCACCGCCAAAACAGCTTCACGCTTTTCGCCGATTTCCGCACGTTCCGCAATAAAACGTAAACGGTCAAAATTCATATTCGCACCAGATGCGATACCGATCAATGTTTTGCCAGTGATATTATTGCGCTTGGCATATTCTTTAATGCCAGCCGTTGCCAGCGCGCCTGCTGGCTCTAAAATGCTGCGTGTGTCTTCAAACACATCTTTTACCGCGGCACATATCGCATCGTTATCTACCACTATCATTTCATCAACAAATTGCTGACAAAGCTTAAACGTATGCTCGCCCACTTGCTTAACTGCCGCGCCATCGGCAAATAAACCCACTTGATCCAGCATCACACGGTGACCGAGTTTCAGCGATTCAGTCATCGCTTCTGCATCTTTGGCCTCAACACCAATCACTTTTATGTCTGGTCGTACCGCTTTTACATAAGCCGCGATGCCCGCAATCAAGCCGCCGCCGCCCACACAGCAAAATATTGCTTCTATCGGTTCAGGATGATTTTGCAAAATTTCCAAGGCAATAGTACCCTGTCCAGCAATTACATCAGGATCATCATAAGGATGCACGAAAGTCAGATTTTCAGACTTTTCAAGTATTAACGCGTGCACATAAGCATCCGAATAACTATCGCCAAATAGCACGACTTCTGCGCCCCTGCTTTTGACTGCATTGATTTTAATCAAGGGCGTTGTCGTCGGCATCACAATCACCGCACGGCAACCTAGTTTTTGCGCACTTAAAGCTACGCCTTGCGCGTGATTTCCAGCGCTGGCGGCAATTACACCTCGCGACAAAGTCTCTGCAGATAAATTCGCCATCTTGTTATAGGCGCCACGCAATTTAAAAGAGAATACCGGCTGCATATCTTCGCGCTTTAGCAATACGCGATTACCAATACGTGCGGATAAATTGGGCTGAAACTCCAAAGGTGTTTTTTTTGCCACATCGTAAACGTGGGAATTTTCTATTTTTTGTCTGTAATTGATTGTCATGCGCAGTTTTTTTAATTATAAATCCGCGCTATTTAGAAATTAACTAGCGCGGTGTATGATATTGAATGGTTTGTATTATAAAGAATTATCAAGGATCTACTAAGGAACTAGCGAAAAAATGGCATTTACTCAAGACGAATTAAAACAACAAGTCGCTAAAGCAGCGGTTGAATATGTAAAAAGCGGCATTATTGGTGTGGGCACAGGTTCGACAGCCAACTTTTTTATTGAAGAATTAGCAAAAGTAAAACATAAAATCGATGGCGCTGTTGCCAGCTCCGAAGCCACCGCACAGCGTTTACGCGGCCATGGTATCGAAGTGTTTGATTTAAACAGCGTAGATCAATTAGATATTTACGTAGATGGCGCTGATGAAATCACAGAGCATTTGCATATGTTAAAAGGCGGCGGTGGCGCATTAACGCGCGAAAAAATCGTAGCAGCCGTGGCTAAACAATTTATATGTATTTGTGATGCCAGTAAATATGTGCCGGTTTTGGGTAAATTCCCTTTACCAGTAGAAGTATTGCCAATGGCTAAAAGTTATGTGGCGCGTGAACTTGTCAAATTAGGCGGCCAACCGCAATTGCGTGATTTTACGACTGATAATGGCAACATAATTTTAGACGTGCATGGTTTAACGATTAGTGATCCGATTGCTTTTGAAGCAAAAGTAAATCAAATCGTTGGCGTGGTAACGAATGGCTTATTTGCTGCTCGCCCAGCCAATGTATTGCTTTTGGCAACTGCGGATGGCGTCGTAACGTATAAAAAGTAATTAGCTAGGCTGCTATTAAGGCAAATAATATAACTGTCACAATTGTTCGCTATCATTCAACATGGACTTAATTGAGCAATGAATCACAAGGATAGTAAACATGCAATTTGAACATACCTCTAAACAATACGATGCTGAATTAGAATCCGTTCGCGCTAAAGTGCTTGAAATGGGCGGCTTGGTCGAGCAGCAAATTGTTAACGCATTAGAAGCGTTAATTAAAGCCGATATCAAACTCGCTAAAGAAGTCATGGAAAATGACGCGCGCGTTAATACGCTTGAAGTGCAGATTGACGAAGACTGTAGCCATATTATTGCGCGACGTCAGCCAGCGGCAGGCGATTTGCGCATGGTGATGATGATGGTGAAAACTATCACTGATTTAGAGCGTATTGGCGATGAGGCCACTAAGATTGCACGTACTGCGCAACGTATCTTTGATGAAGATCGCATGTACAAACCGCGTTTTAATGAAATTAAAGCGATGGTAAAACTGGTGCGCGAAATGCTGCGCACTTCTTTAGATGCTTTTGCACGTTTAGATGTGAGCCAAACGGTAGAGGTCGCCAAGCAGGATGAATTAGTTGATGAACAGTTCCGCGCGGCGATGCGTCAATTGGTGATGTATATGCTTGAAGATCCACGTACGATTTCGATGTCATTAGAAGTATTATTCGTGGCAAAAGCGGTTGAGCGTATTGGCGACCATGCTAAAAATATCGCCGAATATGTGGTGTATATGGTGAAAGGTAAAGACGTTCGCCATACCAGTTTAGCCGATATGGAACGCGAAACTTTGCAGCCTTAATACACGTTTTTGCAATAAAAAAGCAGCTTTTAAAGCTGCTTTTTTATTTATATATCTGGATACTCGCGTTATTAACTACTTTAAAGCACTTAAGTCTCTAGCCAGTACATGCCAAGCGACGGGATTGTGAGTAGGGAATCAGATAAATCTATCGTGTCATCTGAAAATAAGTTTTTTACCGCGGCGTGTTGCAATAAACCTAACTTACGTAATCCATCAATGTTGCAGGCTTGTTCTTTGTGATCAAAATTACAAATCACTAATACGCGCGGATGGTTACCTGTGCCGTTGTTACGCACAAAACAGAATAAATGTGGATTATCTAGCGAGATTAATTCGCGATTATTGTGGTCTGCAAAGGCGGTGATTTCTTTTCTGGTTGCAATCATCTTTCTTAAACCAGAAAATATGCGCTGCTGAGTAGTACCTTTTTCAAGCCTTAACTCACTTTTATTCCAATCCATGGCTGGGCGGTGAATCCAACGATTATCATTTTTTTTGTGATCGTCATCCAAATAAGCTTGATCGTTTAGCGTGCCAATCGCATCACCATAATAAATGAGCGGAATGCCGCCAAAAGCCAAAATTACGCCATGCAGCAGCAAAATAGTATCGATACTGCGCGTGATGGCATCCTCATCATGATGCTCAAGCGCCGTTTCTAAGCCCGCCAATGATGCCAGTGAACCCGCAATCCGCGCATCGCCGTTTTTAACATTGGTGCCAAAAGCAATGCCTTTGGCAGAAGAGTTTGCCGAACGATCTGTGTAGTAATGCAATAAAAACTGTCTATGCAATGTAGGCTCATAGCCAGCCAAACGAATATCGTTGTCATCAAAACCCAAGCCAATATCATCATGACAACGCACATAGTTAAGCCAAGTCGCGCGCTCTAATTTATCGGGAATGGAGCGAATCGCACGATTAAGTAACGTGGCATTTTTGGTGGCGACCGCTTCCCACAACAATGCCATCAACGTCGCGTTATACGCGATTTCGCACTCTTTGGCATTAATCGCATCTTCGCCAAAATATTTAATTACCTCAATCGGCGCAACAATCGCCTCTGCAATAAATAGCACACCCGGCGCAGTTACTTGGCAGCAATCTTTCATCAACTGTAATATCAAATGCGCTTCACGTTCATTTTGGCAAGTGCTGCCAATTTTTTTCCATAAGAAAGCCACTGCATCCAGCCGAATAATATCTGCCCCGTGATTCGCCCAGTACAAAATAATATCAACCATTTCGGTAAAAACAGCAGGATTTTGATAGTTCAAATCCCACTGATAATCATTGAAAACAGTCATCACCCACTTACCCATTTCCGCATTCCAAGTAAAATTACCTGGCGCGTTTTCAGGGAAAACTTCTGGCATATATTGTTCATATAAATCGGGCGTACCACGGTCGTCAAACATGTAGTAGTAATCCTGATATTTTTTGTCGCCAGCAATCGCCTGATGTGCCCAAGCGTGCTCATCTGACGTGTGGTTCACCACCACATCCAGCACTAGCAAAGTATCAAGTTTTTTAAGATTAGTCGCCAACGCATCTAAATCTTCCACCGTACCGATTTCTGCATTGATTTTTCTAAAATCACGTACCGCATAACCGCCATCGCTCTTACCTTTTGGGCAATCTAGAATTGGCATAATGTGCAGCATATTGATGCCCAATTCTTGCAGATAACCGAGTTTGCTTTCCAACCCTTTTAAATCGCCAGAAAACTCTCTGCAATAAACCGCATAGCCAACCCATTGCTGACTTAAAAACCAGTTATGGTTTTTTTCGCGTGCCAGGTCAAGCTGACGCAACTCCGTTGAGCGTGCGATATATGAACGGGTAAGGACCTTAACTAATTGATTTAATTGTGATTTAAAATCATCGCGATGACCATATAACTGATGAAACAGCGAATAAATGGCATAAAAATTTGCCCCTAATCGTGTATAAAAATATTGCAGATTTTTGTCTTTAACTTCCGCTTCAATTTCGGTCAATATATCGTTTAACAACGAATGTGAAACTTGTTCATACATAAATTTTATCCAATTTTATTTGATGTTTTGTTCACTTTAATGTTGTATATCGCTGCTTTTTTACTACTGAAAAATCGTATTTAATGTCTTTTTCGCTCTATTTTACTGCTTCTATTTCTGAAGTCTTTAATACGTTAGGTGCTTTGTTCAAATCAGCCGTATTCTGTTTTGGACGTAATCCATAATGCGACAATCCTTCCAAGATGCCAGCTGCATAATGTTGTTCGGCAAAATAAATGTGCTCACTTTGGCGCAATTTTTCTAATTCCTGACTATAGTTGCCCACCACAATCGCTTGCGTGTCGCCAATCAACATTTCAATATCGTTGCCAGAATCGCCTGCCACTACAAAACTTTCCAGCGGCAAACCCCATTTATAAGCCAAGTAGCGAATAGCATGACCTTTTGAAGCGCGCACAGGCAATACGTCTAAAAATTCCTCATGCGAATAAATCAGTTGTGCATGTAAATTGTTCTGGCGCAGATAATTTTTAATATCATTTAAAGGCGGCATTAATTCTGGCTTGGCGATATAACTTAACTTGAATTCACGCTGATTTTCAGGTGCCTGTAAAGTTAATCCAGAGAAATGACTTAATGCATTTTCCAGCGCATCTCTTCTCCACATATAACGGATATGCGCTGACCAGCCAGTATCTGGCACCAGTTTCTGACCATAATGAATCTCAGAGCCCACTGATGTAATCAACACATCTGGAATATTCACCTGATTTTTTTTGAGTATTTCCACCGCGCTTTCAAGCCATCTTCCCGTTGCGATACCAAAAACACAATCCGCCTTATTGTTTTCCACCCAAACCGTTAGCTCTTTTAGCGACTTTTTATGTCCTACCAACGTGTTATCAATATCACTGATCAACGCCATTTTTGCCAAAGGAATGCGCGACTTTTCTTTGCTGGACATGCCCGCATTTAAAATTAAAGCTTGCTGGCGGCGTAAACGTTTTTGGTCTCGGCGCAATAGTCGATTCACTTCTTTCATGTATTTATCCACATGCGCTGTCCAACTGTAGTGCCGCCAAACACCAGCCAAGCCGCTGGTTGCCCACTTGCGCCAGCGTTTCCTGTCTTCTAATACATGCAGCAAACAACTCGCAATCGCGTTGCTATCCAGCGTATCCACAATGACGCCATTGCGACAATTGCCTAATATATCGCGCGGGCCGCCATCATCTGGCGCAACAAACGGCAAGCCACTGGCAGCGGCTTCAATCAAGGTTAAGCCAAACGGTTCAGTAAATGCTGGGTTAACGAAAACGCCACGGCGCCGTGCTGCCAATCGATACAATTCGGGCACATCTTCTTGCGCGACAAATTTTGGAATCGCCACTTTGCCCCAAAGATCATAACGATCTAAATCGAACAATAATTGCTTCATGACTTTCTGTTGTGACTCTTCTAGGTTGCGAATATCTTCACGCGTGCCGGCAACAATCAGTAAATTAGCCGCTGCCTGTAATTCTGGACTGTTGCCATAAGCTTCAATTAAGCCGTGGATATTTTTGCGCATTTCTGGTCGGCTCATGGCAAAAATAAGCGGCTTTTCTGGCTCAGACAAATAGCTATCTATTTTTTGTTGTATAGAGGTTTTTTGTTGTACACGTCCTGGCGGCAAAAATCTTGATGTATTCGTACCAGGCGGAATCACACTGAAACGCGATTGATTAAAATTATTGTACATGCCGTATTGCTGCTCAATTTCTTGCTTGGTACTGGTCACAATCAATGAAGCATGCTGAATAATGTCCTCTTCAACCGCAATGCGCCGCTCGAAATTAAATTGCTTTTCTATGGTAGAGGTTTTTCGTCCACTAGCAATCAATCGATCGCGCTTGGGGCGGCCAAGTGAATGGCCAGTATGTATTTGCGGAATGCCAAGCAACAATGACAATTGCTGGCCGACATAACCAGCATCGGCATAATGCGTATGGATCAGATCTGGTACGCGCCCTTGTTGTCTTAAATAATGTAGTGCTTTATCGACCACTTGGTCTAAATGTGGCCACAGCAATTCTTTTCTTAAATAGCGTTTTGGCCCACAACGTAACCGTATGATGCGTGCGTTTGAATCTAGCGATTCTTCAGGGGCAGCATAGTCTGCTGATAAATTATTATCTTCAATTAATCGTGTGAGTAAATCGACTTTATCCACACCTTTATGCTGTGCTAACGCGCGCGCCAATTCCACCACATACGTCGTCTGCCCACCCGTATCGGCATCTTTTCCCAGCTCCATATCGTTAGCACGAATCAATCCGTGCATGCTAATCATCAGCACATAAATGGGAGATTCAGACTTTTGTGCTGCTTTAGCCAAAGCATCATTAATCATATAGTCCAATCCAAACTTTTTAATTTTTGCTTAAATCATTATTTTTCGCGCAGATCCCAGCTATCGATAAATGGCGTATAAAAATCCATATCTACTGGCGCGCCGCCACGAATGCTGCAAATTGCACTTGCAAATGCATTCGCACGATCAAGCATAACGGCATGATCCCAATTTAGTGTGTTAGCTAACATACAGACAGCGGAAAAAGCATCACCTGCACCAACTGTATCTACAATTTCAGTTTGTTCAGATGGCTGTAATTGTGTGTTGATTAATTTATCATCGGTTGTCATCCAAGCGCCTTGCGCACCTGCGGTTACGATGACTTGTTTAATATCGAATTCTGCAGCGAGTAGTTTGGCTTTTTCATGCAAGTTTGATTGAGGCGGATTATTGACGTCAATTTTGAAATATTTAGCAATAATGACTAACTCTTCTTCGTTCAACTTAACGATATCGCTGCGCAATAAAGAACGTTTAAGTGTATGTTTATTGTAAAAAGGCGCGCGTAAGTTAACATCTAAAAAGCGCGGACATTTGCCATCCTCTAAAAATTTATCCAACGCCAATCTAGACGGCATACTACGCTGCGCCAAAGTACCAAAATAAACCATTTCCGGCTTAAGCGACATCGTCACCATATGCGTAATGCCCGCATGAATATGGTCGTAGGCTTGGTCTTCTAATATATCAAACTGGTGTCCATCTTTGGTTAACTTAACTTTTACTTTTCCAGTCGGATAAATCGCATCAATTTGAAGCCCAGAAACATCCATTTTTAATCGCTGCATTTCTTGCAAAAACTGCGTGCGTAAGGCATCGTTCCCCGTTCTGGTAATCATCACCGGATGCAATCCAAATGCTTGCAAATGGCGCGCCACATTAAACGGCGCACCGCCCAATATTGTTTCATCTGGAAAAATATCCGCTAATACTTCCCCAAAAATGCCAATCACTGTGTGTGTGTTGGCATGAATCTCATTAGGTGACAATGTCGCTCCTTTTTGTTACTTAAGTGTTATTTAATGGCGCTAAACAATAGCAGTGACGATATAAATATAGGTTGAATTAAAATGTGACGGCTACTTTAAATTTCTAAAATAACTAAACCTCTGCTAATGCTATAAATCCGTCAGTGGAATTAATCCTGCATCAAGATCCTTACTACTTATTTGCAAAGACAACTGCGCCAAACTTTCGGTTAATGTTGTCAGCACTTCCATATCTAAGCGATCCAGCGCATCGCGCAACACACCTCTTGGTGAAGGCGGCGCGCTTTTAATCATCTCTAAACCTTGTGCTGTCAGTGACAATCGCACCACACGTTGATCCGTTGTTTCGCGCTTTTTAACGATCAAGTCTTTCTTAACCAGTTTTTCAATCAAATTACTGGCAGTCGATTGATGAATCGCCAGATTAGCAGCCAGTTCAGAAACTTTTAGATCTGGCGCCCTATTCAATTCATAAAGCACCCAAAGCTGAGAACCGCTGATGCCGCACGCGGTTTCTGTATCGCTTAAATGTTTCTTTACCGAACTAAAAATCACGCGAAAATGCTGCAAAGAGGCTGTCGCCAATTTAGCCTGTAATTCTTGGTTAACTAAAAGTACTGGGGTTTCTGTCATATTTTAAGTAAAAATAAAAAGTGAAAAGATTGATTTGCGTATTCAACAAACGCTACTTACAAAGCTTAAGTGCAAACTCTGAACACACAGAATTTGCACTCAAAATAGTGTTAACTAAAAAAATTAAGTGTACGCCAGCAATTACATTTATACAAATATATCTTGTGTAAATGTAATTAAGAGTAATTCATTTACCTAATGTTCATCAATATTTAAAAACAAAAAAGCCATGCTAATTAGCATGGCTTATGCAAATGCCTATTCAATGAATCAGCGCTTAACTATATTTTTCTGGCACATAACCACTTGCGGTATCAGCACCTTCGCCAAAAAAGTATTTTTCAGTCTGTTCACTTAAATATTTACGCGCTGCTGGGTCTGCCAAGCTAAGGCGATTTTCATTCACTAGCATGGTTTGTTGTTTGAGCCATGCTGCCCACGCTTCTTTAGAAACTTGCAGGTAAATGCGTTTGCCTAATTCGCCTGGATACGGAGGAAAATCCATGCCTTCAAGCTCTTTGCCTAATTTAATACATTGTACTGTGCGTGCCATCTGCAAACCTTTATAGATTAATTAACTTGAAACAAAACAATATGATAACGCATGTTAAAATAATCCGATTAACTTTTAATGAATACGATTGCGCAATGAAAATAGATCCAACTAATTTAAATGAGCCGTCAAACCAATCGGCTAATCAGCCGCATATTGAAAGCCCTTTTAAAGGTAAAACTGGTTTGCGCCGATTGTTTAACGCGTTTGGCTATTCGTTAGATGGCTTTAAAGCGGCTTATAAACACGAAGATGCTTTTAGACAAGAAGTTCTACTGGCAGCGATATTTATTCCGTTAGCATTTTACTTAGAACCAACCGCAATCCATCGCGCGTTGATGATTGGCAGCGTTTTACTGGTGCTAATTGTGGAATTGTTGAACTCTGCGATTGAAGCGGTAGTTGATCGCGTATCAATTGAACGCCATGAATTGGCCAAACGTGCAAAAGATATCGGCAGCGCGGCAGTGTTTATCGCGCTGGCAAATGTGGTGATTATTTGGTGCTTAATACTTATTAATTAAATTGGCTGATTAAGTTTTATTCAGCGCTCTGTTAAAGACTTAATTGCTTGTAAAAATCCAAACTTAATTTGAAATCAAGTTTGGATTTTTATATTGAGTTGCTATTGAATACTTAACACTTAAAATAGTTTAAAAATCGCCACGTAAGCCGATCAATACGGAGCGCTCGCCAGCGGGTGAAATATCTTTTAAGAACGATGCATGCTCACGAATCTCATCATTCAACAGATTATTGGCTTTGGCGAACAATTCAAGGTTAAGTTTGGTCGGTAATTTATACGCCACAATCGCGCTCACATTGGTGTAACTGTCGGTTGCCAATTCATTCTCAGCCGTGTTGTCTTGTTTAAACGCGTGTAAAGCATCTAACCTAACGCTGAAACGATTCAAACTGTATTGCAACCCAGCACCTAAACGTAACGGTGAAATACGCGGCAAATAATCATTGGTACGTGTTTCTTTCGCATGCACGTAATCGCCGCGAACAGTTAAGTCTAAATTAGGCGCAACATTGAATTTCCCTTCCGCTTCTAAGCCTTTAAACACGGCAGGCACCGCTCTAAATTGCGCTTCTGGTAGAAGGTCTGCACCAGAACCATCCGCTATACCATCGTTGTCTGCATCCACAGGATTTAATTCACCATCGGCTCCGCGCCTATCTCTTGAATTGAAAAGCCCGACAAAATTATTAAATCGTGTGTAATAAGTGCCTATGCTGAACGAATTCTTGCCTTCTTTCCAGCGAATCTGCGCATCAATACCATTGGATTTTTCTACACCAAAATTAGTATTCCCTACCTCAAACTGACCTGTCGCAATGTGCGCGCCATTGGCATATAACTCAAAATAACTTGGGGCGCGTTCGTTGTGCGATAAATTACTGGTTAACGACCATTGCTTATTCAAACTGTATAAACCGCCCAGCGCAAAACTGTTGGGGTTAAAACTATTGTTCTGACCTGCACCAAAGTTGGCATTGGCATTATCTTTCGAATCAACCGATGCATGACCCAAACGACCGCCGAAAGTGATCTTATGTGGCGCTTTTTCACCGCCACCTAGCGGCAATTCTTCATACAAATAAACCGCGTGGCTTTGGGAATTGACACCTGGCACAAACGCTTCTTCACCCAAAGCTTCGAAATTGGTATTGCTAAACTGATAGCCAATCACGCCGTTCAGCGCACCAAAACCTGTTTGGATTGGCGCATGTCCCGCCTCAAAAGAACCTTCGATTCCGCGGTTTTTAAACGTTGTACCCACTTCGCCGTCTTCTAATTCCACGTGTTCATAATCGGTATGTGCCATGCGGAATTTCACGCGATTGATCACATTACCCAAATCTTTGAATTCACTCGCGACATCCCAACGGTCGCTTTTCATATCAATGCGCACAGCTTCTTCCGCCACTGTGCCATAGTTATTATTCATGGTGGAATATGAGATTCCCGCATAGCCATTGTCAAATGTAAGCGCCGCACCTAATGCGCCGCCATCACCATCAGAACTACTATTCACTAATTTGCCACGATTCTCACGTTCTGTGCCATCTGCTTCACTTTTACGTTTTGAGACCGCGAAGCCGTTAATATCCAAATCATCTGTTTTTCTTTTATATACATCCGCATGAATCGCAAACTGACCATTACCGACATCGACAACCGCCGCGCCGTTTCGCGTATTATCTGGTCCGCCAAAACGCGTTTCGGCACGTCCTGTAATGCCATCTAACTGTTCTTTGGGAATACGGTGATCAATCGCATTCACCACGCCACCCACTGCGCTACCGCCATATAACAATGCGGCTGGGCCGCGTACGACATCAATTTGCTCAATAATTAACGGATCTACACTTACGGCGTGGTCGAAACTAAGTGAAGAAGCATCCAAAATACCGACGCCATTTTGCATAATACGCACGCGTTCTGCATCTAAACCGCGAATCACTGGACGTGATGCATTCGGCCCGAATTGGGTTGCCGTTACGCCGGGAATACCATTCAAAGTTTCGCCAATAGTGCCTTCACGCCTAAGGCTTAACTCACGACCATTGAGCACAGTGACTGGTACAACCAGCTCATCCGACTCTACGCCTAAAGGATTGCCCGTAATTGCTACTGGCGCTATTTCGATATTGGTTTCTTCAGCGAATGCATTGCTGACAATAAATGGACTGCCAGTAAAAAGCGATGCAACTACCAAGATAATAGGTTTACATGCAAATGCCTGACGCATTTGCGATTGATTGATTTCGTACATGGATGAATCCTCAAAAAAATAGCATTAGCCAGCAATTAATATTGCTGAAAATATGGGTATTTATGCGGATTGAGGGGGCGCGCGCGCAGCGTAATGCTGGCTAGTGGTATTGAAAAAATAAGATTTTAAACTAACAGGCGCAATTGAATTAGCTTGTAGCAACGCAAATACAAAAGGCTGTGAACTCACGCCATTTTCAATACCTGCATGACTAATACACTGCTCACACTGATGATTCGGCGTGTTTTTATGTTGCTGATTCTGTTGCGTTAAGTCTGAAAAATGGCTGATTTCATGCGTTGCAATGCCCATTTGCGTAAAAGCAAATAGCACAACCAAACTGACATGAATGAATAACCTCTGCAACATAGTTGCAATATTAGCAGAAAGTTACGGAATAGATTAGGTTTAAATATTCAAAGTTAAAATTAAAAAAGGTCGCTATTGCGACCTTTTAAATATCTAAAATCCCAGAAATTAAGCGTAATTTTTTTCTGCAAAATCCCAATTTGCTAGAGAAGCTAAAAATGTCTCTACAAATTTAGGACGTGCATTGCGATAATCGATGTAATAAGCATGTTCCCACACGTCAATCGTTAACAAAGCTTTATCGCCAGTTGTTAATGGCGTGCCAGCTGCGCCCATATTCACAATATCTACGCCGCCATCGGCTTTTTTAACTAACCATGTCCAACCAGAACCAAAATTGCCAACGGCAGAAGCTTGAAATGCTTTTTTAAACTCATCAAAACTGCCCCATTTTTTGTTGATTGCATCAGCCAAAGCACCCGTTGGAGCGCCACCGCCATTTGGTTTTAAGCTACTCCAAAAAAAAGTGTGATTCCAGATTTGTGCAGAATTATTATAAATACCGCCAGAAGATTTTTTGATAATCTCTTCCAAACTGCTATTTTCAAACTCCGTGCCTTTAATCAAATTATTCAGATTAGTCACATAAGCTTGGTGATGTTTACCGTAGTGATAATCTAGTGTTTCTTCAGAAATATGTGGCGCAAGCGCGTCTCTTGGGTAAGGTAAAGGTGGTAGTGTATGTTCCATTTTGTATTCCTAACATTGTTGAATGATTTGTGATTTTTAGATTTATACGTATTTTTAATTTACAACTGTACATTAATATATTGGGTGTTAATTGACAAATTTAAACTACAAATTTAAATAAAAAAATAGTTTTTTATTTATTAGCATCAATCTTTACATCTGTTTTATTTCCAGCCAGTTTCTTAGCTCGCGGATGAGCATCATCATACGTTTTACTCAAATGCTGAAAATCTAGATGCGTATAAATTTGCGTGCTACTGATATTCGCGTGCCCCAACATCTCTTGCACAGCACGCAAATCGCTGCTGGATTGCAGCACGTGCGTGGCAAAGCTGTGGCGTAACATATGTGGATGTACCGAGGAATAGATGCCTTGTTTAATTGCCCATTCTTTAATGCGATATTGAATATTACGTGCTGAAATACGTTTGCCTTGTAAACTGGTAAACACTGGTTTATCTGCGATTTCACATGCAAGAATTGGGCGCACTGCCAGCCAATTTTGAATGGCTTTTGCAGCAAATTCGCCTAATGGCACGATGCGTGTTTTATTGCCTTTACCCGTAACTGTTACCGTGCCTTCTACGAAATCTAGTGCGCTTACATTTAAATTAACTAGCTCGCTCAGACGCAAACCGGATGAGTAAAACAGTTCTAAAATCGCATGATCGCGCGTACTTAACAGGCTATCTTCTTCAATATTCACAAGCTTTGTTGTTTGCTCAATAGATAAAACTTGCGGCAAAGCTTGTGTGGATTTTGGTGCGCGTAAATCCAAAACAGGATTTTGCTTGTAATCGTGATCGCGGATCAGATAACTGAAAAATCCGCGCCAGCAAGATAATAATCGTGCGATGCTTTTTCCACCCAAACCTTTGCTATGAAGACTGGCAACAAAACGCCGAATGTGCGCATTTTGTAATGCGTTTAACGGCGTTTTATCACTTAATTGTATTAACTGCGATAAATCTCTCGCGTAACTTTTACGCGTTAACTCACTTAAACCACGCTCAAAATTCAGAAAATCAAGATATTGCTTTGCTAAGTCTTGAGAATCTACAAGACTTTCAGAAGCTGGATTCTGATCTGACCTATCGGTTAAGTGTTGAGCTAGCATTGGTTTTTGTGATCGATTCCCAATTTAAATAACGAATTAAATTTAAGCAAAATTCAGTTGTCTAGATAATGCAGCGCTAACCAGTTCACCAATTTTATTTAAAAAATCCGTGCCCATATCTGCATAAAAACGATTTTCATCATCACTTGCTAACGCTAAAAATCCAAATAATTGTCCATGACGCAATGGAATGATTGCAAGTGAAGCCGCTGAGTCTATAAACCAATCTTCACCTACAATTGCAGGCGGTTTGCCGCAATAAGGATTGCCTAACTCCGCAATCCAAGTTTTAACGGCATCAGAAGTTTCGCTAAACACCAAATTTGCCTGGCTTGATTGTGCCAATGGCTGTACCCAAATGCGCAAACACGTATCGCTTAAGTCAAAAAATTCGGGTAAATCGTGGCTAATTAACTGTTCAATCGCATCAAAATTCTTAGCTTGATGCAGGCGCAAATTGAATGTATGAATTTTATTCGCAGACGCATCATTTTCTTGCGCATTCAATACCAGTTCAGCAAATCGACCTTCAAGCGCACTGATTTTGTCGCGTTGCGCTAATTGTTGCCGCTCTGCCAATGAAATCGTGCCGCTTCCATGTGGACTTGGTAAGTGGATATCCGCTAACAGCGTGGCATTTTCTTCAAAAAATTCAGGGTGATTTTTTAAGTAAGTTTTTATTTGGTCTGGATTGATTTCTACTGACTGGATTTCTTCTGACATGCATTATTCCCTAAATTAATCATTTATTTTTTTATATGTTTGGTGCTATTTTTAAGCGTTTAAAGCTCAATCAAGCCTTCAAACACAAACTCAGCAGGCCCAGTCATCATCACTGGCGACGTTTCTGCAGAACTTAGCTCGATGGAATTAATTTTTCCATCCCACGCAATATTCAATTTGCCGCCGCGCGTATTCACTAAAACAGGCGATTGCAAAAGCCCTAATGCAATACCACTTACTGCCGCGGCGCAAGCACCAGTACCGCAGGAAAGGGTTTCGCCGCTACCACGCTCATACACGCGTAGATTGATTTCATGCGGATTCACAACCTGCATAAATCCCGCGTTAACCCGTTGCGGAAAATCTATATGCGACTCAATTTGAGGCCCTAATTGCGCAACATTCGCAGTTTCTACATCACTTACTAACGTAACCGCGTGCGGATTACCCATTGAAACGGCAGAAATCGTGATGGCTTCTGACTGCAATTGCAGATTGTATTGTGTTTGCCGACTTGTTGCGCTAAACGGAATAAGCGCGGGCTCAAAAATTGGCGCGCCCATATTTACTGTTACTTGTCCATCGGCTTGTAATTGCAGCACAATCACGCCACAAGCGGTTTCGACCGTTATTTCACGTTTTGTGGTCAAGCCTTTTTCCGCGACAAATCTCGCAAAGCAACGTGCGCCATTACCGCACTGCTCTACCTCGCCACCATCTGCATTAAAAATGCGATATTTAAAATCGACATCTGCTGATGTGCTTTTTTCAACCATTAAAAGTTGATCGCAACCAACACCAAAATAACGATTGGCAATTTGTTTAATTTGGCTTGCATTAAGCGCGACAATTTGTGAATAGCCGTCGATGACGACAAAATCATTGCCCGCGCCTTGCATTTTTGTGAACTTAAGTTGCATTTCTACCTCTATCAATTGCTCATATTCTACCAAATTTGAGTGTTTACAAGTGGTTAACCATGTACAATCCGCAATCCCACAGTGATTAATAATATTTGCTTTAGCCTTTAGTCGATATTGTTTTCCCTTTTATTAATGTTAAGTTTTCAAGGCGCAACTCAATGAATGAATATCTTTTTACCTCAGAATCCGTTTCTGAAGGCCATCCAGACAAACTCGCAGACCAAGTTTCAGACAGCATTTTAGATGCTATTTTAGAGCAGGATCCCACCGCACGCGTGGCTGCAGAAACTTTAGCCAATACTGGCTTAATTGTACTTGCCGGCGAAATCACCACTACAGCTAACGTTGATTATATTAAAGTCGCACGCGAAACCATTAAACGCATTGGTTATGACAATACAGAATACGGCATCGACTATAAAGGTTGCGCTGTATTAGTCGCTTATGACAAACAATCACCCGATATCGCACAAGGTGTCGATGGCGCGCAGGATGATCCATTAGACCAAGGCGCGGGTGACCAAGGCTTGATGTTTGGTTATGCGGTGGATGAAACGCCACAATTAATGCCTTTACCAATTTGGTTAAGCCACCGTTTAATGGAGCGCCAAGCGCAATTGCGTAAAGATGGTCGTTTGCCGTGGTTGCGTCCAGATGCAAAAAGCCAGGTAACAATACAATATGTCGATGGCAAACCATACAAAATCGATACGGTTTTAGTTTCTACACAGCATTCGCCGGATATCAGTTTAGAAGATATCCGTGAAGCGACGATTGAGGAAATCATCAAACCAATGTTGCCTAAAGAGTTAATCAAAGGCGATATTAAATTTTTAGTGAATCCAACTGGTCGCTTTGTTATCGGCGGTCCACAAGGTGATTGCGGTTTAACAGGCCGTAAAATTATTGTCGATACCTACGGCGGTGCTGCTCCTCATGGCGGCGGTGCATTCTCTGGTAAAGACCCTTCAAAAGTAGACCGTAGCGCAGCTTATGCAGGCCGTTATGTTGCAAAAAACATTGTTGCTGCGGGATTAGCATCACGTTGCTTGGTACAAGTGAGTTATGCGATTGGCGTTGCGCAACCGACTTCTGTGATGGTTGAAACTTATGGCACTGGCAAAGTATCGAATGACGTGTTAACACAATTAGTTCGCGAACATTTTGACCTGCGCCCAAAAGGCATTGTAAAAATGTTAAATCTATTGCGCCCGATTTATACTAAAACTGCTGCTTACGGCCATTTTGGTCGTGATGAACCTGAGTTTACTTGGGAAGCGACTGATAAAGCAGCCGCGTTAAAAGCGGCGGCTGGTTTATAGCCACATGTAGCAAATAGATTGAATTAACCAGTGTAATCAGCAATTTAGCTCGCTAATTTTGTATGGGCCATGCTTTACAAAGTTGCTGATTACACTATAATCCTGCATCTAAAGATTTACTACCGAGGAACGTTGCGAGGTTTGCGTCTGCAAATCCCAGGCTCGGTGTACAAACTGTTGTATAAAAAATAAGTTTGTAACGGCGTTCACTTTATTAACCGATTAATTTGAATGAACAGATTATTAGGCTGTATAAAGTGAAGCGCCGTTTTTATTTGTCCGCGCTTTTCTTCCGCCAAATAGTGATGTATTCAAATAGTCATGTATTTTAAGGACTATAAAATGAACACTGTAACTCCAGACTTTAAACAGATAGCCAAAGACTATGTAATTGCTGATATTAATTTAGCTACATTCGGTCGCAAAGAAATCGCTATTGCTGAAACAGAAATGCCAGGCTTAATGGCTATTCGCGAAGAATATGCCGCTGCACAACCACTCAAAGGCGCGCGCATCACTGGCTCGCTACACATGACGATTCAAACTGCTGTGTTGATTGAAACGCTAAAAGATTTAGGCGCAGAAGTACGTTGGGCGTCATGTAACATCTACTCAACGCAAGACCACGCTGCGGCTGCAATTGCTGCGGGCGGCACACCTGTTTTCGCGATTAAAGGCGAGACCTTAACTGAATATTGGGATTACACGCATCGCATTTTTGAATGGGCTGATGACCAAGATGGTAAGCCAACGTATTCAAATATGATTTTAGATGACGGCGGCGATGCGACTTTGTTGCTGCATCTTGGTACGCGTGCTGAAAAAGATTTGTCGGTTGTTTCTAAACCGACTAGCGAAGAAGAAATCTGCTTATTCGATGCGATTAAAGCTAAATTAAAAACAGATCCAACCTGGTACTCAACACGTTTAGCACAAATTATTGGCGTAACTGAAGAAACGACTACTGGCGTGCATCGTTTGTATCAAATGCATAAAGAAGGCAAATTGGCTTTCCCAGCAATCAATGTCAATGATTCAGTGACTAAATCCAAATTCGATAATTTATACGGTTGCCGCGAATCATTAGTAGATGCGATTAAACGCGCAACCGATGTGATGATTGCAGGTAAAGTAGCAGTGGTTGCTGGTTATGGCGATGTGGGTAAAGGTTCTGCACAAGCATTGCGTGCGTTATCTGCTCAAGTTTGGGTAACAGAAGTTGACCCAATCTGCGCATTACAAGCGGCGATGGAAGGTTATCGTGTTGTAACGATGGATTATGCTTGTGAGCATGGCGATATCTTTGTGACTGCCACGGGAAATTATCATGTGATTACGCATGACCATATGGCAAAAATGAAAGATCAGGCGATTGTGTGTAATATTGGTCACTTCGACAATGAAATCGACGTTGCTTCACTTGAACAATACGAGTGGGATGAGATCAAGCCACAAGTGGATCATGTGATTTTCCCAGCGATGAACGGCAAAGCGTCCAAAAAGATTATTCTGTTGGCACAAGGTCGTTTGGTAAATCTAGGTTGCGGTACGGGTCATCCAAGCTATGTGATGAGTTCTAGCTTTGCCAATCAAACGATTGCGCAAATCGAGTTATTCACGCGCCAAGCGGATTATCCAGTCGGCGTTTATGTATTACCTAAACATTTGGATGAAAAAGTCGCTGTGTTGCAATTGCGTAAATTAAACGCACAATTGAGCAGACTATCTGAAACGCAAGCGGCTTACATTGGCGTTTCGCAAGATGGCCCTTTTAAACCAGATACTTACCGTTATTAAGCTTTAATTATTTTAGAAAAGGAAGCAGACACATGAAATTACTCATCGGATGGTTATTAAATGCTTTGGCATTATTGGCTGTAGCATATTTTGTTCCGGGCATTCATGTGTCTAGCTTTACTTACGCGTTAATTGCGGCAGCGGTAATCGGCTTAGCCAATATATTGATTAAACCGATTCTATTGATACTGACATTACCCGTTACCATTATTACGCTGGGTTTATTTATCTTTGTGATCAATGGCTTGATGTTTTGGCTGGCAGGTTATGTTTTACAAGGTTTTGATGTGAAGACAATCACTGCTGGGATTATTGGTGCGATTGTTTACAGCATTATTTCGTGGATTTTAAGCGCAATTGTGCCTGACAAAAAATAAGCGTAATAATAAGTTTGAGAAAATCGAACAACATAGAAAATCTAAAAACAAAAAGTTAACCCAGAAAATGAAGCAAAATATTCCATTAAGTTTTGAGTTCTTTCCGCCAAAAACAGCGGAAGGAATTGCCAATTTGCGCGAAACGCGTACACAGCTGGCCAAATTTAATCCTGAGTTCTTTTCAGTGACCTTTGGCGCAGGCGGCTCTACGACTGATCGTACTAAAGAAACCGTGTTTGAAATTCAAGCAGATGGCTACCAAGCAGCGCCGCATATTTCTTGCATTTCATCCAGCAAAGATGAGATTCGCGCATTACTTTCTGCCTATCAAGCAAAAGGTATCAAGCGCTTAGTGACGCTTCGAGGCGATGTGCCATCGGGCGAAGTAAGTGTGGGTGATTTTAAATATGCCAATGAATTGGTTAATTTTATCCGTCAAGAAACGGGCGATTGGTTTCACTTGGAAGTGGCCGCATATCCAGAATTTCACCCCGAAGCATTATCTGCCGCAAAAGACATGGCTAACTTTAAACGTAAAGTAGATGCTGGTGCTGATTCTGCCATCACGCAGTATTTTTACAATGCAGATGCTTACTTTAGATTCGTTGAAAGTTGTGACGCAGACGGCATTAACATACCAATTGTGCCAGGCATTATGCCGATTTATAACTACACACAGCTGGCACGATTCTCTGGCGTTTGTGGCGCAGAAATCCCGCGCTGGTTGCGCTTGCGTTTAGAAGCCTATGCAGATGATATGCCGTCTTTACGCGCCTTGGGTATTGACGTCGTGAGTGAGTTATGTGAAACGCTACTCAGCTGGGGCGTACCGAGTTTGCATTTTTATACATTGAATCAAGCAGGAATTATTTCTAAAATTATTGATAGTTTAGGCAGAAAAAACTAACAACACACATTGATATAGCTAAAATAAAAGGGCAAGTTGAATATTTAATCTATTCAACTTGCCCTTTTTTGATGCGTTTTAATGTGTTAAGTATTGCGTTTAAAATCCGACCAATTCATTAGTGAATCGCTAATCCACGCGGATTGAATAGCGCATCTTCTACAAACAAATAATCTTTTTCACGACCTTCGTTCCACAGTGCGATCATTGAAATCCAGCGCATTTCTTCCACCGTAATTACTTGTTGTTTAAGCGCCATCGCGCGATCAATGATCAAATCGCGCTCCATATCGTTAATCACGTTAGCTTGCTGTAAGAACAAGATAAAGCCGATGCTTTCAGTATTGATTTTCTTTAATTCCGTATCAGAAAATACGCGAATACCGGAATATTTATGTGAATAATGCAGCGCTGGTTCGGTTAATCTTGATTTCATTTCCGCATACCAATCAAACGCGCCTGTAATATCAGACGAGTCAAATCCAGCAGCTGAAAGCTCCTGCTCCATCACATCACTATCTAATGTTGCATGATGCGAAAAATAATTTTCAAACATGAACACTAACACTTCAAACATAGCATCTCCTAGCTATCAATTTGGACTATCTACTGCTTCACTCAATACCAATCATTAACCCTACATTAATCGTTGATATTTGCCGCCGCTCAAGGCCGTTATTTTGCCTTCTAGCTCCATGACCATAAGCATGGCGGAAAGCGCTTCTGTCGTCAATCCAGAGTTGGTTAGGATTGTTTCAAAATTAACCGCGTCAAAACCCATGCAAGTCAATACAGCATTGGGTTCTGAACCATTTCGACTTGGTTCACCCATTAGCCCCAATGGGCTAACGTCTGGCAGCAAATTTTTTAGTTCTTCTATAATATCTTCAGTGTTTTCAACCAACTTAGCGCCACTCTTGATGAGTTGATGGCAACCTTTGGCAACAGGTGAATGAATTGAGCCTGGAATGGCAAAAACTTCACGCCCTTGCTCTACAGCCATGCGTGCAGTAATTAAAGAGCCGCTTTC
>Ga0247736_10000176_pt1 | contig 24099 bp, 21 predicted proteins | sample UWRJL193509B2_FD_180935 | JGI IMG/M metagenome (GOLD analysis project Ga0247736, IMG submission 180935) | Plant litter microbial communities from Arlington Agricultural Research Station in Wisconsin, United States - UWRJ-L193-509B-2 | ecosystem: Environmental > Terrestrial > Plant litter >...
GACGACGCTGTTCAACATCCAGCGCAGGTACACGCCGCCGTTGTAGGCGACGAGGTCGCTGATGTTCTGGAACAGGTTGAAGTCGGCGAACCAGAGCCCGGCCGTGCTGCCGAAGTCTGAGCGGGTCTTCGTCGACGAGATGAACAGCCACCAGATCGGCACCAGGAAGTACAGGGTCGACACGGCCATGATGATCATCGCGGCGGTGCGCGACGCGAGCTTCTCTTTCGGCGCCCCGGCGACCGTGCGCGGTTCGGAGTCGCGGGGCGCCTTGGCCGCCTTCTTCGTCAGTGTCGTGCTCATTTGTCGGCCTTACGCTGGGTGAACTTGAGGAACGCGAACGACATGATGAAGGTCGCAATGGCGAGCACCACCGACATCGCGGCAGCGAGGCTCACGTTGGGAACCGCGGATGTCGAATAGACGGCCAGGTTCGGGGTGAAGGTGCTCGATACCGAAGAGGTGAAGCTGCGGAACACCTGCGGTTCGGCGAGCAGCTGGAGCGTGCCGATGATCGAGAAGATCGCGGTGAGAACGATGGCCGGCATCACCAGGGGGATCTTGATCGACAGGGCGATCTGCAACTGGTTGGCACCGTCGAGGCGGGCCGCCTCGAAGATCTCGGACGGCAGCGCGAGAAGTGCCGAGTAGATGATCAGCATGTTGTAACCCACGTAGACCCAGGTGACGACGTTGGCGATGGACCACAGCACCGTCTCTGGTGCGAGCAGGTCGAACTGCGAGGTGAAGGCGGCGAACGGCGACAGGTTCGGCGAGTAGAGGTAACCCCACATGATGGCCGCGATGACGCCGGGAACCGCGTAGGGAACGAAGAAGGCCAGGCGGAAGAACTTCTTGCCCTTCACGAGAGGCGAATCGAGAAGCAGCGCGAGCACGAGGGCGATGCCGAGCATGACCGGAACCTGCACGGCGCCGAACAGCAGCACGCGCCCGACCGACGACCAGAAGGCCTCGTTCTGGAAGACCAGGATGTACTGGGTGAGGCCGCCGAACACCTCGACCGGGGGGCCGAAGGTGCCGTCGCGCTCGACGACGAGCAGCGATTGGTACACGGCCCAGCCGATCGGCAGCAGGTAGAAGATCGCGAACAGCGCGGCGAACGGCACGATGAAGAACGCGATGGCGCGTTTGTGCTTGATCGGTGCGCGGCGCGGTTTCAGTCGCGCGGCGGCGGTGCTGGTAGTCACAGCTTCTCCCCTATTGTCTGAAGACCGGTGGTCTGGATGCCCGTGGTGTGGCGGTCGTGGGTCGCCCTGCCGGTGGTGGCGGCCTGGTTGCTCGAGCGGATGATGCGCACGGCTCCCGGCGGAACCACGATCGTCGCCGCGATGGTCTCGCCGGTGAGCAGTTCTTCGCCCGATGCCGGCTGCGGAATCGCGGTGTCGGTGTGGTTGATCACGAAGGTGTAGGTCGATTCGGCGCCGCGGCGGCGGACGACCTCGACGCCGGGGACGACGATCTCGGGCAGCTTGATGCCGGCATCGGTCACCGCGTGCTCGAGCACGCGGCGCAGGGCCGCCGGGTCGAGGGCTGTCGCGATGTACCACGCGGTGCCATCGCCGAAGCCGTGGGTGGTGACCGCGGGTTCGCCGGTGACCGGTCCCGAGTCGAACCGCGACACGGCGCGGGCGCCGGCGAGGTGTACGAGCTCTGACCACAGGCTCGCGGAGCTCCCGTCGTCGAGGGTCACACTCTCGCCGTGGCCGAGCGGGAAGAACTCCTCGGTACGCACGCCGAGCAGGTCGCGGAATGCTCCCGGGTAGCCACCCGTCCGCACGCGGTCGTCCTCGTCGACGATGCCGCTGAAGAACGTGACGACGGCGTGCCCACCCGCTGCGACGTAGTCGGAGACGACGGCGGCATCCGCATCGCTCACGCTGTACAGGCTGGGGACGACAACGAGCTTGTACTCGTCGAGGGGTGCGCCGGGGGCGACCATGTTGACGGTGAGACCGGCGGCGAGCAGTGCGTTGTAGGCGGCGTGCACCTGCTCGAGGTAGACGACCTCGCTCGACGGGTGCGAGTCGAGGTCAGTCGACCACCACGCCTGCCAGTCGAAGACCAGGGCGACGTCGGCTACCACGCGCGACCCGGTGATCTCGGAGAGTCGCCCGAGCAGGTTCCCGAGCTCGACCGATTCACGCCATACCTTGGTGTCGACCCCGGCGTGCGGCAGCATCGCGGAGTGGAATTTTTCGCTTCCCTGCAGCGAAGCACGCCACTGGAAGAAGCTTATTCCGTCGGCACCGCGGGCGACGTGGGTCAGCGCGTTGCGCACCAGTTCACCGGGCGTCTTGGCGATGTTGTGGGGCTGCCAGTTGACCGAACTCGTGGCGGTCTCCATGAGCAGCCACGGTTCGTTCCCGGCGAGGCCGCGGGTGAGGTCGGCCGCGAAGGCGAGCTCGTCGCGCGGCACCGCGAGGCGGTTGTCGAGGTAGTGGTCGTTGGCGATGAGGTCCATCTCGGGCGCCCAGGTCCAGTAGTCCTGATTGCGGATGTGGGCGGTCACCATGAAGTTGGTCGTCACCGGAACGTCACTGTGGCGACGCAGTACCTCGAGCTCGGCGCGGTACTGGCCGAGCAGTTCGTCCGAGCTGAAGCGTGCGAAGTCGAGGGCCTGCGACGGGTTGCCGGTTGAGACAGTCAGCCGGGGAGTCTGGATGTGGGCGAAATCGGAGTAGCGCTGGCTCCAGAACGCGGTGCCCCAGGCGGTGTTGAGGGCGTCGATCGTCTCGTAGCGGGCGCGCAGCCAGCGGCGGAAGGCCTCGGCCGAGACGCCGCAGTAGCAGTGGGCGTTGTGGCAGCCGATCTCGTTCGAGACGTGCCAGAGCGCGACGGCCGGGTGGCTGCCGTAGCGGCGGGCGACCTCTTCGACGAGCACGAGCGAACGTTCGCGGTAGACCGGGGAGCTCGGGCAGAAGGCCTGGCGACCACCGAAGGCACGGCGCGTGCCGTCGGACATCATCGGCAGCAGTTCGGGGTTGTCGTAGCTGAGCCACGGCGGCGGCGACGAGGTTCCGGTTCCGAGGTTGACCCGGATGCCGTGGTCGTGGAGCACGGCGATGACCGCGTCGAGGGCGCTGAAGTCGAATTGTCCGCGCACCGGCTCGAGCTGGGCCCAGCCGAAGATGTTGATTGCGACCAGGTTGACCCCGGCCTCCTGCATGAGGCGGGCGTCTTCGAGCCAGGTCTCGGGCGACCACTGCTCGGGGTTGTAGTCGGCACCATAGGTGAACCGCGCGCTCGAGGCGTCGATGAGTTCGGCTACGGGGGTCTTGCTCACGGTGCAGGTGCTCCAGTTCGGTGACGGGCTCGGAGATACTCAACGAGCCGACCGAAGTTCTGGCGGCAATTCTGTGAACGCTCCCACATGGGGCGCTGACAACTCCTCGTTGAGAGTCTGTGAACGCTCCCAGAATAAACAGATGGCGCTCGGACTGTCAACTGCGCGCCGTGCAACGAGTCGGTGACGGCCATGCTCGGGCTGCGAAAGAGAGGGAATAGGTGCTGAGTACAGGCCGGGCTTGACCTATAGCGCGCTATAGGTAGCAGGATGAGGGCATGAACCAGATCCTGCTCCCCGATGCTCCGGTCACCGTGCCGGCCGAGGGACTCTCGATCGGCGAGACGTCCGCCGCGACCGGCGTCAGCATCCAGGCCCTGCGTTACTACGAGCGCGAGGGGCTGATGCTCGACCCGACTCCCCGCGACGGAGGAGGGCGACGGCGTTATGGAGCGAGCGACCTGGAGTGGATCGGCGGGCTGGTGATGTTGCGCGGCACCGGAATGCCGATCGCCGACATGAAGGTCATCGCCGACCTGAGTCGCCGGGAGGGCACCGAGGCCGAGCGGCTCGCATTTTTCGAGCGACACCGAGAGGTGGTCGAGGCGCAGCTGGAACAGACCCGGCGGCACCTCGCCGCCATCGACACGAAGATCGCCGCCTACCGCGCGGTTACCGAACAGCACGACGCGATTCAGGGAGCCACGCGATGAGAACAACGACTATCGGCGACGGCCTGCGGGTCTCTGCCATCGGCCTCGGTGCGATGGGCATGAGCGCGTACTACGGTGCGAGCGACGAGAGCGAGTCGATTGCAACGCTGCGGCACGCCATCGACGCCGGCGTCACCCTCATCGACACAGCGGAGGCCTATGGGCCGTTCGAGAACGAGAAGCTCATCGCGCGGGCGCTCGGCCACCGGCGCGACGAGGTCACACTCGCCACCAAGGCGTCAGCCGAGACTGACGACGACGGCACGATCCACGGCCGCAACGGCTCCCCCGCCTACATCCGGCGTGCGGCGGAGCGCTCCTTGCGTCACCTCGGCACCGACGTGATCGACCTGTACTACCTGCATCGGGTCGACCCGCAGGTGCCCATCGAAGACTCGGTCGGGGCGATGTCCGAGCTCGTCAGCGAGGGCAAGGTCCGTCACCTCGGACTCTCGGAGGCATCGGCACAGACGATCCGGCGAGCGCACGCGGTGCATCCGCTCGCCGCCGTGCAATCGGAGTTCTCGCTCTTCTCGCGCGACGTGCTGCACAACGGTGAGAAGGCGACAATGGACGAGCTCGGCATCGGCTTCATCGCGTTCTCACCCCTCGGACGCGGCACTCTCACCTCCGGCATCCGCAGTCTCGACGACCTCGCTCCGGACGACGCGCGCCGGGGACTGCCGCGGTTCCAACCCGAGGCCTTCGCGCGCAACCTCGCGCTCGTCGACCGGGTGGGCACCATTGCGGATGCGAGGGGCGCGACGGTCGCCCAGGTCGCCCTCGCCTGGCTGATCGCTCAAGGCGTCGTGCCCATCCCGGGCACCCGCCGGCGGTCCCGCCTCGACGAGAATGCCGCAGCGGTCGACCTGCAACTCACCGTCGCCGAGCTGACCGAACTCACTGCGGCGATCCCCGCCGACGAGATCGAGGGAACCCGTGACTACGCGGCGCACGCCGACGGTGTCGATCGCTGAGCAGCGACGGGTAACGGGCGCCTGGCCGGTGCGCCATCGGCAGTAGGGTGTGAAGATGATCGCCCGTCGCCTTCCCACCACGCGCGCGACGATCAACGACGTCGCCGCCGTGGCGGGGGTTTCGCGCGGCACGGTATCCCGCGTTCTCAACTCCGAGGCTTATGTCTCGGATTCGGCGAAGAAGGCTGTCGAAGAGGCGATCCTGCAGGTCGGCTACGTGCGCAACACCGCGGCCCGCAACCTGGTCACCCGCCAGTCGCACGCCATCGGGCTCATCGTGCACGAACCGCACTCCCTCTTTCTCGAAGACCCGAACATCGGCAGCATCCTGCTCGGAACGAACTCGGTGCTGTCGGATGCCGACTACCAGCTGGTCTCGCTCGTCATCGACTCGGATCGTGACAGCCACCGTGTCGCCGAGTACCTCACCGGTGGATTCGTCGATGGCGTCATCATCGTGTCGGCCCGCGCGCACGACCCGATCGCGAAGATCGTCTCGCAAATCGGGATCCCCGCGGCGTTCGTCGGACACCCCGTCGACATCGAGGGCATCCCCTACGTCGGCATCGACAACTTCTCGGCGGCGAAAGCCATCACCACCCGGCTCAGGGAGACCGGCCGCTCACGTATCGGCATGATCGCCGCGGGACTCGACCGAGACTCCGGGCTCGACCGTGTTGCCGGCTTCACCGCCGCCCTCGGTGACGACTTCGACGCGTCGCTCGTGGTCAACGAGACGCTCTACGCGCACTCCAGCGGTGTCGAGGGCATGCGCGAGCTGCTGCGCCGTGCGCCCGACGTCGACGGTGTTTTCGCGGCATCCGACGCCATGGCCGCGGGGGTTCTCGACGTACTCCGCGAGGCCGGCCGCAGCGTGCCCGGGGATGTCGGCGTCGTCGGTTTCGACGACAGCGCGTGGGCAACCCGCGCGCAGCCGCCGCTGTCGACGGTGCACCAGCCGGCGGGTGACCTGGGGCGTGAGGCCGCCGAGTCAGTGCTGGCACAGATCCGCGGCGAAGCCGTGGAGAGCACCGGTACGTTCCTCGAGACCCACATCGTCTGGCGCGACTCGGCCTAAGCCAGCCCGCGCCTAGTTGCCCAGGCTCGCCGCGATCTCCGTCGCCGACAGGCGGCCCATGCGCAACGCACCCTCGACGTGTTGGTAGCCCTCGGCCGCGATGTCGCTACTGGCGAAGCGGATCGGGCCGACCGGTGAGTGCTGGTCCGCGCCGTAGCGGCTGAGCCCGCCGAGGTCGAAACTCGCGGCGTAGGCGCCCTGCGTCCACTCCTCCGCCGCCCAGTCGCTCTCGTAGTAGACCTCGGGGTCGAGGGCTTCCGGCCCGAAGTACCCGGCGAGCGAGGCGAGGATCGCCGCCCGGCGCTCGTCGGCCGGAAGCGCGAAGACCTCGTCGGCCTTGCGGTCGCTGACGAATCCGACGAGGGTTCCCCGCGCTTCGCCGTGGTTCGTATTGTCGTAGGCCTCATGCACGAGCTGGTAGGGGCTGAACGCCGTGCCCGAGAGCCCCTTGTCACGCCAGAACGGCGTCGCATAGGTGGCGTGCACCTTGATGACGAGGCCGAGCGAGAGGTGCTGGTGCAGTTGCTGGCGGCGGCGCGGCAGGGCGGGCGCGTAGTCGATTCGCCCGTACAGGTTCGGCGGCACAGCGACGAGGGCACGCTTCGCCTCGACGACGAGAGTCGGCGTGGTCGCGGTCACCCCGGCATCCGTGTAGTCGAGCCGCTGCACGGGCTGGTCCAGCCGCACCGCGTCTCCCAGCTTCTGCGCGAGGCGCAGAGGTACCTGCTGAAGGCCGCCGACAACACGTTTGTCGAGAATGAAGTCAGCATCGACGAGGTGGCTGAAGCTACCCGCGCTCGAGGCCATGAGCAGCGCCTGAAGCAGTGAGAACGAGTGTGCGGGCTTGGTCAGCATCGCGTCGGCGATGAACAGGGCGATGTTGTCGCGTGCTTCCTGGTCTTCGGTTTGCAATTCCAGCCAGGCCGCAAAGGAGACGGTGTCGTACTCGGCCGCGCGAGGGTGATTCCACGGAGCCGCGACATCGAGCTCGGCAACGAGGGTGTCCATGAGCTCGATGAGCCGCACCAGCTCGCGCTGGGTTGTCTCGGATGCCGGAAAGATCTCACCGGAGAACCGCGCGTTGACGCCGTCCCGGCCGATATAGACGCTGTCTCCGTCACGGTAGCGGGAGTAGGTGTCGAGCCCGAGTTCGGCAAGGGTCTCGAGGAGCACGTTCTGGTCGGGCGACACCCATTGGCCGCCGATCTCGAACAACTGGCCGTCGATCTCGTTGGTCCACAGTCGCCCTCCGACACGGTCACGTGCTTCGAGGACGATGACGGAGAAGCCGGCGTCGCGCAGGTGCACGGCGGCAGAGAGGCCGGTCGCCCCGGCGCCGATCACAACGACGTCGCAGGTTTCGGTGGTGTGCATCGAGTGGTCTTCCCGGTTTCTCTGGTCGGTAGCTGGGTGAGGTCGCTGGCCCCATCGCGTGAGCGTCCCGTGCGGCCGGCGTGGGTTCTCCCGCCGGGCCTGTGACAAGCCAACCACAAGCGGCTCGGCCTCTAGCACTCCAACCCGGGTAGTCGGCTGAGTTGGTGATTCGGCTGTGAGGTGCCGCGTGAGTGACACAGGATGCAGCATCCGCGCCTAGCGTCGAAAGCCCACCGTCCGGTGGGCCAACGATCCAAGGAGAACCGCATGCCCCAGGTCATCGAAACCGTCGACGTGGCCGTACCCGTCTCGGTCGCGTACAACCAGTGGACCCAGTTCGAAGAGTTCCCGCACTTTATGACCTACGTCGAATCGATCACGCAGGTCACTGAGACGCTCACCGAGTGGAAGGTGAAGGTCGGCAGCGTCGAGAAGGAATTCGAAGCACTCATCACCGAGCAGCACCCCGACGAGCGCGTCGCCTGGAACAGCACCGGGGGCGAAGTCGATCACGCCGGAGTCGTCACGTTCCATAAGCTCGGAGAATCGGAGACGCGCGTGACCGTGCAGCTCGACTGGGAAGCCACCGGCCTGCTCGAGAAACTCGGAGCCGCACTCGGCGTCGACAACCACGCCATCAAGAACGACCTCGGGAACTTCAAGAAGTACATCGAGTCGAAGGGCACCCCCGACGGCGCCTGGCGCGGAGACGTAGAGGCCTGACCCCCTCTCCCCGTTCACCTGAATCGGCCCCTCACCCCCGCGATGGCGGGGGTGAGGGGCCGATTCACCTGAAGCTGCGGGCGGAGCGAAGAAGGCGGGTCAGAGCGAGAGCTGGTTTCGACCGCCGGACTTGGCGCGATACATCGCGCCGTCGGCAGCACGCAGGAGCGCCGCCGGAGTGGAGGTGGCATCGGCGGCAGACATGCCGACCGATGCCGTGACCGTGAGGGTGATTCCACCCAGGAACGCCGGCTGGCGTACGGCATCCACGATCCGTCCGGCCACCACCGCGGCCTCCTGTGGAGTCGTGTTCTCGCACAGAACCACGAACTCGTCACCTCCGAGCCGCGCGACAGTGTCATGGGTGCGGGTGGTCGCCACTATCTGCTTTGCCACGTGCACGAGCACCGCGTCACCCACATCGTGACCGTGGGTGTCGTTGATGGTCTTGAAGCCGTCGAGGTCGACGAAAAGCACGGTGACCGATGGCTCCTTCGGCAGGTTCGCGAGGGCGGTGTCGATGCGCTCGAGGAACATGCGGCGGTTGGGCAGCCCGGTGAGCGTGTCACGGAGGGCGAGTGTTGCGAGCTGGGACTCCTCGTGGCGTACGACCACCCCGGCAAGGTCGGCGGCGAGTTCGACTGCCTCGGCATCCAGCCCCTCCCACGGGGCCGAGCGCCCGGAGACGCTCTGGGTCCAGCTGGTGAACGACGTACGCGGCGAGAGCGGGGTCGGCCGGTTTCGCGGAGTCTGGTCTCCGAGCCAGTCGACGGTCTCGGTGATCTCGGGTCGGAACCAGGCCAGAAAGCCTTCTCCCCGGGCGATCGGCACGAGCAGCCAGCCGGTCACCCCGGGCAGGAGCGCTGCGGCCTGCGGATGATCGGCCCCGAGGGACTCGGTGACGAGCAAGCGGCTCTCCCCCAGGTCGGCACGCCGCGACGCAGCGACGACGTCGCGCACGTCGGGTGTCGTTCCGATCGTCGAGGTGTGCTCGCCCAGGCTGAGCATGGCGCCCCGGGCCGGGATGAGGTCGAGCAGGGTCACCGTGCCCGCGAACAACGCGGTCGACAGCGCCTCGGCATCGGTAGCCCGCAGAAGGGCGAGTCCGTTGACCAACTGTGCCCGGATGCTGCGTTCGTGCATCTGGCGAGTGAGCCGCGTGATCTCGCTCATCGACGAGAGCTGCACCGCGACCTGCGTCGCCAGCACTTCGAGGCCCTGGCGCAGTACGTAGGAGACCCGTCGCGGGGTGCGATTGGCCAGGGTGATCATGCCGATGAGCCGGCCATCGCGAGCAAGGGACAGTGAGAGGGTCGACGCCTGGCCCATGTTGCGCATGAACTGCAGGTGGAACGGCGAGACACTCCGCAGTTCGGCGCGGCTCAGGTCGAGGCTGGTCGTCGGCGGAGGGTCGCCGTCGGGGCCGGGCAGGCTGAGCAGGGCCGACGTCTCGCCCGAGCTGCTGACGATCATGCGCGACAGCTTGGTCAGGTAGAGCTCGCGCGCCTGGGTCGGGATGTCGGATGCCGGAAAGTGCAGCCCGAGATACGGATCCATGTCGTCGGCGCGCTCCTCGGCGACGACTTCACCGTGACCGTCCGGATGGAAGTGATAGACCATGACCCGGTCGAAGCCGGTGAGCTGCCGCATCTCGCGCACAGTGCTCGCCCAGAGGTCACGATCGTTGGTCGCTGCGGTAAGCGCGTGGACGCTCTCATAGATCGACTGGGCCGACTGGTAGTCGTCGGAGGTGAGCGACGGCTCGAACTCGAGCACGGCAAGGGCGGCGACCTGGTGGACGATGAGATCGAACCGCAGTCCACCGATCGTGATCGCGAGCGGGTTCTTCGAGTGTGCGGTGCCGGCGAGCACCTCAGCGTGCAGCGTGGCCCAGTCCTCCCCCGTCACTGCGGCCACCGGGGCACCGAGAATACTCTCGGCCTCGATGCCGAGGATCTGCGCGCAGTTGTCGGAGGCATGCTCGACGAGCCCGGAGATACGGTTGACCGCAACGAGTGCGCCGTGCGGCTGGATCGCACCCGGGGCACGGATCGGCTCTTGAGAGCACTCTTCGAGCCGGCGTTGCTCTTCTGTCTTCTGCTCGATCAGCACTCGTGGGCCATCCGCGTCTCTGTTCGTCGCCAGGCTGGCAGTGACCGGAAAAATGCGTCGCTCAGAACAGTGTTACCCACTCATCGATTATCACCTAGCGGATGTCGAGACTGGTTTGACGGTTGACAGGATGACCGATCTCTGCCACGCATGAGTGGTCTCGATCACCCCTTCTTCGTCGGCTCCGCGAGCGACAGCGGCTTGGTGATCGCCTCGAGCGACTGTCTCTCGGCATTGACGCCGAAGAACCAGGCGACGAGCCCGCCGATGATCATGATCACGCCGGCTCCGACGTAGCCGATGGTGATCGGTCCGCGGTCCTGTCCATCACCGATCAGGATGCCGAACAGCAGCGGCGCAATGGCCCCGGCGATCTGGGCGATCGAGAAGAAATACGAGATCACCTGCGACCGGATCTCGAGCGGGAACAACTCGCTCACCGTGAGATACGCGGATGACGCCCCCGCCGACGCGAAGAAGAACGCCACGCACCAGAAGATCGTCTGGGTCGTCGCCGTGAGCACATCGGCCTGGAATAGGAACCCCGACACGGTGAGGATCACACCGGAGAGCCCGTAGGTGAGCAGGATCATCTTGCGCCGGCCCCAGGTGTCGAAGAGGTGGCCGAGCACGAGCGGCCCGATAAGGTTGCCGATCGCGAAGGGGAAGAAGTAGTACTGCACCGACACCTTGTCGACGTCGTAAAAGTTCTGCAGTGCCAGTGCGTAGGTGAAGAAGATCGCGTTGTAGAGGAACGACTGGGTGATCATCATGGTCAGGCCGACCACGGCACGGTTGGGGTAATCCCGGAACAGCACGGTGAAAATGCGCCGGAACGGCACACGGTCCATCGGCGAGACTTCTATGGCCTGGTCATCAGGAACCGGGTCGAGCTTCTTTCCCGACTCCGCTTCGACGCGTGCCTCGATCTCATCGACGGTCGCCTCGGCCTCTTTCTCACGACCATGCGTCATCAACCAGCGCGGGCTCTCGGGAATGTGCCGCCGCAGGAAGATGATCGCCAGTCCGAGGATCGGGCCGATGAAGAACCCGATCCGCCAGCCGATGTTCTCGGGGATGTTGTCGGGGTTGAGCAGGAACAGGTTTGCCGCAGAGCCGAGCGCAGCGCCGCCCCAGTAGGTTCCGTTGATCGCGATGTCGACCCGGCCGCGGTAGTGCGACGGGATCAGCTCGTCGATGGCCGAGTTGATGGCCGCGTACTCACCGCCGATACCGAGGCCGGCGATAAACCTGAAGACGAACAGGAACTCCATGTTCGGCGACAGGCCCGCGATGCCCGAGCCGATCAGGTAGATGAAGAGGGTGAGGATGAACAGCTTGCGGCGACCGAGCCGGTCACTGAGGCGCCCGAAGACGAGTGACCCGATGACCTGGCCGACGAGGTAGATCGTGCCGGCGAACCCGATCTGGGCCGCGTCCATGTGCAGGTCTTCGGCGAAACCGTTGGACGCGATGATCTGGATCTCGAGCCCGTCGAGAACCCAGGAGACACCGAGGCCGATGACGATCATCCAGTGGAACCTGGTCCAGGGGAGCCGGTCCATCCGCGCGGGCACAAGGCTCCGCACCACATTCTTTCCCGTCGACACAGACATGATTCCCCTCACTGAGCCGCATTCGACGCGGCCTGCGTTCGAGGCTACGCCCGACCCGAATCGGGCTCAGGTTGTCTTCAGGTTTACGCGGCGAACTTGAGATTCCGGGCGTTAAGCGAGAGGGCCGAGGAGGTTCGTCGCGATCGTGGAGTGCGCCGATTCCGGGTCGCTCGGGTGGAAGAGCCCGGCCAGCGCATCACGGTAGAGGCGCGACAGTTCGGACTCCGCAGAGTACGAACTCCCACCAGACACCCGCACCGCGGTCTCGACCACCGAGCGGGCCGTGTCCACAGCGCGCGTCTTCGTTCCCACCAGATAGCGGAACCAGGCAGCGCCATGATCGACACGGTTGTCGAAGTCACGGGCCAGCGACTCGAGCTGGGGGGCGAGCGAATCCAGCTGCAGGGCGGCATCCGCCAGCTGCCAGCGGATGTCGGGATCCTGGGAGTAGGTCTTGCCGTCGTTTTTCAGCGAGGTTCGCCTGCCCGCCGCCTCGACGCCGAGTTCGAGGGCGCGATCTGCGATGCCGGCGTAGACCGACGAGATGATCGTCAGGAAGTTCGCGAACAGGGCGAAGATGTAGGGATCAGGGCTGGGCCCGACGGGCAGAACCCGGGTGAGCCGGTCGGCGGGAACCACCGCACCCTCGAGCACCGTCGTGTAACTCTGGGTCGCCCGCATGCCGAGGGTGTTCCAGTCGCCGAGCGAGCGATGGCCAGCGGCTGCACGATCGAGCACCCCGTGCACGAGCAGCGGATGTGCCGGGTCGCTGTCGTCGCGCCCGAACAGCGCGAGCCGGGTCCAGGCCGGTGACATCGAGGTGAAGATCTTGGTGCCGGTGAAGGCGTAGGACCCGTCCGGTGCAGGAACCGCGGTCGTGCGAGAGTCGAACATGACCTGGTCGTCGCCCGCCTCGCTGTTGCCGAACGCGAACACCTCCCCCGCGGCCGCCTCGGCGAGGATCCAGTCGAGGCTCGCGTCCCCGCGTTCTCGAAGAGCCCGGGCAATGCCCACGACCACGAGGTGCATCGAGATGCCGAGCGCGGTCGCCGGTGCGTGGGCGGCGAGCATCCGCTGGTCGCGCACGGTGTCGAGCAGCGAACGCGGCTCGAGGTAGCCAGCGGCTTTCAGCTCGGCGAGGTCGTCGGCGAAAAAGGCATTGTCGCGGTCGTAGCCCGCTGCGCGCGAACGGATGCGGTCGAGGAGCTCTGCGGTGAGAATCGTCACGGCAGAAGGCTACGCCGGGCGGGCGGCTCGTGCCGGGGGAACTCGGTGCAACCGACGGGATTCCTCGGCGAGCGTTACCGTGAGAAGCAGCACGACGATGCCGGCGATGATTTCGAGCGACACGGCCACCCCGAGCTCGTCGGCGGCGAACGGAACGGCGAGCACTGCACCGGCAGCAATCACTATCGACACCGGCCGCACGACAACCCGGTCGACAATCGGCGCGTGCAGCAACCAGAGCAACAGTAAGAAGATCGCCACCGGAAGAGCCACGGCGAGCGCGACGACGCTGGCGGACAGCGCGTGGTGCTCCCCCGCCTCGTCGGTCGCGGCGACCGTCGACAGCACCGCGACTTCGAGCCCCGAGCCGATGGCGGCGAGCGCCGCGAAGATCCCGAAGTGGCCGTAGCCCCAGAGGAACGACAGGTCGCGATTGCGCTCGAGCCCTTCCCCTGCCGGTTCAGAGAAGTAAAGCCACCAGAGGGTGAACAGCAACACGAGACCCGAGACCGCGATCACCACGAGGTCGACGCTGATGCCGGTCGCGAGCGACTGCTGCACCCCGACTGTCGAGGCGAGCACACTCTCGCCGAGCAGGATGATGACGAAGAGCCCGTAGCGCTCGGCGATGTGGTGCGGATGCCACGCTGTCGTGCCGGTGCGCTCGGCCCATAGTGGCACCGAGAGGTCGAGGATCGCGAAGACGATGAAGCTCCAGACCTGCCACTCCTCGGGCAGGGCGAGCCGCGAGACCCAGAGCGCCTGCACGACCGAGATGCCGGCCGCGTAGCGCAGGGCCGTCGTCCGCCCGGCCGGATGCTGGATCGCCGCCCGGAGCCACAGGCTGACCAGCCCGATACGCATGATCAGGTAGCCGAGGGTCACCGCGACGTAACCGTCACCACTGAAAGCCGACGGCACTCCCGCCGCGAGCACGAGCACACCGCCCATCTGCAGCAGGGTGAGCAGTCGGTAGGGCACGTCATCCGTGTCGTACGCCGAAGCGAACCAGGTGAAGTTCATCCAGGCCCACCAGATGGCGAAGAACACCATGAGGTATGGCCCGATCTTCTCGAGCCCGTGGCCGGCCTCGATCGCGTGGGCCAGCTGCACCGCGATCTGGGCGATGGCCACGACGAAGGTCAGGTCGAAGAGCAGCTCGAGCGGGCTCGAGACACGATGGCTCTCACTCGTGTCACGCGCGATCATTCTGGTGCGGAGCCCGGGCATGGCCCCACACTACTAATCGGTTGCGGCCGCCGCCCGGCGCTGGCGGATGCGTCGCACGATGAGGAAGACGACAACGCCGCCGATCGCGGCATAGACCGCGTAGTTGAGCCAGTGCGAGTATTCGTCGATGAGCTTGTACTGGGTTCCGAGAAGTGCCCCGAGAATTACGAGCGCGGTGTTCCACAAGCCGCTTCCGGCGATGGTGAACAGGGTGAAGGTGCCGAAGTGCATGCGACTCGCACCGGCCGGAAGCGAGATCAGGCTGCGGATTCCGGGAAGCAGCCTGCCGAAGAAGATCGCCGAGCGACCGTGGCGGTCGAACCAGCCGGCGGCCTTCTCGAAGTCCTCCCGGTCGACGAGCGGGAGCTTCGCCAGCCAGCGGATCGAACGCTCCAGCCCGAGTTTGTGGCCGAGGTAGTAGAGCAGCACGGCACCGAGGTAGGCGCCGGCCGTCGCGGCGACGATGACGGCCACGATGTTCATGGTGCCCTGCTGGGCCGCGAACCCGGCTAGCGGCAGGATCACCTCGCTGGGGATCGGCGGGAACACGGTCTCGGCGACGGTGAAGACCAGAACGCCGACAACGCCGAGCTGCTCGATCAGTCGTGCGGCGATTCCGACGATTCCAGACAGGTCGTCGAGGGGCGAGGCGGCGAAGTCGAACATCATCCCCATCGACGATGCCACATCCGCCTGTCCAGGAGCCGGGATTCCCCGCGACCTCCCGGTTTTACTCCTCGCGTGCGAGCTCGGCAGCGATCGCCCGCACGCCCAGTTCCAGCTCGGCGAAGCTCGTGCTCAGCGGCGACAGACCGAGTCGGATGCCGTTCGGCCGACGGAAGTCGGGGATCACGCCCTGTTCCCAGAGGCGAGGCATGATCGCGGCGAACCCGTCGTGGTCGATCGTGATGTGGCTGCCGCGTCGGGCTGGGTCTCGCGGGGAGGCGAGGGTGGCGTCCGGGATCAGTTCATCGACGAGCTCTACCGCGAACGCGGTGAGCGCCTCGGACTTGGCGCGTACCGCCGGCAACCCCGTGGTCTCGATGAGCGCGATCATGTCGCGCATCGCGAGCATCCCGACCACCGGTGGAGTGCCGCTCGTGAAACCGCGGATGCCGTCGGCAGGCTCGTAGCCCTGCCCCATCTCGAAGGGGGTGCGGCTGCCGAGCCAGCCCTGGATCGGCTGGCGCATCGTGCCCTGGTGACGCTGGGCGACGTAGGCGAACGCGGGCGAACCGGGCCCGCCGTTCAGGTACTTGTAGGTGCAGCCCACGGCGAGGTCGACTCTCCACGCGTCGAGTTCGGTCGGAACGACGCCGGCCGAGTGGCAGAGGTCCCACAGCACGAGAGCGCCAGCATCGTGGGCGAGTGCGGTGATCGCGGCGACGTCGGCCAGGAACCCCGACCGGTATGACACGTGGCTCAGCACGAGCACCGCGGTGCGTTCGGTGAGAGCCGCGGCCACGTCGTTCGCGGTGACGCCGGCCGCGGCATCCGTCTCGATCCAGCGCACCGTCAGCCCGCGCTCGGCCGCGATCCCCTCGAGCACGTAGCGATCGGTCGGAAAGTTGTCGCGGTCGATGAGCAGCTCGGTGCGCCCGGGCCTGGCATCAACGGCAGCGCGCACGAGCTTGTAGAGCAACACTGTGGTCGAGTCGCCGATAGTGGCCTGCCCGGCCGCGGCACCGAGAACCACCCGGCCGAGATCGTCGCCGATCTGCCCGGCCAGGTCGAGCCAGCCCTCGTCCCAGCCGCGGATGAGGCGCGAGCCCCAGGTCTCGATGAGGAAGCTGCTCACCCGGTCCACGGATGCCGCGAGCGGCCGGCCCAGCGAGTTGCCGTCGAGGTACGCCCGCACGCCCGAAGCCTGCACGAACAGCTCGCGGGCGGTCGAGAGCGGGTCGGCGGCATCGAGTTCGGCGGCGCTGGTCATCCCCTCACGCTACCGGCACACGTGGATAACAGCCCTGTCGGTGGCAGATGGCACGGTGGCTTCATGGATGGGGCAACAGGCGGCATCCTGCGCCACGCGACGACTGAGCTACTGGAGATCGCTTACGAGGAGTCCGGTCCACCCGACGGCACCCCGGTCGTGCTCCTGCATGGATTTCCCTACGACATCCGTTCCTATGACGAGGTCGCGGCTCTGCTGGCCACTGAGAGGTTGGCCGCGGAGGGCGCCCGTGTGATCGTGCCGTACCTGCGGGGGTACGGCGGAACGCGGTTCCTCGATGCCTCGGCACCGCGATCGGGGCAACAGGCGGCACTCGCCCAGGACCTGCTCGACCTGATGGATGTCCTCGGCATCGATCGGGCCATCGTGGGCGGATACGATTGGGGCGGGCGCACCGCGTGCATCGCGGCTGCACTCTGGCCGGAGCGGATCAGCGGGCTCGTCACGGTCGACGGCTACTCGATCCAGAACATTGCCGTATCGTCAGAGCCGGAACCTGCCGTCGTCGAGCGTGCCTTCTGGTACCAGTACTACTTCCACTCCGAGCGGGGGCGCCGCGGGCTCGAGCAGAACCGCAACGAGCTCTGCGAGCTGCTCTGGAGTGACTGGTCACCCACCTGGCAGTTCGGCCACGATGCGTTCCGTCGCACGGCGAAGAGCTTCGAGAATGCCGACTTCGTCGAGGTCGTGCTGCACTCGTACCGGCACCGGTACGGGCTGGTCGCTGGTGACCCCCGGTACGACGAACTCGAGAGCAGGCTTGCACAGCAGCCCCGCATCACCGTGCCGACGGTCATCTGCGAGCCGGGGAGCGACGGTCTACCCGAGCCGGAATCGTGGGACGAAGCCGATTTCTTCACCGGTCAGGTCGAACGCCGTCGGGTCGCGATAGCGGGTCACAACCTGCCGCAGCAGTGCCCGGCCGAGTTCGCTGACGCGGTTCGCTCGCTGCTCCGTTTTACATAACAAACGTATACTAAGTAGCTTTTTCTCAGCTTCGCGGGCGGCGGAACGGATAAATTCACACGTATGGATCTCGCTCTCGAACTGACGCCCGACCTCCTCGTTGCCTTTCTCACTCTCTTCGTTCTCGAAATCGTGCTCGGTGTCGACAACGTGATCTTCATTTCGATCCTGGCCAGCAAGCTTCCGGTCGAGCAGCAGGCGAAAGCCCGCAACCTCGGCCTGACGCTCGCCATGATCATCCGGATCGGACTGCTCTTTTTCGCGTCGTGGATCATCAGCCTCACCAACGACCTGTTTGCACTGTTCGGCATGGGCTTCTCGGGCCGCGACCTGATCCTGATCGCCGGTGGACTGTTCCTGGTCTACAAAGCGGTACACGAGATCCACGAGAAACTCGAGGGCAAGGAGGCCGGCAGCGAGGCCGGCGGAAAGGCTGTCACGTTCGGCGGGATCATCATCCAGATCCTGCTGCTCGACATCGTCTTCTCGTTCGACTCGGTCATCACCGCGGTCGGAATGGTCGACAGCCTGCTCGTCATCATCGTTGCCGTCGTGCTGTCTTTCGGAGTGATGCTGTTCTCGTCGAAGTTCATCTTCGCGTTCGTGAACAAGCACCCGACGGTGAAGATGCTCGCCCTCGCGTTTTTGGTGCTCATCGGGTTCACCCTCATCGCCGACGGCTTCGAGGTGCACATCGACAAGGCGCTCATCTACGTGCCGATCGCATTCGCGATTGTCGTCGAAGCTCTCAACCTGACCTACAAGCGTCGCCAGGAGAAGCGTGCGGGAGCGGCGACCGAGCCGGTCAAGCTGCGCAACGCGTACACGAAGGCCGACGACTCAGACGCCATCACCGCCGCGACCACTAAGGGTGCGGCGACCGGTTCGGTCGGCATCTCCCGCAAGCCGGTCAGCGGCTCGCGCACGCCCGAGTAGCGAACCGCTGGCTCAGGCTCAGGGCGCGGGGTCAGGCTCCGGCTGGCCTTCGGCAAGACCGGAGATGACCTCGGGCGTGAGCACGAAGGTGAGCGGCCGGTTCGGGTTGAGCACGACACCCGTTCCCTCGGTGAGGGCAGCTGCCATCGACGCCCCGTCGATGTGCATCGCGTACTCGGCGTGCTCCGAGAAGTCGCCGATGAACTCTGGCCCGGTGAATGCAGCGAGGTGCGGTACTCCGTGGTGGTCGAGAACGAGCGGGTCGACTTCGGCCATGTCGGACTCGGGCGCGGTGCGGGTCGGCACGAAGATCTTGCCGGCCAGGAACGCGTCGAGAACGGCTGTGACTCCGCCATGGCCGGATTCGAGGGCGATGATCGCTGCCTCGAGGTCGGAGGGTTCGCGGTTGGTGACGATCTTCTCGAACTCGGTCTCGAGAACGGCATCGAGGGCGGCGACGATTGTCGACACGGCATCCGGTTCGATCTGGAAGCCCAGCATCCATCCCGGATTCACGACGAGGCCGGTGTTCGGCTGCAGCCCGCCGAGAACCTGGCGCCCGGTGAGGGCGGTCGCGTAGGGAGCGATGTCGTCGAAGTTGTCGGTGCGGTCCTGGTCGGTGAAAACACCCATCATGAAGCCCTCGCCACCCTCGAACGGAAAGGTCAGCGGCTGGAAGTTCTGCGGGTCATCCCGGAAGTCGGTGACCGACGGCACGACGATCGTGGTCTCGGCGAACAGGCCGATGAGATTCTCGAAGGTGATCTCGCCGGCACGGGCGGCGACGATGGCCGTCTCGAGGCCCTCGAGCGGTGCGCGGTTTTCGTTCGGAAGTCGATCGTTCATCCGTCAAGCCTAGGTGCGGGCTACGGCGACTCGCCCGCCCACCCTTCGGGTCTGTGCATTTTTGCGGGTTACCGGCGCTACAACCCACAAAGAAGCACAAATCCGAGGGAAAGGAGAACGGACCGGCAGCTTCTGCAACCGCGACTACTCGCGGCCGCGAAACACTGCCAGCCCGTTCTGCTGTGCCATCCGGTGAGGGAGGGTCCTAGGCGCGGAGCTCGTCGAGCACCGCGGTGAGCTGGGCGACCGCGAAGTCCAGGTCGTCGACGGTCGCGACGATCGGCGGGGCGAAGCGGATGGTCGAACCGTGGGTGTCTTTCACGAGCACTCCCCGCTCCATCAGCTTCTCGCAGACCAAGCGACCGGTTCCGATTGCGGGGTCGATGTCGACACCCACCCAGAGTCCGGCACCGCGCACCTCGACCACACCGTGGCCGATGAGCGAGCGGATGCCGCCCTGCAGGCGATCGCCCAGCATCCGGGCGCGCTCCTGCGGTCCGCCGCTGGCGAGCAACTCGACGACCGCGAGGCCGACCGCCGCTGCGAGCGGGTTTCCGCCGAAGGTCGAGCCGTGCTCGCCGGCGCGCAGTACGCCGAGAATGTCGGCGTTGCCGACAACGGCGCTCACCGGCACGATGCCGCCACCGAGCGCCTTGCCCAGCAGGTAGAGATCGGGAACCACGCCAGCGTTGTCGCACTGGAACGTCGCACCGGTACGGCCGAGGCCGGACTGGATCTCGTCGGCGATGAACAGGATGTTGTGGGCCGTGGTGATCTCGCGCACGCGCGGCAGGTACTCCGCGGGCGGGACGACGATGCCGGCCTCACCCTGGATCGGCTCGACGAGCACGGCGACCGTGTTCTCGTCGATCGCTGCCTCGAGAGCTGCGGCGTCACCGTAGGGAACGCTGACGAACCCGGGAGTGAACGGACCGAAGTCGGCGCGGGCCTGCTCGTCGTTCGAGAAGCTGATGATCGTGGTGGTGCGGCCGTGGAAGTTGCCGTCCATGACGATGATCTTCGCCTCGTTCGGCTTCACGCCTTTGACCCGGTAACCCCAGGCGCGGGCGACCTTGATGCCGGACTCGACGGCCTCGGCGCCCGTGTTCATCGGGAGCACCATGTCTTTGCCGGCGAGTTTCGCGAGCGCAGCGGCAAACGGGCCGAGCTGGTCGTTGTGAAAGGCGCGGCTCGTGAGCGTGATGCGGTCGAGCTGCTTCTTCGCCGCGGCGATGAGCGCCGGGTGACCGTGGCCGAAGTTGACGGCGGAGTACGCGGCGAGGCAGTCGAGGTACTTGCGACCCTCGACATCCGTCACCCATGCTCCGTTGCCGGTCGCGACGACGACCTCGAGCGGGTGGTAGTTGTGTGCGGTGTGCGCTTCTTCGACCTCGATCGCGGCGGCACTTGCGGCGTGCAGGTCGAGGTCGCTGGTTACGGAAGAAGTCATCGGCGCAGCTCCAGGGTGCAGCACTTGACGCCGCCACCACCGAGCAGCAGCTCGGAAAGGTCGACACCGATGGGGTTGTAGCCGCGCTCGCGCAGCTGGCGCTCGAAGTCCTTGGCTCGCGATGCGATAACGATGTTGTAGCCGTCGCTGTAGCTGTTCAGGCCGAGAACCGCAGCGTCGTCTTCGGTCGCGAGAATCGCATCCGGGTACAGCGCGCGCAGCTTCTCAAGCGACGGCTCGTCGAAGGCGCTCTCGAGGTAGGCGATGTTGGTGTCGTCGAGCACGGCAATGGCGGTGTCGAGGTGGTAGAAGCTCGGGTTGATCAGGTTGAGCGTGACGACCTCGCGGCCGTAGATGCCAGCAATCTCTTCGTGGCTGTTCGAGGCACTGCGAAAACCGGTGCCCGCGAGGATCTTGTCGCCGACGAGCAGGAAGTCGCCCTCGCCCTCGTTGATGTTCTGGGGGTCGCGAACGTCGAAACCGTTGTCGCCGAACCAGTTCATGTAGGCCGGGCCCTCGGGCTGGCGCTCGGGGTGGGTGAAGCTGGCGCCGTAGGCGATGTTGTCGATGACGAATCCGCCGTTGGCCGCGTAGACCATGTCGGGAAGTCCGTCGATCGGGTCGATCAGCTGCACGTCGAAGCCGAGGTCGAGGTAGGTCTGGTAGAGCGTCTCCCACTGGCGAACGGCGAGGCTCGTGTCGGTGGGCAGTGCGGGGTCCATCCACGGGTTGATCCGGTAGACGACGGTGAAGAAGTCGGGACGGCACATGAGAACGCTGCGCGCGATGGCGGTACGCGAGGGCACAGCGGGGGAAGTGTCGGTGAGAGTCATAGACCCAGTTTCACACGCACCATACAACAAGGAATCGCCTAAGTACGCAGGTATTCTCTACAGATTGGTATCGCGACACAATAAATCGTCGTACTGTAGGGGAATGGACGCTCTCGACTACGGAATCATCGACCGCCTGCGCATTAATGCCCGAGCCGGCTACGGCGATATCGGTGAGGTTATCGGACTTTCGGCCTCTGCGGTGAAGCGTCGTGTCGACCGTCTGGTCGCCGACGGAGTCATCCGCGGCTTCACGATCCAGGTCGACCCGGCCGTCGACGGCATGGCCACCGAGGCCTATGTCGAGCTGTTCTGCCGCGGCACTGTCGCACCGGACGAGCTGCGCCGCATCCTCTCGGCGGTGCCCGAGGTCGTGGATGCCGGAACCGTCACCGGTTCAGCCGACGCCATCGTCCACATGCGTTCGCGCGACATCCCCTCGCTCGAACTCGCGCTCGAGCGCGTGCGCGTCGCCCCCAACGTCGACCACACCCGCAGCGCCATCGTGCTCAGCCGCCTCATCCACCGCGCACACGACTAGCCGCACTCCCTTAGCCGACTGGCGCCGGGAACCGCACGCTGGCGACCAAACCGCCACTCTCGCGCGCATCGAGTCGCAACGTCGCTCCGTGGACTTCGGCGACCCGGGCCACGATAGCCAGGCCGAGACCGCTCCCGTCGGGCGCGTCCGCTCCCGTGCCGGTCACCACCCGGCCCCGCCCGCGCACGAATGGCTCGGTCAGTGTGGCCACGAGCTCCGGCGGCACGACCGGGCCCGAGTTCGAAACCGTCACGGTCACCAGCCCGTCCGGTGACGACAGTGTGCTGACACTCACGTGCCCGCCGGGCACGTTGTGACGGATGCCGTTGAGAACGAGGTTCGTCACGAGCTGCCGCACGAGGGCCGGGCTCCCATCGATGTCGCCCTCATTGAGGCCAGCGACCACCGCGATACCAGCGGAGTCGGCGAGCGGGCGCAACCGGTCGATCACCTCGGCGGTGAGCTCGGGCATGTCGATGGGAGTGAACTCCGGCACCTGGCCCTGGTCGAGCCTCGACAGCGTCAGTAGCGCCTCTACCGTCTCGATGCCGCGGCGGTTGGTGGAATCGAGTCGCTCGAGCAGTTGCTGGATGTCCTGGTGGGTCGGGTCAGAGAGCGCGACATCGAGCATCGACCGCTCGATCGCGTAGGGCGTGCGTAACTCGTGCGATGCATTCGCGGCGAACCGGCGCTGCTCCTCGAACGTGCGCTCGAGCCGGTCGAGCATGTCGTCGAAGGTCTCGGCGAGCTGGCGGAACTCGTCGCGCGGCCCCTCGAGGCGCACTCGTGGAGTGAGCGACCCGGCCGCGACCTCGAGCGCGACGTCGTTGATCCGCTTCAGCGGCCGCAGCATCCGCCCGGCGAGAAACCAGCCACCGACCAGGCCGACGACCGCGAGCACGGCGAGCACCTGCCAGACCCGCGGCCAGAGCGCGGCGAGCAGGTCGGAGCGGTCGGGGATGAATGGGCCGTCGGTCTGCACGGCCCCCTCGGGAATGAATCGCAACAGGTAGAAGAGCAGGGCGATCATCGCGGCCCCGGCAATGAGCAGGAAGCCCGCGTAACTGAGGGTCAGCCTGACGCGCGCACTCACGGCGCCTCGTCTGCGGGGTCCGCCGCGCGGTAACCGACTCCCGCAACCGTGTGGATCACCCACGGGTCACCGAGCCTCTTGCGCAGCGAAGAGATGGTGATGCGCACGGCATTGGTGAACGGGTCGGCGTTCTCATCCCACGCTCTCTCGAGCAGGGTCTCGGCACTCACCACGCCGCCGCGCGCGGTGAGTAGCACCTCGAGCACAGAAAACTGCTTGCGAGTGAGGGCCACGAACCGTCCGTCGCGAAAGACCTCGCGCCGGAACGGGTCGAGTCGCACCCCCGCGAACTCGAGAACGGGCGGCGCGCCCGCCGAGGGTCGCCGGGCCAGGGCACGCAGCCGCATGACGAGCTCGCGCATCTCGAACGGCTTGGTGAGGTAGTCGTCGGCGCCGAGTTCGAATCCGCTCGCCTTTTCGTCGATGCGGTCGGATGCCGTGAGCATGAGGATCCGCAGCGGCAGTCCGTCGGCGACTATTCGGCGCGCCACGTCGTCGCCGTGCACCCCGGGAAGATCGCGATCGAGCACAACCACGTCGTACTCGTTTTCGGCAAGGCGCTCGAGGGCCACCCCGCCGTCACCGACCACGTCGGCCGCAATAGCCTCGAGTCGTAACCCGGCCTGGATCGCGTCGGCGAGATACAGCTCGTCCTCCACGATCAGCACGCGCATAGGGCAAGCGTAGACGCCGGTGCATATCGAAAACATATTGCTTTCGGCATACGCTCCTGCAACACCCCGCCCGGTTGGCTGGATGCATGTCCACTCCCTCTACCCCACGCCGCTGGCGCCTGTTCGCCATTCTCGTCCTGGTCACCCTCGGCGGTTCGGTCGTCGTGGTCGCCGCGAATGCGTCCCCAGCGATCCGCCACGACGTCGCTCGCCTGATTGCTCCCGCACCCGGTCTCGCTGTCGCCAACCAGGCTTTCGAGAAGACTGCCGTGCACGGCTACATCCCGACCGGCGAGACCATCGAGCTCGACCGCGACGATCTGCCCGCCCTCGCGAACCTCGACCCCGCGCTTCTCGACGCCGCGCGCCAGGCCGCGGCTGCCGCGCAGGCAGACGGCGTGCACCTGGCAGTCACGAGCGGCTGGCGCAGTGCCGCCTACCAGCAGTGGTTG
>Ga0247736_10000177_pt1 | contig 24091 bp, 27 predicted proteins | sample UWRJL193509B2_FD_180935 | JGI IMG/M metagenome (GOLD analysis project Ga0247736, IMG submission 180935) | Plant litter microbial communities from Arlington Agricultural Research Station in Wisconsin, United States - UWRJ-L193-509B-2 | ecosystem: Environmental > Terrestrial > Plant litter >...
GTGGGAGCTGTCGGCAGGGATTGTGGGGAGATCAACGCGAGCCGGTCAACAGCGCGGTCCGGCGATCCAGACCCCGATCCCGACGTTGGGCTGGAAGCGGTTGCCGCTTGGAGTGCTGGTGCGGAGGCATCCCCCTCGCCAATGATCCCGACCCGATCTGCATCAGCACCGAGCTCGGCCGCGTAGAGCTGTGCCGCGGCCAGGGTGTGCACGGGATCGTCGAGCGCGGCAGCGACAACAACGACGGCAGGCAGAGACGAGGCGAGGGAACTCGACACCCACGCCATGGAGCGCGGTTCGGCACTGAAGACCACGATCAGGGGGAGTCCGGCGGTGACCGCGGGATGCCACACGGTTCCGACCTCCGCAGTCTGCGAACGGACCCCTGAGACAGGCCGTGCGACAAACATCCGCCGCACCAGTGCGGGGGCGAGCAACACTGCCCTATTGATGTCCATCCCCTAGAAATATCACGTCCGCCGGGGCATGTCGCCGCGAAAATGAGGGACAGTTACTCCTTTGCACAGGTGCTGGCAAGCCCTTGTTGCCAACGCCCCGCGCCGGTTGGCTGGCCTCGTGAACGAACCCGCACTGAAGGGCACGGTCATCCGGCGTGAGCGGAGAGCGCACATTCGGGCTGTGGCCCAGAGCGCATTCGGTTGGCGTCAACTCCGGCCCGGACAGATGGAAGCCGTCGAGGCAGCAGTAAGCGGCCGCGATGTCCTTGCCGTGCTTCCGACGGGGTACGGCAAATCAGCGATCTATCAACTGGCGGGCATGCTGACGGACGGCCCGACCATTGTGGTGTCGCCGCTGATCTCGTTGCAACACGATCAGGTTGCCCGCATCGACGAAGCCCCGGACGCACCGCCGGCGGTGGCGATCAACTCGACACTCGGTGAACGCGCGCTCGCCGAGGCGTGGGCCCAGCTGGCCTCCGGCGTGACGGAGTTTGTGTTCCTCTCGCCCGAGCAGCTGGCCAATGCCGAGGTCGTTGAGCGGTTGCGGGCGTTGAAGCCCCGCCTGCTTGTGGTAGATGAGGCTCACTGTGTATCGGCGTGGGGGCACGACTTTCGGCCCGATTACCTGCGGCTCGGTGACGTCGCCGATGCTCTGCGGGGAGCAACCACAATCGCGTTGACCGCGACGGGATCGGCCCCGGTGCGCGAAGAAATCATCGATGCGCTGCACCTGCACGACCCCGTGGTGGTGACGCGAGGATTCGACCGTCCCAACATTCGGCTACTCGTGGAACGGCACGAGGACGATTCCCACAAACGCGCGGCGGTTATCGAGCGTATTGGCACACTTCCCCTGCCCGGCCTGTTGTATGTGGCGACTCGCGCCGACACCGACAGGTACACCGCCGCGCTCGCGGCGAAAGGCCTTCGCGTCGCCGCCTACTCCGGAGGGCTCAGCGCGAAACAGCGTGCCGCCGTTCACCGAGCGTTCTCGGCCGGCGAGCTCGACGTGGTGGTGGCCACCAATGCGTTCGGAATGGGGATCGACAAACGCGACGTGCGTTTTGTCGCGCACGCGTCGGTCACTGACTCCGTGGACGACTACTACCAGGAGATCGGTCGCGCCGGACGAGATGGCGAACCCGCCCTCGCACTGCTGTTCTACCGGCCAGAAGATCTCGCGTTGCGCCGGTTCTTCGCGGGACGCACTCCAGACCCGGATGCTCTCCGAGTCGTGGTCAACTGCCTCCGCGGCGCCCGCATGGTGGCCCGGGCTGACCTCGCCGCGCAGCTGGGCATCTCCGCGCGGCGAGTCACTGGGCTCATCGCGCTGCTCAGCGAGGCGGGCGTTGTGCGCACATCGCCGCGGGGTATCCGATTTGTGTATTCGGGTAGCGCGGAAGATGCTGTTGACCTCGCCATCCAGATCGCCGACCAGCGGGAGCGCATCGATAACTCGCGTATCGAGATGATGCGGGGCTTCGCAGAGACCGCTGATTGCCGACGCCAGTACCTTCTCGGATATTTCGGCGAGCAGCTGGCCGCGCCGTGCGGCAACTGTGATGTGTGTCTGGACGACGCTGCCGCGTATCCCGGGATCGTGGTGGATGCTCCATCCGCGACCCCCTCCGTCGAGCCAGCTCCCCGTCCGCTCTTCCCTCTGCAGAGCCGCGTGCGTCACACGCGCTGGGGCGACGGGGTCGTGATGCGCAACGAAAGCGACCGGGTCACGGTGTACTTCGACGACGAAGGCTACAAAACGCTGTCACTCCGCGCACTTCGCGAGCGTGACCTGCTGGAGCGCCTCGGCTGAATCCGGTGGTCAGCGCCCGCTGAGCAGGAAGGTATTGATGTCACGGGTGAGGTCGGGCCGCACGGGATGATGGCGACCATCGATCTCCCGGATTGCCACCGCGTGACGCGAGCTGGACACCAGCCATGCCGCATCCGTCGCCCGGAACTCGTCCACGGTGAGGTTGGCAAATCCGGTGGGGATACCCGCAGACGCCGCCCAGGCGAACACGTCGCCTTGGGTGGTGCCGGCGAGGATCCCCAGACCGCTACCCGGTGTTCCGATCTCGTCGCCCCGGAGAAAAAGAAGACTCGCCGTGGGGCCCTCGAGCACAAAACCGTCCGAACTGACAAACACCACGTCGTCCGCGTTACGGCGGGCGGCTTCCCGCAGAACCGCCCGGTTCACCGCGTACGACAGCGTTTTTGCGCCGGCGAGCAGCCACGGCGAGGTCGACTCGATGGAGTGGGAATACCCGCGATCGAGCAGCACAACCCGCACGCCGTTCTCGCGCACCGCGCCGTAGTCCGCGCTCGGTGCGGCATAGACCCACCCCGTCGGTTGCCCCGAGCCCTCGATGCCGCGGCTCAGCACCGCCCGAAGGTAGGCCTCCGGTCTGGGGTCCAGTTCGGCCAGCGCGGCCTCAAGAGCGCCGCGCCAGACGCTCAGGTCGGGCCGGGGAAGGTCGAGGAGGGCGGCAGAGCTGGCAAGCCGGGCCAGGTGTGCGTCGAGGGCATGCGGGATGCCGTTGATCACACTGATTGATTCAAAAACGCCGTCGCCCCGGGTAGCCGCCAGATCGAGAACGCTCAACTGCGGCTGGTCAGGGTCAGCCCGATGAAACGGCGGACTGTCCTCCGACCCGCTGGAGTCGAGCGACGGTCGGGTCACGATGATCAGTGCAGTGCGAGCCATACGTCGATTCTGCTCCGTCTAGGGCGTTCCGGTGAGTGCTTGGTTGGAGCAGTCAGCGCTTGTCTGTTCTCACCAGCGCGTGTCCTTCCGCGTGGTCGGGCGAATCCGGTTATCCACCGATCATCTGCGGCCCCGCTCGACCCGGCGACCGTCCGGCCACCGTAGGGGGATGATTCCTCCCTTCATCCACCACAGTCACGCGCCCCTCTCGTCGAACATCGCGATCGAAGAGCGACTGGCCGTCATGATCGGCAGCGCGAACAATCGGCAGCTGTGGGCGCTGTTTCTCGACGCCTCCGACCTACAACTTCAGCCTCTGATCAGTATCAACAGATTGCCCGTGGTGCCCCAGTGGCCAGACCTGGTGGAGGTGGTCCGCCGACTCGACGAGGTGATGCAGGACATCGGGGCGGCGCGACTTGTTCTTGTGTGGGAACGGTTCGCGTCGCCCCGACTGTCCGACCTCGACCTAGTTTGGGTTCGTCAGCTTGCCGCGGCGTGCAATTACCAAGAGATTCGCCTGCGCGCAATGCTGGTGTCGCACTGTGCGGGTATCCGATGGATCGCCCCGGATGATTTTGCGTTCTAACTACGCCGTCTCGTCCGTGTGTTCGTCGCTGGCCGCACCGTCTGTGTCGTCCTCGGCATCGAGGTCGGCATCGGCGGGTACCGTGCCATCGGTGTACAGATTTCCGTCGTCAGTGGGGGATGACGCGTCTCCGGAACCCGTCGACGCGGTGGCGCCGTTGCCCGCGGTCACGCAGTTCCCGCGGCGGTGTCGTCGTTGGGATCGAGGTCGACGTCCGTGTAGGTGCCAGCGTCGTCATCGTTGACGACGCGGTGCTCTCCTGAAGTGTCAGCGCCTGCTGAGGTATCCGCGTCTGCTGAGGTATCCGTGGTCGGCGTGGTCTGCGCGACTCCGTCAGGGGTAACGGCAATCGGCTCGGCGCTGATGTGGTCGTCGTTCTGGGCATTCTGTTGATCGCTCATGGCTCGAACGCTACGCCCGGGTGGCCGTGCTGTACACCCTTGATAAGTCGGCGGACCGGATGCTACGGGGTGCACGGTCGCTCAGCTTGTGCCGTCCGTCGTCAAAAATTCACCGAGTTGTCACCCTGAGTTTTCCCCGTGTTCTTGTGCGAGTTGCTTAGTGGCGGGACGACTGGAAGACTCAATGCCGGTGGACATCTCGCTCATGGTCGTGCTGGTTATTGTGCTGGCTCTCTTTTTCGACTTCACAAACGGTTTCCACGACACCGCGAATGCCATGGCAACACCGATTGCCACCGGGGCACTCAAGCCCAAAACCGCCGTCGCCATCGCCGCGATCCTCAATCTTGTGGGTGCGTTCCTGTCCACCGAGGTAGCCCGCACCATTTCCGGCGGCCTCATCCGTGAGGGAGACGGCGGGGTACAGATCACCCCGGTGATGATCTTTGCGGGGCTCATCGGCGCGATCCTCTGGAATATGATCACCTGGCTTCTCGGCCTTCCCTCGAGCTCGAGCCACGCGCTATTCGGCGGCCTCATCGGCGCCGCAATTGTTGGTGCCGGCTTCGGGTCAATCGACGTGTCGGTGCTGATGTCGAAAATTGTGTTCCCCGCACTGCTCGCCCCACTCGTCGCTGGCCTCGCCGCGTTCCTCGCCACCCGCATCGCGTACGCGATCACCAAAAAGCGGCAGCGCTCGGGATTCCGCCGCGGCCAGATCTTCACGTCGTCACTCGTCTCCCTCGCGCACGGCACCAACGATGCGCAGAAGACCATGGGTGTGATCACGCTCACCCTCATCGCCGGGGGTTTTCAGGCCGCCGGGTCTGGTCCCGTCTTCTGGGTCTTCGCCGTCTGTGCGCTGGCGATCGCGCTGGGTACCTACACCGGGGGATGGCGCATCATCCGCACCATGGGTACCGGGCTCACGGAGATCGAACCCGGGCAGGGTTTTGCCGCCGAAGCATCCACCGCGGCCACCATTTTGGCGTCGTCTCACCTCGGATTCGCCCTGTCGACAACGCAGGTGTCATCGGGGTCGGTGATCGGTACCGGCATCGGACGCAAGGGCGCTTCTGTGCGGTGGAATACCGCAGGTCGCATAGCCCTCGGCTGGCTCATCACCATTCCCGCGTCGGGTCTGGTCGGGGCGCTCGCCGCGTGGGTCGCCCTGATGGGACTCGTCGGAGTGATCATGGATGCGGTCGTCGCCGTCGGCGCGATCGCTGCGATCTTCCTGTACTCGCGCCGCAACCGTGTTGACGCCCGCAACGTGCACCAGGAACCCACCGAACTCGTACGACCCCGCGTGAAACAGAAACGCAAGCGTGCGGGAGGTGCACCCCGATGACCATCGACTGGGCCGCATTTGTAGTGGTCGTTCTTGTGACGCTTCTCGGTGCCTGCGGGCTTGTCGCTCTGTACTCGCTCGGGCTTCGGCTTGTGGATTCAGCGAAAGGGTTCCGGCACACGGCGGGGGTCGGATGCTTTGTGCTCTGCGGCCTCGCCGTCGCCTACGCGATTTATCTCATCATCCCGGCACTGCACTAACGAGCGTGGGCGGTCGCGACTAAAGTTGCTGCCGATAGTCAAAGGAGATCCACCGATGGACGACACCCCGTACACGTTTGACGAACAGGCCATTGAGGGTGACGAGAACTTTGCCGCGACCAATGGTCCGGCGGTCGGCAGTGACGAACTCAACAGCCCCAACCAGAACACCCGGCTCGAATCAGACTCTCTGGGATCACTTGCCATTCCCGCGGACGTGTATTGGGGCATCCACACCGCCCGCGCGCTCGAGAACTTTCCCATCACTCGGCGGGCCATTTTCAACTACCCGCACCTCATCGCGTCGCTTGCCCGCGTCAAACAGGCCGCTGCACGCGCGAACCGCGAACTCGGTGTGCTCGACGAGGAGAAGGCCCGCATCATCGACCAGGTGTGTGAGGAGATTGTCTCCGGGCGTTGGCACGACCAGTTTGTGGTGGGGGTGATCCAGGGCGGCGCCGGCACCTCGACGAACATGAATACCAATGAAGTGATCGCCAACCGTGGCCTTGAGATCATGGGCTACCCGCGGGGCGACTACGCCCACCTTCACCCCATCGACGACGTCAACCGCAGCCAGAGCACCAACGATGTCTACCCGACGTCGATCAAACTGGCGATGGTATTTTCCCTGCTCCGCCTCCTCGACGAGCACCAGCTGCTCAGTGCCGCATTTGCGGCGAAGGGGCGTGAATTTTCGGGCATCCTCAAGGTGGGCCGCACCCAGCTGCAGGACGCAGTACCCATGACCCTCGGTCAGGAATTCTCCGGCTTTGCCACCACCCTGCGCGAGGATTTCGACCGCCTCAGCGAGGTGGTCCCGTTCCTCGGGGAGATCAACCTCGGTGCCACCGCGATCGGAACGGGTATCACCGCCGATCCCCGTTACGCCGAGGCCGTGCGACGCCACCTCACCGAGCTGTCGGGCGTCGAGATGAAGACCGCGCCCGACCTCATCGAGGCGACGAGTGACGCCGGGGTGTTTATGACCCTGAGTGGAACCCTCAAGCGTGCCGCAGTCAAACTGTCGAAGATCTGCAACGACCTGCGGCTGACCTCCAGCGGACCTCAGGCGGGCTTCGGTGAGATCAACCTTCCTGCCCGTCAGGCCGGCTCCAGCATTATGCCGGGCAAGGTGAACCCGGTGATTCCCGAGGTCGTGAACCAGGTCGCGTTCTCGGTGATCGGCGCGGATGCTACGGTCACTGCTGCTGCCGAAGCGGGGCAGCTACAGCTCAACGCCTTTGAGCCGGTTATCGCCCACAGCATCCTGCAATCTCTCGCCTGGATGACCAACGCGTGCCGCACCCTGCGGGTGAACTGCGTGGACGGGATCACCGCCAACACCACGCGTCTCGCGCTGCAGGTCGACTCCAGCGTGGGTGTGGTGACCGCGCTGACGCCGTACATCGGATACGCGGCGTCCGCGACGCTCGCGCACACCGCCCTGACCACCAACGCCTCGATCGCCGAGCTGGTGGTGGAGTCAGGATTGATGTCGCGGGACAAAGTCGACCTGGTGCTTTCGCCCGAGCGGCTGAGCGGGATGGTTGTCGCGACGGGCGCGATCACCACTATTCCCCTCAAGGACCGCTAACCAGCACGGCCCCAACGGGGTCCGAGCAGGTTCTTAGCGGACTTCTTCGCGCTCGTCGTCTTCGTCATCGAGGTCGGCGAGCGCGTTGTCGCGCGCCTCGCTGGCTTTAAAGACGGCGCGGTCGCGCGCACCCTCGCCACGTTCCTTAAGATCGGTCGCTGTGGTGGTGACCTTGTCCTTGACGTCACCGGCGGTGGTGGTCACGCGGTCCTTCACGTCACCGGCAGTGTCGGTCACCCGGTCGGCGACGTCCTTGGCGGTAGCCGCGGTTTTGTCGGCCACATCTTTCGCGGTCGCCGCAGTTTTGTCGGCAACCTCTTTGGCTGTGGCGGCGGTTTTGTCCGCGACATCCTTCGCCGTGTGGGCGACCGTGCTGGCGACGTCTTTCGCGAGGTGTGCCGTTTTTTCGGCGACATCCTTCGCGGCAACTTCGACGCGGGCACGGACAACGGGTGCCTGGCGCTGGGCGTAGGCCTCGACGTCGTGGCGGGCATGGATGACCTGGGGGCTGGTCCAGATCTTTCTGGCTCGCGACCGAATCTGCTCGTACCGCTCGCGCCCGGCGCGAGCACCCAGCACGTATCCGACAGCAAGACCAACCAACAGCAGCAGCTTTGTCCTCATACCTCCACACTAGGCGCGCCCGCCGACACACAACAGCTCCCTCGGCGCGCGACGGACAAATTCTCGGGTTGTCAGCGGGTACGCAGGCGCGCGGCCCGCCGTGCTTGCCAGCGGCGGGAGGGACGCTGGTCGGGCCAGTGGATCGCCAGCGTGTGAAGGGCACGTCGAACCCGCCGGTGTGCCCCGGTCAGGCTGTTGAATGGTCGGCCGGAGATACCTACAACCAGCTCGCGATCGTGGAGCACTGTAGCGGAGGGAAACAAGCGGAAGCTCAGGTCGATATCGTCGTGCAACTCGGTGTCGTCCCGCGGTACCGTCTCACTGATCCGCCGCCAGGCAGGTGCAAGCACAGCGCAGTTCGACCCGAACAACACGTTGTTGGCGAGCGCCGCGTGCATCAGGAGAAAGTAGGCGTCGATGTAGAACACCTGGGCGACGGCGGTGGCGACCCGACTGAGGTCGTAGAAGCGCCCAGGTCCGGTGACTGCCACCGCATCGGGGTGGGTGTGGAAGTGGCGTTCGATCGTTTCCAGCCAGTCCGATGGGAGCCTGCTGTCCGCGTCGCAGCGCGCGATGATGTCGCCGTCTGCTTCGTCGAACCCCGCGGCCGCGGCTGCGGTGATACCTGGGCGCCCTTCACCGATCACCCGGGCCCCGGCGGCTTCTGCAACACACACGCTGTCATCGCTACTGCCGTTATCGACCACGATGATCTCATCGGCGCGGCGTGTCTGGGCACGCAACGTGTGCAAACAAATCTCGAGCATTCGAGCGTCGTTAAGTACGGGAATGACCACGCTGATGCGCGTCATACTGCACTGCCGGGTAGAGGTTTTGTTCTCGTGGTCACTTCTTCAGTGTGCTGAGCGTCATCTCACTCGGCTAGGCCTTGACCTCGCGCACCTCCGGTATACGAGTCTTCCTCGTACGCGGCGGCAGTCAGTGGTTTCGGAGTCGGTCGACGAGTTCGGCTTTTTTTAGCGAGGAGTATCCGTGTAGGCCCAGTTCTTTGGCTCGGTTGCGCAGGTCCGCAACCGTCCAGTCGTCGTACGATTCGGATTCTCCGCCTCGTTGGCCGACCGTCGACCGTCCGTCCCGCGCAGCGGCGTTGGATATTCGCGCCGCTTTTTCAGGCGACGCCCCGTCGTTGACCAACTTGTCGAATAGTGCGGGATCTTTCAGGCTGGGATTGTTGCCTTCTGGTGCCATGGTGAGTCCTTCCACGTCAGGAGGGGCGGTCGCTGTCCGGGTCATCCGGTCGAACACCGTAGGGAAGAACGAGCCACAGCGCAATGGTGATCAGCAACGCGACAGATCCCGCGATGAGGCCGGCGGAGCGCCCGAGTACAACATCGAAGATGAGCAGGGTGGTTCCGGACAACACAAGTGCAACGCCGGCGAGGGTGGCGCGGAGCATCCAATCGGCAATGCGCACAAGCTTCGCCTTGGCACGGCGACGGAAGAGGGCACGGTGCAGGCTGACCGGACTGAGGCCGAGCCCGGTCGACAACGCTGCGAGGACGACCAACACGAGGTACACGTCGACCTGGAACGCGTCGAGATCGGCAAACCGCGGCTGGAAGGCCAGTGTGAGGAGGAACCCAGTGAGGATCTGCGTTCCTGTTTGGGTGACGCGCAACTCCTGCAGGATCTCGTTCCAGTTGCGGTCGAGTCGTTCGTTGCGGCTCTCGTCGCGACCGTCGCCGGGCGCGACATCGTCGCTATCCCGGGATGGGGAGTCCTGCGTCGGGCTGGCCATCCTTCGATGGTACCCACTGGCGTGCCCTCCACAGGTGGAGACCGGCATAACTGCGCCAGGGTGCCCAGCGCGAGGCATGCACGGCCAACCCTTTCGGAGTTGCGGGGAGGCCGCGCAGTGCTGCGCTTTGCGCGATCACCAGATCGCTGGTGAGGAGAATGTCGGGATTGCCGAGTACCCGCATGGCGAGGTACCCGCTGGTCCAGGGCCCGATGCCGGGGAAGGACTCGAGGCGGGCACGGAACTCATCGACCGGGGTCGCCACATCGAGACGCAGGTCGCCGGACGCGAGCGCTTCGGCGATGCCCATAATCGCGGCAACCCGGGATGCGGGGCCGCGGAGCACATCGAGCCCGCGCTCGGCGATTTGCGCCGCGGTGGGGAACAGCCCGGCGTCACCGAGTTCTGCGGTGAGGCGACCGTGCGTTGTGCGGGCGGCGGCGACCGAAATCTGTTGCCCGATGAGTGTGCGGAAGAGCAGTTCCTCGGCATCCAGGCATCCCGGAAGCCGAATGCCGGGAACCGCGGCGACCAGCGGTGCGAGCGAAAGGTCTGTCGACAGTGCCTCATCGATGGCCACCGAGTCTGCGTCGAGGTCAAACAGGCGGCGAACACGACTGACGAGTGCGCCGACATCGCTCAGCTCGTCCAGTTCGGCGGTGCACACCACGCCCGTTGTTCCGTCCAGCCGGACGGCGATGCGGGCGATTCCCGAGGGCAGCCGGACAGCGCGACGGAACTCTCCGTCATTCACCTCCTCGAGGCCGGGTACCGCATGGTCGACGAAAAACTGCATCAGACCCGCGCCGTCGAACGGTTCGCGTGCCGGGAGTCGGAGGGTGATGGTGGTGGGCCCGGCGTGCGCGGAGGCCTTGCCCGCGCGCGGGGTTGCGCGTGCACCTCGGAGACGCAGGTCGGTGGGTGTGGTCTGGTACACCGCGACCATCGTGTCGTTGAACTGTCGAATGCTGGAGAACCCGGCGGCGAACGCGACATCCGCGATGGGAAGGTCAGTGCTGACCAGGAGGGTGCGCGCCGACTGTGCGCGGTGGGCCCGCGCCAGGGCGAGAGGGCCCGCACCCAGTTCTGACGACAGAACCCGGGTGATGTGACGTGGGGTGTAGCCGAGACGGTGAGCCAAACCGGTGACACCCTCGCGTTCGATCACCCCGTCGGTGATAAGACGCATGGCGCGCGAGGCGACATCGTCGTGAACGTTCCACTCCGGAGAGCCAGGCACCGCGTCGGGCGAGCATCGTTTGCAGGCCCGCAGACCCGCCTCGTGGGCTGCGGCGGCCGTGCGATAGAACCGCACATTGCGTTCGTGGGGTGTCATCGCCGGGCAACTCGGCCGACAGTAGATGCCAGTGGAGTGAACCCCCGTGATGAATTGCCCGTCAAATCGTGCGTCGCGCGACGAGAGCGCACGGAAGCGTTCGGCGAAGAGGGGATCGGCAGAGGGCATACAACAAGGCTCGCAGATGGAACCCCGTAGCACTAGCGGAAATCGGACACCGCGAGCGAGGCTAGGCTCGATGCTGTGATCGATGTCGAAACCCTGGTCTCCCACCTCCGCTCCGCCCTCGGTGATTCGGTGTCCACCGACCCCGGCGATCTCGCCGCGGCCCGTGCCGACCGCTCGGGCAAAGTCTCTGAGACCACACCACTCGCCGTGGTCTCCGCGCGGAGCATCGCCGACGTGCAGACAACAATGCGTCTTGCCACCGAGCACCGCATTCCCGTGGTGACGCGCGGCGCAGGAACCGGCCTTGCGGGGGGAGCGATCGGTGGCGAGGGCGAGATCGTTCTGTCGACGCTCAACATGAACCGCCTCCTCGAGGTGAACGTCGACGATGAGCTCGCGGTGGTTGAACCCGGCATCATCAACGACGAACTCAACATCGCGCTCGCCGAACGTGGGCTGTGGTTCGCGCCCGATCCCGCGAGCAAAGCGATCTCCACCGTTGGTGGCAACATCGCCACAAACGCCGGCGGCCTCCTCTGCGCCAAGTACGGCGTCACCCGGGAGTCCGTTCTCGGCCTCAAGGTTGTGCTCGCTGACGGGCGACTCCTGACCCTCGGACATCGCACGGTGAAGGGTGTGACGGGATTCGATCTCACCGCACTGATGATCGGATCCGAGGGAACCCTCGGCGTCATCGTTGAAGCAACTCTCAAACTTCGCGCCCTGCCCTCTGGACCGGTCTCCACAATCGGCGCCTACTTCGACACCGTCGAACAGGCAGCCCGGGCATCCGCGGTGATCACCGCGTCGCGCCTGCGCCCGGCAGCAATGGAGCTTCTCGACGCTACCGCGCTTGAGGGGATCGGAACCTACCTGGGGCTCGATCTCGCTGGACGCGGCTCATACCTGTTGGTGCAGATGGATGGGCCCGCCGCACGCATGGAGGCGGATGCCGCTCTGGCCATCATCCGTTCGCTCGAGGGCGACGCCGAGATCTCCACAGACCCGGCCCACGGTGAGCGGCTCTTTGGTATCCGGCGCGCATTCCACCCCGCCATGACGGCGCTCGGTACAGTACTCATCGAGGACATCGCTGTTCCCCGCAGCCAGCTTCCGGCCATGTTCTCCGCGATCACCGATGTCGAGACGCGCTACGGCATCCGGATCCCCACCGTGGCCCACGCCGGCGACGGCAACCTGCACCCCAACTTTGTGTTCGACGGGCCCGACGTGCCCGACGAGATCTGGGCAGCGGCGGACGAAATTTTTGTGGCCTGCCTTCGACTCGGTGGCACCCTCACCGGAGAGCACGGTGTGGGACTGCTCAAAAAGCGGTGGCTGAAAGACGAACTCGGCGAGGACCAGTTCGAATTGCAGCGACAGATCAAGACCGTTTTTGACCCGTTGGACCTGCTGAACCGCGGAAAAGTGTTCTGAATCACGCCAGAATCAGCTGATCGCCCGGGATGGGAATAACCACACCCCATCTGCGGTTTTCTTCATCGATGGAACAGATCGGTGTTATGGAACAGACCAGCTCGAGAAATCAGACCCAACGCCCCTCCCGGTCCCCGCGTGTGCGCAACAGGACCGCCCGACCGGGTATCGGTGACGTGCGCCTACGCATGGGTGCCCTCGGCCTCAGTCCCCTCGGGGTTCAGGCCGTCGCGACGGTGGATGCCGTTGGCCCCGAGGTTGTGGGCTTCGCGCCCGGCGATCGTGTGGCCATGCGAGAACCCGGCAGCCGCGCCGGCTTCCAACGTGTTGTCAGCGAACGCGAACTCATCGGTATCCCCAAGGACGTGTCGTTCGACGCCGCGGCAGCAATGTTGCCCTCCGGACTCGTCGCCCGCACGATCCTGCGCCAGATCCACGCGATCGGGCGCGGCAACCGCGTCTATGTCACCCCGGATGACTCGGGATCACACCTCTTTGTTGAGGCGTGGGCATCCCACCTCGGCGCGACCATTGTGGGGGAGTCCGAACGCTCGGTGGCCGATCTTGTCGTCACGACTGCGGACTACCGTGCTGCGGAACGCTGGCGCTACGGGCCGGGGCTGGCACAGCTCGCGGCATCCGACGTCTTCCAAGCCATGCGCGACGGCGCGTTCAACACGCTCGAGATCGCCCGGCACCCGTTGGCTGATGCGGCACGCGTTCACTCGGACGTGACGGCGCGGCGTACCACCGGCCCCGTTGTATTGATGCCCGGCGTCGGAGAACTCGCCGCCTAATTCGCCCAGTCCTCCCGCCGCGCGCTCTGTGCCGCGACGGGAGGAACTGCGCTGCGGCTCCGCCACGCTGCGGCGTGCCACCTTGTGTACCCCGCAGCCGCTAGTGTCGTGCCATGACGCCGAGCGAACAGACCACCCACCCGGCCGCCCCGCTCGCCTCGGCGGAGGTGCGCGCCGAAGTAGTTCCACAGGCCGCCCTCGTCGAGAAGCCTCGACCCAGCGGCACCCTGTTGATCATCGGCATCGTTGGCATCATCCTGCTGTCGCTCGTAATGCTGTTGGTCTTGGTCTATCTCATCACCGGACTCGGCGTCACAGCGTTTGCCTTCGCCGGAGTGCTCGCGCTTGTTCCCCTCGTGATCGTGGCACTGGTCATCCGATGGATCGACCGGTGGGACCCGGAACCTCGCGGAGCGCTCGCCTTTGCGTTCCTCTGGGGCGCCGGAGTGGCGGTGCTCATCGCGCTGCTGGTCGGCGCGGAAGTCGACAACGTGGTGAACAGCCTCGGTGGTCCCGGCCCCGGCTACGAGTTCTTCGGCGCAGCCATCCAGGCACCGATCGTGGAAGAAGCCGGTAAGGGCCTCGGCGTGCTGTTGCTCTTTCTGTTCGCCCGCAAACACTTTGATGGTCCCGTAGATGGCCTGGTCTACGCCGCGACGGTCGCCGGTGGGTTCGCCTTCACCGAGAACATCCTCTACTTCGGGCAGGCGCTGCTGGAGTCGGGCACCGCGTCCGGCGTGATCTACATCTTCCTCATCCGCGGCCTGATGTCGCCGTTCGCCCACGTGATGTTCACCGCCTGCGTCGGTATCTTCCTCGGCATTGCCGCGAGCCGCACGGGCCCCGCCGGCGGGATCGGTCTCTTTTTTGTCGGCCTGATCCCCGCGATCCTGCTGCACGCACTGTGGAACGGCTCGCTCTTTTTTGTGCAGGATTTCTTTGGGTACTACGCCATCGTGCAGGTGCCGCTCTTTATCTTCGCGGTGCTGCTGGTGGTGTACCTGCGGAAGCAGGAATCCAAGATCGCCCTCAAGCACCTCACCGCGTACGCCGCGGCCGGCTGGTTCCACCCCAACGAGATCTCCGCTCTCGCGACCGGCCCCGGTCGTCGTGTGGCGATGGGATGGGCGCGCCGTCACGGCATCCACCCGGTGATGAAAAAATACATTCGCAACTCGACCCGCCTCGCGTTCACTCGACAGCGAATGACGACCGGCTACAACGTGCCGCGAGCCCAGGCCGATGAAGCGATTCTCTTGGATTCGATTGTGGAAAACCGACGATCTTTGGGGAGCACCAAGGCGCAGTAGACGATGTGTGCAGTTTCGCTCGCGGCGGACTGCACATCGAGCCCTCCAGGTCTGGATAAACTGGATGGCTGGAATTTGAGGGGTCGTCACCGTGGTATCACCCGAACTATCGCGCGAGCGCGAATACGTATCTACGCTGTATGCGCGCCTCGACGCGCTCAAAGTGGAGACTCAGGAGCAATTGGACGCGGTGCGCCGGTCCAATCCCGGAGGTACCCACCAGAACCGATCAGAGCGTGATTCCTTTGCGCGGATCTACACCGACCGCATCGCGCAGCTGAACGAAGTCGACGAGCGACTGGCCTTCGGGCGACTGCAGCTGACCGACGGGGTCAACCGGTACATCGGGCGCATCGGCCTGCGCGACGAAGACCAGCTTCCCATCCTCCTCGACTGGCGAGTGCCCCAGGCCAGCGCGTTTTATCAGGCGACCGCAGCGACCCCGCTCGGGGCCCGGTCGCGACGCCACCTGACCAGCAAGGGTCGGGAAGTAACGCGTATTGAGGACGAGATCTTCGACCGTGACCTGCTCGAGGGTGACACGTCCGATCTTCAGGGTGAGGGCGCACTTCTCGCCGCTCTGAGCGCAGAACGCACCGGACGGATGAGTGACATCGTCGCCACCATCCAGGCCGAGCAAGACCGCATCATCCGTTCCGACCTCGCCGGTGTGCTTGTTGTTCAGGGTGGTCCCGGCACGGGCAAAACGGCCGTGGCGCTGCACCGTGCCGCATTTCTTCTGTACTCTCATCGCGAGCGTCTGAAATCGACCGGTGTGCTGATTGTGGGTCCGTCTCCCGCGTTCCTCCAGTACATCGAAGCGGTACTCCCGTCACTGGGTGAAACCGGTGTTGTGCTGTCGAGCGTGGGGCAGCTGTATCCCGGCATCGACACCACCATCGAAGACGCTCCCGACATTGCGGCGCTCAAGGGCTCGGCCGAGATGGCGCAGATCATCGCGCAGGGCGTCCGGTCCCGGCAGAAGGTGCCTACCGAAAAGCAGGTGCTCGATGTCAACGGCGAAAAGCTGGTGCTGGAGCCACAGATGATCGCCAATGCGATGGCGAGTGCCCAGCAAAGCCGCAAACCGCACAACGTTGCGCGGGAGCGGTTCCAGAAATCGGTGCTGAGCAGCCTCACCAAAAAACTCGCGGACCAACTGCGGGCGCATGGAAACACCATCGACGAGTCAGACTCCTCCTGGCTGCGCGAAGACCTCCGGGCGTCGTACGACGTTCGTGTTGCGCTGAACACCGCCTGGTTGCCCCTCACCCCGGAGAAATTTATCCAGGACCTCTTCGCCCGGCCGAACTGGCTGGCGACCCTGACTCCGCGGTGGACCCCCGAGCGTCGTGCCCTCCTGCGTCGTGACCGCGATGCGCCGTTTACGATCTCGGACATCCCACTGCTCGACGAGGCAGCAGAACTGCTCGGTGAGTTCGACGCGAAAAACGACGCCGAAAAGCGCGAGCGCAAACAGCAGCGCAAACGCGACGTCGAAAACGCGGAAGCCGCCATCCACAACATGGGGGTGGAGGGCTTGGTCAACGCCGAAGATCTCGCCGCCGGGTTTGGGGAGACCGCCGTGCGTGGCTCCACCGCCGACCGTGCCGCCGCCGACCGGTCGTGGACCTACGGCCACATTGTGGTCGACGAAGCCCAGGAACTCTCACCGATGCAGTGGCGGGTGTTGCGTCGCCGCTGCCCGCTGCGGTCATTCACTATTGTGGGGGATGTCGCCCAGGCGAGTGCCGCCGCCGCGGCACCGAACTGGCGCGAGGCCCTGCGTGCCCTGACGACCGACTTCCGGCTCGAGGAACTCACCGTCAACTACCGCACCCCGGCACAGATCACCGAAGCAGCCGAGGCCATGGCCCTTGCGCACGGACTGCCAATCACCCGTTCCAGCGCGGTGCGCGACAGCGAGTGGCCGGTCGATCACCTCACCGTCGACCGCGACGAACTAGTCGCGGCCGTTCTCGACGTGGTGGATGAAGACCGCGAGATCGACTCCCGCGGCACCCTCGCGGTCATCGCACCGCCATCGCTTCGCCATTCGATTTTTGTGGCGCTGCACCGCGACCACAACGACACCGTGGGGGAGGGCGCCCAGGGGCTCAGTCGTCCCATCGCGGTGATAACCCCGCAGGAGAGCAAGGGCCTCGAGTTCGACTCCGTGGTCATTGTCGAGCCGAACCAGATCATCACCGGCAGCGCCCGCGGTGTGGGTGCCCTGTATGTCTCGATGACGCGTCCGACCCAGCGCCTGCACCTGGTCGGTACCGAGCCCATCGTCTAGCACGGTGGTGTAGCGACGAGACGGGCCGTTAAAGACTCATCGTCCGGTGCTGCGGCAATGCCTGCGAGTCGCCCGGACGATGAATTTTGTTGGATACAGCATTACTCCGTGCGCCACGAATTGCAAGCTTTTTCTCCTGCGTGCGCGGCGCGATCGGCGCCGCGCAGGACGCATCAGCGAGGTCGTAGGGTGCCCGCGGCGAGAACCCGCGCGGGGAGCATCCGGCACACCGCCATCATCACCTTGTACCGCGCCGACGGCACCGACACCGCTCGCCCGCGCGCGACATCGCGCAACGCCACCCGCACAAGGTGCTGTGCCGATAGCCACATGGGGCCCGGGATGTTGGTGGTGTGCACGTTCATGCGCTGGTGAAACTCGGTGCGCACAAAACCCGGCGCGACCGCGGTCACGGTTACTCCGCGGCGCCGGTAGGAGAGGTTGGCCGATCTGCTGAAGCTGATGACCCATGCCTTCGCCGCGCCATAGGTGCCGCGCGGGAGGAACCCGGCAACACTGGCGATATTGATGATGGTGCCGGAGCGTCGCGGCAGCATCTGCCCGAGGGCCGCGTGGGTCAGGCGCATCGGCACCGCCACCATAAGGTCGATCATCTGTTGTTCCTGCTCGACCGTGTTGACCTCGAACTCACCGCTGAGTCCGAATCCGGCGTTGTTGACCAGTACGTCGATCGGCGTCACCGACGACGCCACGCGGGTTTCGACGGCGGAGCGTCCCTCGTCGGTGAATAGGTCAGCGACGATCACGTCGACCCCAACGTTGTAGCGCTCGGAGAGATGAGAGGCGGCATCGTTGAGCCGAGCGGAGTCGCGGGCCACAAGCACAAGGTCGTCGCCGCGCGCGGCGAGCTGGCGGGCAAATTCGGCACCAATACCCGCGGTAGCTCCAGTGATTAATGCTCGTGCCATGCCTCCCACCTTATCGATGGCGACGGGCTGCCCGGCGAATTCTCGGGGAGAGGTAGTGCAGGATGGACCAATGTTCCTCCGACACCCCTTCCTGAGCCTGGCAACGCTGGCCTATCTCGGAGTAGTGGGGATGATCACCCTGGGGCCCAAACCCTACGGTGAGCGTACGGAAGGATTCGTTTACCGGCTTCTCGCGCTGTTCCAGCGGCACAGCTCAACCGAGTGGATCGACTACAACAGACTCGAATTCGGGATGAACGTTCTGATGTTTGTGCCCATCGGAGTGTTTTTTCTCCTCCTGTTCGGCCGCCGGCTGTGGTGGCTCTCGATGATGTTCGGCGTCGCCCTCACCCTGGGCATCGAATTTGCGCAGATGTTTATGCCGACGCGGGTATCGGACGCGCGCGACATCCTGGCCAACTCGAGCGGTGCGTTTATCGGGGTGATCATCGCCCTGATTCTCACCTACGGCAAAGCGCGGAGAATTCGTGCGGCGAAGGCGTCGCGGGCACGTCGTCCGGTGCGGATATAGCGGGGTTCTGCTGCGTCAGCGCGGGGCTTCCGTGTTGCGCACACGATCGACGAGCTCACGCCACGGCCCGGTGAGCTGCTGTTCGGGCAGCACCACGCGGCGACGTGAGCAGCGGATTTCGTAGACGTAGCGGTCGGGCTGCGCCGGAGCCTTCGGGCGGTTTTCCCAGGGGAGCCGCGTGAGCAGCTCTGCCCAGGACTCGCTGTCGGGCTGGTCGTCGACGGTGACCTCCCACGTGCGCCGGAGGCCAGCCATACCTCCGGTGCGGATCACAATCACCTTCATTCCGCCAGAGTAACGCTCCGCCCGGTGACGCGGCAGGGGAGGGTTCGTTATGCCGCAGGCAGTGGCGCTAGTTCGACACCCACCCCCGCCCAGCCGTCGCGCACCGCGGTGTGCTCGGGGGAGTCGGCACCGTAGCGGTCGATCGCCGCCTGTTCCGTCGCGGCACCAAAGGTGGCGAAGTCCGCTGTGGCCGGCACGGTGCCGTTCGTCAGGGCGGAGTACCAGATGAGCCCGGCGTGCTCCCAGGCGTTGCCGCCGAGCGCGGTCGCGACGAGGTAAAACGCGTGGTTCGGGATGCCGGAATTGAGGTGCACCCCGCCGTTGTCGTCCGTAGTCTCGATGTAGTCGCGCATATGCGCTGGCTGCGGGTCTTTGCCGAGCACGTCGTCGTTGTAGGCGGTGCCCGGCGCGCGCAGGGATCGTAGGGCTTCACCCTCCACCTGGTCGGTGAACAGCCCGAGCCCGATCAACCAAGTGGCGTCGTCGGCAGAGTGTCCCAGGCTGCGTTGTTCCACCAAACATCCGAACACGTCAGACACCGATTCGTTCAGCGCGCCGGACTGCCCCTGATAGACGAGGTTCGCCGAGTACTGGGTCACACCGTGGGCCAGCTCGTGCCCGATAACACTCAGCGAAGCGGTCATGCGGGTGAACACGATGCCGTCGCCATCGCCGAACACCATTCGTTCGCCGTCCCAGAACGCGTTGTCGTAGTCGTCCCCAAAATGGACCGTGGCGACGAGCGGCAGGTTGTTGTCGTCGATGGACGCTCGTTCAAACACCTGCCGGTAGAGATCGTGCGTCTCCCCGAGTCCGGCGTAGGCCTCGTTCACCGCGGCATCGGAACCGTCGGGGTCGCCCTCGACTCGCACGACCGTGCCGGGCAGTGTCTCGGTGCCTCCGGCATCGGCAATGGTTCGGTCGGCATCCCGCAACGTGCGGGTGGTGAGTGTCGACCGTCGATCGGCCGTTGTGGGTGGTGGTGTTTCACCCACCCGGATTCCCCGGAACGGCGCATCGCGTTGCAGCGACGCCCGGGCCGCGGCGGCCACGGGCGCCAACGCCGGGTCTTCGAGGCTGGCCAGGCGCTGCAGAAGGTAGGGCGGGATGATTGAGCACTTCATGCGACGATCCTCACACGCGCCACCGACGTTGGCACGTATTCGCCGGAAGATCAGGGTTACACGATGTCGACGCGGACGACTTTCGTTCGGCTGGTATGCCCGCGAAGGATGTCGACGCGGCTCTTGGAGACACCAAAGTGGGCGGCGAGAATCTCGACCAGCGCGGCATTCGACTTGCCGTCGACCGCGCGCTGCTGCAGATACACCGTGGTGCTATCGCCGTCGGTCTCCACCAACGGTCCTTTCCTGCTGCCGGGTTTGACCCGCACGGTGATATCCATCAGGTCGAACAGTATCGGCGTTTTTCCGCGGGGAGCTATCGTGTGTCGGTCGCGGGCGGTAGAACGGAGGGATGATGGACGTTCTCACCACCTGGATCAACAACTATCGCCGCGCTTGGGAGTCGAACGATCCGGAACACATTCGGATGCTTTTCACCGACGACGCCGAGTACCGCACCGAACCCTATGCAGAGCCGTGGCGTGGTCAGGGCGAGATCGTCGAGCGGTGGCTGGAAGCCAAAGATGCTCCGGGAGAGGCGGTGTTCGAGTGGAAAACGATCGTCTCCAGCCCCGACCTGGGCGTTATCGAGGGCACAACGGTGTACGCGGCGCGCGAAACGACCTACAGCAATCTGTGGGTGGTGAGGTTCGCTCCCGACGGGCGCGCGACCGAGTTCACCGAATGGTGGATGGACGAAGCGGAAGCCTGACGCTGCCGACTTACTTTGTGTCGTCGGTGGTGTCCGCGCTGTTACTCGGTGAGGTCTGTCGGTCTTCGGAGCGTCCCGGACGGACAGCAGCGTCATCGCGCCAGTCGATCCGCGTGACCCCGTCGGGCTTTTCCGTGACGTCGATGCGGGGGTTCGCGTCGGACTCCACGGCCTTCGGCGCCGTCGTCAGTTGGTCGTGACGCTTTTCTTCCGCGCTCATCTTGTCGAACGAACCCATGGGTGTTCCTCTTTTCCGCGTAGCAAGTCGTTTACCCCATCCTACGAACCCGGGCAGCGCGTCCAGTTCGCACTGGCGGCATCCAGTGTCGACGTGCAGAGTGGAGTGATGAGCATTCCTACCCTCGCCCTCAATAATGGTCGCGACCTCCCCGCCATCGGCTTCGGAACATATAACCTGCGCGGCGAACCGGGAGCTGCGGCCGTGGCATCCGCCATCACCACCGGATATCGACTTCTCGATACCGCACTCAACTACGAAAACGAGGGCGCGGTCGGCGACGGCATTCGTGCGTCGGGCGTTGACCGCGAGGACATCATCGTGACGTCGAAGCTGCCCGGCCGTTTCCACGGCTACGACGAGACCTTTGTGGGGTTTGAGGAGTCCCGCGCGCTCCTGGGCCTCGACTACGTCGACCTCTACCTCATCCACTGGCCCCTGCCGAAAGTAGACAAGTACCTCGAGACCTGGCGGGCCATGATCGAGCTGCGCGACCAGGGACTCGTGCGGTCGATCGGTGTGAGCAACTTCACCATCGAGCAACTCACCCGCCTCGCCGACGAGACTGGTGTGGTTCCCGCGGTCAACCAGGTCGAGCTGCACCCGCGGTTTCCGCAGGCGGAGCTGCGCGCGTTCCACACGGCGCACGGCATCGTCACCGAAAGCTGGAGCCCACTCGGCAACCGCAGCGAGATCACTGCCGAACCCGTGATCACCCGCATCGCGGCCGACCACGGGGTGACCGCCACCCAGGCAGTGCTGCGCTGGCACGTGCAGCTGGGGGCGATTCCGATCCCGAAGTCGGCGAACCCCGAGCGTCAGCAGGAGAACATCGACCTGTTCGGCTTCGAACTGGACGACGCTGAAGTCTCCGCGATCTCCGCACTTGAGTCGGGACGCCTCTGGGGTGGCGACCCCGATACCCACGAGGAGTTCTAATCGATCGGGTTAGCCCGTGATGCACTCGCCGGAGGACACCGCGGCCGTCATCGACGCGGCGTCGTCGGCGACGGGGGAGACCTCTTCCATCGTCATCGCGTAACCAAGGTTCGCGGTCTCCGCGGACTTCGCAAACACAACCCCGGCGACCTCGCCCGCTTCGGACAACAGTGGTCCGCCCGAGTCGCCCTGCTGCACGTCGGCGGCAAGGGTGTAGATGTTGCGTGCGGTCGCGTCGGCACCGTAGATGTTGTTGATACTGGCGTCGTCGATGGAGATAACACTCGCGGCAATGGAGACGAACGGGCCGCCGAGCGGGTAACCGTTGGCGACGGCGGCGCTGCCCACCTCGAGGGTGTCGGTCATCGCGATCGGGGCGGCGTCGAGTCCGGTCACGGCGAGTACGGCGAGGTCATCGATGGGGTCGAAGTAGACCACCCGGGCCGGTTTGGCGCCCTTGCCGGGAACCTCAACAACCGGCTCGGCCACTCCGGCGATCACGTGGGCGTTGGTGATCACCCGGTCGGTGGCGACCACAAATCCGCTGCCCGACTGGCTCTGCCCGCAGGCATAGGCGTTACCCGTGATTCGCACGACAGACTGCGCGGCGAGGTCGAGCGCAGGGGTACCCGCAACGGCGGCGGGAAGCTGCGGCGGGGTGGCCGGCTCGCCCAGCGCCGCGACAATTTGCGGCAGACCCTCCTCGGTGACCATCGAGCGCACCTGGGCGAGAAACGCTTTGGCCGGGTCGGGGGTGACATCGGTGATGGTGCGGAGGACGGTGGATGCCGCGATGGCGGGAGTCAAATAGGGCACACCGAGCGCCGCAATGCTGACGGAGAGAGTGGAAACAACCAGCGCAGCGACCACCACACTGACTCCGGCGCCCGCGACACGGTCGACACCGCGCAGCGCTTTGATCTTCACTTGACGGCGCAGGGCGCTTCCGATCGCGGAGCCCGCGGCCTGTCCACCCACAAGCAGAAGCACCGCGACGCCGAGCACGGCCACAATTCGCCAGTTCGGGTCGGGAATCCAGCCGCTGATCAGCGGGATTGCGAGAACAGCGAGAACTCCGCCAACAACGACTCCGATGATCGCGCCGAGGCTGGTGAGCAACCCGTGGCGGAAGCCGTATCCGAGGTACCCCAGAAGGAGCAGAACAAGGAGCACATCAAGAACGATGGATTCGGTCATCTCAGCGAGTCAGTTTCTTCGCCTCGGCACGGCGTTTGTCGCGCTCGGCGTCAGCCAGGGCGGCCGCAGCGGGGGTCGGGGCAGTGCCGTCGAGATGCGCGGGCTGCCACCATTTTCCGGTACCCGTCACGGGGTAGGTGTGCTGCAGGTCGTCGACCAGTGCCTGGAGCTGGGTGTGGAGACGGGATGTCGCGTCGCGCACGTCCTCGTCCGCGGAGACCGTCATCGGCTCACCAAAAGAGAACGTCACCGGAACTCCGAAGCGTTCACGGAACCCAATGCGGTGGTTTTTCGTCAGCAGCCGGTGGCCGCCCCAGACCGCAATGGGGATGATGGGCACACCCGACTCGGCGGCCAGGCGCACGGCACCGGTTTTGAGGGCGCGCACGGTGAAGGACGCATTGACTCCCGCCTCCGGGAACACCCCGAGAAGTTCGCCCTGCTGCAGAGCGGTTACGGCGTTGCCGTAGGCCGCGGCCCCTGCGGTGGGGTCCACTTCGATGTGGCGCATCCCGCGCAACAATGTGCCCACGAGCGGTTTGTCGAACGCGCCCTTTTTCGCCATAAAACGCACACGGCGCCGGTTGTGCAGCCAGACCACCCACTCCACGAGCGCGAAGTCGAGATACCCGAAGTGGGTGATGGCCAGCACGGCGCCACCGGTGTTCGGGAGAGCGGACAACCCCGTGGAACGGCGCTGCAGTCGCCAGAAGCCGAAGAGGCTCCGGCCGAGGACCACGGCAGTCGAGTAGATCGGTTCGCGGGTGTTGCGCTTCATGCATTTATCGTAGGGCCGGATGCTGCGGGTTCACGGTGTGTGAACGCGGAGCATCCGGCCGCAGACCATACAGCAGCGAATCAGCGCCAGAGACGTGCGCTGGCGATCTCGGCACCCTGCGCGAGCGACTCGAGTTTGGCGACGGCGATCTGCGGGTGGATGCGTCCGCCGAGGCCACAGTCGGTCGAGGCGATCACGTTTTCGCGGCCTACAACTGACGCGAACCGCTCAATTCGCTCGGCGACGAGCTCGGGGTGCTCCACCACGTTGGTGGCGTGACCAACGATGCCGGGGAGGATGAGTTTGCCCTCGGGGAGGGTGACGTCTTCCCAGACACGCCACTCGTGCTCGTGACGCGCG
>Ga0247736_10000178_pt1 | contig 24055 bp, 23 predicted proteins | sample UWRJL193509B2_FD_180935 | JGI IMG/M metagenome (GOLD analysis project Ga0247736, IMG submission 180935) | Plant litter microbial communities from Arlington Agricultural Research Station in Wisconsin, United States - UWRJ-L193-509B-2 | ecosystem: Environmental > Terrestrial > Plant litter >...
TGATTGCCCGGCTTTATTTATCCATGGTGATTACAAAGCGGAAATCATGACAAATTATTTTGAACAAAATATGAATCTATGAAAAAATTTAACCATCATTTCTCATCATTACTTATCGGTCTGACCTTTTTAATGTCAGCAGTATTGAGTATGCATTTATCCGCAAAAGATGCTGCGGATTCAGCTTTAAATAAAGCTCAAATAGTTTCTTTGAGCAATCCAAGTTCCAGCTATGGCATTCAAATAGGCGATGAGTTAATCAGAAAAATCATCATAAAAGTACCGTTGCCTTTTGAATTAAACGCCAATGATTTACCAAAAAAAGGTAAGAAAGATAAGGGTATTGAGTTAACCAGTATCGATGTCGAAACTGACACTCAAAAGACACATACTTTTTATACTTTAAATCTGCGTTACCAGCCATTCAACACCAGCGCTACGCCAGTAGTGATGCGATTACCGGTTGAGAATTTCCGTATAACCGATGCCAAAAAATCAGGTAATAAAACTCAAATACTTGCATTACCTGCATGGAGTTTCTGGTTTTCCCCTATCGTAACAGGCGGGATAGAAACTGCAGAAAAAAATCTGCAGCCGGATGTTAAGCCGCCTTTAGTTGCAAACAAGAAAGATCAAATATTACTCATCGTATTTGCAGTTTTATCGATAGGTAGCTTGTTAACTTTTGTGTACATCAATGCAGATGGCCAATGGCTGCCATTCACGGGAGGCGCTTTTGCCAGAGCACATAGACGGATAAAACGTCTGTCAAAAAAACCTTTGACCAAAACTGCAAAAGAAGAAAAACAGGCTTTGGTCTACCTGCATGAAGCATTTAACCAACATTATGGTGCAAACATATTTGCCCGTGACATTGATCATTTCATTCAGTTACGACCGACTTTCAAAAAAATGAAGGCTGATATAGAGCAGTTTTTTGATTACTCCAACCATTCCTTGTACACCATAGAAACCAATAACAGTGTCAAAGTAATTGAGAGATTATTAACGTTAAGTAAGCAACTGCGCCACTGCGAACGAGGTATTTAAATGGAAATTTTAAATCCTTGGGCATTCGCTTTGTTGCCGATCATCGGTATCCCCTTTTGGCTGAAAGGCCACCAAGGCAAGATGTATACTTGGCTTGATTTATTGCCACAAGATGAGCTTTCAGAAAGGCTTAATCTAGCCATCAAAATCATGATGGCGCTAATTTTAACCTGCATCATCATTGCGATGGCTGCACCGCGCGGTCACGATGAAAAAGTGCAGCGCGCTGGTAAGGGCGCACAAACTGTCATGGTCATCGATCGCAGCGTCAGTATGGATCATCCCTTCGCGGGGGATTCATCCGGAAATGCTGCGGAAATTAAATCAGTCGCTGCACGAAGGATCATTATGCAATTTATTGATTCCCGTCCTGATGACATGATGGGTGTGGTCGGTTTTACTAACTCCGCTTTATACGGCATTAAAATCACGACTAATCGGGATGCCATACATGCTGCGATTTTAGCCGCCACCAGCCCTTCTTTGAATCAAACTAATATTGGTGCCGGGTTAACCGAAGCCGTCGGCTTATTCGACCAGATTCAAAGCTCAGGTTCAAGAGCGATTATTTTGCTTTCCGATGGTGCTGGAAAACTTAGCCCGCGTATCAAGTTTTTATTGAGTGAACGATTGAAGCGTCGCGGCCTGAGTATCTATTGGATCATGCTGCGCGAGCCAGGCGAACCCAGCATATTCACAAAAGAAGTCTATGAAGAAGTCCGCGAACCGAATTCAATTGTGTTGCATAAGTATTTCCAGTCATTAGGCCTTAAATACAAAGCTTATGAAGCCGATAATCCGGAGACATTGGAATCAGCCATTAACGATATTGATTCCCGTGAAAAAAAGACGATTAAATTTACCGAAATAATTGCCGGATATGACTATTCAAAAGTTTTTATCATCCTGGCATTTGTGTTGATTGCTTTGATTTTAGCCGTTAAGAATCTGAAGGTGCATGAATGAAAAATAGAATCGTCCGCATTAACCAAATATTAGGACTCATTTTTTTGACAGGATTAATTGGTGGCAGTTATGAATTCTATCAATTGAAAAAAATTGACAAAGTGAACAGGCAGTTATTGTCAGGCCAAGTTCTGGATATGGAAACTTATCCATTCCACCAAAAATACTCTGACGCGTATCAACAGGCTAAATCGCGCAATTACAAGCATGCCATACAAGGGTTTGGCCAATTGTTGGAGCCGCCTAAGAAAGATCAGGAAAATCAGTTTGAAATCGATCAGAAAATGAAATCACAGATCCATTTTAATATTGCCAATAACTTATTCCGTTCTGGTTTGCAAAGACTGGTCACTGAAGAAGGTGAACTTCAAGAGCAGGCTAAATTCGATTACCTGCAGGCAAAAGCTTCCTATGAGCAAGCCTTGAAATTGGATCCACAGTCCAAAGCATCAAAATTTAACCTCAGTTTATTGCTATCCATCATTCCGAAAAATATCAAAACAGTCGCACAAGACCCATCCGGCATGGAGATCAGTAATTTGCCACAGGGATTGCCATGAAAAAACTTATTTCAATATTAAGGGAAAAATATGAAAGTGTTTTATTAGTCTTGGCATTGATTTTTTTGATACTGGCTTTGGTTAAACCCGATATTCAACTTAAACAAGAAGTGCATAACTATTTGTTAGTTGCCGATGTTTCGCAAAGTATGAATGCGGAAGATATGAAAGTGGGCGATAAAGTCGTCAGCCGTTTAGCCTACACGCAGCATATGATGAAACAAGTCGTCAAATCTTCACCTTGCGGGACTTACGTCAGCGTAGGAATTTTTGCGGCAGAAAATGTCGCGCTGCTTTTTATGCCTTTAGAAGTTTGTGCTAATTTCGATATCATTACAGATACCATCAACCATCTTGAATGGCGCATGGCCTGGAGCGGTAATAGCCGTATGACTTTCGGTATCAAAGCAGCAGAAGCGACTTTCCAGTACCTTAATATTCCGGCTCAGATGCTATTTTTTACTGATGGCGATGAAGCACCCAAAGCAAACGGCATTAACAAACTGGATATCAGCGATGTTCGCATCGGTAAAAATGTGATTTTTGTAGGTGTCGGCGGAAACGAGCCTGTGCCGATAAAGCGATTTAATGCTAATAACAAGTTTGTGGGTTATTGGGGGACAGATGCAGCAGCAGAAAGTGCTGGAGGCGGTATTATGTATAACGATGCAAGTAAAGATGATCCAGATCCACCTGTGGCGTACGCAGAATTCGATCGATTTCTATCAAAACAGGATACTGACCATTTAAAAAGCATGTCTAATGAAATTAAAGGGCAATATATTGAAGGAGCTGATACGCCAAGTTTTTACGAATTTGTGCAATCACAAACGCCCGCTGCCAAATTTGTAACGGCTTATTCTGTTAGATGGTTATTGTTATTGATCGCTACAATATTCGTACTATCCACCTACTTACCGGATTTACTTTCACAACGTCGAAACAGAAAAAAATAAATAAACTTATTCTAATTAATGTCCGCTTTGGGCCGAATTCGGACATATATATTTTGAAAAACAAAAAAGCCCTTTCGGGCTTTTTCACTATTCGTGCAAAATATAGAAATATGCGAATTATTAAGAGTTTTGTGCGAACCTACAAATGTAGGTTCTCACAAAAAATGAAAAATCACACCTAATAAAATCAACAAACTTTTCAAATTAAGTGCGTGATCCTATTCTGGAAACACAAATATTAAGTGAAAAAATCCTACTAAAATGCAGTATTAGTGAAATTTTACTATCCTATTGTTCAGAAACCTCTGTAACGAACCTTAGATGCTTTTGCAACTTCAGGCGGAATCAAGAACATACTTTCCTGGGTGCGAATACCATCTTTGACTAACCGACGTGATTTAGTCTGACCTTCGCGTTTAATGCGAAGGATTTCTGCTTCACTAAGTTTTACTGTCTGCACGGTTTTCATAGTTGTAATAATACAGCGTAATTGAAAGTCTTTTCATCATAACTTCTTGATACTCAAGTTTCATTTACACAGTTCAACTTATTGCTACCCAAAGTCTCTTTGATTCTTTCTGCAGCAAGAATGCCTTGCCTACGTTTTACTATCGAAAAAATAAAGCCAAACGCAATTAAAAAGATGTATCCAGAAAAAATCCTTTGCGTCCGAACTGTTTTTTGTAGGTAATCTGCTAAGCCTTTATCTTTAAAGGACTCACATATTACGTTGCTTTCATCCTCAGTCAGTTGTGCTACTAAGCGCACACCCTTCTTTGAACCATCACATTGTGTGGCTTTTAACGTCCAATTGCTTATAAGTCCACTGGCTTCATTTTGATCTAAGAAAAACCAAACTCCTGACTCTTTAAACTGCAATAACGCAGACTTTGATCCCATAGCAACACTGCTTAACGCCATAAGAGCTATACAAGCAGCCTCTGGAATTGTGAAAGCACCTTTGCGTGACCCTTTTAACTGCTCGATATGCCAACGTTTAAAGTGTGAACGTTTGAATTGCCAAGCGGTAAGACCTCGTTCTTGTTTACAAACTGCGACCGGCAGTATTTCCCTTTTCATGACCGCCATAAGAAGTCGTGGAAACAGAAAAGGCTTATTTAGGACATAGTGCAGCAAATGTCTCAACCCGATCAAATCATGGTCGGCGTCAGCTACGGGCAAATTGGCACCGAGTATCAGAATCTGCTCAAGCGAGCATCGGGATAGTTGCCAGCGTCCGCTTGCGTTCTCTTTAGCGCTGATTACCTTACCTAGAAGGTGATGCTCATACAGCTGGCAGACTCTATTCTCTTTCAGTCCCAGCAGTTCAGCAGCCATTTTAAGATCTACTCGATCATGAATCAGGCTCTGTATCAATTCGCGCTGTAGACGATTGATACAAATCACCTCTCTCCCCTTGGTTGTTGTCACGCGGCTACTATCAATCTCCCCCGTCTCGATAAGAGATGCGATAGCTTTCCTGCTGACATTGAGCTCTACCGCCATGGTATGGGCCGGAACCCAGATGTGCCCATTCCGTAGTCGCCCTGATAAACGTTTGTTTCTGGCAGCTATTGCATGTTTCCAGTTGTTTTCCAGATAGTTCTCGAACTCATGCATCAAGAACCCAAACTCAGGCCCCTTATAATTGGTGTAGAGATATTCATAAAACTTTCCGAATCGCTTTCCCAGGCGGGCGGTGTATTTTTTCTCAGAAACCTTTTGAATCTGATCCAACATTTGATGAAAACTACCAGGCCAGTTAAAAAGCACATTACTAGCCGAAAGTACAAGCGACCGAGCGCTGCTTTGAGAATTAATACTCTGGTTTCTTAAATCAATACGCCGTTCGGGATTTGCATAGACACCTAATGTGACCAATAGGGAGTGCGTTTGTTTTAAATTTAATGGCTGCAGATTCGGGATTTCTGAATCCTGGCCATGCAATTTGTTTGATAGGGTTTGTGCAAGCTCGATCTCCTTATCATCAGCAGGCTCCGTATGCATACGCCTCAAATCACTACCGCAATGGCAATGCAGCAGGCTTTTCCGCCTCCAATGAAGAGTACGTTGGCAATTTGAACATACTTCAAGCAGTAAGCAACGATGAATAGGACACGCTGACATTAGCGATAGCTCCCAATCTTGTTTCCAATAATTCAGTGCCCGGAGACAGTCAGGACAAAAACGACTCGTACTACTATTCCACATGGGTCGATTACCCTTTTGATCACTTTGCCTAAAGAGGCGCTCACTCCACGCAATGTCAACCTTTCCTAGAAGTTTTGCTAATTCATCCTGGACCCCGACGCCTCCCTTCCATAGACTTTTAATTTGGGCGATGCGATTGCCATCTGCTAGTCGAAGCAGATACCCATTTAGCCCTTCATCCCCGTATGGCTGAGGGCGAAATATCAGCGTGCCTGGCATAGCTATAACCCCGCCTGCTCTTTCAATGCATCGTGATCTGTATTCGACACAAGTCTGTCGGCCATTCGTTCAAAAGGCTCGCCGACTTTGACGAGCAGCCTCAGCTTCGCCTTGCTGGAAAACGGATTTAGCTTCTCAGGTACATCTCGCCACACCTCCTCCTTGAAAGCATCCGCATAATGCTTTTCCGTTATGGTTGGGCTGTTCTCCAGCAAGGCCAATAACACCGCGCCGTCCACAATTTTGCCGATGTAGTCGATCAGACCATAGGTGGCGAAATAGAACCGCTTTGCCATTACCGGAGTATTCAAAGACACGGAGGGTAAAGGCAGTGCATTCTCAATGACCTTAAGCACCCCGCGGTACTCACGCACCTCCTGCTCGTCATCGATGTTGAAAGGCCGCAGGTAATACCTGGCAGAAAAGCGTCTTGCCAGTTGCACATTAAGTCGAAGGATAGCCTCACTGCTGGGCAATCCGAACAGCACCACAGGAATGCGGGCCTGATTGATGAGATTCTTCAGCCAATCGGTAACTCGCAGTGCTTCATTGCGCTTGGCATGCTCCACGAAATGCTGAAATTCATCGATCAGTAGCAGCTCGACTTTGCAGAGCTTGAGGAAGTAATAGATACGATGCGTTTTATGCTCCGCTGATCCTTGGTGACTCATGGGATCACCTAGCGCGACCAAAATGGATTCAGCCAGATTCTTTACCGTCGGTCCGGCGGGTGTATCCACCGTCAGAACCGGGATCATTGTAACTTCCCCCAAATCCTGTCTCGGATACCCTCCTTCATACTCACTTTTAATCGGGCTCTTCCCCGCCCCCGATAAACCCGTTATCAGCAAACCTCCAGGGTGGTCAGTGTTAAGTGATCTAAGGTGCAATCGCGTAATGAGCTCCAGAGCCTCTTTGAATCTCGGGTAAGAGATGATCCTATTTCGAATAGAAAAACGCGTTATAGCGCCCTGCAGATTGCTTTTAGATGGGGAAATCATTCCGACCCCCCTCTCTGATTGCTTTTACGCTCACCTATCTCGAAATCCGGTAGGTCGATTTCTTCGACATCCTCCTCGCTCGCAGACATTTCCAGCGCATTCATTCGTTCCGCTTTTAGCAATCTGCTGTCCTTACCTCGCAAGACAGCTTGTCGTTTCCGTTTCCCCATTTTGTTATGGTGAATCGCTGATGTCACAATCTGCTGCAGCTCCTGTTTGTTTTGAAGCAGGAGCTCTCTGTTATGAGGGTCTTTTTGCTGCTCTCTCAAAACACTGCGGATTGACTGATGTTGCACCAGTCTTAACCCGTCAGCGTATTCAAAATGTATGGCATGCACTTTGAAGTAGATTTTTTCAAAAGGATCGAAGACGTGGATATAGCCCATATCATCTTCGTAATATTTGAAGTCGACTTTTAGCTCCTCCCCATACTGCCGACGAAGTTTTTGTAAATTGTCGTTGTTGTAATGCAGTCCATTTACTTCCAAGCCATAATGAAATACACGTCGTGTTTGCTGATGCCCAGCAATGACTTCTAACAATGCAGGTTCTGCCGGATGTTTGATAATTCGCTCACGTTCTCCCGCCTGCCATTTTTCCAAAGGTGTCGTCATACCAACCCCCTGTGATGTTGGAGGTGATAGATATCAACGATCCATTTGAGCAGCAGATGTTGCAGATCACTGAATGTCAGACTGGCTTTTGCTTCCGATGGATAATCACCCCGAGCATCAATGTTGGCAAACACGGTACCTGGTAATTGATGTATCAGTCCTTCCTCAATTGTGCGGAAGACACGCTCTACTGAGCCTTTGTATTGAGGTGTTTTCGCTGGACAGAACTGGACTTGGATACCCAGCTCCTGACAAAAGCTTATCAATGCATTGGCATGTAGATCCATGCCGTTATCACACACGATGGTTTCTGGAATTCCTCTCGCTGGCCAAGGTGCTTTGATATCGGGGTAAGCGGCCAGAAGTTCATCTTTAGGCAAAATGGCTTGCTTCAGACATTGCAACACCGCATATGCGGACGGCTCCCTAAAGCTCAGATAAAAGCCCACAATCATCCGGCTGTATTTATCGATGGTAATCGTCAGCCACGGACGCCCTAGTGGCTTAAAGCTTTTCTCACAAATGACTAGGATATCTAGTGGTGTATGGTCGATCTCCCAACGCTCCAACAGACGCGTCGCTATTTGCTTGCCCTTCACGCTCCTAAATCTAAGATCAGCCTCCGACTTTCCTAGTCGTTTCGAAACAACATTGTATGCCTCCAATTTCTCGATATATCGGTAAATTGATGACTTCGAAGGCAGCTTGATTTCGTGGTCAGGCGGCAACTTCTTTGCCCACTGTCCGATCCTTGTTTCAACCAGTTCTGCAACAGCAACCTTCGGATATAACTGATGATTGAAATATACCTCCTCAATCGCTTTATCCACGATGTCCTTGACCGTTTTGCTCCAGCTCAATCGGCGGCCTCGTTGCTCAAACCGATCAACGAGATCCACCGGACTACCACGCCCTTTTTGTTTTTTTCTGTTCCACCGATAGAGGCTTAGAGGGCTTGGTGGATTTGAATCATTCAGCTCGACTGCAATTTCAGCAATTTGCTTTTCGAGTTTTTCGTAATTCATCACAAACTTCTGCCCACCAGTCACCCGCCTCAAGTACTCATCTTTCCTATTGGCCTTACGCTGCTCCTCTTCTGAAAAAGTCGAAAGATCACGAGAAATCTTTGGGTCGATGACTAACGGGGCATCGAGTTCAGCGTCGTCAATGATCCACTCGCCACGGCTACAACCAAGAATGATTTCAGACTCACCGGATTTGATCAGTTCACCTTCCTCACTTTCTAACTGAAAACTTCCATCCATTAGACGCCGCAGTAGCGTGAACTTCTGCTTGCCACGGAAAAAGACCAATCCCTTGGTAAATGAAAAATGTTTCATTGATCTCTCTCCCGAAGATAAATCACACTTTCCAACGTGACTGGTTGATCGAGATCGCAGGTCAAATACCCAAGCGCTAATAACTGATAGGCCAAGCGTTCGTCTTTTAAGATCGCAATGACTCCAGCCAAAGTCCTGGCAGGAAGAATGATGAGTTTTTCGAATGCATCATCTGCATCGCTAAGATCTTCATTGATGCCTGGTAAGTGATAAGCCAAAAGTTTTAGATTCGTTAGCCTTGGCTCTTGTCTGATGAAGGTTTCATCCCAGATTTGGTAATCTATATCCTGCTGCTCATGCGCCTTCTTAATTGCAGCCAGTCGAGATCTCAATATCGGGCATTTCAACTTAGCTAGTGGTTTGACTTCAATATGGGTTATGCATTTATTTGCTCTGCAAGCCCTGAAATCCGGATAACAGAATTTTTGTTGATCGTGTTCGTAGAAATAAAATTTTTGAGGTTGAGCGTGATAATTTTTTACGTCATGAGAAAACTCTAAAATCAGAATAGCGTCGCGCTCTAAAGTGGACTCCCATGGAATCATCTTTCTCATTTTCAGTGAGGCACTATAGCCTCTTACTCCCCGTCCTGAACGGGTTACAGCCTTACGTGCAGTCATAGTCAGTCCTTACGGTTAGGTCAGCACATCCTCATTTTTAAGGCGTAAAGAAGCCTTTGATCAGGTAAAAACCTGATTTTTTCTAAGAGGTGCTAATTGAATTTACTACTTGACGCCCGCAAGGCTCACAGAGATACTTGAGTTTCCAGTCTTCAGATTCATCTCTGAAGCCAAGGGGGCAAGCTGAAAAGTTTGTCCCCTTTTACATTTTTGGCCTCCCCTCTTCGCCATTCACGCTTTTTAAAGCAAGACTTCTTTGCTCTCGCAAACTCAGTAATTCTTCAAAAATGCGTATCTCGGATGATTGAAGTTCTGGTAAGGCATTCCATAAGCGATGCAGCATATGAAATGTTTCTGGTGATGTTTGTGCTGGAATAACTAGTTTACGTTGAGAAACCTTGGCGAGCTTTCTCAGCTCATCAGCGTCAACCAAGCTCAAGTTGAATTTTCGGACAAGCTTTTCTACAAACTCATCAGTTGGGGATTTTTTATCTAACTCCAACGCAGAGATTAGACCTTGCTCGTAACCTACATGCACAGCAAGCTCTCGCTGACTTAGTTTAAGTCTTTGGCGAAGTTGATAAAGATGTGCAGCGAAAGGGCTCAAAAAAAATCCCGGATTTAATAATCTTCGATCGGAAAGATTACATCACCGGGACTATTTTCTCAACAAATTTTTTTGTTAAGTTATTGTTTTGTATAGCAATTAAATAACTATTGTATTAAATTTCCTACATAGGAAGTTTTAAAAACCAAAATTTTTAAAACTTCACTTATCAACCGTCATTTTTAGAAAATTCGCACAACTGAGTTTTCACAATTGTGCGAAAGTTTTCACTATTTCTGCGAACCTACAACAAAAAATTAAATATCTAAATTGCCTGCCCGCAACGCATTACTTTCAATAAATGCACGTCTTGGCTCAACGTTATCACCCATCAAGGTGGTGAAAATTTCATCTGCAGCAATCGCGTCATCAATTTGCACTTTTAATAAGCGACGCACTTGTGGATCCATTGTGGTTTCCCATAATTGCTCTGGATTCATCTCGCCCAAGCCTTTATAGCGCTGAATGTTAAGTGTGTTTCTTGCTTCTCCCAACAGCCAATCTAAAGCTTGTTTGAACGTGCTCACTGGCTGCTCTTTATCATTACGTTTAATAGTTGCATCTGCGCCAATTAAACCTTGTAATAAATTAGATACTTTATTAATTTGCCTGTAATCGCCGCTGCTTAAAAATGCTGCATCTATTACGCAGCATTGCAAATTACCGTGTACATATTTATTCACTTCTAAACGATATGCGTTAGATTCTGCGTCAAACGCCACAATTACTTCGCTGCCAATTGCACCTAAAATCGGGCGTAATTGTTCAGCCACTTTATTGGCGTTTACTTCATCGCTTAGATTAATATCGCCCACATCTTGAATCGCGCGCAATACGCTTTCATCATATAAGGCTGCGATGCGGCGAATGACGGCTTCAGTTAACACCATTTGTTTGGCAATTTCTGCCAGTGGCTCGCCAGTTAATACGCCAGCGTTAGTTTTTGTATCTAACTCTGCGCCTTTTAACGCTGAATTTAGCAGGTAAATATCCAACTCTTGCTGGTCTTTTAGATAGCGCTCATCTTTACCTTGTTTCACTTTATACAATGGTGGTTGCGCAATATAAATATGGCCACGTTCTACTAACTCTGTCATTTGACGGTAGAAAAATGTCAGTAACAACGTACGGATATGCGCACCATCAACGTCTGCATCGGTCATGATAATAATACGGTGATAACGTAATTTTTCGACATTGAAATCCGCTTTACCAATGCTGGTGCCCAGTGCGGTAATCAGTGTAGCAATTTCTTGCGAGCCTAATAACTTATCAAAACGGGCTTTTTCCACGTTTAAAATCTTACCTTTAAGCGGCAAAATGGCTTGATTTTTACGATCGCGCCCTTGTTTGGCCGAACCGCCCGCAGAGTCACCTTCAACTAGATACAATTCGCATTTAGCTGGATCGCGCTCTTGGCAATCTGCTAATTTTCCTGGCAGGCCCATCGTATCCATCACACCTTTACGGCGCGTGATTTCACGTGCTTTACGCGCTGCTTCACGTGCACGCGCTGCTTCTACAATTTTGCCGCAGATGATTTTGGCATCCACTGGATTCTCTGCTAAAAACTCTGCTAATTTAGCTGAAACCACTTCAGACACAACTGGTTGCACTTCACTAGAAACCAGTTTATCTTTGGTTTGGGATGAGAATTTAGGGTCGGGCACTTTAACCGATAACACACACGTAATCCCTTCACGCATATCGTCGCCTGTTGTCTCTACTTTGGCTTTTTTGGCAATTTCAGATTGCTCAATATATTGATTCAACGTACGCGTCATCGCGTTGCGTAAGCCAGTTAAATGCGTGCCGCCATCGCGTTGTGGAATATTATTAGTAAAACATTGTACGGTTTCAGAGTAACTATCGTTCCATTGCATCGCAACTTCAATCGTCATACCATCTTTTTCACCACTGGCGTAAAACGTCTTTGGATGCATCACTGTTTTGCTGCGATTAATGTATTCAACAAACGATTTTATACCGCCTGCATGCGCGAAGTTTTCACTTTTACCCGTGCGCTGATCAATTAACTCGATTTTTACACCATCATTTAAAAACGATAATTCACGAATACGTTTAGCTAAGATTTCAAAGTGATATTCGACCAATACGAATGTTTCTATAGAAGCTAAAAAGTGTACTTCTGTGCCTTTTTTATCCGTTTTCCCTGTTAAGGCAAGCGGCGCCATTGGCACGCCACGCTGAAATTCCATTTGATGCACTTCGCCTTTGCGATAGATCTTTAAACGCAACCAATCTGAAAGCGCATTCACTACAGAAACTCCCACACCATGCAAACCGCCAGAAACTTTATAAGAATTCTGGTCAAACTTACCGCCCGCGTGCAATTCTGTCATTACAATTTCTGCGGCTGAACGTTGCGGATCGTGCTTATCATCGGTCTTTATATCAGTCGGAATGCCACGCCCATTATCTGAAACACTGATACTGTTATCTGGATGAATAATCACTTTGATATCATCACAATGGCCCGCTAAAGCTTCATCAATGGCGTTATCTAAGACTTCGAATACCATATGGTGCAAACCAGAGCCATCGGACGTATCGCCGATGTACATACCCGGGCGTTTACGCACCGCATCTAAGCCTTCTAAAATCTTAATACTGTCTGAATTGTATTCTGGTTGTGCTTTTGGGGTATTAACCATACTATTTTCTTTACTCATTGTTAGTGGGTTTATTACGTTAACTACTTTTACTGCTTATTTTTTAACTTGTTTCACGTGAAACTAATAAGCTAAATACGCATTGGCATAACCACGTATTTATAATTTTCATCATTCGGGACAGTAATCAAACAACTGCTATTTGCATCCGCAAATGAAAAATTAATATTCTCATCACTGACATTATTCAATACATCGATCAAATATGTCACATTAAAACCAATGTCTAAACCATCTTGCGCGTATTCGATTTCCAACTCTTCTTCAGCTTCTTCTTGCTCAGTGTTGGTGCTGATCAACTTTAAATTATTATTGCTTAACACCATGCGAATACCACGATATTTCTCATTCGATAAAATCGAAGCACGTTGCATAGCGGTTAATACTGCTAAACGATTTACGCTAAATGTATTTTGATGACCTGTAGGAATCACGCGATGATAATCGGGGAATTTGCCATCAATCACTTTTGAGATTAAACGAATATCGCTGAAAGTAAAGTTTACTTGGCCTGCATTAATTTCAATGGTCACTTCTTCTTCAGAATCATTTAATAGTTTAATCAATTCAATCACAGTTTTACGCGGCACGATGACATCGGATTTATCATAACTTTGGTTTAATTTGATCGAACTAAAACTCAAACGATGGCCATCCGTGCCCACTACATTTAAGTTATCTTCAACTACTTCTAATAGCAAACCATTTAAATAATAGCGAATATCTTGCTGTGCCATTGCAAATTCCACTTGCTTGAATAGTTTCTTCAAAGCAATTTGGCTAATACTAATATTAACACCCTCACCGGTCGCTTTTGTCATCACTGGATAATCAGCCGCTGGCAATGTCTGTAAATTAAATCGACTCTTTCCTGCTTTTACCGTCATACGATTCTCATTGGTTATCATGTCGATTTCCGCAGATTCCGGTAATGAACGACAAATATCTAAGAATTTTTTAGCTGAAATAGTGGTTGATAATTCACCGCTGAAATTATTTTCAACATTCAACGAAATCTGCATTTCTAAATCGGTTGCCGTTAATTGCAATTGATTGTTTTTAGCTTCTAGCAATAAATTAGAAAGTATCGGCAGCGTGTGACGTCTTTCAACAATACTCGTGACATTCATCAATGGCTTTAGCAAAGTTTCGCGATTTATTTTAATTTGCATGGTTTAAATTCCTAAGGTAATACCGATTTTTTCGAGTAGTTAGTTTTTAAATAAATAGTAATATATAAAATAACAATAATAGTAATGACATCTTTTTCTGTGTATATCTTTTAAATCTTAATTAAATCATCGTGTTAACTGCATTTTAAGCTTGTTTATAACTAGGCTTTTTACTGTGCATTAATTGTGTATTAAAAATCGCATTAAGTAAAATCGCGTTTAATTCTTTTTCTATCCACAAGCTAAAAGCAGTTTTACTCACAAGCCTTGAATACTTTTTTGCATACTGATTAATCACGAATCACTTGCGTGAGAAAACCTAAATCTCGCGCAATGGTTTGATCATTTAAGCGCAATTGCTCAATCTCATCACAAGCATGCATCACTGTTGTGTGATGACGGCTACCAAATGCTTCGCCAATCTCAGGAAAGCTATGATTAGTCAATTCGCGCGCAAGACTCATCGCAATTTGGCGCGGCCTGGCAAAATTACGCGAACGCTTTTTGCTATACATCTCACCGACTTTAATTTTGTAATAATCAGCCACGGTTTTTTGAATATTCTCAATGGTAATTTGTCGGCCACGCACTGCAATTAAATCACGTAGTGCATCTTTCGCTAAATGGATATCAATAGCATGGCCGGTAAAATTCGCCATCGCCACGATTCTATTTAAAGCACCTTCCAGCTCGCGCACGCTAGAGCGTATTTGTTTCGCCACAAAAAAAGCCACATCTTCAGATATATGCACTTTCGATTCTTCAGCTTTTTTCAGCAAAATCGCCACACGCATTTCCAGCTCTGGCGGTTCTACAGCAACGGTTAAACCCCAACTAAAGCGCGTACGCAAGCGCTCATCCACATCTGCGATTTCTTTTGGATAAGTATCGCAGGTGATCACAATCTGCTTTTTCTCTTCGATTAAGGTATTAAAAGCATAGAAAAACTCTTCTTGCGTGCGATTTTTTTTGGCAAAAAATTGAATATCATCAATTAATAATAGGTCTAGCGAATGATACTGGCGCTTAAATTCATCAAACGCTTTATTTTCATAAGCTTTTACCACATCAGAAACATAGCGTTCTGCATGTAAATACCGAATATTTGCATCCGGTTTTTGCTGTTTTAATTGATTGCCAATCGCCTGCAACAAATGCGTTTTACCTAATCCAACACCACCGTAAATAAACAATGGATTGTAAGATTGACCAGGATTATCAGCTACTTGAATGGCGGCAGCGCGCGCAAGTTGATTGGCGCGACCAGTCACATAATTATTAAAATTAAAACTGCTATTTAATCCAGAGGCGCGTTCGGCATTAACAGGAACTGCTATCTTAATCGGCCTATCTCTTAATTCATTTGTTTTTTGCAAAGGCGAACGGATGATATCGCTGAAATTTTGAGCAGGACTTTTTCTAGGACTATTTTTTTCTGTATTGTCATGCTTAGCTGGATTGATACATAACTCGACCGTAAAATTATTGGGCAATAACTCTGCGGCAATCGATTCAATTTTGCTTAAAAAGCGATCTTTTACCCATTGCTGCACAAATTTATTGGGCGCTAGCACCCGAATAGCATTGTTTCCTGGAGCAGTTTCGATCAACTCTGTCTGTAAAGGTTTAATCCAGGTGTTGAATTGCTGTGTTGATAACTCTTGTTCGAAACGACTAAGGCAAGTAGGCCAAAAATTATGCATCTGTTTTCTGCCCTCCCAAGCGATAGTGTGATGAATGCGTTTAAAATGAATGACTTACGCATATATATGCGTTGTTAATTAATCTATTAGCAATTAGTTAACTGTAATTTTTAAAGATTTTTATGAAAAAACACTAGCTTAAAACTAGCGTAAAAATTGTGCATTAATCTTTCTATTTTAGCTGGTTTAGTCTTACTTATCCACAGGCAATTCACTTGATTATTAAACTAAATACTGGTTGACAAAACAACAGCTAATCGTGTTTAATAGAGGGCTTTGTTGCATATTGCTTTTGCGGAGAATTAAATGAAACGTACCTACCAACCTTCTAAAACACGTCGTGCACGTACACATGGCTTTTTAGTACGCATGAAAACTAAAGGTGGCCGTGCTGTTATTGCAGCTCGTCGCGCTAAAGGTCGTTCGCGTCTAGGCCTTTAATATTTAAGAGTATTTAAGTTAAAGGCTTTTAATAATTAACATTAATTGCCAGCTTGATTTGATATACAAGTAACTTGATACTTTATTAATAGATACTTAATGATAGAAATGGTTAAGTTTAGTTTACCTAAACAAGCCAAGCTAATTAAAACGGATGATTTCTCATCCGTTTTTAATTTGCGAAAACGAATTGCAACGCCGTATTTGGTGATGCGCTTTAAACCGAATGCATTGAATAGACCGCGTTTAGGTTTGATCGTCGCAAAAAAAACAGCTAAATTAGCAGTTAAACGTAATTATATGCGGCGTGTTTTGCGGGAATTATTTAGATTAAACCAGCATGATCTACCGGCGGTTGATTTAGTCATTCAAGCGCAAAAAGTTTTTGAAACGGCTGATTTTAATAGAATTAAACAAGAGTTTGAACAATTAACATTTAAGTTAATTGCTCAAAATTCAGAGAAAATAGCAATAAAAACACATGCGCAGTAATGATATGAATAGCAACATAATAAATGTGTATTTATAAAGTGTGAACATGGCAGAATTGATGACACGATTTTTAATCGCTTTTATTCGACTATATCAAATAGCATTAAGCCCATTTTTTGGACAACAATGCCGATTCAATCCGACTTGTTCACATTATGCGATTGCCTGCATACAAAAATATGGTGCCATTCGTGGCACTGGTTTAAGTGTTAGACGCTTATCGCGTTGCCATCCTTGGCATGCTGGTGGAAGTGACCCTGTACCTTAATAAAAACTAATTTTTATTAAGTACCAATTTAACAAGCGCAATAACTAAAGATCGATTATAGAAACCATGGATACACGCCGTTTAATTTTATTTGTTATTTTTTCTTTTTCAATCATGATGTTATGGGATGCTTGGCAGCAAAAAAATAATCCCGCACCAATTGTTCAAACATCGCCTACTACTAATGGCGTACCAACTGCGGGTAGCGCGGCTGGTGTAACGCAGACAAATGCCAATGACGGTAGTTTCAAGCTGACTAATGGCCAGCGCATCAAAGTAAAAACGGATTTATTTGAAGCAGAAATTGATACGGTTGGCGGTGATTTACGTCATTTGGTGTTAAATAAGCATGCGGCGTCTGATGCTAAAAATGGTAAATTTGTATTAATGGATGATTCATTTAAGCCAATGTTTTATGTAGCACAATCTGGTTTACTTGGTGCAGATCTACCGAATCATAAATCACAGTTCACGAGTACCGCTAATAGCTATACGTTGGTAGATGGTCAAGAGTCGCAAGAAGTGCGTCTTTCTTGGGCTGGTAATGGCGTAACTGTGGATAAAATCTATACTTTCCACCGCAATAATTATGTCATCGATGTGCGTTATCAAATCAATAACGCCAGTGCGGCAGCTATCACGCCTTCAGCTTATTATCAAATTGTGCACGATAGTGAATCAAATCAAGGCTCTATGATGATGCCGACCTTTACAGGCGGCGCATATTTTACAGAAGCGGATAAATTTAAAAAAATCAAATTCAGCGAAATGGCTAAAACGAATCTTTCTAAAACAACTAAAGATGGTTGGGTCGGTTTAGTGCAGCATTACTTTGCTAGCGCATGGATTCCAAAAGCTGGCGTTGAGCGTGAGTTCTATACTAAAAAACTATCTGACAATATTTATGCGGTAGGTGTTGTAACGCCAAATGCAAGTATTGCAGCTGGTACTAAAACCGAATTCGGCGCGCAATTATTCGCGGGCCCACAAAATGAAGACGTATTAACTAAAGCAGCCCCAGGCCTAGAATACGCGGTAGATTACGGATGGTTAACGATTATTGCGAAGCCATTATTCTGGGTATTATCCAAAATTCATAGCCTAGTGAATAACTGGGGCGTGGCGATTATTCTGTTAACGATTTTGATTAAAGCGGTATTTTTCCCGCTTTCTGCAGCAAGTTATAAATCTATGGCGCAAATGCGTGAATTAGCACCGCGTTTGCAAAGCATGAAAGAAAAATTTGGCGATGATAAGCAGAAGATGCAACAAGCAATGCTTGAACTGTATCGTACGGAAAAGATCAACCCGATGGGCGGTTGCTTACCGATTATTGTGCAAATCCCTGTTTTCATTGCACTTTATTGGGTGTTGCTCGCATCTATTGAATTACGTCATGCGCCATTCTTTGGTTGGATTCAAGATTTATCCGCAACGGATCCATGGTTTATTTTGCCGATTTTGATGGGCTCAACCATGATTATTCAAACTTACCTGAATCCAGCGCCGACAGATCCTATTCAAGCTAAAGTGATGAAAGTCATGCCAGTGGTGTTTAGCGTGTTCTTCTTCTTCTTCCCTGCTGGGTTAGTGTTGTATTGGCTGGTCAATAATATATTGTCTATCGCGCAACAATGGTATGTAAATAAAACCATTCACGCGGCGGCATTGGCTAAAAAAGGCGTTTCAAAAAAATAAGCGATTTGCGTGTAAAGATCAATCCTTTATCACTCAGGTATGTTAAACCCTAACGACACCATTGCCGCCATTGCCACAGCCAGCGGCGCTGGTGGAATTGGAGTTGTGCGGGTTTCTGGGCCGTTAAGCAGATACATTGCAACACAAATTCTGTCTGCATGCCCTGCCCCGCGCCATGCGGCGTATTTGCCATTTTACGATGAGCATAAACAGTTAATTGATCGCGGCATCGCGATTTATTATCAAAATCCACACTCCTACACTGGCGAAGATGTTTTAGAGTTACAAGCGCATGGCGGCACCGCGTTAATGCAATTATTATTAGCGCGTTGCGTGCAACTTGGCGCGCGTCAAGCCGAACCTGGTGAATTCACTAAACGCGCTTATTTAAATGACAAAATAGATCTAGCCCAGGCTGAAGCGGTTGCCGATGTAATTAGTGCCACAACAGTCGAAGCTGCACGCAGTGCGATGCGCTCGTTATCTGGCGAGTTTTCAAATAGCGTAAATACCGTGTTAGCCAAGCTGATTAATTTGCGCATATATGTAGAAGCTTGCTTAGATTTTCCCGAAGAGGAAATCGATTTTATTACACAGGGAAATGTTGCCGCAAAACTGGCCGCAATTACGCTGGAATTAAAATCGGTATTCTCAAAAGCGAAGCAAGGCAGTTTATTGCGTGAAGGTATGCACATTGTATTGGTCGGCCAGCCGAATGTGGGAAAATCCAGTTTAATGAATCAATTAAGTGGAGAAGAAGTCGCAATTGTGACGCCGATTGCGGGAACTACGCGTGATTCAATTAAAAGTCTGATACAAATCAATGGCTTACCATTGCATATTATTGATACAGCTGGTTTGCGTGACACAGAAGATGAAGTAGAAAAAATCGGCATTGCTCGAACATATCAAGCGCTACAAAATGCGCAGGTCGCATTATTATTGGTGGATGTGGCTCATGGTATTGGGGAAACTGAAAAAATCGTTTTAAACCGCTTGCCGCAAGAAATCAGCAAAATTTGGGTGCATAATAAAATAGATGCCACCCAAGAAACTGCAAAAATCATAGAAATTGCAGGAGAAATACATATTTATCTATCAGCCAAAACTGGCGGAGGCATTTCTATATTAAAGCAGCATTTATTAAATATTGCAGGCTATCAGCAAAATGCTGAAGGTGTTTTCATGGCGCGTGCTCGGCATTTAAGCGCGTTAACGCAAGTGGAAAATCATCTAACTCATGCAGCAGCACAAATCAATGCAGCAGAGTTAGTTGCTGAGGAATTAAAATTAGCGCAGGAAGCACTAAGCAGTATTACCGGTGAGTTTACGCCAGATGATTTACTGGGTGAAATATTCAGTAAATTTTGTATTGGTAAATAGTGAGCTTAAATAATCCGGACATTTATACAAGTTAATTAATAAGGAAATAAAATAAAAGGCGCTAAAAGCGCCTTTTTTATAAAAAAATTAGATTACTTATTTAACAAAATTAGCTAATAGATTGTATTTTTCCGCTAACAAATAGTAAAAAACCAAGCGCGATTTTTGGCGATCTTCTTTTACTTTCGCACATATTTCATCGATTGCTGCATCAAGATCAGCATCAGAATGCGTCAAACCCAGTTTTTTCTTTAAAAAATTCTCACGTATAGTTTGTTTTTCTGCAGCATCGCCGCAAGATACAAGGCGGGAATCTTGTTTCGATAAAACTAAGGCATACGTTCTAGCCATACCTTGCAGAGCTGGCTCATTGATGTTGGAAGTGTATTTCGCAAGTGTCTCTTTATGTTCTTGTATATCGGCCATCATTTTCTCCTGAACTATCTATTAACTTAATTTTACGGAATATTACTTGAGGCATTAGCGTTAAATATCAAATCTGGCAGCAAATTAAAATACTATTCAGTTTTGATATTTAACGCATAAAAGTATTGCTTTATCACTATAGGCGCGTCGCTAAACATGGTCAAGGGTTGGCAATGTAAACATTTGTGAAGTGTTTCACGTGAAACAATACCTACTTTTTGAAGTGTTTCGCAGTGTATACTTTCGCTACTTAACCAATAATAATCACTAAAATTAATATGCCACTTTCTTGGAATGAGATTAAAACCCGCGCCACCGCTTTTTCTAAAGAATGGCAAACAGAAAGCCGCGAAGATGCAGAGGCCAAGTCATTTTGGGATGCATTTTTTAATGTATTTGGCATCACCCGCCGCCGTATTGCTAGTTTTGAAGAGCCTGTTAAAAAGTCGGATGATAAAGGTGGGTTTATTGATTTGCTGTGGCGTGGCCAATTATTGGTTGAACATAAATCACGCGGCAAAAGTTTAGACAAAGCATTTACGCAGGCTAAAGAATATTTTCCGGGCTTAAAAGAACGTGATTTACCTAAATATATTCTAGTTTCGGACTTTTCAAAGTTTCGCCTTTATAACTTAGATACCAACGAGCAGTTTGAATTCAGCATTAATGAGCTGTATCAACATGTTAAGTTATTTGGCTTTATTGCAGGTTACCAAACTCAAATCATTAAGCCGCAAGATCCCATCAATATTAAAGCTGCAGAACGCATGGGTAAGTTGCACGATGCGTTGAAAGCAGTGGGTTATACAGGAAAAGATTTAGAGATTTATTTGGTACGTTTGCTATTTTGCTTATTTGCAGAAGACACCAGCATTTTTGAAAAACGCCTGTTTCAAGACTATATAGAGACTAAAACTAATCCAGATGGTAGCGATTTAGCGCAGCATTTGGATAGCTTATTTTATATACTCAATCAGCCCAAAGAAAAACGTTTAAGTAATCTCGATGAGAGCCTGGCTGCTTTTGAATATATTAATGGTAATTTATTTGCGCTACGTCTAAACCCTGCGCAGTTTGATAGCAAAATGCGCGAAGCATTGCTGGATTTATGTGCGCTGGATTGGAGTATTATCTCCCCCGCTATCTTCGGCAGCTTGTTTCAAAGCATTATGGATGCCGATGCTCGGCGCAATTTGGGCGCGCATTATACATCGGAAGAAAATATTTTAAAGCTAATTAAGCCGCTGTTTTTAGATGCGCTTTGGACAGAATTTGAAAAAGTCAAAAACAATAAAACGCGGCTTTTAGAGTTTCATAAAAAGCTACGCACTTTAACCTTTTTAGACCCAGCATGCGGTTGCGGCAACTTTTTGGTGATAACTTACCGCGAATTGCGCTTGCTAGAGTTAGCTTTATTACGCGCATTGCATAAAAGCGGTCAGCAAGTGTTAGATGTGCAAAGTTTAATCAGTGTAGATGTAGACCAATTTTACGGTATAGAGATTGAAGAATTCCCCGCACAAATTGCGCAAGTTGCGCTTTGGTTAACTGATCACCAAATGAACATGAAAGTATCGCAAGAGTCTGGCAGTTATTTTGCCCGCATCCCTTTAAATGCCACGCCGCATATTGTCTGCGGTAACGCCTTGACACTTGATTGGACGCAAGTTTTATCCCCAGAAAAATGCAATTATATCTTGGGTAATCCGCCATTTGTAGGCGCAAAATTTATGGATGATACGCAAAGATAAGATGCAAGAATTGTGTTTAATGCGTTGGATAATGGCGGTTTATTAGACTTTGTTGCCGCTTGGTATGTAAAAGCCGCAAGATACATGCAAGAAAATAAACAGATTAAATGCGCTTTTGTTTCTACTAATAGCATTACACAAGGCGAACAAGTGGGCGTTTTATGGTCTTGGATGTTATCGCAAGGCATCAAAATTCATTTCGCGCATCGCACGTTTAGCTGGAGCAACGAAGCGCGTGGCAAAGCAGCAGTGCATTGCGTGATAATCGGTTTTGGTCTGCACGATGTTGTAGATAAAACTATTTATGAATATGCGGATATTAAAGGCGAACCACTTGCTATTAAATCAAACAATATCAATCCATATTTGGTTAATGCTTCAAATGTGATTTTGCCTAGACGTTCAAAGCCTATTTCTAATGTGCCCACTATGGTTACAGGCAATAAACCAATTGATGACGGTAATTTTCTTTTTACTTCTGAGCAAAAAAATGACTACCTCAAAATCGAGCCTAGCGCACAAAAATGGTTTCGCAGATGGCTTGGCGGAGAAGAGTTTATCAATAATATAGAGCGCTGGTGTTTATGGTTAGGAGAGTGTCCGCCAGATGAGTTGCGACAAATGCCAGAAGCAGTTAAGCGCATACATTCAGTTCAAAATTCATAAATTCAAGCAATAGTTTGCCAACTAAAAAGTTAGCCGCAACTCCTACTCGTTTCCATACTGAATTTATTCCCGACAAATTATTTATCGCAATGCCACAAGTTTCGTCTGAACGACGAAAATTCATACCGATAGCATTTTTAAGTCCTGAGTTTATGTGTGGAGATAAGCTACGGGTTATTGAAAATCCAGCTTTATGGCATTTTGGGATTTTAAATTCAACATTTCATATGGCTTGGACTCGACAAGTTTGTGGTCGTTTAAAAAGCGACTATCAGTACTCTGCGCTCATCGTTTATAACAACTTCCCGTGACCAGAACTTAACGCTAAAAACAAGGCAAAAATTGAATCTGCCGCATAAACGGTTTTAGATGCGCGTGCTATTCATACCAATGCTTCATTGGCAGATTTATATGATCCGCTAACTATGCCAGGAAATTTGTTAAAAGCACATCAAGCTTTAGATAAAGTCGTAGATGCAGCTTATGGCTATAAAAGCGCGGCAACCGATGCGGCGCGCGTGGCATTTTTGTTTGAACGTTATCAACAAATCACTTCTCTATTGCCAGCAATTAAAACCAAAGCCAAAAGGTCAGCCAAAAATCCTGCTAAAAATTGAATTAAAATAGTGTTACTCAATTGTTTCACGTGAAACACAATTAAAAAACAAATTAAAGCGTGCCAAAAATGAGTAATCAGTCGCTTTATCTGATTGTTTTTAAATGACTTAACACTTTGTTTGCAGTAAAATCTTATTCTTTGCCTGATTTACTGTAAAACAGAATAGTAAAAATCGGCTAACTATTTGAAATATAAGCTAATTAAATGAATTTTCCCGATATTTTTGATGTGATTGTGGTTGGCGGCGGCCATGCTGGCACTGAGGCTGCATTAGCGGCTGCGCGTATGGGGCAAAAAACACTTTTGCTTTCACACAATATTGAAACTTTAGGTCAAATGTCTTGCAACCCTAGTATTGGTGGAATCGGCAAAGGGCATTTAGTCAAAGAGATTGATGCGCTTGGCGGAGTGATGGCGCAGGCGACTGATATCGGCGGTATCCAATTTCGCATTTTAAATTCATCTAAAGGACCCGCGGTTCGTGCCACACGTGCGCAGGCTGACCGTATTTTATACAAAGCAGCGGTGCGACATAAATTAGAAAATCAACCCAACTTATGGTTATTTCAACAAGCGGTTGATGACATTATTCTGGATGG
>Ga0247736_10000180_pt1 | contig 23936 bp, 22 predicted proteins | sample UWRJL193509B2_FD_180935 | JGI IMG/M metagenome (GOLD analysis project Ga0247736, IMG submission 180935) | Plant litter microbial communities from Arlington Agricultural Research Station in Wisconsin, United States - UWRJ-L193-509B-2 | ecosystem: Environmental > Terrestrial > Plant litter >...
CCGTAAATAATTGATTAAGGTTATGTTGAAACTGAAACTGTTTTTAAGTCTGCTGACTGTACTCACTTTCGTCGGAAATGTGAGTGCTGCCGCTGATTTAATTAACGATTCGCCGATTCAAAATGCCTCTCGCGATACAGAAAATACCTTATCTTGGCCAGCGATACCTGGCGAAAACCTGAGCGATATGGCGTATGCGTTTTACCCGAAAAATCGCGAGATGCGACGCTTGTTTGTCGCCAGAACATTGCAATTAAACCCAACGATTGCGCCAAAACTTAAAGCATCTATGGAGTTTGAAGAGCCTACTTTAATCACCATTCCCACGCTTAAATCTTTATCCAAAAGCAGGCAGGCGATTCGCGCTACAAAAATCGCCAACCCAAACAGCCAGCTTAATATGAGTCTTAATTTGAATACCGCTGCGAGCGAAATCCCAGCGTTATTGTTGCAAGAGTACGAATTATTGTTAAGTAAGAATACTTTTTTGAAGGCTGAGTTGGAACGTTTGCATGAAAAAATCAATGCGTTACAAGCGAAGCTAAGCAGTTTAAAGCTGGTATTTGATAAAACGCTGACTTTACCCAATGATACAAATACGGCGAATAATTTAGATACAACGAACCTAGCACTAGAAGTTAATTTGCCACAAACTCCCGCTGTAAAAGAATCATTGCCGGCCAAAAAAACATTTAAAAACTTAGATGAAAATAGCACTAATGCAGTTAATTCGGTTGCCAAGCAAGTGAAACCGTTTACGCAACAATCGCCTGAATCTGCTTTAGTTAACCCCTTAATTCCATCAGAAAAAACTGAAGAATCTTCAAATTTACTTAACTATATTTTGTGGGCAGTTTTTGGTTTTTCCGCTTTATTCGCTTTAGGCGTTTATTTATTTAAACAATATCGCTGGCGCAAGTTGAGGGAATTTAGTGAATCTGTGCCCATGATGGATGACACTTTGTCAGATTTTGGCGGCAAGTGGCAAGACACGGATTTGGGTGTAGAAAATGGCGCAGAAAAAATCCCAGAACAAGCTGAATATATAGTCGAGCATCAGTCAGTACTGAACAATAGTTTACCAGCTAATAACTTTATGAATACGCAAATGCGCAATGAGCAAGCCAAAGCGACTTCTAGCTTAGAAGAAGCGAAATTGTTGGTAAGCGTGAGCCGGACGAAGGATGCGATTGATCACCTAAAGTCAACCATTGAAACGCAACCAAAAACTTCAATCAATCATTGGTTATATTTGCTGGAAATTTTTAGAAAATTACATTTAAAAGAAGACTTTGAAAGTTACGCACAAAGTTTGCATCACACGTTTAATGTGATGACGCCAGTTTGGTATGAAACCAATGTTGCCAATAATGCGGCAATTATAGTCCCGCAACAGTTGGAAGATTTCGCGCATATTATGCTGAAACTAGAAACAGTTTGGCCGAGTGATTTAGCAAAAGTTTATTTACATAGTTTGCTTACAGATAATCGTGACGGTGAACGAGCGGGTTTTAGCAAAGCGGTTATGGATGAGATTTTAATGCTGATCGCACTGTTGGATACGCGTAAAGATTTTGATTAACGCTCAAAAAAACAACCTAAGTTAAAAACAGTTCCAATAAATCATTCAAATACCGCTGACCCAATAATGTCGGTTTAATGCGGTGTAAATCTTGCGAGATCAATTTTTTCTGCGTCGCAATCTGTAAACCAGAACTAATCGTTTGTATCGATTTTCCCGTCCGCTCTTGAAATAATTTCGTCTCAAAACCGTCCGTTAATCTAAGCGCATTCATCATAAACTCAAAGCCCAAATCTGCTTGTGGAATTAGCCAGCTGTTGTCTACAGCGTTGCTCGCTTCGGCATTTTCCATAAATGCTTTGGGGTGTTTATGCCGCGTTTCGCGCGTGATTTTATCGTGATAACTCAATTTGCTGTGCGCGCCCGCGCCAATGCCTAAATAATCACCAAATTGCCAATAGTTCAGGTTATGTTTTGCATATGAGTTTGGCTTACAAAAAGCCGACGTTTCATAATGCTCATAACCATGTTTGGCTAAAAAAGCCTCAATCTGCTCCTGCATATCCGCGCTTAAATCATCATCTGGCAAACTAGGCGGCGTGCGATGAAAAGGCGTGTTCGGTTCCAGCGTCAAATGATAAAACGATAAATGGTCTGGATTCAGCGCAACGGCTTGCTTTGCATCTTGTAAAGCATGCGCCAACGATTGATTCGGTAATGCATACATCACATCTAAATTCACGCGTTCAAACGTGTTAAGTGCCAGCTCAGCCGCTTGCAACGCTTGTTCATCATCATGGATTCTGCCAAGCGCTTTTAAATAATCCGCGTTAAAACTTTGAATGCCAAGCGAGATGCGATTAACACCAGCTTGTTTATAGCCAGCAAAACGGCTTATTTCTACAGTGCCAGGATTCGCTTCTAACGTAATTTCTGCGCCATATTCAAGCGGCGTTAACATGCGCACAGCACTCAAAATCTCGTCAATCGATTCAGCCGAAAATAAACTCGGCGTACCACCACCAAAAAATACACTACGTATTTTGCGCCCATAAACGCGCGGAACCGATTGCTCCAAATCCGCAATTAGCGCGGCCACATACCGTTTCTCAGGAATCTCACCATCTTTATGGCGCGATTCATGCGAATTAAAATCGCAATACGGGCATTTTTTAACGCACCACGGAATATGAATATACAGCGACAAAGGCGGCGGATTGGTTAAACCAGATAACGTTGCGTCGCCTAAAACCGGCGCAGACATATTGATGGGTTTAAAGTCGTTAATTGGAATAATGGGAATCATAAAGCTGATTGGTAAGCGAATGCTGTGTGGATATTTATTTTACGCTTGGTAAGACTGAATGCTTGATAAAACTTAGCTGGGTTAATGAAAATTAATTCAATTAACCCAGGTTAATTAATATTTTAAATAGTAATTAAGGCGCGCTGGCTGGTAACGGTTGGCCTTTTTTAACAATTTCAACTGCTTGAGCAAATCTTCTGTGGAAAGTAGATTCTGTTAAAGTTGTCGCCACATTAAGCGTTAACCGACGTTTAGTCACTACCGTCACTTTAGTATCACTTTTGTTGATTGGTGTAATCCAAGCGCCCATTACCGCGCCATAAGAAACCATGTTCATGCCGCTGCTTGTTAGCATGTAATTTTGTTCTCTGTGTTCTTCAATTGCATCTGCGCCTTCCCATCTGAAAACAGTTTTTGCAATTTCCCACGCTTGAGCTTCTGAAACTTGATAGTTTTTTGTTGTACCTTCAGAGCCACTTTCTTTCGCTTTAACCACATCTTGCATGGTAGAACAGGCCGACAATACAACGATTGATAGCGCGATTGAAAGACGCATTATTTTTTTTATTAACAACATATTATTTCCCTAGATTAATTTTAAAATTAGATTTTTGAAAGAATAATTGATGATGTTGGCAGTGCCAAATACAAAAATTAGCTGCAATTTTAGTCAATTACAGCGTGGCTATTATAATGCCATTGAGGGTGTGAGAAGTTGCTGTTTCGATGCTTTCAGTAAAGCACTGTTTGATTTTAGTTAACCTATTAATTTAGTTTACTTACTAATCTAGTTAACTTGGTTACTTTTGGCAGATCTTGAATAGGGATTGACTAAATTCTCAACCAGCTTGTGCAAGGTTTCACGCATTTGTGTTTCAGATACTTCTAACAGTAAACCATCTTCAAATGCATCTTGGGCGATTTGTTGAATCTCTTCAAAATTTTCGCGCATCACTTTTATTTTTTCGGTGCAAGAGACGATGCTGCCGTCATCTCTAAGCCAAATAGGAAGATTTTTCATACGTTTAACGCCTTGATTTTAGTCATTAATTGTTGCAATGCTTGGCCTCGATGGCTAATTTTATTTTTAATATCACTACTTAGTTCTGCGCCAGTTTTTTGATGAATCAGATCTAAAAATAAAGGATCGTAGCCAAAGCCATTTAAGCCTTTTGGTGCTGTTAATATCTCGCCTGACCAAATGCCTTCTGCAATAATAGGTTGCGGGTCATCGTGCTGACGTACTAAAACTAAGGCACAATAATAATAAGCGCTGCGATTTTTTATATTTTTCAACGCCTTAAGTAGCGCTTGGTTATTACTTTCATCACTTTTCGGCAAGCCACCAAATCGCGCTGATAAAACACCTGGTTTTCCTTGCAACACTTGTACACATAAGCCTGAATCATCGGCCAATGCGGGCAAACCGCTGTGTAAACTGGCGTGTCGCGCTTTGGCTAAGGCGTTTTCAATAAACGTGCAGTGCGGTTCTTCTGCTTCACTGATATTTAAGCTGGCTTGCGTTAATACTTCAATATTCAGCGGCGCTAATAATGCTTGGATCTCAAGCAGTTTGCCTTGATTGTTCGATGCGATAACGAGTTTTTTCACAGAATGGATTTCGTCATTAATTGCTGATTAATTTAAATGCTTAACTTAATAGCTTAATAATTAGCGCGCCAAAGCGGTTTGTTGCATTACAAGCAATTCACCAATGCCGCTGGCAGCTAAATCCAGCATCGCGTTCATGGTTTCGCGCGCAAAAGGTTCGCCTTCTGCCGTGCCTTGAATCTCAACAAAACCGCCATCTGCTGTCATCACGACATTCATGTCTGTATCGCAATCTGAGTCTTCAATATAGTCTAAATCTAACACTGGCGCGCCTTTGTAAACGCCAACTGAAATCGCTGCGACTGCTTGTTTGAGCGGATTTTCAGTGATTTTCCCACTAGCTAAAAGTGTAGAAATCGCGTCGTTCAAAGCCACAAATGCACCCGTGATGCTAGCCGTGCGCGTGCCACCATCGGCTTGAATCACGTCACAATCAATATGTACGCTGCGTTCACCTAATTTTTCCAAATCGATAACTGCGCGTAAACTTCTGCCAATTAAACGTTGAATTTCTTGTGTGCGACCGGATTGTTTGCCTTTTGCTGCTTCTCTATCCATGCGGCTGCCGGTTGAGCGGGGCAACATGCCATATTCTGCGGTTACCCAGCCTTGATTTTTGCCTTTTAAAAAGCCAGGCACTCTTTCCTCGACACTCGCGGTGCATAGCACGTGCGTATCGCCAAATTTAACTAATACCGAACCTTCGGCATGTTTGGTGTAATGGCGGATAATTTCGACAGTGCGTAATTGATTGGTGGCGCGTTGGCTGGGACGAATAATTGAGGACATGATAATGGCTTTGAAAAATGCGTTAAGTAAAAAAACACATTATAAGCCATGCGATATTGAGATGCTAAAGTTGAATTTCTGTTTACTGAATGTCTGTTTTAAATTGAGCTAAGTTATTTAATACGATAAACCGTGCGACTTAACCTTAAAACCAGATTAAAAAAGCTAGATTCTTGGTTTCTGCTGCGTTTTATTCAAAGCGTTTTGAATTTCGGCGATGGTATTTTCAATATCATCATCAGAAAGATCTTGTAGATTCATCTCGTCATTCGATTGTTGCTGAACGGTATTCATAATAGTGGTGGTTTCGCCCAAAGGCATTAATTGGGTCGAAACCGCATCGTTACTTTGCTGCCTATCGCCCCATTGCAAGCCAATCGCACTCATATTATCGCCGCGTTCATCGCTGGCAAATTCGGCGCTGTCCATCAACTTATTCGTGGCATCCGCAATCACGATATTGTGCTGAATAATTTCTTTAATCTGTACATCGCTCAACACTCCCCAAACGCCATCAGTGCACAACAAAATCGTGTCACCTTCCAGCAATTCAAAACGGTCTGATAAATCAATTTGCGGCGGTGTTTCGCCGCCTAAACAGTTATAAATCTTATTTTTGTAAGGATGCGTCGCCATTTCTTCTTTGGTGATCATGCCTTTTTTATACAACGATTGCACCACTGAGTGATCTTCGGTGCGGAACAGTAAATGACCATCCCGGAAATGATACAAGCGCGAATCACCAACATGCGCGCAATACAGAAAACCGCGCTGAATGATTGCCACAACAATAGTCGTACGCGGTGATTCGATTAACTCTTCACTTTGCGTCACATTATCAATCATATCGTGCACTTGCTGAATATGATCGATGAGGAATTTGGCTGGGCTGCTTAAAAAAGGCACTGCTAAACGCTGAAAAGCATCAGTCAACGTTTTAACCGCCAGATGTGCAGCCACTTCGCCATTGCGATGGCCGCCCATACCGTCAGCCAATACCAACAGCAAAGCATCTTTGCTGTAAGAATAAGCCAAGCGATCCTGATTATAGTTTCTGGGCCCTTGACGGCTATTTTGATAGATTGAAAATTTCATTTAAGCAGTTGTTTTATTTGGATTTTCTAATCGTTAACTATTTTAAATTCACTGGTTTTAATATTAAACTTAAATGGATTGAATTTAAAGCGGCTTATACAAAACGTCTTTGATTTTTTCAGCCAAAGTAGGCTTCTTAACCACTAATGGCGGCACATCTTCAAATAGGGTTTTCTGTAATGAAAACACGCTTTGTGGCCGTTCCATGTAATTTAATTTTAAGCAATTATCAATAATCTGCAGTAACTCTTGCGTATAAATGCCTTTGCCTACTTTTGCAGCAGGCGCTAAAAAATCTTTTTTAGCACGCTGATTCGCTGCCATTGGCGCAGACCTTGCCAAGCAAGAATACATGCTGGCGCCCACGCTATAAATATCGCTCCAAGGACCTAATTGTTTACGCTCAAAATATTGTTCGGGTGGCGCGAAACCTGGCGTGTAACTGGGGGATAACTTAGATTGCGTTTGCGTCAGCGTTTGGCGCGCAGAGCCAAAATCGAGCAGCACAGGCGAGCCATCTAAACGAATATAGATATTGGCTGGCTTAATATCCAGATGCAGCAATTTTTGAGTATGCACTTCGCGCAAGCCGTTTAACAACTCACCGAACACGCGGCGTACAAACCTTTCATTCACTGGTTCGGGTTGTGACAGAATAAAATCCTGCAGAGATTTACCCCGCTCATACTGCATCACCATATAAACCGTGTTGTTTTCCCTAAAGAAATTCAGCACGCGGACGATATTTTTGTGGTCAATTTTAGCTAACGCTAAACCTTCTTCAAAAAAACATTTTAAGCCGTGTTTAAAAGTGGCTGCATCGTCATCACTGCCTAATAACACCGTTGCGCCATCTTCACGCAAAGCTAAACCTGTTGGCATATATTCTTTAATCGCCACGATATTTTTGTTCATATCTTGCGCAAGATAGACAAAACTAAAGCCGCCAGTGCTTAACACCCGCGTGATGATGTAATCTTGCAGAATATAGCCGATAGGCAAAGATAGGTTTTTAAGTGTGGCCATCTAAAATAGTTTAATAACTAATTAATTTAACAACGGTTAATTTAAATAAATATAGCGAATGTAATTGCGCTAATTGTACTGAAAAATTGAGATTCTATAATACAGAAATTAAAACGATTCACACATACAATTATCATTATTCATAATTAAATCATCGTTGTTTGCTACAATTGTTACAAATTACTTTAAGAAATTACATTAAGCGACGATTAAATCGTTACTTTGATAAGCCACTTTAGCAAACCTACTTTAGGAAACACCAGATGATATTAAGCATGACCGGATACGCCTCAATTGAAAGCAATACTAAAAATGGCGTTTTGTTAATGGAATGCCGCTCGGTAAATCATCGTTATTTAGAGTTACAACTAAAACTGGATGATAATTTACGCCAGTTTGAGGCCACCGCACGCGAGTTAGTACAAGCTAAATTAGGTCGCGGTAAAGTGGATATTCGCATGAATCTGATGCGTGAAATTGGCGCAGCTGCCGCGCCGCAATTGAATCATACAGTTTTACAGCAAATTGCAGAAAGCGCTAAAACTGCTGCGCAGTATTTTCCGCATACGCAGCCAGTGAATATGCTGGATATTTTGCGTATGCCAGGCGTGATGATTGCAGATTTGTTGGATAACGAGGCGCTAGAAGCTGATTTTAAACAGCAGTTGAATCAAGTTTTGCTGAATCTAATCGAAGCGCGTGAGCGTGAAGGTGCTAATTTAAAAGCGATTATTTTGGATAGATTGCAACTGATTGAACAACACGTTGCAACAGTTAAGCCGATGATGCCCAACTTGATTACGCAATATCAGGCAAAATTAAGTGTTAAGTTGCATGAAGCAACCAATAGCCATGACGATGACCGCATTCGGCAAGAAATGGTGTTGTATGCGCAGCGTATCGATGTGGATGAAGAGCTTTCACGCTTGAGTTCGCATATTTCAGAAGTGAAACGTATTTTGAAAGCAGGCGGCGCTGTCGGTAAGCGTTTAGACTTTTTAATGCAAGAAATGAATCGCGAAGCAAACACGTTAGGCTCAAAATCGGTGGCGATTGAAACTAGCCAGATATCGATGGAGCTGAAAGTGTTGATTGAGCAAATGCGCGAACAAATTCAGAATATTGAGTAACGCTTAAATGTGTGTTTCAACTCTATCGAATTAACGGTTTTAACCGAATCACATAAAACTAAATCTTCAAAGTGCGCACTAATCTGTTGCGTGTGTTTAAAAAACCACTTTTCTCACGCACTAAATCTGTGCGTAATTTGAGTTTTTTAAATAATATTATTATAAGCAATTGATTTTATTATGTAAATTAATTGGCATACGCTTTGCATAAGCTTTTATACTAGTTCAACACTCAACTTATTAGTTCAGCATTCAAACCTTTAAGTGTTTTATATTAGCAAAGATTTTAATTATGCAAAAATCACTTCAATCATTTTTTGATGAAATGCAACTGGAATCAGCCAATGTAGATGAGACGCGAGTACGTCATATTTATACGGCGTATCAGGATTGGTTAAAAGATATTCCGCATCACCAATTAGAAAGCAAACGTCAGGAAGCAGAGTTATTGTTCCGCCGCGTGGGCATTACTTTTAACGTGTATGGCGAAGAAGATGGCGCTGAACGCTTGATTCCGTTTGATGTGATTCCGCGTTTAATTTCTGCTACAGAATGGTCAAAACTTTCTGCTGGTGCCATCCAGCGCGTGCGTGCATTGAATATGTTTTTGCATGATATTTATCATGGTCAAGAGATTATCAAAGCGGGCATTGTGCCAACCAGTATTCTAGCGAATAGCCAATATCGCCCAGAAATGTTTGGCGTAGATGTGCCGAATCAGATTTACGCGCACATTGCTGGTATTGATTTAGTACGTACGAGCGAATCGCAATTTTATGTGTTGGAAGACAATCTGCGCACGCCATCAGGCGTGTCGTACATGTTAGAAGACCGCAAAATGATGATGCGCTTATTCCCTGAATTATTCCGCCGTTATCACATCGCGCCAGTTGATCATTATCCGCAAGTACTATTGAAAAATCTGCGCGCAGTTGCCCAAACGGGCGTGCATGATCCAGTCGTGGTATTGCTATCGCCAGGTGCTTACAACAGTGCATATTTTGAGCATGCTTTTATTGCGCAGCAAATGGGTATCGAGCTAGTGGAAGGCCAGGATTTATTCGTACGCAATAACGCGGTGTATATGCGTACCACGCAAGGCCCGCAACGTGTCGATGTGATTTATAGACGTATTGATGATGACTACATTGATCCGCTAGTGTTTAGCCCTGATTCAATGTTGGGTGTGCCAGGTTTATTGTCTGTGTATAGAAACGGTGGCGTGACTTTGGCAAATGCGGTGGGCACCGGCGTTGCAGATGATAAAGCGACTTATATTTATGTACCAGAAATGATTAAGTTTTATCTGGGCGAAGAGCCGTTGCTGGAAAACGTACCGACTTACCAATTAAGTAAAGAAGATGAGTTGCAATATACCTTGGAACATTTGCATGAACTGGTTGTAAAAGAAGTGCAAGGTTCTGGCGGCTACGGCATGCTGGTTGGGCCAGCTGCCACCAAAAAAGAGATTGAAGAATTTCGATTACGTATTTTATCTAAACCTTCTAATTACATCGCACAGCCTACATTAGCGCTTTCCACTTGCCCAACCTTGGTTGAGGCAGGCATTGCGCCACGCCATGTGGATTTACGTCCATTTGTGTTATCGGGCAAAACAGTTACATTGGTGCCAGGCGCATTGTGTCGTGTGGCGTTAAAAGAGGGTTCGCTAGTGGTGAACTCATCGCAAGGTGGCGGCACCAAAGATACTTGGGTGCTAGAAAATGATTCGTTTGAGCCGAAAGAGTTAACCACTAAAAAAGCGCAAAAAGCGGCAGAACATTCAGCTGCCGAAGCTGAAGTTAACGCTCAAAAACAATTAGAAAGTACTCTTGTAAACAAGACAGCTAATAAGGCGGAACCCGTATGTTAAGTCGAACCGCTGATCATCTGTACTGGATGGCGCGCTACATTGAGCGTGCAGAAAATATGGGCCGCGTGCTGGAGGTGACTTACAGCATGTCATTAGTGCCAAATGCCGCTGAAAGCGAAGCCGCGCTTTGGTTGCCAGCGCTGAAAATATCTGGCAACGTAGATGAATACAAAGAAAAATATGGCGATATTAAAGCTTCTGATGTGATTCATTATCTGGCAATGGATCCAGAAAATCCATCCAGCATTTACAACGCACTGCGCAATGCGCGCGAAAATGCACGTGCAGTGCGCGTGGCGATGACATCGGAAACTTGGGAAAATATCAATGCATTATGGATTGAGTTTGAGCAGTTTAATGGCCAAGATTTATCGGTAAATGGCTTGCGCGAATTTTGTGATTGGGTAAAAGCGCGCTCGCATTTATTTAGAGGCGTTTGCTTTGGCACGATGTTGCGCGATGATGCTTTTAGCTTTGTGCGTTTAGGTACGTTTATTGAGCGTGCCGATAACACCGCGCGTTTATTGGATGTGAAATATCACCTGTTATTGCCAGAGCAAGAAGAAGTGGGCGGCGCAGTGGATTATTACGAATGGAGTGCGGTATTACGTTCAGTTTCTGCGTTTCAAGCGTATCAAAAAATATTTAGCGACACGATTGTGCCTTGGCGCGTGGCAGAATTGTTGGTATTAAGACGTGATATGCCACGCTCGCTACACGCTTGTTTAGATGAAATAAGTCCGATATTAGACCAGCTTTCTGGCAACCGCCATACCGAGTGCAGAAGGCTTTCGGGCGAGTTACATTCCAGATTGCGTTACGGAAAAATGCAGGATATCTTCCAACAAGGTTTGCATGAATTTTTAAGTGACTTTATTGACTCTAACAAATTATTAGGTGCCGAAATTCAACGGGCGTTTTTGAGTATTAATCCTAGTTAACTGTCATAAAGTTAACCATCATAAATGAGCAACTTTACATAAACTTTAGTCAGTCCGTTCGCCAATTTATAAAGTAACCATTTAAAGCAAAATTATGCGCCTTACTATCGAACATCATACGCAATATGTATATACCACGCCGGTTAATTACACGATTCAGCAACTGCGTCTTACGCCGCAAAGCGGTTTTGGCCAGCACGTTAAATATTGGGATATTAAAGTGCAAGGCCAAATGCATGAATTTGAAGATGCTTTTGGTAATACCACACATACATTAGTGGTCGATACGCCGCATACAGAGTTGAGCGTGACGGTTGTTGGCGAGGTGGAAACTGGCGTCAACGATTATTCACAAGAACAGCTGCTGCCATTAATCATTTTTATGCGTGATACGCCGTTAACTTTAGCGGATGCTGCTATTAAAGATTTTGCGATGGCATTCAAACATAAACCGATTGATGACTTAATGCATGGATTGGTGGATAAAGTCGGTTACATTCCAGGCGCAACCGAAGTGACAACTACGGCGATTGAGGCCTTCAAGCTGGGACAAGGCGTCTGCCAAGATCACGCGCATGTGTTCATTGCCTGTTGCCGCAGTTTGGGTTATCCATCCCGTTATGTCAGCGGATATTTATTCACACAAGATGGCAGCCTGATGCAAAGCCATGCGTGGGTTGATGTGTGGTTTGATAATGCTTGGCAAAGTATCGATGTATCCAACGGCTGTCATGCGGGTGAAACTTATGTGCGTTTGGCGACAGGTTTAGATTATCGCACCGCCAGCCCTGTAACTGGCATGCGTTCGGGTGGCGGTTCAGAAGGCATGGCGACTAGCGTGGTGGTGAATCAAGCTGGCATACCAATCCATCAGAAACATAAACTGAATCAAATCGAATTACTCAAACAAGCGCAGTTAATTCAGCAAGCCCAGCACGCGCAGCAATAATTCAAATAATCATTCAGACAATTTCAGCGCAAATATTCCAGAACAGTTATTTCAAACCGTAAAATTTAAGAATTTATGACTATTAACTCACTTCAGTCCACTCGGCATGGCGACAAAGAAAATTCCCCGTTTTTTGAGGAAAACCTAATCCGCTTGTTAGAAGAGCGTGACCAGCTTGGATTAACAGAAATGATTCATGAAATCGACGCGCTGATGATTTCAGTTGATCCAGAGCATTCGACCAAATACATCGCGGAATTGGCATTAATGACGCCGTATCATTATTTGGTGACGCTAGAAACCGAGCAGCATTTAACTCATGTGTTACGTGTTGATTTGAATTCGCCAGATATTTTGCTACGTGAAGTAAAAGATCCTAACTTACGCGGCATTTTCAGAAGCTTGAATGAAGTCTATCCAATCGGCGCGAAAAAGCCGAATAGTCGCTACATGGGCGAGATTATCCGCGTAACCGATTTACATAGCGTGGTGAAATTGCAAGCGCAGCGTGGATTTCGATTTTTTAATCAAGATGAAGTGCGCAAATTAGAGTTGCCAGGTAATGTTGCTATTAGCAAACCATCACCTTACACGCACAATATTGTCGGCTATTTAGAGCGCAAACCAGATGAGTTAAGAGTCTATGCGCTGGGCGTGAGTGTGATTAAGCCTGACGTGCAAGCGGCTTATGAAGAAGCAAAAACGCTGCAAGCCAAAATAGGTGTAACGGATTTATTATTGCCGCTGGATCATTTAGCCACGCGGGTTTACAGCCAAAACCGTGAAGTGGCTATTTTGGAATATCTGTCGCTTTCCAGCTATTATTTTTGGGGTGCATATAATATTAAAGACCAGAATTCATCCACCAATGTAACTAAAAGTGCGCATCCGATTCCTGAATCTAAAAGTCCTGCAAAAGTGTTCACCGCCAATAACACACCCTACTTTATCAATCATTTAGAACACTTGCCTTCGCCGACAGAAACCTTTGTGCGCAACTACGGCCCGCGTTTGCACCATATGGCGATTTCGGTAAAAGATGGTGAGCATTTGGGCAAAGAGAATATTGATTTTGTCGTGGATGCGATTGCCGAAAATGGCAAAGGCTTTCTGCTGGATGTGATTGGCTCAAAAGAACAAGGCCTTAAACAAATTTTCTCAAACGCTTCTGAACACTCCTCTTTGATTATTGAATATGTGCAGCGCTATGGTAGTTTTGATGGTTTTTTTACCCAGGAAAACGTCGCTAAACTGACCGAAGCTGCAGGATTTATGTAACTTTCACAGACTAAAAATCCCTTAATTTTTATTAATTTCGCCGTCAGCCATTATTCAAAATGGTATGATTAGTTCCTTACAAAATTCTGTATTTCTTTCATTATCATGACATATTGTGTAGGCGTTTTATTAGAGCAAGGGATGGTTTTTGCGTCCGATACCCGCACGAATGCTGGGGTAGATCAAGTCGCGATAGTACCGAAAATGCACATTTTTGAAGTTAAAAATGAGCGGGTAATTGTGTTAATGACGGCAGGTAATTTAGCCATTACGCAATCTGTGGTCAATTCGTTAAAACTGAAATTAATGGATGACGAAAACACGCATCTCAATAATGTAGGTAGCCTATTTGAAGCTGCGTCGTTGGTGGGCGATGAAGTGCGCGCCACATTTGCCCGCGATGGCGCTTTTTTGAAAGATCACGATATTGATTTCAATGCCACAATTTTGATTGGCGGCCAAATCAAAGGTGAAATGCCGCGACTGTTTAAGGTATACGCAGCAGGTAACTTTATTGAAATCGGTCAAGATACGCCTTATTTTCAGATTGGCGAAACCAAATATGGCAAGCCGATTATCGACCGCGTGGTGAAATACGATACCGATATGATGGATGCAGTGAAATGTTTACTGGTTTCATTTGATTCCACCATTCGCAGCAATGTTTCAGTAGCCGCGCCGATTGATTTATTGATTTATCGCACAAATAGTTTCAACGCGGATTGCAAACAACGTATTACCGAAACAGACCCTTATTTTTCCGCGATCAGGCAAGGATGGGGTACGGGATTGAAACAAGTTTTTGCCGATTTACCAAGCCCGGATTGGTGTACGGAGATTACTGCTTCAGTTCTTAGTATTTCGACGACTTCAGATATAGGCGTTAAAGCATGACATTAAGTTTGGTTTTAGATCAGGTTCAAGGTAACCTTTTTATCGTCACAGCGCCTTCTGGTGCGGGCAAAACGAGTTTAGTCAAATCGATATTAATGCACGATGCACAAGTCAAATTGTCTGTTTCACACACAACCCGTGCACCAAGAGTCGGCGAAGAAAATGGCGTGCATTATCATTTTGTAGATGAAACGCAATTTTTAAATATATTAAACGATGGCGGTTTTTTAGAGAGCGCCGATGTGCACGGTGCGAAATATGGTACCTCGCAAGCAGCGGTGGATAGCGCATTGCAAGCTGGTTATGATGTTATTTTAGAGATTGACTGGCAGGGCGCGGCGCAAGTGCGCGAGATTTATCCAGATAGTATTGGCATTTTTATTTTGCCGCCATCAGTTGAAACGTTAGCGTTTAGGCTAAATAATCGCGGCCAAGATACAACCGAAGTGATTAATAAGCGAGTTGCCGCCGCGCGCGAAGAAATGAGCCATGTGGTCGAGTTCGATTATGTTACAATTAACGATAATTTCGATGTGGCTTTGCAAGATTTGATGGCGATTATTCGCACTTGCAGATTAGAAACCCAGTCACAATTACAGCGTTATGCTGCGCTGGTTAAACAATTAACTTAAACAATAATCATTGTATTCAAATAGTTAACCATTAAATTAGGTTAACTATTTGGCAAGATTAAAGTGTTAATCTAAATTTAACCACATCAATTCAGAGTTTAAATAGATAGATTAAAAGTTTTACTAGATAACTTAACCTAGAGATAAAACTTAACCTAAAGGTAAAAACCATGGCACGTATTACAGTAGATGATTGCTTAGACAAAATCCCAAACCGTTTTCAATTAACTTTAGTTGCCGCTTATCGCGCGCGCCAATTGGCTAACGGATCAGATCCATTAGTGCATACAACTGGTCAAAAAGACAAGCCAACGGTAATGGCTTTGCGTGAAATTGCTGCGGGTAAAGTGGGCGTGGAAATCTTAAATCGCTCACACTCTTAAGTATTATTTGAATAGTCTTCGCGTTATATTTAAGCGGTAAGCATGCAATTCAATGCCAAAATCAGCAACCAAAAACGGCATTCATAAACACACAATCGACACATTTCAACCTGCCGAGCCACATTTGTTGCCGGCAGATTCTGAAACTTCACAACTCACCTTATTATTAAAAGAATATTTTAGCCAAGCCGACATTGAACAAGTGTGGGCTGCTTATCGCTATGCAGCGAAAGCGCATGAAGGTCAAATGCGTAAAACGGGCGAGCCGTATATTACGCATCCTGTCGCCGTTGCTTGTATTCTCGCCAAACTCCATCTGGATTTACCCACTTTATTAGCCGCCTTATTGCATGATGTAGTAGAAGATACTGGTGTGCTGGTGTCCGAAATCGCGGAGCAGTTTGGCAAGCAAGTAGGAACGCTAGTAGATGGTTTAACTAAGCTGGATAAAATCGAATTACAAACGGCAACCCAAGCACAAGCTGAAAATTTCCGCAAAATGTTGTTGGCGATGAGCCAGGATGTGCGCGTGATTCTGGTGAAGTTGGCCGACAGATTGCATAACATGCAGACGCTTGAATCGATGCGGCCAGAAAAACAAAAGCGCATCGCTCGCGAAACTTTGGAAATTTATGCGCCAATCGCCAATCGACTTGGGCTAAATGTCATTTATCAAGAGTTGGAAGATTTAAGTTTTCAATATTTGTATCCCATGCGTCATCGCGTGTTGGCCAAAGCTATTATGGTTGCGCGTGGCAATCGCAAAGAAGTCATCGCCAAGATATTAGATGCGATCAAACATCGTTTGGAAGATGTACAAATTGAGGCTGATGTTAAAGGCCGCCAAAAACATTTGTACAGCGTGTATCGCAAAATGGTCAGCAAAGGTAGTTCGCTTGAGCAGATTCACGATATTTACGGTTTCCGTATTTTGGTTAAAGATATGGCGCATTGCTATCTGGCGCTAGGCCATTTGCATGCGCTTTACAAACCGATTCCTGGTAAATTCAAAGACTATATTGCGATTCCCAAAGCCAACGGTTATCAATCTTTACATACCACGTTGTTTGGTCCATTTGGTACGCCGATCGAGGTGCAAATTCGTAGTGAACAAATGCACAGTGTGGCAAATTCTGGTGTTGCAGCGCATTGGATGTATAAAACATCGGATGCGAATTTAACTGCTTTGCAGCAGCAAACGCATCAATGGCTACAACGTTTGTTAGAAATTCAAACAGAGAGCGAAGATAGTTACGAATTTTTGGAAAATTTCAAAGTCGATCTATTCCCCGATGAAGTGTATGTATTTACGCCAAAAGGCAATATTTTAGCCTTGCCGCGCGGTTCAACCGCGGTGGATTTTGCGTATGCAGTACATACCGATGTTGGCAATAGTTGTGTAGCAGTTAAAATCAATAATGAACTTGCGCCGTTGCGTGCAGAAATGCGTAATGGCGATCATGTAGAGATTATTACTGCGGCTTTGGCTAAACCCAATCCTGCATGGTTGAATTACGTTGTCACCGGCAAAGCGCGTTCGCATATTCGCCATTATTTAAAAACCATACAAGTATCTGAATCGGCACATTTGGGCGAGCGCATGTTGAATCTAGCTTTGCGCGCTTTGCATGTGGATACTAGCTTGATTTCTGACAAGCAATGGCAAAAAGTCATGCGCGATTATGGCGCTAAAAATAAAATGGATATTCTGGCGGAAATTGGTTTGGGTAAGCGCATGAGCTTGATGGTTGCGCATCAGTTAGTCGCCAGCGGTCAAGAATTGGCGACCACAGACAAGAGCAAAACTAAAACAACCAAACCGCTGGATATGATTACTATTCGCGGCTCAGAAGGGATGGCAGTGCAGTTCGCACAGTGTTGCACGCCGATACCGGGCGATCCTATTTTAGGCTTTATCAATAAAGAAAAAGGCTTAATCATCCACACGCATGATTGTTCGACTGTGGCTAAATTCAAGTTGGATCCGGACAAATGGCTGGATGTAGAGTGGGATCCAGATAATAAGAAACTCTTTAAAGTGAATGTGCGCATTGTGGTGGCTAATGAACGCGGCATGCTGGCAAAAATCGCCGCGGGCATTTCAGAAGCGGGTTCAAATATCGATAATGTCAGTGTTGAAGAGCCGGATGGTAGTCAATATTCCAACGTGAACTTTACCGTGCAAGTGAGCAATCGTGTGCATCTGGCAGGCTTAATGCGCAATCTACGCAAAATTCCCAATGTTGTGCGCATTAACCGTGTAAAAGGCGGCAATTCAGAAAACCGCATTCAGTAAGTGCTAAAATTTTGGGCATGCCCGCGCTTAGTAAATCTATGACCACACTGGCTGAAATCAAAGCTTTCTCCAAACCGCTTGTCGCCAATCTGCAAAAGCTAGGCATTTCAACCATTCAAGATCTGTTATTGCATTTGCCATTAAGGTATATGGACGAAACGCGCATCACAGCCATTCGGGATTTGCGCCTTGGCGATACGGTGCAAATAGAAGGCGAAATCATTCATGCGGAAGTCACTTATAAACCACGTAAAGCCTTAATCGCACGTATTGAAGATGCTAGTGGTCAACTGACATTACGTTTTTTGCATTTTTATCCCAGCCAGATTGCGGCGCTAAAAGTCGGTTCGATATTACGTGTGTATGGCGAAGTTCGACACGGGTTTTTCGGTTACGAGATGGTGCATCCGCAATGCAAATCAGTATCCGATAAAACAACTGTCGCTGAAACACTTACCCCGATTTATCCCACCACTGCTGGTTTAACCCAACCAACGATCCGCAAAGCGATTGCGCTTGCAATTCAACAAGATGCCCTAGAGGAAACTTTGCCAGCAGGTGCTTACAAGGCGCCTGGCTTGAGTGGTCATCTACCCAATTTTGCCGACAGTATCCGTGCGTTGCACAATCCCGCGCCAGATGCCAATTTAGCCGCTTTAGAGAATCACGCTACGCCAGAATGGCGCCGTTTGGCCTACGATGAATTACTTGCGCAGCAACTTTCGATGCGTAAACACTACGCGAAAAGACGCAGTATTAACGCGCCAGCTATTGCGATATCTAAAACCTTAACCCACCAGATGCTAGAAAACTTGCCATTTCAATTGACGCGCGCGCAACAAAAAGTCGTGGCAGAAATCAGCCAAGACCTTACTCAGCCACATCCAATGCAGCGTTTACTGCAAGGGGACGTTGGCAGTGGCAAGACCATTGTCGCCTGTATGGCTGCGCTACAAGCGATCGAACATGGATGGCAAGTGGCATTAATGGCGCCGACGGAAATATTAGCGGAACAGCATTTTAAAAAGTTTGAAACATGGTTAAAACCATTAAATATCCAGATTGCTTGGTTAACCGGCAGCCAGAGCAAAAAAGAACGTGAGTTAGCGCTTAGCAACATTTCTAGTGGTCATGCCCAACTGGCTATCGGCACACACGCGCTGTTTCAAGACGCCGTCATCTTCAAAAAGCTAGGCTTAGCTATTATTGATGAACAGCATCGCTTTGGCGTACAACAACGTTTGGCACTGCGCAAAAAAGGTGAGCCCGAGCCACATCAGTTAATGATGTCTGCCACACCCATTCCGCGCACATTATCCATGAGTTACTTTGCTGATTTAGACGTGTCAGTGATTGACGAGTTGCCACCAGGCCGTACACCAATTGTGACCAAGTTAGTTTCAGATGAACGTCGTGATGAAATTCTGCAACGCGTGCGCGAAGCGTGTTTAACTGGGAGCCAGGCTTATTGGGTTTGCCCGCTGATTGAAGAGTCAGAAGCCTTGCAATTGCAAACCGCCAATGACACGTTTGCGCACATGCAAACCAGCTTTCCCGAATTGAAAATTGGCTTAGTTCACGGTCGCATGAAACCCGCTGAAAAGCAGGCGGTGATGCAAGCTTTCAGTAAAAATGAAACGCAATTGCTAGTGGCAACCACGGTGATAGAAGTCGGTGTAGATGTGCCTAATGCTAGCTTAATGGTCATTGAACACGCAGAGCGTTCCGGATTAAGCCAGTTACATCAGCTACGCGGACGGGTAGGGCGCGGCGCGGCGAAAAGTACCTGCATTTTGCTCTACCAAAATAAGTTAAGCGAAACCGCAAGAGCAAGATTAAAAGTCATATTCGAAAGTAACGATGGCTTTGCCATCGCTCAAGCCGATTTAAATTTGCGTGGCCCAGGTGAATTTTTAGGCACACGCCAAAGCGGTGTGCCGATGTTAAAAATCGCTGATTTAGAGCGTGATGTAGATTTGTTAGAAGCAGCAAAAACAGTAGCTGATAAATTAATCAGCGATTATCCGCAAGCAGTAGATGCACATTTGCAACGCTGGATGAGCCATGCAGGTGAATTGGTTAAAGTTTGAGTTCTGTTTTATCTGAAGTTTGAAATGCGCTAGTATTTGCCTGCTAACTGATTATCTAATTTATTAAAAAATGACTTCAACTAAACACGTTAATAACCTTATTCAAAAATTAGATGCTTACGAACGTTTGATGCGTTTAGATAAGCCGATTGGCATTTTACTATTGTTATGGCCGACACTTTGGGCGCTATGGATTGCCAGCCGTGGCATGCCAGACTGGATTACGCTGATGATTTTTGTGACTGGGACAGTGTTAATGCGCAGTGCTGGCTGTGTATTAAATGACATTGCGGATCGTAAATATGATGGATTGGTGGAGCGCACTAAAAATCGGCCGCTGGCGACAGGCGAGGTGAGTGTAAAAGAAGCCTATTTATTAGCCGCAGGCTTGAGTTTACTGGCATTCTGTCTGGTGTTGCTATTTAATAAAACCACCATTTTATTGTCATTCGTTGCCTTATTTTTAGCGGCCACTTATCCTTACACCAAACGTTTTCTGGCCGTGCCGCAAGCTTACTTGGGCGTGGCATTCGGTTTTGGAATTCCTATGGCATTTGCCGCAGTGAATGATTACATTCCGCCATTAGCGTGTTTGTTATTAACAGCAAATGTATTTTGGGCGGTTGCTTACGACACGCAATATGCGATGGTTGATCGCGATGATGATTTAAAAATCGGCATTAAGTCTTCTGCTATATTTTTTGGCAAATACGATGTTATTGCGGTGATGGCAAATTATGCTGCCATGTTAGGACTGTTGGTTTACATTGGCCAATTAATGGGCTATGGCCGATATTATTACGCTGGTTTAATTACGGCATTTTTGCTAATGCTATGGGAATATAAATTAATACAAAAACGCTTTAAAGCCGATTGCTTTAAAGCGTTTTTATACAATAACTGGATTGGATTAGCGATTTTTGCTGGTTTAGTTGTTGAATATTATTTCAAAAACTCAGCTTAACTCTTCACAAATCGAATCAACTTAAATAAAAATTATTGGTAATTGACCTGCTTGTAATCAACTTACTTGTAATCAACTAAGTTAAATTCAAACATTTCCTCAGGTATTTCAAGTAAGTTCGAGTCTTTTTTTGCTGTTGCCACTAAAGTTAACTCTTGCTTCTCTAACTTATCTGTTTTATTAGCCGCTAATTTTGCTTCTTTCAGTTCTTTAATCGCCATTTTTTTCTCATCCAAGTGAATAACATCTGCTTTGTTAACATTGCTTTGGGCAATGCTTCTTAATAAAACTAATTCTTCTAATACGCTTTTCTCAAATCCCACACGGTTTTCTAGGCGACTGTTATAGATCAAGTCGTCTAAATAAACTAATGCAGCTGGTGCTCCCCATGCTTGCTCTAAGCCACTGATTAAACGTGGGAAATCTTCCAAGTTTTGTTTTAAGCCAGCTTCATCATTGCTAAAAGCAGCGATACGAATATTGAAATGCTCTTTACATTCCAGCGTTGTTTGCTCATAAACGGCTTGTAAATTTTCTTTGGCTAATAAATCCAGCAAAAATAACCAAATCGTCACAGATTGTTTCGGATAATCCAGCAGGTGATTTTGCAATAGTTGAATCGCTAAGCTAGTACGGCCATGAGATAAAAATACATCTGCATGATCTAAGATGTTGTTTTCAAGAAGTTCTTCCTCAATTTGAAACGGTACTGAAATGGCTTGCTTTGCCTCAAAGTCATCAGCTGCTGATTTCTCTTTTGTTGAAACAGCTATCTCTGCAATTGGTTTGCTTTCAAAAAGCGTGTCATTTAGATCAAGCTCTTTGTAATAACCCACATTATTAGAGTTTGCATCTAAAACATCCCATACATCATCAGCGTTATCTAGTTGCTGCGATTGGCGACGACGGCGCCAAAAATCTGCTGCAAAATAGCCGGCTAAAAGCAAACCAGTGCCAGCTAAATAAGGCCACCAAGTGAAATTAAATTTAAAGTTCGATTGAGCGACTTCTGATTTTTGCGTGTTTTGTTGAATAGTTTGCGCACTTAATCTTTTTTCAGCTTCCAACACATTATTGCGTTGTTGCAAGGTGGTAATTTGTTGCTCTAAATGTGCAAGACGATTACTTAATACCGTTGCTTCATCTTCAACTGCAATGTTGCTAGCTAATGCTTCTGGCGCTGTTTCTGCAGAAAAATGTAATTGTTTGTCTAGGCGTAAACCGATGCTGTTGGCGTTATTAAATGACTCGCCGCCGGAAATGCTCAGACGTGGTTTGAGTTCTTTCGGCGCATTTTTACTGGTATTAGAATTTGCATCATCATTATTGTTAAGTGTTTTTGGTGCGCCAACGTCCGCGCTCAATACAACATTTTCATTATTTGTATTTTTCTTAGCAATAATTTGTTTATCAGCAGGTTGTTTTTTGCCGCTATTTTTTTTATTGCTGTTATTAGTTCTAGTTGATTGTGCAACGGGTACTGCAGGTTTTTTAGCAACGTTGTCGGCATTTTCGACAGTATTGATTGGTTCTTCATCACTTGTTTGATCAATTTCAGTGGTTAAAAGCGGATCAATTAATAGTACGTAATCGCGGCGGAAATTAGAATCACATTCTGCAATGACCGATAAACTGACTATTGGCTCGCTAATCGCTTCTACAGTAGAAATGGTTAAAACGCCTTCATCACCTCTAATATTAGATAGCTTTAAATTGGCATGATTAATCGCGTTAACGCCGTCTGAGTCGCCGCCAATCCTAAAACAGCCCTTGTCTTTTAACTCGCCAATGCCTTGCACATTAATCCTTGCTTGCAGTGGCTGGCCGATATGCGATCTCACCTCGATCTCGCCCAAGCCAACGGCAAAAGCTTGGCTGTGCAGGCCAATGCTAAGTATGGCAAGTGCCGTCGTAACGGCTTCTTTTAATATATAATTTGTTTGCATAATGATTACCTGTTCTTCAAACTATCGTTCATAAATTTATAGTAAGCAATCTGTGTGCCAAATTAAATATTGCTACTGGATATCTTCATGTGTCTTTAGGATAAACAGATAGGCTCAAATTTATATTGAGCATTAACTGTAAAAATAGAGTAATTAATCATTTTTTGTAATTGACAAGCAGATAAGCAAAAGCATATAATCCGCCCTCTTGATTTTATAAGCTGTAGGAATGTAATACAGCTTAATACTGAACTGGCTAATTAGGTAGTTATACGATGAATATTTTTTCTGGAAAAACATTTTCTGCAAAATCGCACGAAGTACAACACGATTGGTTTGTGATTGACGCAACTGATTTAGTGTTAGGTCGTCTGGCAAGTGCTGTGGCGCACCGCTTACGTGGTAAGCATAAAACAATCTACACGCCACACGTTGATACGGGTGATTACATTGTAGTGATTAATGCTGACAAAATTAAAGTGACAGGCGCAAAAGCGACTGACAAACAATACCATAGTCACTCTGGTTATCCAGGTGGCATCAGCACTACTACTTTCTCTAAAATGCAAGATCGTTTTCCAGGTCGTGCTTTAGAAAAAGCGGTAAAAGGTATGTTGCCAAAAGGCCCTTTAGGCTATGCAATGATTAAAAAAATGAAAGTTTATGCTGGCGATAAGCATGAACATGCTGCACAACAACCAAAAGCATTGACTATTTAATAGTTAAGAGACAGGGTAAATAAGATGATTGGTAAATACAATTATGGTACAGGCCGCCGCAAAAGCTCAGTAGCGCGTGTATTCATTAAATCGGGTCAAGGTAACATCGTTGTAAACGACAAGCCTGTTGATGAGTACTTTTCACGCGTTACAGCGCGTATGATTTTACGTCAGCCATTAGAGTTAACGAACAACTTAACCAGTTTTGATATTATGGTTAACGTAATCGGTGGTGGTGAGTCTGGTCAAGCAGGTGCAGTGCGTCATGGCATTACACGTGCATTGATCGACTATGATGCAGCTTTAAAAAGTGCATTGTCACACGCTGGTTTTGTCACACGTGATGCACGTGAAGTAGAACGTAAAAAAGTCGGCTTCCGTAAAGCGCGTCGTCGTAAACAATTCTCTAAACGCTAATTTACTTAAGCGTCATGAAGTTAAAAAAGGTCGCGCTAGCGGCCTTTTTCATTTAAGGTTTGGTTTTATAGTTAG